>Ga0209785_1000007_pt1 | contig 153339 bp, 139 predicted proteins | sample WorMetG1BERMUDA2_FD_187403 | JGI IMG/M metagenome (GOLD analysis project Ga0209785, IMG submission 187403) | Marine gutless worms symbiont microbial communities from Max Planck institute for Marine Microbiology, Germany - Inanidrilus... ...
CCGCCAGCCGAGGGTGTGGTCGTGATCATGGCGCAGGTCCCCGAGTCTATGCTCGATTAAAATTTGGTTAAAACTTTAAGAAAATTGTGCCTACTCGGGCACCCCCGGTCTGTGATGGCGATCACACGCCTGTCGGCAAGCGACAATTCTCCAGTTGCCACCTCGGGGGGTCGAAACCGGCCGTCGACAGAGCCGAAGCACCGCCCGGAGCGGGCGTCCTTCCCTCATTTTCCCCCACACCCCGCTTGACAAATACCCCCGCTCGGTGTCGGTTCCGCCGGCATCAGCGAGGACGGAATCGATCATGCATCCCTATCGGACCCACACCTGCGGCGAACTCAGAATGGACCACGCGGGCGCGCCGGCGCGCCTATCGGGCTGGGTCCACCGCAAGCGCGACCACGGCAACCTGCTGTTCGTCGACCTCCGCGACCACTTCGGCGTGACACAGTGCGTGATCGACGTCTCCAGCGAGTTGTTCCCGCTGGCCGAGCGGGTGCGGCCCGAAAGCGTCATCACAGTCACCGGCACGGTCGTCAGGCGCTCCGACGACACCATCAACCCCGGCATCGCCACCGGCGAGGTCGAGGTGACCATCGAGGCGCTGCACGTTGAGTCCATGGCCGAGACGCTGCCCATGCAGGTGTTCGGCGAGGCCGACTACGGCGAGGACATGCGGCTCCGCCACCGCTTTCTCGATCTCAGGCGCGAGCGGATCCACGCCAACATCGTGCTGCGCTCGCAGGTGATCTCGTCGATTCGCCGGCGCATGGTCGATGCCGGTTTCGTCGAGTTCCAGACCCCCATCCTCACCGCGTCGTCGCCCGAGGGCGCCCGCGACTACCTGGTGCCGGCGCGCAATCATCCCGGCCGGTTCTACGCCCTGCCGCAGGCGCCGCAGCAGTTCAAGCAGCTGCTCATGGTCTCCGGGTTCGACCGCTACTTCCAGATCGCGCCCTGCTTCCGCGACGAGGACGCCCGTGCGGACCGTTCGCCCGGCGAGTTCTATCAGCTCGACTTCGAGATGGCCTTCGTCACCCAGGACGACGTGTTCGCCGCCATCGAGCCGGTGCTCGCCGGCGTGTTCGAGGAGTTCGGCGGCGGCCGCCCAGTCACTGCCCTGCCGTTCCCGCGCATCGGCTACGACGAGGCGATGCTGAAGTACGGCTCCGACAAGCCGGACCTGCGCAATCCCATCGAGATGTCGGACGTCACCGAGGCGTTCCGCGACGCGGGTTTCGGACTGTTCTCCCGCAACGTCGAGAAGGGCGCAGTGGTCCGCGCCATCCCCGCCCCCGGCGCCGCGGCCATGCCGCGGAGCTTCTTCGACAAGCTCAACGACTGGGCCCGCGACGAGGGTGCCGGCGGCCTCGGCTATGTCGTCTTCGCTGAGGGCGAGGCGCGCGGCCCCATCGGCAAGAACCTGGAGGCCGAGCGGACGGACCAGATCCGCACCGCCACCGGCGTCGGCGATGGCGATGCGGTGTTCTTCGTCTGCACCAAAAAGAAGGACGCCGAGAAGTTCGCCGGCATCGCCCGTGAACGCATCTGCGACGAGTTGGAGATCCGCGAGACGGGCGAATTCAAATTCCTCTGGGTGGTCGACTACCCGGCCTACGAGCTCGACGAGGAAACGGGCGGCATCGAATTCAGTCACAACCCGTTTTCGATGCCGCAAGGTGGCCTGGAAGCGCTTGAGACGATGGACCCGCTGGAAATCAAGGCCTTCCAGTACGACATCGTCTGCAACGGGATCGAGCTGTCGTCGGGGGCAATCCGGAACCACAGCCCGGAAGTCATGCTCAAGGCCTTCGCCATCGCCGGCTACTCGGAAGACGAAACCAAGGCCCGCTTCGGCGGCCTGTTCAACGCCTTCCGCTATGGCGCGCCGCCCCATGGCGGCTGTGCACCCGGCATCGATCGGATCGTCATGATGCTGGCCGACGAGCCCAACATCCGCGAAGTCATCGCCTTCCCGATGAACCAACAGGCCCAGGACCTGCTGATGGGGGCGCCGGCGGAAACCACGCCGGAGCGGATGCGGGAGTTGCACTTGCGCCTGGACCTTCCAAAACCCAGGAAGAAGGGCGACGGCGGTTCGGCGGACGCCGGATGACCGCGCATCTGCACCACGCGCACTTATTTGCTGCCGATATCGACACGACCATACGCTGGTGGACCGACATGCTCGGCGCCGAGGTCGCGTTCGACGGACCGATGGGCGGCGCCCGCAACGTCTTCCTTCGCGTCGGCGACGGCCGGCTGCACCTGTACGACCAGCCGCCTCGGGAGTCCGGGCGGGGCGTCGTCCATCACCTCGGGATTCGCACCGACGACCTGCGGTCACTGGTAGCGCATATGGAACAACGAGGCGCGAACTTCCCGTCGGGCATACGTGATTTCGATAGCTGGCGGTATGCGATGACTGAGGCGCCGGACGGCGTACTGCTCGAGCTTTTCGAGGTCGACGCCAAAGCGCTCGGCGGCGACGCCGGCCGGTATTTCACCGACTGAGAACGCGACCTCCGATGGCGCGTCCGGCGTGTGCACGTGCAGCATTTGCGCTTGTAAATCACAGGAGAGTATTGTATAGTAACCAACAAATCTGGGGTTTGTCGCGCGCAGAGTGTGGCAACCCTTGATTTGGTGTGCGTTCCCGGCGGATCGACGGTCCGTTCAGGGAGGGAAACCGATGTCCCGGAAGCGAACGGCCGACTTCGCGGCCCTCGTTCACCATTTGCTGGTCGCCGAAAAGCGCCGCCCAGTGAAGGAGGTGGCGAAGGCCCTCGGCATGAAATACGCGACCTTCTACGCCCGCATGATCGGCCGGGCGCCCTTCGATCCCGACGAGATCAATGCGCTGTTGCGCGAAGTTCCAGATCACCGTCTCGTCGACTGCCTGCTCGCCGAGACGCAATACATCGCCGTTCCTCGGCCGCCGGCCGGACGGAAGCCGGATGCGCGCGAGAATACGGGTATTGTGGTCCACGCACTGCAGTCGGCCGCAGAATCCTTTGGGATTTTGCGCGAGATGACCCTCGTGCTCGACGATGGCGGTCTCGGTCCAGAGGCCCGCGACCGCATCACGGCGCACATCCACGAGGCCGAGCGCGGTCTCGCGGCCTTGCGCTGGCGGCTGGCCTATCATCCGGCAACCTGAGGAAACAGGCCGGTCAGTGGGCGTCGGCAATGTCTTCGCCGGCGAGAACGTCGCGGATCAGCGGCACGGTGACGCGGCGCTTGGCACGGAGTGCGGCGTCGTCAATGGCAGCAACCAGACGGCGGGCAGCGTCGAACGTTCGCTCCATCCTCGCCAGCATATAGTCCAAGCCGTCGTCATCGACGGCGAGCTGACGGTCGGCGAACTGCTTCACCAGCACCGCCCGAATCAGCATGTCGTCGGGGGCACCGATTCCAATCACCGCGGCCGCGTTCAACCGCGAACGCAGATCGGCAAGACCTATGCTCCAGTGCGCCGGAGGTTGTTCGGCGTTCAGCAGCATACGCCGGCTGGTCTCGGCGACGGTGTTGTAGAGATGCAGGAGCCGCTGCTCTCCGTCGCCACCAAGAAACCGCGGCGCATCGTCGAGCACGCATGCCGGCACGTTGCGCAGCAGGTCCCGCGGATCGGCCTCGGCCAGGTCCGAAGGCTCCAGCCGACGCGCCCCACTCCGCGCAAGGAACACTTCGGCGAGGTGGGTCTTGCCGCAGCCCCGCGGTCCCCAGATCGCCAACGCCGGCGCCGGCCAATCGGGCCATCGGTCGAGCCACGTGACCGCGTCACTGTTGTTGGCGGCGACCAGGAAGTTCTCGCCCGACAGCGACGGACGATACGGAAATCTTAGCGCCAGTTGCGATGCCGGATTCACGGGCCGCTGCCGGGCGCTTCACCATCGCTGGCGCCGCCTCTGGCTCCGCCATAAAGGGCGCTCGTCCGGTAGCGGGCGATGGTGAAACGCACGCCCACCCCGATCACCGCCGCCGTCGGCAGCGCCAGTAGTATACCGACGAAACCGAACAGCGCGCCGCCGGCCATCAATGCGAACAGAACCCAGACGGGATGCAGGCCCACCCGGTCGCCGACCAGATTTGGCGTGAGCACAAACCCCTCGAGCACCTGGCCAGCAACGAACACGGCCGCCACCAGGACGATCGGCACCCAGTCGGAGAACTGGGCGAAGGCGATCCCGATGCCGACGCCGAACCCGATGGCCGTGCCGAGATACGGTATGAACGAGATCAGTCCGGCGCCGAGCCCAACCAGCAATCCGAAGTCGAGTCCGATCACCGTCAATCCGGCCGCATAGGCAGCACCGAGGATCAGGCAGACGGTGGACTGGCCACGAACGAAGCCGGCGAGACGGGTATCCACCTCCCGCATCTGCTCACGGATCGCCTCGGCGGCATCGATGGGCAACAACCCGTCGATCCAGGCGACGATGCGGTCCCAGTCGCGGAGCAGGTAGAAGGCAACCAGCGGCATGATGATGATCAGCGACACGGCATTGAAGATGGCGACGCCGCCGCTGACGATACCGCCGAGGGCGCGGCCCAGCCACTTCACCGCGTCGCCGGCATAGGCGCTCACCGCCGAGCGGACCTCTTCGATCTGCTCCGCCGTCAATTGTGCCTGCATCCTTGCCAGCAGCGGCTCGATGGCGCCGCGGGCGGCTTCCACGTATCCCGGCAGCCGCGAAGCGAAACCGGCCACCTCGGCATGCAGGACCGGCAACAGCACGACCAGCAGGGCGACGGCAGCGAAGAAGAACGCCGCCAGGATCAGCAATGTCGCTACTGTGCGCGAACACCCACGCTCCTCCAGCCGGTCGGCCAGCGGATCGAGGAAATAGGCCACCGCCATCCCGGCGATAAACGGCGTCAGAACACCCCGCAGCAGCCACAACAGCAGGATGCCGCCGACGCCGACGGCGAGCCATAGCACCAGCTTCCGTTCCGCTGTCATCGTGCCTCCGCTACGAGTCGTCGGATCCGGCGCCGGCCGCCAGACCGAGCGTCCATTCGCCGTTCTGTTCGGCAAGGATGAGATCGGCCTGCGCCAGCGCCAGGGCGAGCTGGTCGACGTCACCGAGGTAGTGGAGATTGATCCGTGCCTCGTCGAGCGACAGCAATACCAGATCGAACCGCCGAACGACCGCGACCCGCCCCAAACGCGAGCGAACGGCCAGCCAGTCGGCAAGTCCACGGATGGGCACGGCTACGGCGGTCACCCCCGGACGGCCGAATTGCATCAGGTTGTCGCGCTTCCAATCGTCCTCGACCGCCGCGGCCAGCGCCGCCGCCGCCCGCGCCAGCAGCGTCTCGATGGACTCACCGTCTTCCGAACGGAAGGTCTCTGCCGTCGTGTGTTCGGGCCCGGCGGGCGAAAATCTCGCCAGAAGCACCTCCAGCAGCGGCCGCCCACCGTCGGGATCGAGGCCGAGGATGGCATGTGCGACGAGCACGTCTCCGGTCCGGTAGCGGCGCACCAGAGCGTCCAGCCGCTGCCGGTCGCCCGCGACCGCCTGTTCGACGCCGATCGCAGCAATATCGGCGAGGTCGCCAACAGGCAGCATCAGGGGTACCAGTCCCTCGACCACCGGGCGTGTCCGCCACGCCGCCCGCCACGGGTTGGGGTCGTCCCAAAGCACCAGCGCGCCGGCGGCTTCATAGGCCGGAAGCACGAGAACCGGCTTAGACGACGTCTCGGCGAACGGCACGCCGTAGTCGATGAGCAGGTTCCTCACCTCCTCGGCATTGAACCGGTAGTTCAGGGTCGCCAGATAGCGGACCGCCGACGTTTTTTCCTCGGCGACGGTGAAGTCCCGGACCAGAAGGGCCCGGTCCTCGCGGTTCAGATCGGGAAGGTAGTCCCGATCCTCGCTCAGCGTCATGCGTTGGAACAGGCGTTCAAACGCCTTTTTCTCGCCTTCGGCCAGCGCCTTCTCACGCGCCGCCGCCGCGGTCTCGGCGGTGATGTCGACAGCGACGCCTCGGACCTCGAACACCTCGGTGTCCTGCGCCGGTGCGGACTCCGCCGCAACCACGGCGAGAACCACCGCGACGCAGGCCCAGACCTTGGGGCGGAGCGCTCGCCAACGGCGATCGGTCATTGCATGGCGTCCCGGATAAAGTATCTTCGGCCCGCGAAGGGTGGGTCACTGTACCACGATGCTCGGGGGGAGGAAGGCATTAGCAGCCTCGACTACAAGGGCGCAGGCGTCGACATCGATGCCGGCGCGGCGCTTGTGGAAGCGATCAAACCGCTGGCCGGCGCGACGGCCCGCACGGGGGTGGTCGAAGGTCTCGGCGGCTTCGGCGCGTTGTTCGATCCGCGTGCCGCGGGGTACGAAGACCCGATTCTCGTCGCCGCCACCGACGGCGTCGGCACCAAGCTGAAGATCGCCGGCGCGGTCGGACGCCACGACACGGTCGGCGTCGATCTCGTCGCCATGTGCGTCAACGACCTTGTCGTCCAAGGCGCCGAGCCGTTGTTCTTCCTCGACTATTTCGCCACCGGTCGGCTGGACGTCGCCGCCGCCAAGGATGTTGTCGCCAGCATCGCCGAGGGCTGCCGCCAGGCCGGCTGCGCGCTGATCGGCGGCGAAACGGCTGAAATGCCGGGAATGTACGCGACGGGCGACTACGACCTCGCCGGGTTCGCCGTCGGCGCCGCCGAACGCGGCCGTATCCTGACCGGCGCGCAGGCAACAGCCGGAGACATCATCCTTGGCCTCGCGTCGAGCGGCCTCCACTCCAACGGGTTCTCGCTGGTTCGCCGTTTGGTCGAAGTCCAGGGCCTCGACTACCGGAAACCGGCCCCGTTTGACACGGCGACACCGCTCGGCGATTCGCTGTTGGAACCGACCCGGATCTATGTGCGGAGCTGCCTCGCGGCGATTCGCTCCGGTGGCGTCCGCGCACTGGCCCATATCACCGGCGGCGGGCTGGCCGAGAACCTGCCGCGCGTGCTTCCCGATGGCCTCGCCGCCGCGATCGACGTTACGACCTGGGCGCTCCCATCGGTGTTTTCCTGGCTCGCCGAGGCAGGGGGAATCGACCCGGGCGAGATGGCGCGGACGTTCAACTGCGGGATCGGCATGGCGGTTGTCGTAGCAGCGGACCAAGCGGATTCGATCGCCGGTGTCCTCACCGCCGAGGGCGAGACGGCGATCCGGATCGGCCGCCTCGTCCCGAGGGAGGCGAACGGTGACGCGGTAATCCTCTCGGGCGCGGAGGCGGCATGGCAAAGTTGAAGATCGCGGTGCTGATTTCAGGGCGCGGCAGCAACCTGCAATCCCTGATCGACGCCTGCGCCGATGAGACCTACCCAGCCGAGATCGTATTGGTGATCTCCAACGTGCCGGACGTCGTGGGCCTGGAACGCGCCGCGAAGGCCGGGATTCCTTCAATCGTCATCGACCACACCACCTTCGACGACCGCGGCCCCTTCGAGGACGCGATGAACGACGCGCTGAAGGAGGCCGGCGCCGAACTCGTCTGCCTTGCCGGATTCATGCGGCTGCTGACCGACGCCTTTGTCGATCGCTGGCGGGACCGGCTGATCAATATCCACCCGTCTTTGCTACCGGCGTTTCGCGGCCTGCACATCCACGAACGGGTGATCGAGTACGGCGCGCGGTTCACCGGCTGCACCGTGCACTACGTGCGACCGGCCATGGACGACGGTCCGATCATCGTCCAGGCGGCGGTCCCCGTGCTCGCCGACGACGACGCCGACGCGCTGGCCGATCGCGTGCTCGCCCAGGAGCACGTCGTCTATCCCCTTGCCGTTCGCCTGATCGCCGAGTCGCGGGTCCGCGTCGCCCAGGAACGGGTGATCATCGACCATGCCGACGCCCTCGGCGAGCGGATGATCAATCCGAAGCCGGACTAACCGGCCCGGGTGCTGTCCCGGCGTCAGCCGACGATATCGACGTCGCTGAAGAAGAACTTGATTTCCTGGGCCGCCGTTTCGGGCGCGTCGGAGCCATGCACGGAGTTCTTCTCCACATCGACGCCGAAGGCCTTGCGGATGGTGCCCTCATCGGCGTTGGCCGGATTGGTGGCACCCATGATCTCGCGGTTGCGGGTGATCGCGCTCTCGCCCTCGAGCACCTGGACGACCACCGGCCCGGAGGTCATGTACTCGCAGAGCTCGCCATAGAACGCCCTCTCCTTGTGCACGGCGTAGAAGGCTTCGGCCTGCTCCCGGGTCAGCCACAACCGGCATTGGGCGACGATGCTAAGCCCGCCGTCCTCGAAGAACGCGTTGATTTTGCCGGTAATGTTCCGTGCTGTGGCATCCGGCTTGATGATGGACAGAGTCCGTTCGACGGCCATCCCCAAGTCCCTCCTTGGTGTTTGTTTCGATGAAACCCGCGCAATTGCGAAGGACGCGCCCGCCCCGCGGCCCGGCTGAACGGCCGTCGCCACCCCCTTGGGCGGAGCCCGCGCCTTATAGACTCAACGCCCCACCCTGGCAACCCGAGGATGGGTAGCGCCTATTCCCAGTTGGACAAAAAAAGGGGCCGGCAAAAGCCGGCCCGAGTTGGTGCTCTTGAGGGAAGGGAGAACTCCGGATGTGAAGTCCATCCACGGGGGAATGTGCCGAATTTGTGGCGAATGCGATGTGATGAGGATCACAACGGCAAAAAAAATTTCCGGAATCGCGGAAATGCCATCATTTTCCGCCGTTTTCTGCCCCTGAAACCGGTGATTTCGAACCCGAATGCGCTCGCGGGCAATTCGGTGTACACGGACGGCCATGCTGCACGTCAACGACCTCGTCTTTCGCATCGGTGGCCGGACCCTGTTCGACGGCGCCACTGTCGCCGTGCCGGAGGGCCACAAGGCCGGGCTGGTCGGCCGCAACGGCGCCGGCAAGACGACGTTCTTCCGCATCGTCGCTGGCGAGCTGCCGGTGGACGGCGGGTCGGTTCGCGTGCGGCGTGGCGCGCGCATCGGCACCGTCGCCCAGGAAGCCCCCGGCGGACCGGCAAGCCTTTTGGACACCGTGCTCGCCGCCGACACCGAGCGGGCCGCCCTGCTCGACGCCGCCGAATCCGAAACCGATGGCCACCGCCTCGCCGAGGTCCATACCCGGATCGCCGACATCGACGCCCATGCGGCGCCGGCGCGGGCGGCGGCAATCCTCGCCGGGCTCGGCTTCGATACCGAGGCGCAAGCCCGCCCCTGTTCGTCGTTCTCCGGCGGGTGGCGCATGCGGGTGGCGCTGGCCGCGGCATTGTTCGCGCGGCCAGACCTGTTGCTTCTCGACGAGCCCACCAACCACCTGGACCTGGAAGCGGCGCTGTGGCTGGAGGGGTATCTCACCTCGTGGCGCGGCACGCTGCTGGTGATCAGCCATGACCGCGACCTGCTGAACCGGGTGGTCGGCGAGATCATCCACCTGGAGGACGGACGGCTGACTCGCTATGCGGGCGGCTACGATCGCTTCGAGCGGACACGGCGCGAACGCCAGGCGACGCAGGGACGCCTGCGCGATCGCCAGATCGCCGAACGCAAGCGCATCCAAGCCTTCGTCGACCGGTTTCGGGCCAAGGCGACCAAGGCCCGCCAGGCGCAGAGCCGCATCAAGCTGTTGGAACGCATGGAGCCGGTAGCGACGGTCATCGAAGAGGCGACGCCGTCCTTCGCCTTCCCCGCACCCGACCCGCTGCCGCCGCCCCTCGTCGTGCTCGACCATGCGCGTGCCGGCTACGATCCCGAACGGCCGGTGCTGAAGGACGTCAACCTGCGCATCGATATGGACGACCGCATCGCGCTGATCGGCGCCAACGGCAACGGCAAATCCACCCTCGCCAAGGTCCTGGCCGGCCGGCTCAAGCTCCAGGACGGCGTGATCACCCGCGCCCGGGCCCTAAGAATCGGCTACTTCGCCCAGCATCAGGCCGACGAGCTGGACCTCGCCGCGAGCCCCTACGACCACGTTGCCCGCGCCCGCGACGATTGGGCCCCGGCTCGGGTCCGCGCCCACCTCGGCGGATTCGGCTTCGGCGCCGACAAGGCCGACAACAGGGTCGCGACGCTGTCAGGCGGGGAGAAGGCGCGGCTCTTGTTCGCGTTGATGAGCCTGGATGCGCCGCATCTCCTGATGCTCGACGAGCCGGTGAACCACCTCGACATCGATGCCCGAGAGGCCCTGGCCCAGGCGTTGAACACCTACGACGGCGCCGTCGTCCTGGTCAGCCACGACGTTCATCTCGTCGATGCCGTCTGCGACCGTTTGTGGCTGGTCGCTGACGGCGACTGCACGCCCTTCGACGGCGACCTCGGTGATTATCGGACGTTGCTGCTCGACGTACGCCGGGCGACAAAGCGCGCCGACCGCGCACCAAACGGCGGAGAACGCAAGCAGGCGCGGCGCGATCGAGCCGCCGCCCGCGCCGAGACCGCGGCGTTGCGCACCGCCGCCCGTGACGCCGAGCGCCGGCTCGACGCCTTGCATGCGGACAAGCACGAGATCGAGACGGCGCTTGCCGATCCCGCGCAATATGCCGGGGACCCCGCGCGGATGACCGAGCTTCAGCGCAGGCTCGCCGAGGTCGGACGGGCGCTCGAAGAGACCGAGAACGCGTGGCTGTCTGCCCACGAGGCCCTGGAGGACGCGGAATGACCACGTCCGGCCTCGTCGACGACGCCGGCACGACACATGCGCCAGCCGGCGACGGCGCCCACATCGTTAGCCTCGTGCCCAGCATCACCGAACTGCTGTTCGATCTCGGGCTCGGCGGCGCCCTGGTCGGGCGGACGGCGTTCTGCGTCCATCCGGCCGATCGGATCAAGACCGTGCGCAGCGTCGGCGGCACCAAGCAGGTGAACTTCGAAAAGCTGCGGCGGGCGGCGCCGACTCACGTCGTCGTCAATATCGACGAGACGCCCCGCGACCTCGCCGAAGAGATCGCCGGGATGGGGATCACGGTCGTCGTCACTCATCCCATCGAAGTCCGCGACAACATCGTGCTGTACCGCTTGATCGGCGGGCTGTTTGGTCGCGAGGCGGAGGCAGAAGCCCTTGTTGGTCGGTTCGACGACGCGTATGCCGACGTGCGGCGGGCGGCGGAGGCTCTCCCCGAACGGCGGGTGCTCTACCTGATATGGAAGGAGCCGTGGATGACGGTGTCGGCCGAAACCTACATCGCCCGCATGTTGGCGCTCATCGGCTGGACGACCGTCGGGCACGATCCAAACGTCCGTTATCCGGCCATCGAACTGACCGAATCCTTCCTCAACGGAACCGACCTCGTGCTGTTCTCGACCGAGCCGTTCCCGTTCACCGACCGCCACATTGCCGATTTCGCCGAAGCGTTTCCGGGCCATGCGGCCAAGGCCCATCTGATCGATGCGCAGATGACGTCGTGGTACGGGAGCCGCGCGATCGCCGGCCTTCGCTACCTCGGTGCGTTGGCGACAGCCTGGAGTTGAGTCAGGCGATCCACTGCGTCGGGGGGCAGGATCGAGCTTTCCCACAGCGTCGCCTCGGCACCCCAGGCGGCGCCCGTCTCGAGCGCCTCCTTCATCTCGGCACCCGAAACAAGGGCGTGGACGAGGCCGGCGGCGAACGAATCGCCCGCGCCGGTCGTATCAACGGGCGAGACCCGGGGTGCCGGCACGTAGATGGTGTCGTCGCGGTTGTAGGCCGTTACCCCGTTGGCACCGTGGGTGACGATCATCCACTCGAGCCGGTCCCCGGCGATCCGCCGGCCGGCATCAAGCGGCGAATCAAGCACCTCGGGCCCGACGTCCGTATCGGAGGCGACGAGGATATGCGCCGGCCGGCAGCCCGGCTCGCTCGGCGGCACATGGGCAACGATCAGGCATTCGCCCGCCTTTTCCGACAACTGCTGGGCGAGGTCGAGCCTGCGGCTGCGCACACAGACACAATCGACAGGGACGTCGAGGCGGCGGTCCTTGGGATCCTCACCGCGGGTTCGGGCGACGTTGACGATGGTCCGTTCGCCATGGCCGTTGACCAGGATGATCGACCGCGTCGACGGATGGTTGATGCGGACGATTCGCGAGGTATCGACGCCGGTCGCCGCAAGTTCGGCGATCAGCTCGTCGCCGAGCTCGTCGGTGCCGAGCGCACCGATCACCTTGACGGAATGCCCGGCGTAGGCCAGCGGCACGGCCGTGCACGACACCCCGCCGCCCAGCCGTGGGCCGCGCCACGTACCCTCCAGGTGGGTTCCTTCGCGGACGCGTTCGTGCATCTTCACGACGTCGTCGCGCGCCACGGACCCAATCACCAGGATTCGCGCCATGCGGTCTTCATCCCCTGCCCCTTCGCTGGTGCACAAATTAACGCCCTCGCCGCCGAAGGGCCACGGGAATCGTCGCCAAATCGTTGGCGGACCGCCATCCGTCGGCTAATGTCCGGCAAAAAACGCTAGGGATTCCGCGCCATGCCATTGACAGATGGGCCGTTTCCGACCGCGGCGCGGCTGGCGCTTTTCTATGCCGCGTTCTTCGTTGTCATCGGAATCCTGCTGCCGTTCTGGCCGGTCTGGCTCGAAGCAAGGAGACTCAACGCCGAAGAGATCGGTGTCCTGTTGGCTTTCAGTGTGGGCGCCAAGGTGGTCAGCAACCCGATCGTCGCCCATCTTGCCGACCGCCGCGGCGAACGCCGGCGGCTGATGGCGGTGTTGGCGATCGCGGCCTTCGTCTCATTCGTACTGTTTTCGTTCGCCGACGGTTTCTGGCCGCTGCTGGCCGTCAGCCTGCTGTTCTACATCGTGTGGCCGCCGATCATGCCGCTCGGCGAAAGCCTGACCATGCTCGCTGCCCGTGACCGGGGAATCGATTACGGCCGAGTGCGGCTTTGGGGATCGCTCGCGTTCATCGCCGCGTCGGTCGGCGGCGGGTGGGCTCTGGTCGGCCAGCCGGCGGGAATGATCTACTGGATGGCGCTGGGTGCGGTGGCCGTCGCCGTCGTGTCCTGCGCCCAGGTCCCTGATCTGCGATCCGAGCGGTCGTCTGGGGTGCGGCTGCCGATGATCCAGGTGCTGCGGGATCGCCGTTTCCCGCTGTTCATCGTCGCCGCGGCGCTGGTTCAGGGATCCCACGCCGTCTACTACGCGTTCGGCACCCTCCATTGGCAGGGGGCCGGGTATTCCGAGGATGTGATCGGCGGGCTGTGGGCCGAGGGTGTGATCGCCGAGGTTGTGCTGCTGGCCCTCGGCGCGGGACTGATCCGTCGGGTCGGCGCCGAGCGGCTGCTGATGCTGGGCGGCATCGCCGCCGCGGTCCGCTGGACGGCGACTGGCCTGACCGATGCGTTGCCGGTTCTCGTCGCCGTTCAGGTGTTGCACGCGTTCACCTTCGGGGCAGCACACCTCGCCGCCGTGCATTTCATTGCCCGCACCGTCGCGCCGGCGCTATCGGCAACGGCGCAGAGCCTCTATGCGGCGCTGGTCATGGGTTTGGGCATGGGAATCATGCTCTACGCCGCCGGACACCTGTACGCGGAGTTGGCCGGATACGCCTACCTCACCATGGGCGCTGTCGGTGCATTGGGAGCCGTCGCCGCCTGGCGGCTCGCGCGGATGCCGACAGCCGGCGCGGCACCCGATTCGTGAGGGCGCTGCATGCCCGTCGGCGTTGCGGTATCATTGGGAGCGCCGCGAATGGCGGGGCGGACAGCGGAGACGAGGACGGGATCCATGCGCCGGGCCGCACAATGGGGGCTATGCGTGATCTTGGCGTCGCTGGCGCTTCCCGGGATACCGACGGCACGCGGCGACGATCCGGCTGAACCCAAGGTGGTCTTCGTCGTCGAGGCCAAAGTCGACGAGTTCGTCGACCGGATCGAGGCTCTCGGAACGACAAAGGCGAACGAAAGCGTCGACGTCACATCGAACATCACCGAAAAGGTTGTCGAAATCCGCTTTGACGACGGTCAGACCGTCGTCGCCGGAGATGTCCTGGTCGTCCTCGACGCCGCCGAGGAGCAGGCCGATCTGCAGTCGGCCGAGGCCGTGCTGGCCGAAAAAAGGCTCGCCTTTCAGCGCGCGCAGGAACTGGAGAGCCGCAAGTTCGCGGCGACGGCGCATCTCGACGAACGACGCGCCGCGCTACGTCAAGCCGAAGCAGACATCGCGATGATCCGCTCGCGCATCGCCGATCGCATCATCCGCGCGCCCTTCGGCGGTGTCGTCGGGCTTCGCGACGTCAGTGTCGGGGCGCTGATCGAGCCGGGTGATCGGATCACCACCCTCGACGATACGAGCATCGTCAAACTCGATTTCTCGATTCCGTCCACGTATTTGGCGGCGCTGAAACGCGGGCTGCCCATCGTCGCCCGCTCGGTGAGCTTTCCGGGGCGACTGCTCAAGGGATCGATCAAAAGCATCGGCTCGCGGATCGACCGCGTGACACGCTCGGTCATTGCCCGCGCCACCTTGTCCAACGCCGATGGCGCCCTGCGGCCGGGGCTGCTGATGACCGTCGAGCTGCTGAAGAACGCCAGAAAAACCGTCGTTGTACCGGAATCGGCGCTGGTACCGAGGGGCCGCAAGCATCTCGTGTACGTGGTCGACGAGTCCGATGGCAACGTTGTCGTCAGACGCGAAGTCAAGATCGGTGCCCGCCGGCCGGGCGAAGCCGAGATTCTGAGTGGTCTGAACGCCGGCGAAACTGTCATCGTCCAGGGAAGCTTCCGGGTACGGCCGGGCGACACCGTGATCATCGGGTCGCGCGACGATATGTCGGCTCACGGGGGAAGCAAAAGCGCGGGAACGCCCGGGAGCTAGAAGGCACAACCAATGCTGCTGTCCGACTATTCGGTCACGCGCCCGGTTTTCGCCTCAGTGATCAGCCTACTGCTGATTGCCTTCGGTCTGGTCGCCTTCGACCGCCTGCCGTTGCGCGAGTATCCCGCCATCGATCCGCCGATCATCTCCATCATCACCGATTATCCCGGCGCCGCAGCGGCCGTCGTCGAAACCCGCATCACGGAAGTTCTTGAGGATCGGGTCGCAGGCATTGCCGGCATCAAGGCCCTCCGCTCTGCGAGCCAGGCTGGACGCTCGCGGATCGTCATGGAGTTCAACACCGGCAGGGACATCGAAAACGCCGCCAACGACGTCCGCGACCGCGTGTCGAGGGTCGTCGATTCGCTGCCGGACGAAGCCGATGCGCCCGAGATTCGCAAGGCGGACTCGGACGAAAGCGTCATCATGTGGATGCACCTGACCAGCGACCGGCTGTCGGTGCTGGAGTTGACGGACTACGCCCGCCGGTATGTCACCGATCGGTTTTCCGCCCTCGACGGAGTCGCCCGGGTGCGGGTCGGCGGCGGCCTGAACACGGCGATGAAGATTTGGTTGGACCGCACCGCGCTGGCGGCACGTGGTCTGACGGTCAACGACGTCGAGAACGCATTGCGCGCCGACAACGTCGAGCTCCCGGCGGGAAGCATCGAGTCCATCGATCGGCAGTTTTCCGTCCGCGTCGATCGGACGTTCCGCACCGAGGACGATTTTCGCCAACTCGTTCTGACCCGCGGCGATGAAGGCTACCTCGTGCGTCTGGGTGACGTTGCCCGGATCGAGAAGGGTCCAGTCGACGATCGGACCTTCTTCCGCGGCAACGGCATTCCCATGGTCGGCATCGGCGTCATCAAGCAGTCGACCGCCAACACCCTCGAGGTCGCCAAGGCGGCGCGAGAGGAGGCCGCGCGACTGAATACCACCCTGCCTGAGGGCATGCAGATCGAGCAAAGCTTCGATTCCAGCATCTTCGTCCAGAAGGCGATCAGTGAGGTGTGCCGCACGCTGGCCATTGCCACGGCTCTCGTCGTCCTCGTGATGCTGCTGTTTCTGGGGTCGGTCCGGGCGATGATCGTGCCGGCAGTGACCGTGCCAATCTCTCTGATTGCTACCTTCATCGTGCTGTGGGCGCTGGGGTTCTCTGTCAACTTGTTGACCCTGCTCGCCCTCGTCATCGCCATCGGGCTCGTCGTCGATGACGGCATCGTCGTCGTCGAGAACATCCACCGCCGGATTGAACAGGGCGAAACGCCGCTCGTCGCGGCGTTTTACGGCACCCGGGAGGTCGGCTTCGCGGTCATCGCGACGACGCTCGCTCTGCTCGCGGTGTTCGTACCGATCGCCTTTGTCGAAGGCGATATCGGACGCCTGTTTACGGAGTTTGCCTTGACCATGGCTGCGGCGGTGGCTTTTTCCAGCCTTGTCGCCCTGACGCTGTCGCCGGTGATTGCGTCAAAGGTCCTGAGCCCCGCGCAGGCCAACGAAGGCGCCCTGCGGCGCATCGTTCGCGCCGCCGTTGGTGTGTCGCAACGCCGCTATCGCCGCGCCCTTCGCTTCGCCCTTGGCCGGCCGCTGTTCGTCGGGCTGGCGTTTGTCGCCGTTTTCGCCGGTGCGGCGTGGATGTTCGAAGAGATCCCGACGGAATACACCCCCAGGGAAGACCGGGGCGTCTTCTTTGTCGTCGCCAGAGGTCCGGAAGGGGCGTCGTTCGACCACATGGCCGGCTACATGACGGAAATCGAGCGGCGTTTGATGCCCATGGTCGAGTCCGGCGAAGTCACGCGGCTCCTTGTTCGGACACCGCGGGGATTTGGCAACCTGACGTCGTTCAATTCGGGCATTGTCATTCTTGTCCTCGCCGACTGGGCCGACCGCCGATCCGGGTGGGATATGATGGACGACGCCCGAGCCCAAGTCCGTGATCTGCCGGGAGTGAGTGCCCATGTCGTCATGCGCCGGGGGTTTGGCCCGGGAACGCCTAGACCCGTCCAGTTTGTCGTCGGCGGCAGTTCCTACGGAGAGCTCGCAGCGTGGCGCGACATCCTGCGCGAGAGGATTCGTGCCGACGAACCAGGGCTCGAGGGCGTGTGGTTCGACTACCGGGAAACGAAACCGCAGATCCGCATCGCCGTGGACCGCGACCGTGCGGGCGACCTTGGGGTCAATGTCGGCAACGTCGGGCGCACGCTGGAGACGATATTGGGGTCGCGCCGAGTAACCACGTTCACCGACCGCGGCGAAGAGTACGACATCGTCATCGAGGGTGAACGGGATGCTCAACGCACGCCGGCCAACATCGAAAACATCTATGTGCGCTCCGACAGGACGGAAGCACTCGTTCCCTTGGCCAATCTGGTCGTGATCGGCGAGGAAGCGACCGCGCGCGCACTCCAACGCTACAACCGGGTTCGCGCCCTCACGCTTACGGCAAACCTGGCGGATGGCACGTCGCTTGGCGACGCTTTGACCTATCTCGAAAAATTGGTCCGTACAGAACTACCAGCGTCGGCGGTTATCGACTACAAGGGCGAGTCCCTGGATTTCAAGACCGCCGGCGGGTCGGTGACATTCGTATTCGTCCTCGGTATAGCGGTCGTTTTCCTTGTGCTCGCCGCCCAGTTCGAATCCTTCGTCCATCCCCTGGTGATCATGCTGACGGTGCCGCTGGCCATGGCCGGCGCCTTGCTCGGCCTCTACGTCACCGACGCGACGCTCAACCTCTACAGCCAGATCGGGCTGATCATGCTGGTCGGGCTGGCGGCCAAGAACGGCATCCTGATCGTCGAGTTCGCCAACCAACTCCGCGACCGCGGAACCCCGTTCAAGGATGCCATCGTCGAGGCGTCGGTGGTGCGTCTGCGTCCCATCGTGATGACCGGCATCACCACCGCGGCCGGTTCGGTTCCGCTGATTCTCGCCGCCGGCGCCGGGTCGGAGACCCGCATCGTCATCGGCACCGTTGTGTTCTCGGGTGTGATCGCGGCGACGCTGTTCACCCTGTTCGTCGTGCCCGCGGCCTACGCCTTGATCGCCCGGGGCACCGGGTCGCCGGGCGACGTCCGCCGCCGCCTCGATGACGAGCGCGATATGGCTGAGACCGATGGCGGCGGCCCGGCCAAATCGGCGCGCGAGGGGGAACGTCCGGCCGCCGAGTGATCGCCGTTCTCAGCGCCGGCGTTCAGAGGCCCGAACGACCTCAAGGATCGCTTCGCCGACAAGGGCGGCGTGCTCACGGTGCGTCAGCAGGCTGGTGTGACTGGCGCCCGGCACGCGCTCCAGGACGCTACGGGACGACAAAAGCTTCAAGTCGCGCTGAAGGATGCACCATAGCGGGTTGTCGCCCGTTCGGCCCTCATCGGCGCCGAGCACGAGCAAAGGTGTGTCGCCAAGCGTTTGCGTCTTCTTCACCTGGCGCACGGTCCGGTGCAGCGCGTCGAGTTCCGCACGAGCGCCGCGAAGGTGGCGATGCCAGGCCAACGTTTTTTCCGCTTCGTAGCGCTGCCGGATCGGCAAACCTTCCGTCAGCTCCGAGAAACTCCCGGCCGGACGGCTGATGCCGGAGCGGGCGAACACCGGGGCGATGGCGGTCAGCGCGGTGCGGACGAAACCACCAGCGAAATGGAACTGATCGGGATGGGCGCCGTCGAGCAACACCATGCCGGCGACGTCTTCTGGAAAGAGGTCGGCGAAGATGCGCACGAACAGCCCGCCGAGCGAGTAACCGACGAGCACGAACGGTCCCTGTTCGTTGGCGCTTTCGAGCAACCGTCGCAATTCTCGGGCGATGGTGACGCCGTCGCGAGGACCGGGACGCGGATCGCTCCACGCCAGCCCGGCACGGTCGTAGCTGACGACGCGCGTATGGGTCGCTACCTCCTCGGCCCGCACCCACGCCCAGGTGCTGCTCACGCCGTAGGCGCCCCCTTCGAGGACAACGGTCGGAGAACGGCCGCGATCGCCATCCGCGAGAACGTGTATCGCGCCTGATTCAAGAGGGATCTCATCGCCGGGTGCCGGATACGGCGGCAGTTCGTCGCCATCTTCGCGTCGGTCGATGACCGGCGATCCGTTGGCCATGGCGGTCAGCGACGCACCCGCGGCCGCCAAGCCGTGGCGGATCAGGTTCAAGGATCCTCCCCCCAACCGTCCCAGGTGCCAGCGGTTGGCAAGCGGATCCTCGTCCAGCTCCGATTTGCGATCGAATTGAATTTTCATGGAGAACTTTGTCCGCGGGTCGGCCTGCCCGCCGCAGTGACCAGCAAATTATGGCGAAATCAGGGCTTCGCCGGCAGCATCGGAATTGGGCCGCATTCGGGCCCCTCCAGCCGCCTTTTGATCATACGTAAAGGCCGCAGAAATGGCGAATCGCCCGCGGTCGCAAGTCCGATCATGCCTTCCGCTCCCAGTTGCCCCGCTCGGTCTGCTGCCAGTAGGTGAGATCGTGGCCTGCCGTCTTGCGTTCGGCCCAGCGTGCCCGTGCCGCCGTGACCGCGGCCTCGTCGTTGCCGTCGAAAAGGTCGAAGCAACGTTCATAGTCGGAGAGCCCACCGGAATCGGCGCCGTCGCACAGAAACAGGAACGTGGCGCCGTTGGGGTTCTCATCCCGCGCCGTCAGCCAGATGGGCTGGCGATCGGCATTGCCGTCCTTGGCCGTGCCGTGGGGCATCCAGGAGTCCTGGTGGTAGGTCCAGAGATGGCCCGCAAGCGCCTCGGCGCGGGCGTCGGAGCCGGCGAGCACGACCGCCCGCTTGCCGGCATCCAAGGTCTTCTCCAACAGTTTCGGCAGCACTGTTTCCAGGGTCGCCCGCTGCAGGTGATAGAACGCAACCTCGGTCATCGGCCCCGCGCCGGCTGCGGCTACTTACCTTCGTAGTGGTCGGCGACGAAGCGGTCGAGAAGGCGCACGCCGAAGGCCGTGCCGCCTTTGGGTACCGTCGGCTTGTCGGCCTTGGACCAGGCGACGCCGGCGATGTCCAGGTGCGCCCAGGGCACGTCACCGACGAACCGCTTGAGAAACTGGGCTGCGGTGATGCTGCCGGCGCCACGGTTGCCGATGTTCTTCATGTCGGCGGCATCGGACTTGATGAGCTTGTCGTACGCCTCGCCCAGGGGCATCCGCCACACCAGTTCGCCCACCGAGTCGCCAGCAGCGAATAGCCGTTCGGCCAACTCGTCGTTGTTGGAAAACAGCCCAGCGCGCTCGTTGCCGAGGCAAATGATGATGGCGCCGGTGAGCGTCGCCAGATCGACCATCAGCCGCGGCTTGAACCGGTCCTTGCAGTACCAGAGTGCGTCGGCCAGGACGAGCCGGCCCTCTGCATCCGTGTTGAGCACTTCAATGGTCTGGTCGGACAGGGACGTAACAATGTCGCCGGGCCGCTGCGCCTTGCCAGACGGCATGTTCTCGACCAGTCCGACGACGCCGACCGCGTCGACCTTGGCCTTGCGTCCGGCGAGCGCCTTCATCAGCCCGATGACGACCCCGGCGCCGCCCATGTCCCACTTCATGTCTTCCATGCCGGCGGACGGTTTGATGGAAATGCCACCGGTATCGAAGGTAACGCCCTTGCCGATGAACGCGAGGGGGCTGACACCCTTGACCGCCTTGCCCTTCCTGGCGCCCTTGGCCTTTGCCTTGCCGCCTCCCGAGGCGCCGTTCCACTGCATCACCACGAGTTGGGATTCGCGGGCGCTGCCCTGGCCGACGCCGAGAAGCGCGTTCATGCCGAGCTTGCGCATTTGCGCCTCGCCCAGCACCTCGACCTTGACACCGAGCTTGGTGAGTCCCTTGGCTGCGGCGGCGAGGCTTTCGGGATAGATCACGTTTGCCGGTTCGGACACCAGGTCGCGGGTCAGGAAGATGCCGTCGGCGACCTTGGCCCGCTGGCCATAAAGCGTCCGCGCCCGCGCCGCGGCGGCGCAGGACAAGGTCAAGGTTTTAAGCGCGGGCTTGTCCTCGGGCTTGATCTTCGTCCGATACTTGTCGAACCGGTATGACCGAAGGTGCGCGCCGAAGGCCATCTCCGTCGCCGCCACGGCGGGTTCCAACGGGCACTCTTCCAGCGCGTCAACCGCGACCGTCGCCGCCGGGCTTCCGGTGCCGGCAAGCGCCGAATAGATCAGCCCGCCAATCGCCTGCGCTGCAAGCGCGTCTAGGGCGTCGGGCTTGCCCAATCCTACAGCCAGCACGCGATCGAGGCCGCTTTCCGCCGGGGCCAGCAGGGTCAGCGTCTGCTCCTTTTTGCCGCGGAACCGGCTCGCCTTGATGGCGCGGACGAGACCGCCTTTCATTCGGTCATCCAGCGCCTGGGCACTCGGCGTCAGCTTCCGGTCGTCGAGGACGCCGACAACGAGAACGCCGGCCTCAGGCAGTTTCGGGGCGGTGAACGTGAACTTCATCGACGATCCTTTCGGTCGGTATCGGTGCCGGCGGGCACCAATGCGCTTCAAAACTCTAACGTTTGCCGGGCGGAAGGCAAATGGTTGTGCGTCGCGTCCGTCACCGCGGCTCGGTGGCCGCGGGCCGGTCGGCGGCGACGGTTTCGGCCACGGCCGCGGCGCGGCCGTCGCCGTCGAACCACGCGACGCCGCCCGGTAGGGCAATGACGATGAGCAGCAGACCGAACAGCACCGAGATCACCAGCGCGCTTTCGGCGGAAATGCGTGCGAAGGCGAAAGCCGTCACCATCGCCCCCTCGCGCACGCCCCAGCCGGCAATCGAGATGGGCAACGCCGAGATCAGAATCACCGGCGGAAACAGCACCAGGCAATCGACGAACCCGATATCGACGGCAAGGCCCCGCGCCAGGGCGTAGACCACCAGCGACAGCAGCACGTGGCCCAGCACCGCCGCGCTCATCACCCGCAACATGTTGGCCGGGGACAGGAACACGCGCCGCGTGTCGGCAGCCAGGTCGGCGAGCCCGCGGATCAGCCGCCAGCGGTGCAATCCCGACGGCAGGCGGTCGAGGATCATCAGCACGCCGACGCCGGCCAGCGCCGGAGCCGCGAGCGCCGGGAACAGCCAACGCGCCGGATCGTCGTCGAGCCGAATGAACAGGAAGGGCGTCGTGATTACGACCAACACGAAAATGGCCACGAAGGCGGCGATCCGGTCCAGCATGACGCCGTTGACCGCCTCGCCCAGCCGGCGGCCGAACCGGTGCACCTTGTAGATGTGGAAGGCGTCGCCGCCGACCGATGCCGGCAGCACCTGATTGAAAAACAGGCCGATGAACAGGAACTGCAGCACCCGCAGGAACGGCAGTGGCGTCGCGATGGCCACGCAGACGCTTTGCCAGCGGAACACCATCACCACCGCCTGCACAACAAGCAGTCCCATGGCCGCGGCCAGCCACAATGGATCGGTCGACGCCAGCCGGTCGAAGGTGGCGGCCAAGTCGATGTCGCGGAACAGGAACCAGATCAACAGCCCCGACACCAGAAACTTCAGCGCCAGGGACAACCAGCGTTTCATGACCGCGCTATAGAGCATTGTGCGGCAAGATTGAACCGCCGAATTGGAACCGCCGGATGTGGCCCCTGCTCAGGCGGCAAACCCTGACGCCAGCCGAACGGGCCTCCGTTTGCGCCCCCAAGTGCCGGGAGCACGGTCGAAGACACCGGCACATGGCGTGCCGCAGCTTCGGCAGCGTCCCTCGTCATCCAGGTTCCAGGCGTTGAGGTCGTACCAATCTCGGCCGATGACCTTATCACCGCACCCGTGGCACCACGTGGCATCACCTTCGAGATCGTGGACGTTGCCGGTGTAGACATAGCGGGCCCCGCTGGCGAGGGCGATTCGCCGGGCGCGGCGGAGCGTATCGGGCGGCGTTGGCGGCGTATCCATCATCTTCCAGTCGGGATGGAAGGCGGAGAAATGCAGCGGCACGTCGGGGCCGAGGTTCTCGACCACCCACTGGCTGAGCTCCTCCAGTTCGGTGTCCGAGTCGTTTTCCCCGGGGATCAGCAGCGTGGTGATTTCGAACCACACGTCCGTCTCGTGCTTCAGGTAGCGGAGGGTCTCCTGGACCGGCGCCAGATGCCCGGTGCACAGCCGCTGATAGAAGTCCTCGGTGAACCCCTTCAGATCGATGTTGGCCGCATCCATGTGGCGGTAGAACTCGACCCGCGGCTCCTCGCAGATGTACCCAGCCGTCACCGCCACCGTCTTGATGCCGCGGGCATGGCAGGCATCGGCAACATCGATAGCGTATTCGAGGAAGATCACCGGATCGTTGTAGGTGAAGGCGACGCTGCGGGACCCGGTCTCCGCCGCCGCCTGGGCGATCATCTCCGGTGTCGCCCGGTCGGAGAGGGTCTCGACCTCGCGGGACTTGGAGATGTCCCAGTTCTGGCAGAACTTGCAGGTCAGGTTGCAGCCGGCGGTGCCGAACGACAGCACCGGCGTGCCGGGCAGGAAGTGGTTCAGCGGCTTCTTCTCGATGGGATCGACACAGAAACCGCTGGAGCGCCCGTACGTGGTCAGCACCACCCGGTCGCCATCGCGGGCGCGCACGAAACACAAGCCCCGCTGGCCGTCTTGCAGCTTGCACAGCCGGGGGCACAGATCGCACTGCAGCCGGCCATCGTCGAGGGCATGCCAGTACCGCCCCGGAAAGGCGATATCGAAGCGTTTCTCGGTCTGCGCCTGGGTCATGGTTTCCCGCCCGCCACCGGCCACGGACCGTGCCGGACCGGACTGGTCGCCCGGTGGCTTGCCTCCTATAATTATAGGCGACGAAAGGAGCCCCGACCATGGCACGTGTCCGACATGCCGCGGTGGCGGGAATGTTCTATTCCGGCAATCCGCGCGAACTCGACGCCGCCGTGCGCGGCTACCTCGCCGAGGCCGCCGAGAAGGCGCCTCAAGGTCCGGTACCGAAGGCGATCATCGCGCCGCACGCAGGCTACGTGTATTCGGGCCCGATCGCCGCGACCGCCTACGCGCGGCTGAAGCCGGCAGCCGGAACTGTTCGCCGCGTGATATTGCTCGGCCCCTGTCATCGTGTCGCGGTGCGCGGACTTGCGGCGCCGAGCGCCGAAGCCTTCGCCACGCCTTTGGGATCGGTGCCCGTCGATCGCGCAGCCGTTGACTCGATCCTTGGCTTGCAGCAGGTGGAAGTCTTCGACGCCACCCATACGGATGAGCACAGTCTGGAAGTGCACCTGCCGTTCCTGCAGGAATTGTTCGAGCAGTTCACCCTCGTTCCCCTGGTCGTCGGTCAGGCGTCGGCCGAAGAGGTTGCCGAGGTCCTCGAAAGGCTTTGGGGAGGCTCCGAGACGGTGATCGTCATCAGCTCGGACCTCAGCCACTACCTCGACTACGAGTCGGCGCAACGGAGCGATGCCGCCACCTGCAAGGCCATCGAGGCCCTGGACCCTGGCGCCATAGATCGCGATCAGGCCTGCGGCCGGGTGCCAGTGAGCGGCCTTCTCACCCTGGCCAAGCAACGTGGTCTACGGGTCGAGACCCTCGATCTGCGCAACTCCGGTGACACGGCCGGCGATCGATCGCGTGTGGTCGGCTACGGCGCCTGGATGTTCGTCGAACCCGGATCCGAATCGGCCCGGCAGCATGCCGAGGAACCGGAATCGGTCGATGCCGTCCTAGAGCGGACCCAGGACGTGCTCAACCGCCACGGCGAGACGATGCTGCACATCGCCACAGCGTCGATCGAGCACGGTCTCGCCTACGGCGCGCCATTGGCCGTGGACACGGCGGAGTACCCCGATGACCTCCGCGCCAGTGGCGCTTGCTTCGTAACCTTGACCCGTGAAGGCCGGTTGCGCGGCTGCGTCGGGTCTCCGGAGGCGCGGCGGCCGCTGGTCGAGGACGTCGCCGACAACGGCTTTGCAGCGGCGTTCCGGGACAGCCGGTTCGACAATCTGACCGACGCCGAACGGGACGGGCTTCTGCTGTCGGTGTCCGTGCTCTCGCCTCCCATCCCAATGGCGTTCACCGATGAAGGCGATTTCCTTGGACAGCTCCGACCCAACGAAGACGGCCTGATCATCGCCGACGAAGGCCGGCGGGCGCTGTTCCTGCCGCAGGTCTGGGAATCGTTGCCCGGGACCGAGGACTTCGTCTCCCAGCTCAAGGCCAAGGCCGGGCTGGCCCGCGATCATTGGTCGGGAACGTTCCAGGCTTGGCGGTTTGGCGCCCGATCCGTGTCGTCGACGTCTCTCGAGGACCCGGCGCTGCTGTGGACCTGAGCACGGACAGTTCCTCAGAGCACGTGGCGTGACTCTCTCGGCCCGCAACCGAGAACGAGTGCGCATCTGGCTGGCCGTCGTTGCCGCCTCACTCATGCTCGGCGCGGGATATGTGCTGGCTGTCGAAGCGTTTTCCGGCCGGGAATATACCCTCGGCGATGCCGTTCGCGGCGCCGTCCACGGCGTCATCATCGGCGGTGGCGTTGGCGCCTCCCAGTTGTTCTTCCTTGATACGCAAGCCGGTTTGTGGGTCCGGCGGGCCCCGTTCCTGGCGTCGCTGTTCATCCGCACCCTTATCGCCGGCGCCATCATCGTGGTCGGTTTGCTGATCGGCCGTATGGTGTTCGAAGAGGGGCCGTCCACGCTGCTGGCAGACCCCTTGGGCTTCCTCCGCGACATCGCCTTCTCGTTCTGCGCCTTCGCGGTGATCTTCTTCGTCGTCCAGATGCGGCGCATCATCGGCGCCCGCGTGCTCGCCAACTTCGTCATCGGCCGCTACAATAAGCCGGTGCGGGAGGATCGTGTGTTCCTGTTCCTCGATCTCGCCGGATCGACAGCATTGGCGCGACGAATGGGCGACGTCGGCGTCTATTCGCTTATCGCCCAGGTCTTCTTCGACATCGACCAGGTAGTCGTGGAACACGATGGCGAAACTCACCGCTACATCGGCGACGAACTGGTCGTCACGTGGCCCTTGGATGAAGCCATCGAGGATTCCCGCTGCGTCCGCTGCGTCATCGCGATCCAGGAGATGACCGCGGCAAAAGCGGACGCCTACGAACGGACGTTCGGTGTCGTGCCGGCGTTTCGCGCCGGCATGCATGGTGGTCCGGTGGTTGCCGGCGAGTGCGGCGATTCGAAGCAGGAGATCAGTTATTTCGGCGACACCGTCAATACTGCCGCCCGCATTCAGGGCCAGTGCACGGCGCTCGACGAGCCGTTCCTCGTGTCGGGCCAACTGGTAGCGCGCCTGTCCCTGCCGGACGGGCTGCATGCAATGCCGCGCGCCGACGTCCGCCTGAAGGGCCACGAACACACGACGGCGCTGTTCCGTATCGACCACAGTGATGCCGAGGCCCGCTCGGCGGCGCCGGTGCGAAGGGCTGTCTGATGGGCATGTTCGGCGCCGGTCAGCCCGTCCCCCGCACCGAAGATCCGCGGTTGCTGACCGGACGGGGTCGCTATACGGCCGATATCTCGCTTCCCGGCGAGGTGCACGCCGTATTCCTGCGCTCGCCGCATGCCCATGCCGAGATCGTCGGCATCGACGTCTTGGCGGCGAGGGAGGTTCCAGGCGTTCTGGCCGTCTACACCGGCGCGGACGTCGCCGCCGATGGCCTCGGCGACATCCCTTGCCTGATCGATGTCTCCGGCCGCGATGGAAAGCGGTTGCCGAGCCCGGGGCGTCCCCTGATCGCCCACGATCGGGTTCTGTTCGTCGGCGACACTGTGGCGATGATCGTCGCCGAGACCCGTGCAGCGGCGCTCGACTCGGTCGATTCGGTGTTTGTCGACTACGAGCCGCGTCCAGCCGCAGCGACAATTGACGACGCCATCGCCGATGGCGCGCCCCAGCTTTGGGACGGTGCGTCCGGCAACCGTGCGTATTTCTGGCGGAACGGCGACCATGAGGCGACCGATGAAGCGTTCCAAAAGGCCGATCGGGTCGTTTCCCTGGACATGGTCAACAACCGTGTCGCCGCCTGTCCGATGGAGCCCCGCGCCGTGGTCGGCACCTTCGAGGACGGCCGCTACACGCTCTTCACGCCCAGCCAGGGCGCCCATCTGATCCAACGGATGATCGCGCAGCACACGCTATCGGTGCCAAAGGATTCGGTGCGGGTGATCGTCCCCGATGTCGGCGGCGCCTTCGGCGCCAAGATTTACCACTACGCCGAGGAGGCGTTGGTGCTATGGGCGTCGCGCCGGCTGGAACGGCCGGTGAAGTGGGTCGCAGACCGCTCCGACTCCTTCATCGCCGACGTCCACGGCCGCGACCACAAGGTCCATGCCGACGTCGCGCTTGATCCTGACGGCCGGATGCTGGGACTTCGCGCTCACTGGTACGCCAACATGGGCGCTTACTTGAATTGTTTCGGCCCCTTCGTCTCTTCCGAGACCGTCGGCCGTATGCTGACCGGCGCCTACGCCATCCCGGCGATGAGCGCCGTCGCGGAGGGCGTCTACACCAATAGCGTACCGGTTGACGCCTACCGGGGTGCCGGGCGGCCGGAGGCCGCCTACCTGATCGAGCGGGTCATCGATGCCGCCGCCCGCGAGATTGGTCTGCCCGTCGACGAGATGCGCCGGCGGAACTTGATCCGTGCCGAGCAGATGCCCTTCGCCACTGCGGCGGGGCGGACCTACGATTCCGGCGACTTCCTCCGCAACATGGAGGACGCCATGGCCGCCGCCGAGTGGCCGGGCTTCGAAGCCCGCCGCGCCGAAGCACGTGCGCGGGGCCGGCTGCGGGGAATCGGTCTTTCGGTCTACGTCGAGGCTTGCGGAGGCGGCGCCGCCGAGGAGGCGATGCTCCGCATCGACGCCGCCGGGGACGTCGAACTCCTGATCGGCACCCAGTCCGGCGGCCACGGTCACGAGACGGCGTACGCTCAACTGGTCGCCGATGGCCTCGACGTGCCCATAGATCGCATCCGCGTCGTGCAGGGCGATACGGATCGCATTCCCTACGGTGGCGGCACCGGCGGATCCCGCTCGCTGCCCGTCGGCGGACCGGCCGTTCTCGAAGCCGTCGACGCGGTGATCGCGCGCGGCAAAGCCCTCGCCGCGCGCCTGCTGCAGTCCGCCGAGAACGACATCTTATTCATGGATGGCCTGTTCCTGGTCTCCGGGACGGAACGCGGGATCGGGCTTGCCGACCTCGCGGCGGCAGCGGCGGAGCCCGAAAACCGCCCGGCCGACGATGCGCCTCCCGGGCTCGGCGCGACGACCCGGTATTCGCCGGACGCCGCCACGTATCCCAACGGCTGCCACGTCTGCGAAGTGGAGATCGACCCGGAAACGGGGCAGGCCGCCATCGTCAACTATCGGGCCGTCGATGACTTCGGCATGGTCGTCAATCCGCTCCTACTCGCCGGACAGGTCCATGGTGGGGTCGTTCAGGGAATCGGACAGGCGCTCTTGGAAGAGGCCGTCTACGACCGCGAAACGGGCCAGTTGCTGACGGGAACGTTCCTCGACTACGCGTTGCCCCGGGCCGGCGACGTACCGGCGATCGAGGTGACCTACAACAACGTGCCGTGCACGACAAATCCGATGGGCATCAAGGGGGCAGGTGAGGCGGGGACCATCGCCGCTTGCCCGGCGGTGATGAACGCGGTGATCGATGCCCTATCACCCCTCGGCGTTCGCCAACTTGACGTGCCGGCAACGGCGGAGAAAATCTGGCGCGCCATCCGGGCCGCCCCGATCCCTCTCTGACCGGAGACATCCGTTGACCGTCAATATCGACCTGCGCACCGTCGACAAGGTGCGCGACATCGCGCTCCGTGCCGGCGCTGAGATCATGAAGGTGTACTCGACCGATTTCGACGTCGACCGAAAGGACGATGCCTCGCCGGTCACGATCGCCGACCAGCGTGCGGAAACGCTCATCGTCAACGCCATCCGCAAGGAGGTGACCGACCTCTACCCGATGGTCGCCGAGGAAGCGGTGTCGGGCGGGCACGTGCCCGACGTCGGCAACGAGCCGTTCTGGCTGATCGATCCGCTGGACGGCACGAAGCAATTCGTCACCCGCAAGGGCGAATTCACCGTCAACATCGCGCTGATCGAGAACCGGCGGCCCATCTTTGGCATCGTTCATGCCCCGGCCCTCGGATCGACGTATTGGGGCAGTCAGCATGGCGCCTTCGCCATCACCGACGGAACTGGGGCCGAGCCGATCCAATGCCGGGCGTTTCCGCCGTCTGGAATCGTCGCCGTCGCCAGCCGCTCCCACCGCAATCCGGAGACCGACGCGTTCCTCGGCAAATACGATGTCGCCGAGGAGATCACCTCGGGAAGCTCGATCAAGTTCTGCCTCGTTGCCACGGGGCGCGCCGACCTCTATCCGCGCACCGGGCGCACCATGGAATGGGACACGGCCGCGGGGCATGCCGTCGTCCGATTTGCCGGCGGAACCGTCACCACCATGGACGGCGAAGACCTGCTGTACGCCAAGCCGGGCTTCGAGAACCCGCATTTCGTGGTTCGCGGTCCCGACGCGTGACCGGGCCCGCGATCCGCGCCGCAACGCCCGAGGCCATCGCCGAGGCGGCGGCGCTGATCCGAAGCGGCAGTCCGGTCGCGTTTCCGACCGAGACCGTCTACGGGCTCGGTGCCGACGCGACGAGCGATGAGGCTGTCGCCGCGGTCTTCGCGGTCAAGGACCGACCGCGCTTCAATCCGCTGATCGTCCATTGCCGCGACGCGGCGACGGCGGCCCGCCTCGCTGTATTCGACAAGCGGGCTCGCAAGCTGGCCGATGCCTTCTGGCCGGGTCCGTTGACCCTCGTGCTGCCGCGCCGTGCCGAAGCGGGACTGTCATTGCTGGTCAGCGCCGGACTCGACACGGTCGCCGTGCGGGTGCCCGACCATGCGGTGGCCCAGGCCCTTCTCGATGCCGCCGACCGGCCCCTGGCCGCGCCGAGTGCTAATGCCTCCGGCGCCATCAGCCCGACCACCGCCGAACACGTGGCCGCGTCTCTGGGAGAACGAGTCGACTTGATCCTCGACGGCGGCCCCTGCCCCGTCGGCGTCGAATCGACGGTCATCGACTTGAGTAGCCCTGAAGCTTTCCTCCTGCGTCTGGGCGGCGTGGATCGGGACGCCATCAATGCGATCGTCGGTCCATTCGCGTCGACAGGCGATGGACCGATCCGGTCGCCGGGCATGCTGGAGCGGCACTACGCCCCGGCCATTCCTCTGCGCATGGACGCCAACGAGCCGCGGACGGGTGAAGTGCTGCTCGCGTTCGGCCCGGACGCTCCGCCAGATGCACCGAATTTGAGCCCCCTCGGCGATTTCCGCGAGGCGGCGACGGACCTGTTCGCGCAGTTGCACGCCCTGGACCGTCCGGAGCATGCCGGGATCGCCGTGATGCCGATACCCGAAACCGGGCTCGGCGCCGCGATCAACGACCGCCTGCGCCGTGCCGCCGCGGCAGGCACGTCACGAGGTGACGATTTGGACGACCGCGGACCATCGGCACCCTGCGTTCTCCCGGACATGGACGACACGACAACGTGAGCGAGCGTGTGTCATCGGCGCATTTCCATTGCCCGGTGAACCGTGCGACCATGCGCCGCACGAGCGGCAACAGCAGGGAGCCGTAGGATGACGGCTTCGAAAAGCCGGCCCATCGCGGCGTTGCTCATCGCCTTGGTGTTCATCCTTGCCGCTGTCGGACCGGCATCGGCAATGTCCCCCAAGGGCGCCGCCGCCTCAAAACCTGCGGGGCCGGCGGCGGTGGCGTCAGGAAGCGGTGGGGCCGCGGCGGGGAACCTAGAAATTCCGGAGGGTATGACCGCCGAGGAAGCGCTGCGGTTCGTCGCCCAACTCCCCGATGCCGATGCGCGGGTGCTGCTGCTGCGCGAGATCGAGGCTCGCCGCGCTGCGGCAGCTGGTGGCGCCGGTGGACCGACCGGCCTCGCCGTGGTTCTGGTCAAGTTCCGCATGTGGCTGGACAACCAGACGCAGCTTCTCGCTGCCCGCAGCGGTCTCGTTGCGCAAGGGTTTGCGGACGCCCCGGCCGCCATCGCCAAGGTTCTGCGGGGCCTCTCGCCGGAGCACACGTGGGGGGCGTTCTGGCTGGCGGCAGCGTTGGCCGCACTGTTTGTCGGCTTGGGAATCGGCGCACATCGAGCGATCCATCGCGCGACTGCGGGATTTAGGGCGTCGCTGCAGGGTGACCCACCCACCGGTTTCGTCGATCGGATCGGCCGCCTGACCCTGCGCGCGCTGCTCGATCTCGTCGCCCTGGCGGCCTTCGCCGTTGTCTCGTTCGGTCTGACGGCGGTGTTCTACGCCGACGATCGGACGGCGCGCGCGTTCGTGTTTACGTACGTAACAGCGGGACTTGTCATTCTGGCCATGTCGGCCGCTTCACGCTTCCTGTTTGCGCCGTCGGCGCCGAACCTGCGCATCGTCGCCCTCTCAGACGGGGCGGCCGGGTACCTGCACCGCTCGCTGATGCTGCTGACGGGGGTGGGCAGCGTCATCTGGCTGACGACGGCGTTCCTCATCCTGACGGGCGGCCCGCCGCTCGGCGTTCATCTCGCCCTCGTCCTCACCAGCGGGGCCATCGTGCTCGGCCTGTTCATCGTGCTGGTGTGGCGGGTCCGGGAACCGGTCGCCCATGCGCTCGCTCCCGGCGGCGACATCGGACCGCCGGAGATGCTGCCCGGCTTCATGCGGGTGACCGTCGCGCAGAACTGGCACGTGCTGCTGGTTGGCTACGTGCTGGTCATCGCCGTCCTCTGGACCATCAGCATGCTGAGCCGTGGCCAGTCAGTGCTGTGGCCGGCGATCGGCAGTATTGCGATCGTCGTGCTGCTGCCGCTGGTCGACCGGGGAATGCAGCGCGCGATCGCGTCCCTGGTCGATGCGCTGGTCGTCGAGCGCTACGCCCCGACGGGCATTTCCATGGGCGGCGAGGAGGAGGATGCTCACGACCTTCCAGCCGTCAGTGAGCCGGATCCCGAGGTGAGCAAAACGTACACCGGCACCATCCTTCGGGCGGCGCGCATCTTGTTGCTCGCCTTGGCGGTCATCGCCCTGCTCCAGCTTTGGGATGTCGATATCTTGCAGGCGATTGGCGCCCGCGGTGCCGACGCCATCTGGCTGGCCGCCTTCGACATCGGCGTTACACTGCTGCTGGCCTACGTGCTGTGGCAGTTGGCAGAAACGGCTTTGACCCGAAAGGGCGCCCGTCGCGCTTCGGTGACAGCCGGCCAGTGGGAGGACGGCAGCGACGCCGCAGGTGAACCATCGGCGATCGATGTGACCGACGACGAGCGTCAGGCCCTCGCCCGGGCCCGCACCCTGCTGCCGCTGATTCGCCGGTTCATTCTCGTCGTGCTGACGGTGATCGTGGTGATGATCGCGCTGTCGTCTATCGGCGTCGATATCGGACCGCTGCTGGCGGGTGCGGGTGTCGTTGGCCTTGCCATCGGCTTCGGCGCCCAGGCATTGGTTCGCGACATCGTCTCGGGCGTCTTTTTCCTCATCGACGATGCTTTCCGGGTCGGTGAGTACATCGAGATCGACGAGAACATCCGCGGCGAAGTGGAGCGCATCTCACTCCGCTCCATGCAACTCCGTCATCACCGCGGCTCGCTGCTGACCTTGCCGTTCGGTGAACTGCGTTCGATCACCAATCACAATCGCGACTGGGTGATCTACAAGATGCCGTTCCGGGTTCCTCCGGAGACCGACCCGCAGCAGGTGAAGAAGATCGTCAAGAAGATCGGCGCCGAGATGATGGATGATCCCGTGCTGGGGCCCAAGCTAATCCAGCCGTTGAAGTCCCAGGGCGTTTTCGCGATCGACGACGACTCGTCGCTGATCATCCGGGTCAAGTTCATGTGCAAGCCGCGCGAACAGTTCGTGCTGCAGCGCGAGGCCTATCACCGCATCCAAAAGGCGTTCGAAGCCGCCGGGATCGAGTTTGCCCGCCGTAAGGTCGAGGTCGAGGTGGCATCGGACGCCACCGAGGAAGAGATTGCTGCGGCCGCCGCGGAAGCCGTTCAGGAAAAGGTCCCCGGCGGCAAGGCCGCCGGTTCGGCGGATGCCATGTAGGCCGGGGATTGCCGTCGCGCGAACGAACCCTTAAGTGATGGATCGCATGAGCGCGCCGTCACCCACACCCGACATCCCGGACGCCGAGGCACTGGCCGCCATCCGCGCCGTCGTCGGGCCGAAGGGCTGGATCGACGACCCCGATGACCTGGAGCCGTTCCTGATCGAGGAACGAGGTTTGTTCCGCGGCACCTGCGCGGCCGTTGTTCGCCCCGCCGACACCGCCGAGACTGCCGAAGTCGTCCGAATTTGCGCGAATGCCGGCATTCCGATCGTTCCACAGGGCGGCAACACCGGCCTCGTCGGCGGCGGCGTCCCCGAGGGCGGCATCGTGCTGGCGACGACGAGGATGAACCGGATCCGTGATATCGACCCGGCAAATCGAACTATCACCGTCGAGGCCGGGGTGATCCTCTCCGACGTGCAGGCGGCGGCGGACGATGCGGGCTGCCTGTTTCCGCTCAGCCTTGCCGCCGAGGGAAGCTGCCAAATCGGCGGAAATCTAGCGACGAATGCCGGGGGCACGGCGGTCCTGCGCTACGGTAATGCCCGCGACATGGTCCTGGGTCTCGAGGTGGTGTTGCCCGACGGACGCGTCTGGAACGGCCTCCGGGGGCTTCGCAAGGACAACACCGGCTACGACCTCAAACAGCTGTTCCTCGGCGCCGAGGGCACGCTGGGCGTCATTACCGCGGCGGTCCTAAAGATGTTCCCGAAGCCGAAGACGTCGGCGACGGCATTGGCTGCGGTCCCTTCGGCGGAGGCGGCGCTCGCTTTGTTCGGCCGGTTCAACGACCGCGCCGGCGACGCACTGACGGCGTTCGAGTATATGGTGCGGGTGGGGGTCGATTTCTGCGTCCGCCATGTCCACGGGATTACCGATCCGTTCGGTGAAGCCTACCCGGCGTATGTGCTGGTCGAACTGACGACTCCGCAGCCGGAGGCCAACCTTTCGGGTGTCATCGAGGGCGTGCTGGGCGAGGCGTTCGAGGATGGGACGGTCGCCGACGCGGTCATCGCCACGAGTGAAGCGCAGGCACAGTCCCTATGGCGGCTTCGCGAATCCATACCCGAAGCCCAAAAACCCGAGGGCGGCAGCATCAAGAACGACGTCGCCGTACCGGTCTCAAAGATCGCCGAATTCCTCGACAAGGCGACGCGCGCGATGGAGGAGGCGATGCCAGGCATTCGCGTCTGCGCCTTCGGACATCTCGGCGACGGCAACATTCACTTCAATCTGAGCCAGCCCGAGGGCGCCGATACGGAGGCCTACCTCGCCGAGTGGGACCGGTTCGACCGCATCGTCGCCGATATCGCCATGGGATTGGGCGGCAGCTTTTCCGCCGAGCACGGAGTTGGCCGGTTGAAGCGGGTGGACATGGCGCGCTACAAGTCCGAGGTGGAACGCGACCTAATGAATATCCTGAAACGTGCGCTGGACCCCGCCAACATCATGAATCCTGGCAAGGTCGTCGACGTGTGACGGACGCGGTGCTCCCAGGCGCGTCACGCAAAGTTCACGTGAAACCGACTTCCAGCTTCGCCATATCGTCGTTAACTTATTGATTGACAGAGATTTTTTGCGACCGGTTCGCATCTTTCGCCGAATGGATGCGTCGATCGGGCCGGCATGTTTCTCGGAGCGATTTCTTCCAAAGCGAGGGGGCGGCCAAAGTCGCCCCTTTTTTGTTGTCGAACGGGATTCGGTCACCGGCTCATGGGTAGGAAGTGGCCCTTCGGGTCGCCACATACCGGGCATACCCAGGCGTCGGGCAGGTCTGCGAATGGAACGCCGGGAGGTATCGGGTGGTCAGGATCGTTCACGTTCTCGGCGCCGACCGAAGGGTCGTAGATGAACGGATCGCAATCCTGATTGGTGCACGTCCATCTCCTTCCGATGGCGGCTTCCGACGATGAAGCGGCCCGGGGCAATGCGAGCAGAAACGCCGCGCCCATTGTTTTCAGGACATCGCGACGGTGGATCGAACGGAACATCGAGACACCCTCTCGCACAAGAGTTTCCCCTTGCTCCTCTTACCGTATCGCATGGAGCTTTAGGACGTACTATGAATTCGTGGTTGATTAGTGTGGGAATCAAAAACATTCATGCGGATGTAAGAAAACTGAAACATCGCATATCGATAATCCGTCGCATCATGGACCGACCGGCGGCGTCGACCCGACCCGCTGTTTGTCGAACTCCCAATCCAGTGCTCTAGAGGAGGCGGTATCGATGCCTGAGGGCCCCATCGATCATCACGACTACCCCCTTGAAGATTTTGATGAAGTCAACTTCCCCCGCCCGGAAAGGACCGAGTTCGACGTCCTTGCTGAGAGGGCTATGTCCCGCCGCACGTTCCTCGGCGGTTCCGTCGCCGGCTTGACCGCGTTCGCGCTGTGCACGTCCTCCCTGACGTCCGTCGCCCAAGCCGCCAGCCGGCTGGCCTTCGATCCGGTCGCGGCGAACGACCTGGACGATATCACCGTGCCCAAAGGCTACAGCTGGCACATCCTTGGCCGCTGGGGAGATCCCCTGTGGTCGAAGGGCGCCGAGTTCGACCATGCCACGCGTGGCACTGCGGCGAGCCAGGCCATGGCCATGGGCGACAATACGGACGGCATGGCGCTCTTCGACCACAACGGGCGGAGCATCATGGCCCAGAACAATGAGTACGTGAATCGCAGCATGATCTACGGCAACCGGGAGAGCAAGCTGCCCGAGAACGCCGACGACGTGCGCAAGGGCAAAGCCGGTCACGGCATCTCGATCTTCGAGGTCATGCAGAAGGACGGCAAGTGGTCCATCGTCAAGGACAGCGCTTACAGCCGCCGCATCACCGCGGATTCGCGGATGGAGATCACCGGTCCGGCCGCCGGTCACGACCTGCTGAAGACCGCCGCCGATTCCACCGGCACCAAGTCGCTGGGCACCTGGAACAACTGCGGCAACGGCCGCACCCCTTGGGGTACCTATCTGACCTGCGAGGAGAACTTCAACGGGTACTTCTCCAGTTCCGACAAGAAGTTCGCCATTCCGGCCGAGCTCAAGCGCTACGGCATCAAGCACGACGACTGGGGCTATGCCTGGGCCACCGACGACGAGCGCTTCGACGTCTCCAAGCACCCCAACGAGCCGAACCGGGCCGGCTACATCGTCGAGATCGATCCGACGGACCCCAAGTCGACCCCGAAGAAGCGCACCGCCCTCGGCCGATTCAAGCACGAGAACGCCGAACTCGTGGTCGCCGCCAATGGTCATGTCGTCGTCTACATGGGCGACGACGAGCGCGGCGAGTTCCTCTACCGGTTCGTCAGCGACGACATGATGACCGCCGGTGGCGACAACTCGAACCTGCTCGAGAACGGCAAGCTCTACGTCGCCAAGTTCCATGACGGCGGCAAGGGCGAGTGGCTCGAGCTCAGCCCGGCGACGACGGGCATGACGTCCCAGGCCGAGATCAGCGTCCACACCCGCCAGGCGGGTTCGGCGGTCGGCGCCACGACCATGGACCGTCCGGAGTGGGTGGCGGCCAATCCCACCAAGCCGGAGGTCTACTGCTGCCTCACCAACAACAAGAACCGCGGCAAGAAGCCCAACGCCGGCGGCGACGCGACCCCCGTCGGCGGTCCCAACCCGCGGGCCGGCAACAAGTACGGCCAGATCGTGCGCTGGCGCCCGCTGGGCGGCGACCACACGGTGGACAAGTTCGAGTGGGACCTGTACGTCGTGGCCGGCAATCCGCAGGTACACACCGACGATCGCCGCGGATCGGCCAACGTGACTGCGGACAACATGTTCAACTCGCCCGACGGCCTCGCCTTCGACACCAAGGGGCTCTTGTGGATCCAGACCGACGGCAACTACTCCAACGCCAAGGATTTCGAGGGCCAGGGCAACAACCAGATGCTGGTCGGCGATCCGGAAACGGGCGAGATCAAGCGCTTCCTGGTCCGTCCGAAGGAGTGCGAAATCACTGGGATCACGTGGTCGGCGGACCTGCGTACCCTGTTCGTCGGCGTTCAGCACCCGGGCGAGAAGGGCAACAGCCACTGGCCGGGCGGCGGTGATACGGCGCCACGCTCGGCGATCCTCGCTATTTCGCGCGACGACGGAGGCGCGATCGGTTAGGCCGACAGCCTTGCGAGAACCGAACGAAGCGGGGGCAAACTGCCCCCGCTTCCGCTTTGAGGGCGGACTCCGCCGCGCGGAGCTGCGCCGCCCGACATAGTCGGGCCGTGCTTCAACTCTATATACCGATTCGACGACGGTTTTCGACAGGCCGGCAAGTTGACGTTTACGTAAACGTCGAGTAGTTTGGCGACCTGAAGCCGCCACCTGCCCGCGCCGAAAAAAAACCGCCGATTCGTAAGGAGCGAACTCCGATGACCGCCTATGCCGCCCCCCTTTCCGAAATGCGTTTCGTGATGAACGAATTGGCCGATCTCGGCGCGGTCGCGGCGCTTCCGGGGTTTGAGGAGGTGACGCCCGACCTGGTCGATCAGATCCTCGAAGAGGCCGGAAAATTCGGCGCGGAGGTGTTGGCCCCGATCAACCAGACCGGCGATCAGCAAGGCTGCACGTCCGAGAATGGCGTCGTGCGATCGGCGGACGGATTCGTCGACGCCTACGCCCAGTTCGTCGCCAGCGGCTGGAATGGTGTCGCATTCGATCCTGAGTTCGGCGGTCAAGGATTGCCGTGGATCGTGAACACCGCCGTCGCCGAGGTTTGGGCGTCGGCGAACATGGCGTTCAGTCTGTGCCCGATGCTCACCCAGGCGGGGTGCGAGTTGCTGTCCCAGCATGGCGCGCCCGAAATGAAGGCCGCCTACCTGGAGAAGCTGATCACCGGCGAATGGACCGGCACCATGAACCTGACCGAGCCGCAGGCCGGATCGGATCTCGCCCGCGTGCGCATGCGCGCTGTGAAGCACGGCGACCACTACAAGCTTACCGGCCAGAAGATCTTCATCACCTGGGGCGAGCACGATCTCACCGACAACATCATCCACATGGTTCTGGCCCGGAGTCCCGACGGCCCGCCGGGCGTCAAGGGCTTGTCGCTGTTTCTGGTGCCGAAGTTCCTGGTCAACGAGGATGGCAGCCTCGGCCAGCGCAACGACGTCCGTTGCGTGTCGATCGAACACAAGATGGGCATCAACGGCAGCCCGACCGCTGTGCTGTCGTTCGGCGACGACAGCGGTGCCATCGGCTATCTGATCGGCGAGGAAAACCTGGGTCTCCATTACATGTTCATGATGATGAACAACGCCCGTCTCGCCGTCGGTCTCGAGGGTGTCGCCATCGCCGAGCGGGCTTGGCAGCTGGCCCGGGATTTTGCCCTGGAGCGCGTTCAAGGCCGCAGCATCGACGGTGACGCCCCCGAACCGGTCGCCATCGTCCATCATCCCGACGTCCAGCGCATGCTGTTGTCGATGAAGACCCAGACGGAAGCGGCGCGCGCGGTGGCGTACTACGCCGCGACGTGCCTCGATATCGCCCACCACCATCCGGACGAATCCGTACGCCGGGAACGCCAGGCGATCGTCGATCTCCTCATACCGGTGGTGAAGGCTTGGTCGAGCGACATCGGCATCGACGTTGCCAACACCGGCATCCAGGTTCATGGCGGTATGGGCTACATCGAGGAAAGCGGTGCCCCCCAGCACCTACGCGACGCCCGAATCGCCGCCATCTACGAAGGAACCAACGGCATCCAGGCCGCCGATTTGGTCGGCCGCAAGGTAGCGCGCGAAAACGGCGCAACCGCCACCGCGTTCGTCGCCATGGTTCGCGCCCTGGATGGCGAGTTGGCGCCCAGCGCTACGGACGATCTTCAGGCGATCCGCGAACGGCTGCGCGCCGCGACCCAGGATCTCGCGGAGGCGACGGATTGGCTGGTTCGAACCAGTCCGTCGGACCCGCGGAACGTCGCGGCAGGCGCGGTTCACTACTTGCGTCTGCTTGGCATCGTCGCCGGCGGTTGGCAGATGGCCCGTGCCGCCCTGGCCGCCGAGAATCGTCTGGAAGCCGGCGACGGCGATCCGGTATTCCTGCGCGCCAAGGTCGTTTCGGCCCGTTTTTTTGCCGACACGTACATGACTCAGTCCGGCGGCCTGCTCGCCCAGATCCGCGATGGCGGTGCTGTTGTGGCCTCGCTCGACGTTGCGCACCTGTAGGGAGCCCCTCCCGACGGCGCGAAGATCATGAAGCGTCCAGCCGCTGCCATTGAAGCACCAATGGCCCCCGCCAGACGCGGACAGTTCGACAAATGGCGATCGACCTAAGCCGGCTGTGGCGGCCGATGACCGGCAACGATACCCTCTTCATCGATCGCTGCGCCGCCACTCGGCGCAGCGGGCGTGGCCTGCATAGCTGACGTTCACGCAGGGCAGATGGCCGATTTCCTGCTCAACTTCTACGGCGGCGCCGACCAGGCGGTTGCGCTTTTCTCCGTCCTGGCGGTCTGGATCGCGTTTTCGGTGTTTGGCGGCCTTGCCGGCGGCCGGCACCGCATGGCCGAAGCCGATCCGTTTGTCGGTTGGGCGCTGGTGATACTGATCGTCACCTCGCTCGGAGTCGCCGGTGGTGTCCCGTTCCGCTGGCCGACATGGGTCCTGGCCGGCGCGGTTCCGCTCGCCGCTCTCGCGCTTCGCCGGCGCGAGGGCCGGGTCTTCGTGGAGGCCGCACCGCGTATTCTCGTGCTCGGCGCTCCGATGCTATTGCTCGTTTCGGCGATGGTGGCGAGTCAGTGGGACGAGTTTTCGCACTGGCTGCCCAGCGCCCGATACCTCTATGTCGCGGATGGCTTCCCCAACGCCACTGATCCGGTCACGGGCGCTTCCTTCCCCGCTTATCCTTACGGCTGGCCGTTGGTGACATACTTCGCGAGCCGAATTTCCGGTCGGTTTGTCGAAATCGCCGGCGCGGTGACGAACGTCTTGATTCTGCTGACATTCGGGCTCGTTGTTCTGCGTCTCGTGCGGCTCGGCCTCGAACGAGACCACGCAACACCCTCGGGCTGGTCGCTGTGCGCATTGGGCGGCCTGGCCGCGACCTTGCTGAACCCGACATTCGTTCAGAAAGTGGCCCTCACGTCCTATGCCGACATCGCCACCGCCGCCGCCGTCGGCGTCGGTGGCGTGCTCGGCTGGGGCATGCTCGGGGCGATCGCCGACCGCGATGGCAGAACACGCAGCCTGGCGGCGCAGTTCGGCCTCGTGATGATGCTGCTGGTCAACCTCAAGCAGGCGACGTTCGTGCTGTTCGTGTTGCTGGTCATCGCCGTTGTTTTGACCGGACTGGCCGACAGGCGCGTGCGCGGGCGGTGGCCCGAACTCCTTGCCGCGGTGCCCTGGATGATACTGCCGCCCCTCCTCCTCTACGGCATCTGGCGCTATCACGTGGCCACGGAACTCTCCGGTTCCGAACTTTCGCTACGGCCAATTTCGGAATGGTTCGTCGGGCTGGTTCCCGAAATCGTCGCAAAGATGGGCGCGGTGCTGGCGAAAAAGGGAGGTTACTTCGTCCTGATGCTGGTCGCCGTCGCGTTCGGCGCGCGAGGGATCTTGCGCATGCGTGGCCCCTTCGATCGGATTGCGGCGATCACCGGCGCCATGTTCCTGGCCTACAATGCCTTCCTCTTGCTCATGTACGTCGCCGCGTTCGGTCGCGCCGATGCCCTGCGAGCAGCGTCGCTCTGGCGCTACAACATGCACCTCGGTTTGCTAGGTGTGGCGTTCGCCGCGTACGGCCTCGCCGTGGCTTGGCGGCGCTACGGCGGCATACGCATTCCGCAGTCCCTCCTGGGGCGGCTCGCCGTCGTGCTGATGGTGATTGCTCCTGTGGCGTTTGCCGGGAAATTGCGCTTTGACAGGGATGCCGGGTATCGGCACTACAGGATGGTCGGTTCCGAATCGGCACGCCTTCTGCGCCCGTCTGCCCGGTTTTTCGTATTCGATCCAGCCGGCAGCGGCGAATCGGCGCTCATCGCGCGGTACGAAGTCGGCCGTGCCGATGCCCTGCTCGGTTACGTGAGCGTTTACCACGACTCGCGCGCGAGCATCCTCACGGCGATCCTCAGAAAGAAGTCCCCCGACAACCTGATCGTCTTTTCGACAACCCCGGAGGTGCTTGCTGCCGTAGGCTTGGCGCTCGACGCTGACCGCTCGTATCTGCTCGCGGCGGGGGAACAGCGTTAGCGGATCGTCCATACTTGGCCCCATCCCGACAATTGAGGACGACGGCGATCCGTTCCGCAACGGGATCGGGCACGACTTGAAGGCGTCCGCGTTAATCCTTGATTCGCGTGCGGTCTTCACACACCTTGGCGTGGCGATCGCACGGGAGAAGTGAACCTTGGACGGCTTCAGCCGCTACGTGCTCAGGCAGCTCCTGATCGGGACAATCTTCGTTACCGCCGCATTGACGGGCGTCCTTTGGCTGGCGCAGTTGCTTCGTTTCGTCGAGTTGATCGTCGACCGGGGGCTGTCGGCAGGCACGTTCATGTATTTGATCATGCTGCTGCTGCCCAGCTACTTGGTGATGATCCTGCCGATCGCGCTGTTTACCGTCGTCGTCTTCACCTACAGCAAGCTGACCACTGACCGGGAACTGGTGGTGATGCGCGCCGTCGGCGTCAGCCCCCTCCAGCTCGCGAAACCGGCTATCACGCTCGCGTTGATCGTCTCTGTGATCGGGTATGCCCTCAACTTCTCGCTTTTGCCATCTTCCTACCGGATGTTCCGCGAGATGCAGTGGGATCTGCGCTACAACTACTCCCACGTCCTCTTGCAAGAGGGCGCCTTCAATACGGTAACGAACGGTGTCACCGTGTACGTCCGCGAGCGATCGAAGGACGGGCAGCTCCTCGGAATCTTTGCCCACGTCCGTCGGGACGGAAAGGAACCGGAAACCTGGATGGCAGAACGGGGTGCCCTGGTTCAAGGTGACGAGGGCGCCACGGTTGTGATGTTCAACGGCAGCCGCCAGACGGTCGGCAAGAGTACCAACCAGCTCGAGATCCTTTACTTCGACCGCGCGGCGCTTGCCCTGGACCAAGTCCGCGCCAACGACATTGTCCGCCACCGCGAACCGCGCGAGCGGACAGTGGCCGAGCTGTTCAACATTCGCAATGACCGGTACGTCGCGCCGTTCGATTATGGAAAGTTCACTATCGAAGCGCATCGTCGCCTGACGGTTCCGCTGTCGCCTCTTGGATTCACTTTGGTTGCCGTCATCTGCCTCATGTCCGGACGATTCTCCAGGGGCGGGCAACCCCGTGCCATCCTGCTCGCCGTCGGCATCGTCGTGGCGCTCCTTCTGACGACGATGGCACTTGAAAACCTGGCTGCGCGCGATCTGAAACTGATCCCCACCCTCTATTTGGTCGCGGCCTTGCCTATCGTGCTCGGCCTGTTTGCGCTGGCGAGGCCAACGCGCCAACGTGCTCGCGCGGATATGGCCGGCGTCACGGTTGGGAAACTGACGGAGAACTGAGCGCCGTGCGTATTTCATCGACGATGTCGCTGTATATCAGCCGCCAGTTCCTGGTGAGTTTTGTCGTCGTCATGTCGATCTTTTTGCTGTTGATCATGTTGTTGGACGTGGTCGAACTGCTGCGGCGCGTCGCGGCGCGGCCAGAGGTCTCGTTCGGCGAAGTGCTTCAGCTTTCGCTGCTGAAGCTGCCGTATCTTGGCCAGGAGACGTTTCCGTTTGCCGTCCTCTTCGGCGGTATGGCGGTGTTCTGGAGGTTGACCCGCAGTCACGAGCTCACGGTTACTCGTGCGGCTGGTGTTTCGGCTTGGCAGTTTTTACTGCCAGTACTGGTCATTGCCTTCCTGCTCGGTTTGGCCAAGGTGATGGTCCTGAGCCCTTTCGCCTCCGGATTGTTGTCGCGCTATGAGCGGATTGAGGAAACGCTCGTCAAAGGTCGCTCGAACTCGCTTGCGCTCTCCGGAACAGGCCTGTGGTTGCGTCAGGCGGGCGAGACGGGTCAGTCCGTGATCCACGCCAGGCGTGTCCTGCAGCAGGGTGACGAGGTGGAGCTCCACGGCGTCATCGTATTCAACTACGGTACCGTCGAACGCTTTACCGGCCGCGTCGATGCCGAGTCCGCGCACCTGGAAGACGGCTATTGGCGCATGAGGAACGCGCGGATCTTTGAGCCGGAGCAGCCGGCCCAACAAGAGGACGAGTTGCGGGTCCCAACGGACCTGACGTTGACGCGCATTCAAGACAGCTTCGCGCCGCCGGAAACCATGTCATTCTGGAGCCTTCCGGCGTTCATCACCACACTCGAAGCGGCAGGGTTTTCTGCGGTCCGTCACCGGCTGCATTTCCATGCCATGCTCGCTGCTCCCCTGCTGATGTGTGCGATGGTGCTTATCGCGGCCACGTTCACGTTGCGTCAGGCGCGCCGTGGCGGGGTGACGCTGATCATCGTCGGTGGCGTGCTAAGCGGTTTCGTGCTGCATTTCTTTTCCGACGTTGTCTTCGCGATGGGTCTTTCGGATGCAATTCCGGCGACTTTGGCGGCATGGACTCCGTCGGGCGTCGCGACTCTCCTAGGGCTCGCCATGCTACTGCATCTCGAAGACGGCTAGGTCCGGTGCCGGGGGGAATCCGGGGCGCGGTACTCGTCGCGTGCACGGCTCTCGTCGTGACCGGATGGTTTGGTGCGGCCAAGGCACAGGATGCCGAAGACGAACCGATCGTACTCTCGGCCGACCAGCTCACGCACGACCGCGAACTCGGCATCACCCGTGCCTCCGGCAACGTCGAGGTGATCCGAGGCGGCCGCATCCTGATCGCCGACACCATCACCTACAACCAGCGTCAGGACCTGTTGACGGCCAGCGGCAACATCTCGTTGGCCGAACCCACCGGAGAGGTGCTGTTTGCCGAGCACGTGGAGCTGACCGGTGATTTGCGCGCCGGCATAATCGAAGACCTGCGAGCCATTCTCACCGACGGCGCCCGGTTCGCCGCCGCCGGTGCGCGACGCACGGCGGGCGTCGAAACCGATATGCGCAACGCCGTGTACTCGCCGTGCAACCTTTGTCCCGACGACCCCACGCGTCCGCCGCTTTGGCAGATCAAGGCGATCAAAGTCCTGCACGACCAGCAGTCGCGGCGGATCGAATACACGGATGCCTGGCTCGAGGTGGCCGGGGTCCCCGTCGCCTACACGCCCTTTTTCACCCATCCCGACCCGACGGTTAAGCGCAAGACGGGTTTGCTCGCTCCGAGCATCGGCAACTCGTCGGATCTCGGATTCATCTTCCGGGGCCCCTTCTTCTGGGTCCTGGCGCCGAACATCGATACGACAATCACGCCTATCTTCACGTCGAAGGAAGGCCCGGTCCTGGATGTCGAGTACAGACACGCGCTCCAAGGCGGATACCTGGAGGCGGACGGCAGCATCACCGAGGACTCCAGCAATGACGTGCGCGGGCACCTTTTCGCCTCGTTCCGCCACAACATCGACGACACATGGCGCATGGGTGTCGACGCCAACGGCGCCCTCGACGACACCTACTTGCGCCGCTACCAGATCAGTTCCGATCAGACCCTGACATCACGCGTCTACGCGGAAGGCTTCCGCAGACGCAACTATGCGGTCGCGAACGCCTATGCGTTCCAGGGACTTCAGGAAACGGACGACCAGGACACCATCCCGGTGGCCCTGCCTATGATCGATTTCAATCACGTTGGCGAGGCAGACCGCTTCGGCGGACGCACGTCGCTGGACGTCAACCTATTGGCGCTCACGCGTCAGGATGGCGTCGACAGCCGGCGGCTGTCCGTAAGCGGAGGCTGGCGTTTGCCGTTGCGCGGCGGGATCGGCGATATCTTCGCATTGTCCGCCGCGGTACAGGGCGACGTCTATCATATCAGCAATCAGCGTGTTCCCGGCGAGCCTGGCACGTTCACCGGGATCAGCGGCCGGGTCATGCCGCATGCGGGACTCGAATGGCGTTGGCCGTTGGTCAAGGGAAGCGGGCGGGTTCACCAAGTTGTCGAACCGATCGCCGAAGTCGTCGCGAGCCCATACGGTGGCAACCCTCCCGAGATTTCCAACGAGGACAGTCAAGACCTAGAGTTCGACGAAACCAACCTGTTCGGGTTCAACCGGTTCACCGGCCTCGATCGCGTTGAGGGCGGGCCGCGGGTCAACTACGGCCTGCGGTGGGGGATCTACGGAAGCGGCGGTGGCAGCAGCACCCTGTTCGTCGGCCAAAGCTACCGTGTCAAAACAGACGATACCTTTGCCGTCGGGTCGGGGCTCGAAGACCACTTCTCGGATATCATTACCGCACTGAACGTGTCGCCTGGGGAAATCATCGATGTTTCCTATCGCGCGCGCTTTGACAGCACGGACCTGGCCCCGCGCCGGCACGAGCTGAACACGGCGCTCGGTGTTGCGGCGCTACGCTTGTCCTGGAACTATGTTTTCTTCGATCGTCAGCAGGGCAGCGAATTCGCCGGCCGCGAAGAGATATCGATGTCGGTTCGCTCGCAGCTCAGTCGCCATTGGAGCGCCAAGTTTTCCGGTGTCCGCGATCTTGCCGACGGTGGCGGCATGCGATCGCTGGGCCTCGATCTTACCTACGAAGACGAATGCGTGGTGTTTTCCGTCGATTTGAGACGAACGTTCTTTGTCGATCGGGATGTCGAACCGACCGATGCGATCCTGTTCCGCGTGACCTTGAAAACGCTGGGCGAAGTCGGTACCGGAATCGAGCGAAGCAACTGACGGAGCGGTTGGAGGCACGGTTTGCCCCTGGCGTACGACCGATCGTATGATGCAGCGGGCTTGGAACGGGCGGGGAGATGTCAGCGGCGGCAATGAGCAAGGTGTTGGTCGTTTCCATTCTGGCGGCGGCGCTCGCGGCGGTCGTCCCGAACGTGGATGCTTTCGCGCAGAGTTCGCAGCGTATCGCCGCGGTTGTTAATGACGAAATCATCTCTCTTCACGACCTAGACGAACGCTTGGCCCTGGTCCTTGCGACGTCAGACATTCCCGATCGCGGGGAGGCCAAACGTCGGCTGGCGCCTCAGGTGTTGCGAGCCCTGATCGACGACCGGCTCAAACTCCAGGAGGCCCGCCGGCTCGATATCACGGTGACGCGGAGTGATATCGAGGACGGCCTCAACCGTATCGAAAGTCAACTCGGCATCAAGCGGGGTACGCTGCCCCGCTTCCTTAGCGATCGAGGGGTTAATCCCCAAGCGCTCATGGATCAGGTTGAATCGGAACTGGCCTGGGTGCGTGCGGTCCGACGCCGATTGCGTGGCCGACTCGAGATCGGAGACGACGAGATCGACGAAGCCATGGCCCGGATTCAGGAAAACGTCGGTAAGCCCGAATACCGCGTCGCCGAGATATTCCTCCCCGTGGATCGGCCCGATCGGGATGCCGAAACACGGCAGGTTGCGGATCGGCTCCTGGGCCAGATACAGTCGGGTGCCAGCTTCAACGTCCTTGCTCGAAACTTTTCACAAGGGGCGGCCGCCGCGGTCGGCGGCGACCTCGGATGGATTCGCGAGGGACAACTGGGCGCGGAGATCGATGGTGCCCTCGGCAGACTGCAGCCAGGCCAGGTTTCCGAACCGCTCCGTTCGGCGGCCGGCTACCATCTTTTGCTGATTCTCGACCGGCGCGTCAATCAAGGCCTGGATGACCGGCAGATCACGGCCACGCTCAGTCAATTGTACCTTCCCCTCACCCCCAATCCGTCACGAGAGGAGATTGCCAGCCAACAACAGCTGGCACGGACGATGAGCGACGCGGCAGCAAGTTGCGACGATCTCGAGGCCCTCGGCCGCGAGGCCGGATCACCTCTGTCGGGAAGCCTTGGAAGTGTCGACGTCAATGCACTGCCTCCCCATCTGCGGCGTGTCATTCGTCCATTGAAAGCCGGCGAGATCAGCCCACCGGTGCGGTCGGGCAATGGCATCGCCCTGCTCATGGTCTGCGAACGGGACGAACGCGATACCTCGGAGGAGGGACGCAAGCGGGTCGAACGGCAATTACGAGCCGAAAGACTTGCCGCCGAGTCGCGCCGGTACTTGCGCGACCTGCGGCGAACGGCGTTCGTGGACGTGCGCAGATGACCCCTTCCGCGGCGCCCGACCGCGCGCCGCTCGCTGTGACCATGGGGGAACCCGCCGGCATCGGCGGCGAGGTCGCGCTCAAGGCCTGGTTGCGGCGCGGCGAGCTACCTCCATTCCTCGTTATCGACGATGCCGATCGGCTACAGCGGATCGCGCACGAGCTTCGGATCGATGTGCCTGTCCGTACCGTGACCACGCCCACGGAAGCACCAAACATCTTTTCCGAAGCGCTGCCGGTCCTTCACCAACCCCTGCCGGTCAAATCGGTCGCAGGCCGGCCGATTCCAGAGAACGCTCCTGCTGTCGTCGCGTCCATCGAATCCGCGGTTCGCCTGGCCCGCTCCGGCGCTGCCGCTGCCGTAGTAACCAACCCGATCAGCAAGGAGGCACTTTACGGTTGCGGATTCACGTTTCCCGGCCACACCGAGTTTCTCGGCGCCCTGGCTGGCGACAACGCGACGCCCGTGATGATGCTGGCGTGTGCGGAACTGAGGGTGGTGCCGGTGACGATTCACGTCAGCCTCGCCGAGGCCATTCGCACTCTCGACACCGACCGAATTGTCGATGCCGCGACAGTTACCGACAATGCCCTCAAGCGCGACTTCGGCATCGCTCAACCGCTGCTCGCCATTGCCGGGCTCAACCCCCATGCCGGAGAGGGCGGCGCGATGGGGGACGAAGACGCCGAGATCGTCGCCCCGGCGGTCGCCGAACTGCGCGCCCGCGGGATCGATGCCTTCGGCCCAGCGCCGCCCGATACCTTGTTCGCCCCCGCCGCCCGGTCCGGTTACGACGCGGCCATCTGCATGTACCACGACCAGGCGCTGATCCCGCTCAAGACGTTGGATTTCGACGGCGGCGTCAACGTGACGCTCGGGCTGCCGTTCGTCCGCACCTCGCCGGGCCACGGTACCGCCTTTGACATCGCCGGCACCGGCCGCGCCCGCGAAGCAAGCCTCGTTGCTGCGTTGCGCATGGCCGCGGCGATCGCCGCCCACCGCGCCGCCGCCCGAATGTAGGCCACGCGCGAGCATGACCCCGGACGCCCTGCCGCCCCTTCGCGAGGTGATCGCCCGGCACGGCCTCGATTCGCGGCGATCCCTCGGCCAGTACTTCCTCTTGGACGGTAACCTGACCGCACGCATCGCCCGCGTTGCAGGCGATCTCACAGGGGGATCGGTCATCGAGATCGGCCCCGGGCCGGGCGGCCTCACACGGGCGCTTCTGGATGCTGGAGCCGCGCGGGTCATCGGCGTCGAACGCGACACGCGTTGTGTCGAAGCGCTCTCAGAGTTGGCCGCCGTGTACCCCGATCGGCTGCAGATCATCGAAGCCGATGCCCTGGCGGTCGATTTGGCGGGGCTGGTTTCCCCTCCTCGCCGCATCGTCGCCAACCTGCCTTACAACGTTTCCATGCCGTTGCTCGTCCGTTGGCTGCGCGGTATCAGCGCCTTCGTCGGTCTCACGCTCATGTTCCAAAAGGAGGTTGCCGACCGGTTGACGGCGGAGCCCGGCAGCCGCGCCTATGGACGGCTCTCGGTGGTGGCCCGGCGCCAGTGCCGGGTCCAACGGGAGTTCAACGTCGATGCGCGCGCATTCGTGCCGCCGCCGAAGATCACCTCGACAGTGGTCAGCCTCGCACCGCGCTCCGACCGGCTCGATGAAACGGGATTCGCGGCGCTGGAAACGGTCACCGCCGCCGCCTTCGGCCAGCGCCGCAAGATGCTGCGGACGACCCTGAAGCCGCTCGGCCTCGACCTGGCGGCATTGGGAATCGACCCGACACAACGCGCAGAAGACCTCACAGTCGAGGCCTTCTGTGCCCTCGCCGACTCCTACGCCGCCAAAACCGGGACATCCGCTGGCTGATGCGGATCCTGCTGTCGCCCTATCTGCTGCTCGTCATCACCATGCTGTGCTGGGCCGGCAACTTCATCCTCGGCCGCGCCGTGCACGGCGACATCCCACCGGTGACGCTGACCTTCTGGCGCTGGGCCGTTGCCGGCGCGGCTCTCGCGCCATTTGCCGGTGCCGGTTTGTGGCGTTCGCGGGCCTTGATCGCACGCCATTGGCGGTTACTGGCCGTGCTCGCGGTGATGGGGGTCGTGCTGTTCCACGTCTGCGTCTACACCGCGCTGCAGACGACGACGGCGATCAACGCGGCGCTGATCCTGGCGACCGTGCCGGTGGTGATCCCTGGCTTTGCCTATCTCCTCGACCGCGACCGGGTCAGCGGTCGCCAAGCCATCGGCATTGCGCTGTCGCTGGTCGGGGTCGCGGTGATCATCGTCCGCGGCGATCCGGTGGTCGTCGCCGGGCTGGCGTTTGCGCCGGGCGATCTGTGGATGCTGGTCTCGGTGCCGGTGTGGTCGGTCTACACCGTTCTGCTGCGCAGGCTGCCGAAGGGCCTGCCGCCGCTGGCAATGATCCTCGCCATTTCGGCCATGGGCCTGATCCCGCTCGCTCCGGCCTACGCTTGGGAGATCGCCACGGTCGGCGGCATCGCCGTCAACGCGGCCAATCTCGTCAGTATCGGCTACGTCAGTCTGTTTGCCTCGGTCATCGCCTATATCTGCTTCAATCGGGCCGTGGGTGTGGTCGGCGCGACCAAGGGCGGGCTGTTCCTGCACCTGATGCCGGTGTTCGCGACGCTGATGGCGATCGCGCTGCTGGGCGAACAGCTTCGGTTGTTCCACGCCGCCGGCATCGCGCTCATCGTCGGTGGCATCTACCTCACGATCACGGTCAGGGCTGACTGATCTTGGCGACGAACTTGGGCAGACCGATCAGCCGTTCGCGCCGAAGCCGCTCGGCGACAAGGATCGCCGACACCCGGTTCACCGATTCGTCCAGGTCCTGATTGACGATGATGTAGTCGTACTCGGGCCAGTGGCTCATTTCGTCGGCGGCGCGGGCCATGCGCAGGCGGATGACGCCTTCCGAATCCTGACCGCGTCCCTGCAGCCGGCGTTCCAGTTCCGCGAAGGACGGCGGCAGCACGAACACGGTGACCACGTCGGCCCGCGCATTCTGCTTCAGCTGCTGGGTGCCCTGCCAGTCGACGTCGAACAGCACGTCGAGCTCGTTGTCCAACGCCTCCAGAACCGGCTCGCGCGGCGTGCCGTAGAGGTTGCCGAAAACATGGGCGTGCTCGAGGAACTGACCCTCGGCGACCATCTGATCGAACTCGTCCGGCTCGACGAAGATGTAGTCCTTGCCGGGCACTTCACCGGGGCGCGCTGGCCGGGTGGTCGCCGAGGTCGAGATGATCAGCCGCCGGTGCCGCTCCAGGAGCCTTCGCGATATCGTCGACTTGCCGGCGCCGGACGGCGACGACAACACCAGCATCAGTCCCCGGCGGCGGATTTCCAGACGCGGAGGTTTCGAGGGCTTATTCAATGTTTTGAACCTGTTCCCGCAGTTGTTCGATGGTCGCCTTGAGATCGAGGCCGACGCGGGTCAGCGCTACGTCCGCAGACTTGGAGCAGAGCGTGTTGGCCTCGCGGTTGAACTCCTGACAAAGAAAATCGAGCTTGCGCCCGACTGCCGCATCTTCTCCCAGCAACGCGCGCGCCGCGGCGACGTGGGCGTTTAGCCGGTCCAGTTCCTCGCGCAGGTCCGCCTTTGCGGCGAGCAGCGCCACCTCTTGAGCCAGCCTGTCTTCCGCGACCGGCGGGGTCGCGTCGGCGAGCGCCGCGAGCTGTTCGACCAGCCGTGCCCGCAGCGCCTCGGGTTGCGTCGCCGCCAGGCTTTCAGCTTCGGCGCAGAGCGCGGCAATCCTGTCGAGCCGTTCGGTCAGCACGGCGAGCAGCCGCCCGCCCTCGTCCATGCGCATCGACGCGAGCGAGTCCAGGGCCCGGTTGAGCCCGGACATCATTTCGGCGGCAAGTGCCTCGCGGGCGTCTTCGGCCAAGTCGTCCTCGGCGGCTTCGATGACGCCCCGCAAGCCGAGGACACCTTCGACAGTCGGCGGCGGCGCATCGGGCATGCGTTCTCGGATCGAAGGGACGAGGGCGAGGATTTCATCGAGGGCGGCGGTGTTGACGCGCACGCCGGATTGGCCGCGCCGGAAATCCATCGACAGTGCCACCGTGACGTTGCCCCGCCGGAACCGCTTGCCGACCCGCTCGCGGACCGACCCGTCGAGGTCCTCGAAGCCGGTCGGAAGCCGGCAGCGCACGTCGAGGCCCCGCGCGTTGACGCTTCGGGCCTCCCAAGTCCAGGTGCAGCTCTCCGCCTGACCCTGCGCGCGGGCGAACCCGGTCATCGACGCGATCGGCACGCAACCCCCTGATGTCTTGTGGCTCAATTCCTTATATTCCCGCGTGTCGGCGCCAACAAGGGGCCAACAAGGAGAATGCCACCGCCATGACCGACCGCGGCCACCCGTACCGGTCGATCTTGATCACCGGTGCCTCCAGCGGCATTGGCGAGGCGCTGGCTCGCGTGTGGGCGGCACCCGGCGTGACGCTTACGCTCTCGGGCCGAGATACGGCGCGGCTTGGTCTCGTCGCCGAGGCCTGCCGGCGGGCCGGCGCCACCGTCGCCCCGGCCGCCATCGACGTCACCGACTGGGTGGCGATGGCGAAGTGGATTGCCGAATCGGATGACGCCGCCCCCCTCGATCTCGTCGTCGCCAACGCCGGCATCGGCGGCGGTACCGGCGGCGCCGGCGAGGACGAGGAGCAGGTCCGCGCCATCTTCGCCGTCAATGTGGATGGCGTGCTGAACACGGTGCTGCCGGCAATCCCCCGGATGCGCGCCCGGCGCCGTGGACAGATCGTCATCGTCTCGTCGCTGGCCGGGTTCATCGCCGTTCCCGGCGCGCCGGCCTACTGCGCCTCCAAGTTCGCCGTCCGCGCCTACGGCGAGGGCTTGCGCGGCTGGCTGGCCGAGGACGGCGTCGGCGTCTCGGTGGTCTGTCCCGGCTACGTGACGACGCGGATGACGGAGAAAAACGAGTTCCCCATGCCGATGCTGATGACCGCCGAGAGGGCCGCCGCGATCATCGCCCGCGGCATCGCCCGCAACCGCGGCCGCATCGTCTTCCCCTGGCCCCTCTACGCGCTGATCCGGCTGGTCACGGCGATTCCGGCGGGGTTACTCGAACCGCTGATGCGGCGGTTGCCGCGGAAGGGGTGACAAGAAGGCCCGAGGTCGACGTTGCCCGCGCGCCCGCCGGCGCCTGACGGCTCAACTCAGGATCACATGCGGGACAAATCGCGAGAGGTCTCTCGTGATAAGCGTCGAATCCTCGCGGATGCCGATGCCGGCGGCTTCGTCGCCGATCACCCAGGATCCGATCACCGTGTAGTCACCTTCAAAAGCCGGGATTGGCTGATAGCTCTGAACGATCCAGCCTTCGGCCCCGTACCCGCCGGGCGTGACGAAGGGCGGCTGCCCCGGCCTGTAGATCTCGACATTTGCGCCTTCACGGCTGAACAGCGGCTTGCGGACAAATCCCGAACCGATCGCGTCGGCAGGCGCGTCGTCCTCGAAATACGCGGGCAGCAAATTGGGGTGTCCGGGAAAGATCTGCCACAGCAGCGGCAGGATCCCCTTGTTGGACAGAATGGCCTTCCAGGGCGGTTCGATCAGTTTCGCTCCAGACACCGGCAGAAACGGACCGAACCGCTCGCGGAACATGTCCTCGTACGGATACAGCTTGAACCAGTTGTCGATGACCACCCCGTCGAGATCGGCGAACCGGCCTTGGTTGTCGACGCCGACGTCTTCGATGTAGACGAAGTGCCCCTCGATGCCGGTCTGTGTTGCGCAGTCCTGGATGTATTCGACGGTCGCACGGTCTTCGATCGTGCCTTTGCAGCATGAAAAGTGCAGGTGACTGCCCGGCTCGAACATCGCTTTGAAGCGATCGACCATCCGGTCATGAACCGAATTGAATTGATCCGAGTCGCGCGGAATCACCCCGCGCTCCATCTGGTCCTCAAACCAGACCCACTGGAAAGTTCCCGCCTCGTAGAGCGCCGTCGGCGTGTCGGCGTTGAACTCGAGCAGCTTCGCCGGCGCGGATCCATCGTAAGCCAGATCGAACCGGCCATAGAGGGACAGTTCCTTGTCGGTCCAACTCTGGCGGATCCAGTCCCAGTAGAGATCCGGGATCGCCAGCTTGGTCAGCCACTCCTCGTTCGCGACAACACGATCCACGACGTCGAGACAGAGTTCGTACAACTCGTCGGTCGGGTCTTCGAGGTCGTCCTCGATCTGCTGCATGGTGAAGACGTAGGCACGGCTCTCGTCCCAATACCGGTCGCCGTCTTCCGTGTGGTAGATGAAGCCCAGGTGCTCGGCCTGATCGCGCCAATGCGGGCGTTCGTCTAAGTGAATCCGCTTCATCGACCCGCTCGTCCGACCGGAGCGACAGGAGACATCCCTCGGCGACCGGACTAGAGGTCCTTCAGGATCGAGTCGACATCCGAGTTCGAGGGCGCGTCGAGGCTGCTGAGGCGGCGATCCAGATCGGCACCCGAATGCTCGTCGGCCATTTCGTCGGCAGCTTCCATCAATGCCACCTGCTCGGCCTGGCGTTTTTCGAGTCTCTTCAGGCTGTCCACGGCACTGGACAGTTTGCTGTCCGACGCGACCGCGGTCGTCGATGCCGCGCGTTGAGCGGCGATCAGGGCCTCATTGGCCTTGGCGCTCTCGACCTGGCGACGAAGATTCTCGATCTTCGCTTCCGATTGGCGGATCGATCCCATCATCTGCTCATCGCTTTGTTTGTACTGATCCAGCAACGCCTGCTCGGAGTCGCGCTGTTGGCGAAGCTTGACGACGCGCTCCGCGGCTTCGCGGGCGAGATCGAGCTTGTCCTGGGCCTTTGCTTTCCGGGCACCGTCCATCAGCCTGTCGATTTCCTTGTCGAGGTCTTCGATCGACTTCTCCTTCAGGCGCCGATTGGCAACCATCTTTGCCCGCTGATCACGGGCGTCGCTCAGGGCTACCTGGGCCTCCCGGATCTGCTGATCGAGGATGGTCATCAACTGCGTATCCTGGATCGCCTCCGCCGTGTCGTTCACGTGACCCCGGACCGCCGTGAAGAGGTTCTTCCATACCGACATCGTTTCATCTCCTCCGATCAAGCGGCGTTCGCCTGTGGCCCGAGATCGCTCGCCAGTTCAAGGGCGTTGTTTGCGATCGTCCGGAATTCCATGATTACGGATGACAGCGCCGACCGGGCCGACATCGACCCGAAGAGCGCGTAGTACTCGCGACCGTCAATCATATCGACCGACAAAGCGGCAAGAGGCATGTACACCTTGTGCGCCCGAAGCATCATGGCCTCGAAGGCCTCCGGGTCGTCCTGCTCGTCGCGCGGCCAGAGAATCGTCGTCGTGATGATCTGTTCGCCGTGGATCGCGACGAACAGGCGGATGTCGCCCGCCGCAGAGACCGTCACGTCGAGGACCCTTTCGACACCCTGACTGATCGTGCACACGAACTCTCCCGGCAGCAGTTCGCCACTGTCCTCAAGCGCCTGCTTGAGGCTTTCGATGGTCCACGGCGAGGAAACGGTGGTCATAGGCGTTCCTTCCATTGATCTGCTCGCGATCGCATCGACGCCAACGTCGGGGCGATCCGGTGGGCTGACGGAAATCACCGAACCATTGCGAAGCTGGCCGGCGATAAACTGAATAAGCGGAACATGCGTGTCCTTTACCCAGACTTCCGTGCGGCGGAACCCGGCTTCCTCCATCCTCCTCCGGCGTCGTGCCGTCCGGTCGCTAGGTGGCATCGGACTCCTGGCTCTTACCACTTACTGGCTCTCCAATTGGCGCGGACCCGGTCCAAGGCACCGCGTCGTCAACTTCTCCTTGCAAAAGCGCTCGTTTTCCCCAACAAACCGGAGCGTAATTGCGCGTTTGTTCACCAACATAGGAAACCGTGACCGGGAAGTCAACGCATCGTGACCGGTCACGATTGACACGCGTGTCCGATCATGCGACTTTCGCACTCGGATGCATTCAGTGAACACGTGGAGATTGCGCGTCCTTGCCGGTTCTGATTCGTCTTATTGCGTTGCTCTACAATCAGGTTGTCGAGCTTCGGGCGTGGGTGATCGGGCTCGTTCTGCTGGGGTATCTCGCGATCTCGTGGGTGCTGTTTGCGCTTGCGGGCGAGCAGGCGCTCACGCGCAATGTGATCGACTTTCTGTATTTCGCCATGACCACGGCGTCGACCGTGGGCTATGGCGATATGTCGCCCGCGACGCCGGCCGGGCGGCTCGTCGCGGCGGTTTGGTTCTTTCCGGGTGCGCTGCTCATCTTCACGGCTGTGCTTGGCAAAATCACATCCGTACTGGTCGAAGGAGTACGGCGAATGGCCGAAGGGCGAAGCAACTTCGAAAACGTCGCCAATGCCACGGTCATCATTGGTTTTCACGCCGAGCGGACCGATCGCATGGTCCGCGATATGTTGGCGGGTGAGGACGGAGACGACACCATCATCGTCCTGTCGCGCAAGACGGACATCGGCCTGCCGGATGGCGTCAGGTTGGTCCGGTCGGACCGGCTCGACGGACTGGACTCTCTCAGACGGGCGGGGATTCCCAAGGCCGCAAAGGTTCTCGTCTATGCCGACACCGACGCCGAGACCTTCAACGCCTGCCTTGCCGTGCGCGAAATCAATCCGACCGTCCACGTTGCGGCATACTTCGATGACTGTGACACGGCCGGGCGGGCGGCCCGATTTGCCAACGTCGAACCCGTGATCTCCCATGCGACGGAGATTCTCGTTCGGGCGGCCCAGGACCCCGGCTCCAGCCGGGTTCTCTCGGCACTGAGTTCCGCCGTTACCAGTTCGACGATCTTTTCGGGAGCCATCACCAATGACCGGGGTGCATCGAGCGGCGGCCTGCGCGAGGCGCTGCTGGCCAAGCACGCCACGATGGTGGCGGTCAGCACCGAACCCGACGCGGTTGCGTTTGCCCCATTCCCAGATCGCCTCGGCGTTCGGACTGTTGTCTACTACATCGCCGGCGGTCGCCTCGACGAATCGACTTGGAAGGCTGTTTTGGCGGAGGCCGAGTGATGTTCAAATGGTTGCAAGAGCGCACCTCGCGGAAAGACGCCAAGCCGGCCGTCGCCAGTCTGCTGTATGTGACGATCGGACGGACCGTCGAGATCGACTCCATGGCCTACGGGCTGTGGCCGGAAGACTGCCTGATCGAGGTGGATCCCCCGGTCATGACCATTGTCGCGCAGGGGCACGCCGACCTCGGAGAAGGCTCGCACCTGCACCGCTTCTACCCCGACGAGGACCACCTTCTGCTGCAGATGCAGGGCGGCGACGGAGTGGACAGCGATCGCGTCGACGAGATCATGCTGTGGTCCTATCACGACGTGCGGTATCCGGCGGACGAAGCCGACTGGAACCGGATCAAGGAGTCCATTCGTCAGCCGAAATTCATCCTGCGCGATGAGGAAGAGGACATACACTTCGACCGCGCGTGGTTCGACACGACACCGGGCCCGCAGGATCCCATCACCTATTGGGAAACAGTGTACGACGATCGTTCAGGCTCCGAGAGCCGCCGTATCTATCAAACGGCGATGCTCTTCGCGCGGAGACTGAGCGATGAACAGGACGAGTTCCTGCTCGTCAACATGGAAGAACCCGAGTCGGGGGATCGCTGCATTTCGTACATGGTCGGTCGCCCAATAACGCAACACCAGTTCAAAGCCTAGCTCGAGGCGACCGAAAAGGGGGATCACATGGACCAGATACAAGAGTCTGTTTCAGGCGTTGTTCCGTTCTTTCTTTATTTCGTGCCGGCCATTCTGGCCATCATGGCGTTCATGTGGATCTACATGCGCCTGACGCCTTACAACGAGGTCCAGCTGATCAAGGAGAACAATCCGGCCGCGGCGATCGCCTACGTCGGCGCCTTGATCGGCTTCACCCTGCCGCTCGCCAGTGCCCTCGCCAACTCCGTCGGCTTCGTCGACTTCCTGATCTGGGCCGTGATCGCCGGCGTTTGCCAACTCGTCACCTTCATGATCTTCCGCAAGTTCTATCCCCTGATCGGCGAACGCATCGAGAAGGGCGAGATGGCGGCGAGCGTGAAACTGGCGGGCATTGCCGTCATGGTGGGGTTGATCAACGCGGCCTCGATAACGTACTGAGTCCTGGGCCAGGAGACAGATCATGAGAAAGCGATCCGGTTCTCTCACGTTGTTGCTGATGGCCTCCACGGCCATCACCCTTTCCGGCTGTGGCGACGACCCGCAGACCGAAGGCCATGTGTACCGCAATCTCGAGGCCTGCATCGCCGATGGGAGCTTCACGGAAGCGGATTGCAAGGCGGGCTACGAGGAAGCGACCAGGCAGAACGAGGAGACGGCACCGCGGTACGACAGCCGCGCGCTCTGCGAACAGCAGCACGGCTTCGGCAACTGCGCCGAGCCCACTCACCATCGCCGCGGCAGCTTCTGGACCCCGTTCATTGCCGGCTACTTCGTCTCGCAACTCATCGATGGGCGGCCCCTCGGGGGCTGGGGAAACCGCACCCGACCGGTCTACAACGGGTCGGACGGCTATTGGTACACGGCCGACGGTTCGGCCCTCTACCGCGCGCGGTCCGGACGCGTGTCGGTCTCCGAGAGGTCCATGTCGGCCAGGCCGAAGCCGGCGAAGGTTCAGACGCGGACCACCGTCGCCGCTCGCGGCGGGTTCGGCGCCCGAAGCAGCGCCGCAAGCTGAAGAACAAGTCGGCGCTCGGTTCGGCGCGGGGTAATTTGGGGTGCGTCCGTCCGGGCTCGGTGACCACCCGCATGACCGAGAAGAACGAATTCCGCATGCCGATGCTGATGACCGCCGACAAAGCCGCCGCGATCATCGCCCGCGGCATCGCCCGCAACCGCGGCCGCATCGTCTTCCCCTGGCCGCTCTACGCGCTGATCCGGCTGGTCACGGCGATTCCGCGCGCGTGGCTCGAACCCTTGATGCGAAGGTTGCCAAGGAAGGGGTGAGGCGGCCCCAACACAATAACGCTTGATTGCGGCGGCGAACGCGGGCACCTAAGTACGGTATCGGTCAAATTTCGGGCGGCGAAGGCATGGATGCATCCGTGGGAACGGCAGGCGGGGTGACCCCCGGCGGGCGTTTGGTCCGCTGCACTTTCGTCCATGCGCCCGATCCCGGCTACGCCGATACCCAGAACTACGGCGCCAAGTTTATGCCGGTGTGGGCCTACACGCTGGGCGCCCACGTGCCCGACGACGGGCGCTTCCGCCTTGCCCTCTACGACCTGCGGTTCGAGCGACTCGACAACGTCGGAGAGGCCGACGTGTTCCTGTTCTCCGGCATCAACCAGGACTGCGGGGCGATGGAGAAGGCCCGGGTGGCGCTGAAGGAACGCTATCCGGAGGCCCTGTTCCTGGTCGGCGGACCCATCGCCTGGTCGTTCGATCAGGCGGGCACGCTGGAGGCGCTCTCCGGGGACGACGCCATCTGCATCGGCGACGGCGAGGAGATGATCGTCGAGCTCCTCGACAAGCTCCACGCCGGCGAACGGCCGCCGTCCGTGATCCGTGCCGAGCGACGGTTCCCCATCGCCGATGCGCGGCCGTTCTACAAGCCGATGGTCGAGGCCACGGTCGGGCGCTATTACGGCGCCGTCCTCGAGGTCTCCCGTGGCTGCCCGTTCCTCTGCGAGTTCTGCGACATCCGCATCCTCCCGGACAACAACCGGCCCCACAACAAGCGGCCCGAGCTGATCGTCGACGAGCTGGATGCGCTCTGCCGCCTCGGCGTCGGCCAGGTGCTGTTCGCCTGCGACAACTTCATCGGCGATCCCCGCTGGGCCGAAGAGGTGGTCGACCAGATCCTCGACTGGGAGGAGCGCAGCGGCTTCCGTCCGGCCCTCTACACCTGGCTGACCATCAACCTCTACAAGTTCCCGGCGCTGATGGAGAAGATGCGGCGCGCCGGCTTCGACATGCTGTTCATCGGCATCGAGAGCTTCTCCGATAATTCGCTGCTGGAGACCGCCAAGGTCCAGAACACCGCACCCGACATGGTCGAGGTGGTCCGCACCATCCAGTCCTACGGGTTCATCGTTGTCGCCGGCCTGATCTTCGGCTTCGACTCGGACGACGAGGAGAGCTTCCAACGCACCCTCGACGGCCTCGTCGACGCGGCGCTGCTGTCGGGCGATCCGTCCCTGCTGACCGCTTTGCCGGGGACGCCGCTCTATCGGCGGATGAAGCTTGCCGGCCGGCTCCGCGACGTCCGCTTCGGGCTCGGCGGCTACAAGTACCAGACCAACATCAAGTACCTGATGCCGCGCCAGACGGTGATCGACGGCTACAAGCGGTTCGTCGACGGCTACACCGACGGCGCCTATCAGTATCGCCGGCTGAAGGCGTTCTTCGACCTGCTGGACGAGGGCAACTTCGTGCCGCTGCCGTCCAAGGGGTTCGGCAACCTCGGCCTGTTCATCAAGATGATCCTCGGCAACCGCGCGGCGCTCTGGCAGATGACCCAGCGGCTGGCCCGGTTCGGGCTGCGGCCACGCAACATGTATTACGCCTTCCGCGGCTTCGGCCTGATGCTATCGCGCCGGCGGATCAAGGGCGCCTTCGGCTACTTCCAGTTCTGGTTCTTCGCCTGGACCAACGCGGTGCTGAAGTACCAGTACACCGCCGACAGCGACTTCGACATCGAAGGCGTCGAGGCAGGCTTCGACATCCACGACATCCTGCCCAAGGACTACGCGACCAGCGCCGAAGAACCGATCCCGCACCAAAAGACCGACGCCCAGCTTCGCGCGACCACGGCCCAGCTCTCCCGGGTCATCGCCGAACGCACCGGCGCCCAGGCCGCGGAATAAGAGGTCCGCCCGGGCGGCGCCGCGGCCGGCAAGGCAGACCGTGCGTTGACCATCTTCAAATGACCTACGACGAATTCAACGCTTTCTGCGCCTCCCTGCCCGCAACCAGCTACGTTCAGCAGTGGGGCGGTTCGCACGTCTGGAAGGTCGGCGGTAAGGTGTTCGCCATCGGCGGTTGGGACGACGACGCGCCGCGCTTCACCTTCAAGGCAGGCGAGGTCGCGTACGAGATGCTCAAGGACCAGCCGGGCCTGCGTCCCGCCCCCTACCTCGCCTCGCGCGGCATGAAGTGGATCCAGCACTACGACGAGCCCGGGCTCGCCGACGACGAGTTGAGGGACTACCTGCGGGCTTCCCACAGGCTCGTCTCGCTCGGCTTGTCGAAGAAGAAGCAGCGGGAACTGGGCCTGAACCGGGACGACTGACACCCCGCTCAACGCCGTTCGGATGCCCGGGCCGCGACCTTCGGTGAGGCGGTCGTCGACGGACCTCGACCCCTTTCGGCCGTCCACGCTAGAGTGCGTTTAACGAGCTTTCGCATCCGCAAGCCACACTCCGGCATCGGCAACAGGGAGGATCGAGGCATGGACGTTCGCGCCGCCGTCGCGCACCAGGCGGGACAGCCGCTCACCATCGAGACGGTTCAGCTGGAAGGCCCCAAGGCTGGCGAGGTGCTGGTCGAGGTCAAGGCCACCGGCGTCTGCCACACCGACGAATTCACCCTCTCCGGAGCCGATCCCGAGGGCATCTTCCCCGCCATCCTCGGTCACGAGGGCGCCGGCGTGGTGGTCGAGGTCGGGCCCGGCGTTACCTCGGTCAAGCCCGGCGACCATGTCATTCCCCTCTACACCCCCGAATGCCGCGAGTGCGACTTCTGCCTGCACCCGAAGACCAACCTCTGCCAGAAGGTCCGCGCCACCCAGGGCCAGGGCCTGATGCCCGACGGCACCAGCCGGTTCTCGCTCAACGGCACGCCGCTATTCCACTACATGGGCACCTCGACCTTCGCCAACTTCACCGTGCTGCCCGAGATCGCCGTCGCCAAGGTCCGCGAGGACGCGCCCTTCGACAAGATCTGCTACATCGGCTGCGGAGTGACGACCGGCATCGGCGCGGTGATCTTCACCGCGAAGGTCGAGCCCGGGTCAAACGTCGTGGTGTTCGGCCTCGGCGGCATCGGCCTCAACGTCATCCAGGGGGCGCGTATGGTCGGCGCCGACCGGATCATCGGAGTCGACATCAATCCCGACAAGCGGGCCATGGCCGAGACGTTCGGCATGACCGACTTCGTCAACCCGGCCGAGGTCGAGGGCGACTTGGTCAACCATCTGGTCGAGGTGACCGGCGGTGGCGCCGACTACTCCTTCGAATGTGTCGGCAACGTCACCCTGATGCGCCAGGCGCTGGAGTGCTGCCACAAGGGCTGGGGCGAGTGCATCATCATCGGCGTCGCCGGCGCCGGCCAGGAGATCGCCACGCGGCCGTTCCAGCTGGTCACCGGCCGGGTGTGGCGGGGAACGGCCTTCGGCGGCGCTCGCGGGCGCACCGACGTGCCGAAGATCGTCGACTGGTACATGGAGGGCAAGATCAACATCGACGACCTGATCACCCACACCATGCCGCTCGAACAGATCAACGACGCCTTCGACCTCATGCATCAGGGCAAGTCGATCCGCAGCGTCGTCACCTTCTGATGGCCCTGGAACTGGTCGAGGAGCACGGCTGCTTCGGCGGCCGGCAGGCGGTCTATCGCCACGACTCGGCGGCAACCGGCACGGCGATGGAGTTCGCCCTGTTCCTCCCCGGTAGCGCCGAGCGGTCGCCGCCGCCATTGCTTACCTACCTCTCCGGCCTGACCTGCACCTGGGCCAACGCCACCGAAAAGGCCGGCGCCCAGCGCTACGCCGCCGAGTTCGGGCTGGCGATCCTTTTTCCCGATACCAGTCCCCGGGGAACCGACCTGCCGGCCGAGCACGAGACCTACGATTTCGGCTCTGGCGCCGGGTTCTACATCGATGCGACGACCGAGCCCTGGCACCGGCACTACCGCATGGAGACCTATGTCGCCGAGGAGTTGCCGGCATTGATCGCCGAAGCGTTTCCCATAGACCTCGCGCGGCAAGGCGTTTTCGGCCACTCCATGGGCGGCCACGGCGCGCTGACCCTGGCCTTCAAGAACCCCGGGCGGTACCGCTCGCTCTCCGCTTTCGCGCCGATCGTCGCGCCGAGCCAGGTGCCATGGGGCGAGAAGGCGTTCACCGGCTATCTCGGAGCCGACCGCAAGGCCTGGCATGCCCACGACGCCTGCGCGCTGGTCGGGTCGAGCGGCTGGACGGCCCCGATCCTCGTCGACCAGGGCATGGCCGACCCGTTCCTCACCGTACAGCTCCGCCCCGAACTGTTCGAGGCCGCCTGCGCCGCCGCCGGCGTGCCGCTGACGCTCCGCCGGCACAACGGCTACGACCACAGCTACTACTTCATCTCGACCTTCATGGGCGACCACATCGCCCATCATGCCCGCTTGTTAACTGAAATTAGTTAACGTCGAAATATTGTTATTTTTTATAATGTTCAGAGCGGTTTCGAGCCGCGATTTCATTCACTTCTTTGGATCTTCCGCTACTTGGCGACGTTGCGGTTGTGCTCGTCGAGGGTCTTGGCGAAGACATGGCCGCCTGAGCCGTCGGCGACGAAATAGAGCGCGTCGGTCTTGGCCGGGTTCATTGCCGCCGCCAGCGCCGCGCGGCCAGGGTTGGCGATGGGTGCCGGCGGCAGCCCGTCGATGACGTACGTGTTGTAAGGCGATTGGTCGGCGAGGTCGGCGCGAGTGAGGGGCCGGCCGAGGGATCCGCGCCCGCCAGCAAGCCCGTAGACAACCGTCGGATCGGACTGCAGGCGCATGCCCTTGTTCAGGCGATTGAGGAACACGCTGGCGACGGGCGACCGTTCCTCGGCGACAGCGGTTTCCTTCTCGATGATGGAGGCGAGGACGACGGCCGCTGAAGGATCGTTGAATGGCAAGTTCGTTGCGCGGGCCGGCCACAGTTCGGCGATGGTTTCGCGCATGGACGCCGCCATCCGTCTCAATACATCGGCGCGCGCATCCCCCCAGCTGTAGTGGTAGGTCTCGGGCAGTAACGTTCCCTCGGCCGGTGGCAGTCCGATGTCACCTTCGAGACCGGGGGTCATGGTGACGAGGGCGATCACCTGAGCGGTGGTCAAGCCCTCGGGGACCGTGAGTCGGCGCACGACAGTGTCGCCACGCTCCATGCGGTCGACGACGTCGCGGGCACTGGCGCCGGCCGGGAACGCGTATTCACCGGCGCGCAGTCCAGTGTCGGCGCCCTCGAGTCGGGCGCCCAGGCGGAAGACGACGGCGTTGGCAATGACGCCCCGCTCGGCCAGGTGCGCGGCGATCTCGTTGACGCCGGCGCCTTTCGGCACGATGACCACCGCCGTCTGAACGAGCGGGCCCGGACGTTCGTAGCGGTCGAACAGCCACCAGGCGAAACCGCCCCCGACGGCGGCCAGGACCAGGAAGACGGCGGCAGCGATCCAGGCGACGCGGCGCATGCCGCCCCGCGGCGCCTAGTCGACGGCCTTGAAGATCAGTGAGGCGTTGGTGCCGCCGAAGCCGAACGAGTTCGACAGCGCCGCCCGTACCGGACGTTCCTTGGCCTCGTAGGGCACGAGGTCGAGATCGCAGCCCTCGGACGGGTTGTCGAGATTGAGGGTCGGCGGAACCACGCCGTTCTTGATCGCCAGCGTCGTGAAGATCGCTTCCGCCGAACCTGCCGCGCCAAGAAGGTGTCCGATGGACGACTTGGTTGACGACATCGACAGCTTGTACGCGGCGTCACCGAACATGCGCTTGACTGCCCCCAGCTCGATCTCGTCACCCAGCGGCGTCGACGTTCCGTGGGCGTTGACGTAGTCGATCTCCTTGGAGTTCATCTCGGCCCGCTTCATCGCCGCCTGCATGCAACGGAACGCGCCGTTGCCGTCCGCTGACGGGGCGGTGATGTGGTGGGCGTCGCCCGACATGCCGTACCCGACCAGCTCGGCGTAGATGTTGGCGCCGCGCTTCTTGGCGTGTTCGTACTCTTCGAGCACGACCACACCAGCCCCCTCGGCGATGACGAAACCGTCGCGCCCCTCGTCCCACGGACGCGAGGCTTTCTCGGGCGTGTCGTTGTAACCAGTCGACAGCGCCTTGGCGTTCACGAAACCGGCGACACACAGTCGGCTCACCGCCGCTTCGGTACCGCCAGCGATCATCACGTCGGCGTCATCCAGGGCGATCATCCGCCCAGCGTCACCGATGGCATGGGCGCCGGTGGCACAGGCGGTCACCACCGAATGGTTCGGACCCTTGAAGCCGTGGCGGATCGACACCTGGCCGCTGCACAGATTGATCAGCGCAGACGGGATGAAGAAGGGACTCACCTTTCGCGTGTTGCCCTTGTCGACCAGGACCGCGTTCTTCTCGATCTCCGGGACGCCGCCGATGCCGGAGCCAATCAAGACGCCGGTGCGACAGCGGGATTCATCGTCTTCCGGCGTCCAGCCCGCGTCCTCGATCGCCTGGTCCGCCGCGGCAATGCCGTAGACGATGAAGGTGTCCATGCGCCGCTGTTCCTTGGGCGGGACCCAATCGTCGGCATTGAAGCCGCCTTCGGAGGTTTCTCCCTTGGGCACGAGGCCACCGATCTTCGATGGCAGGTCGGAGACGTCGAACGCCTGTATGGCGCCGATCCCCGACTCACCGTTGGTCAGGCGTTTCCAGTTGTGTTCGACCCCTACGCCGAGGGGTGTGACGAGCCCGAGGCCCGTGACGACAACACGTCTCATGGTGCTCCGCGATCCGGTTACAGCAAGGCAAATAGTCCGCTGCTTCCCGCGCGCCGCGCTTTGCGCCGCGCCGAAAGCGAAGCGGCGGTTAAGTCGTATTCTTGATGTAGTCGACGGCGTCCTTGATGGTCAGGATCTTCTCCGCGGCGTCATCAGGGATCTCGATACCGAACTCCTCCTCGAACGCCATGACCAGTTCCACCGTATCGAGGCTGTCGGCCCCAAGATCATCGATGAAGCTCGCGTTTTCGACCACCTTCGAATCCTCGACACCGAGGTGCTCGACAACAATCTTCTTCACCCGTTCAGCAACGTCGCTCATCAGTTACCCCTCAAGTTTGCAGCTACACAGTTTCGTATTGGAACGCTAATCCCCTGGTCGGAAAATGCGGTGAAGCGGAGCGAGGGGACCGGTCCTAGCATACTCCCCCGGCCTTGGCCAGCGCTCAAGGCACCACGTTTCCAAGGCCTCCCGCTACATCATTGCCATTCCACCGTTGACGTGCAAGGTCTCGCCGGTGACGTAGGACGCCTCCTCGGAAGCGAGAAACACGGCGCAGCCTGCGACATCTTCGGCAACGCCCATGCGCCCGGACGGAATCGCCCTGAGAATCTCGGTTTTCCGGTCCGCCGGCAACGCCGCGGTCATTTCGGTGTCGATGAACCCGGGAGCGATGCAATTGGCCGTTACGCCGCGGCTGGCGAATTCCTGGGCCAGCGCCTTGGTCATACCGGTCATTCCGGCTTTGGACGCCGCGTAATTCGCCTGCCCCGGGCTCCCCGTCGCGCCGACGATCGACGTCACGGCGATGATTCGCCCCCAGCGCTTCTTCATCATGCCGCGCAAGCAAGCGCGAGCGAGGCGGAATCCGGCAGTGAGATTGACCTCGATGACCCGCTGCCAGTCTTCGTCGGACATCCTGAGGATCAGTCCATCGCGGGTGAGGCCGGCGTTGTTGACCAAGATATCGATACCCCCCGTCGCGGCCTCGGCATCGCGGGCCAGCGTCTCGGCGCCGCCAGGCTCGGATAAGTCTGCGGCGACCACCTTCGCCGCCTCGCCTATCTCGTCGGCGACAGCCTGCAGGCGATCGGTCCGTGTGCCGCTCAACGCTACAGTCGCGCCCTGCGCTGCCATCGCCTGTGCGATGGCACTGCCGATGCCTCCGGAGGCACCCGTCACCAACGCCGCCTTGCCGGTCAAATCGAACATGACGGAACGTCGAAAAGCCTTGATGTGTAAAAAAGAGCCAGGTTCAGAGGGTCTTGATGAAATCGTCGATCTGCACCGGCGTACCGACCGAAACCGAAGCCATGCCCCGATCGATGCGTCGCGCCAAGCCGGACAGCACCGTGCTGGAGCCGATTTCGACGATGGAGTTCACGCCGTTCTCCAGCATCACGTGCACGCTCTCGCGCCACCGCACCATGCCGGTGATCTGCTCGACCAGCAGGCCGCGCAATTCCTCGGCCCGCTCGACGGGGCGGGCGGTCACGTTCGAGATCAGCGGGACGACCGGGTTGTTGAACGCAACGTCCGACAGCGCCGCCTTCACCTTGTCGGCCGCCGGCAGCATCAGCTCGCAATGGAACGGCGCACTGACCGGCAGCAGCACACTGCGTCGGGCGCCCCGCATGGCGGCGATGCTGAGCGCGCGCTTGATCGCCTTCAAGGCGCCGCTGAGCACGACCTGACCTGGTGCGTTGTCGTTTGCCGGCGCGCAGACTTCGCCCTGGGCGGCCTCGACTGCAATGTCCTTGGCCTGTTCCAGATCGACCATCATCGCCGCCATCGCGCCCTTGCCGACCGGTACCGCTTCCTGCATGGCGCGGCCGCGCAGTCGGAGCAGCTTCGCCGCATCGGCGACGGACAGGGCGCCGGCGGCGGTCAACGCCGTGTACTCACCGAGCGAGTGACCGGCAACAAAACGACAATTCGATCCGATATCGATGCCGCCCTCGGCCTCCAGCACGCGCATGACCGCCATGCTCGTGGCCATGATCGCCGACTGGGCGTTTTCCGTAAGCGTCAAGTCTTCAGGCGAACCGTCGAACATCAGGTCCGAGAGCTTCTGGCCCAGAGCCTCATCGACTTCGTCGAAGACTTCACGTGCGACGGGGAAGCTTTCGGCGAGTTCCTTGCCCATGCCGACCGCTTGGGACCCCTGTCCTGGAAAGACGAAAGCGCAGTTCATCTTCGGTTCTTCTCCGATTCCCTGACGATTGATGGCGGAAGAGATAGCGCTTCGGTTAACCCTGTCAAGCGCGCCAAAGCGCCGGGATTCGGCCTCGAGGCCCAGGTTTGGAACCCAATTTCCCTGCGAGTTGGCGGATTCCGCTCCTTCGCGCCAGTGCGGAGTGCGCCGATCAAACTTTGTTTCGATTTGTTAATGCTTGCCCGCGACCAGCGTTCGAACGCCTTTTCTGTAGGGTTGCCGCCGTATTTGCGAATCGATCGCGAACCGGCTCCCGGGCGCCAAACCGGCGAAAGCGCGGACCCCGGCCGCCGCTTGCGCCGCAAAAACGTTGGTGTATAGTGCGCGGCTTCGTTCTCCTTGCCGGAAGCATTCCGGCTATGTCCGGCACCGCGCCGGATTGAGACAAGCCGAAGGGAGAAGGCACGTGCCGAACTACGAGAGCGTGTTCATCGCGCGACAGGATATCTCCGCCTCGCAGGTCGAGGCCCTCGCAGATGGCTTCGCCAAGCTGATCGAGGACCAGGGCGGCAGCATCACCCGCCGCGAACACTGGGGCCTCAGAAATCTCGCGTACCGGATCAAGAAGAATCGCAAGGGTCACTACGTCCTGTTCAACATGGATGCCCCTTCAGCGGTGATTCACGAGATGGAACGCCAGATGCGGATCAACGAGGACATCCTCCGCTACCTCACGCTTCGGGTCGAGGAGCCGGAAGAGGGTCCCTCCGCGATGCTGCAGAGCCGGTCAGGCCCGGAACGGGGCCGCGGCGACCGCGGACGACGCGACGACGGCCCCCGGGATCGGGGCGACCGCGGTGACCGTCCCCGGCGAAACGGTGACGACAATGGCGCATCGAATGGCCTCGAAGCATCCAGCGAAGGAGACGACGCATGAGCGCCGCCCGACGACCCTTTTTCCGGCGCCGCAAGACCTGCCCCTTCTCGGGACCGAAGGCGCCGAAGATCGACCACAAGGACATCAAGCTGCTCCAGCGCTTCATCTCGGAGCGTGGAAAGATCGTCCCCAGCCGGATAACCGCCGTTTCGGGGAAGAAGCAACGCGAATTGGCAAGGGCGATCAAACGCGCTCGTTTTCTGGCGCTGATCCCGTACGTCATCAAGTAAGGCGTGCCCGCGGTACGGCGCTGCGCGAGGCCAGCTAAGCCGGCGCCGGCGCCGAACGTACCGAATGTCAGGAGGATTTCATGGCCAAGACCGTGATGCTCGCGGTCGCAAGTGGCGTCGCCAGCGCCCTGCTGGCCGGCCTCCATGGTGTGCCGAGCGGAATCTTCCTGGCCTTTTTGGCCCCCCTGCCACTGCTGATCGTCGGACTCGGCTCGGGACTGGGCGCCGCGGCGGTCGCCGTCAGTTGTGGACTCGTGCTGTTCGCCCTGTTCGGCGGTGGCCTGTTTGCTGCCGGCGTCTACGGCGGCACGCACGCGATCCCCTCCTGGCTGATGGTTCACCAATCCCTGCTTCGCCGGCCCACGCAGGACGGTGGCATCGAGTGGTCCTCGGCGGGTTCCGTGGTCAGTGCGCTGGCAGTGTTCGGCGCCATTGTCGTGTGCGGATTCGCGAGTTTCTGGTCGCCCGGAATTGAAGACAATGTGCGCGGGGCGCTCTCCGAAATGGTCGGCGCCTTGGCGCAAGCCGGTATCGAAACGCCGCTGGCGCGGGTCGCGGACGTCCTCGTTCCCTTGCTCTTCGGCACCGCCGGTGCGATGTGGGTCATGGTTTTGACGGTCAACGGAGTCATCGCCCAGGGTTTGCTCACACGGGGCGGCAACAACCTTCGGCCGACCCCGCGATGGTCCAGCCTCTTCTTGCCGAATTGGCTGTCGTGGCTGCTGGTCGGGACCGCCGTTCCGGCGCTCGTTTTCGATGGGGACCTGGGCTATCTGGCCCGCAACGCCTTCGTCATTCTGGCGACGCCGTACTTTTTTCTCGGACTCGCGGTCGTGCACGACCTTCGCAGGAGGTTATCGCTGCCCGGGATTGTTCTTTTTGTGTTTTACGTGTTGTTGCTTTGGCTGCTGGTGCTCATCGGACCGGTTGTCGCTGGCGTCGGTGTCCTCGAACAGTGGGTCGGCGTACGGCGGCGGTTCGGCGCGCCCGATCAGGAGAGTGAATGATGGAAGTCATCCTTTTGGAGCGGATCGAGAAACTGGGTCAGATGGGCGACGTCGTCAGCGTCAAGCCTGGGTACGCCCGCAACTACCTGCTGCTTCAGAACAAGGCACTTCGGGCGACAGATGAAAACCGGGCGCGGTTCGAGACCGAACGCGCACAGCTCGAGGCGACCGACCTGGAGCGGCGGTCCGAAGCCGAGAAAGTAGCGGAGAAGGCGGCCAATCTCTCGGTCGTGTTGATTCGGCAGGCCGGCGAAAGCAGTCAACTCTATGGATCGGTTTCCGCCCGCGACATTGCTGACGCGGTGACGGAAGCCGGCGTCAGCATTCGCCGACAGCAGGTTTGGCTGTCCATGCCAATCAAGAGCCTCGGCCTACATGACGTCGCCATCAGCCTTCACCCCGAGGTTACCGTCGAGGTCGCGGTCAACGTCGCCCGCACGCTGGAGGAAGCGGAAACCCAGGCCCGCACGGGCCGCGCTGTCCTCGGCGTCGGCATCGAGGAGGAACCGGAGGTGACGATCGAGGAACAGGCCGCAGAGGTCTTCGAGGCCGAAGTGGCCGAGCAGGCGATCGAGCAGGTCCACGCCGAAGAAGCCTTCGACGAGGAAGTCTCGGAGGCGGAAACCGCCGACAGCACCGAGCCGACCGACGGCGAAGACGCCCCGGAAAGCGACGAAACGACCAAGGAAGCTACGTAATCCGCGCCCGGCCCATACTCCCCCGGATCTGCGTTCCCGATCTTTTCCAAGCCGCCTTTCGCGTGATAGAATCGTGACGCCGCGCGCGTAATGCGAACGCTGCTGGCCACTGCCGATCTACCGGCTTGGGGGGAGAATGGCAATGCTGCTCGCAAAGCTGTTGGAGAAGCTCATCCGCATCGGCCGGCTGACTGTCGTCGATGCCCACGGGAAAACACATGTCTTTCAAGGGTCCGACGGCCCTGCCGTCACCATCCGCCTGCACGACCGGTCGTTGCACTGGAAGATGTTCCTGCGGCCGGACTTGGCCACGGGCGAAGCCTACATGGACGGAATCTTGACGGTCGAGGACGCCGACCTTTACGCCTTCCTCGACCTCATCGGCCGCAACATGCAGGCAACTGGCAATCAACCGCTCAACCGGGCGACGGCGGCGGTGTCGTGGTTGTTCCGGCGCCTGCACCAGTTCAATCCGGAGAACAAGGCACAGAGCAACGTCGCCCACCACTACGACCTCTCGGGCGCGCTCTACGATCTGTTCCTTGACAGCGACCGGCAGTATTCGTGTGCCTACTTCCGTTCGCCGGATGACGACCTGGAAACCGCCCAGGGGCAGAAAAAACGCCACATCGCCGCCAAGCTGCTGATCAAGCCGGGGATGAGCGTGCTTGACATCGGCTCCGGTTGGGGCGATTTGGGGCTCCACCTCGCCCGCGACCGAGGCGCCCAGGTGACGGGGATCACGCTTTCAAGAGAACAGCTCGACCTGTCACGCGCACGGGCCCAGGAGGCCGGTCTTGCCGACCGCGTCGAGTTCCATATCCGTGATTACCGTAACCAGATCGGCACCTTCGATCGCATCGTCTCCGTCGGCATGTTCGAACACGTCGGCGTCGTCCATTTCGCCGAGTATTTCTCGACCATCCGCGACCGGCTCGCCGACGACGGCGTCGCCCTTTTGCACACCATCGGACGGACCGACGGACCCGGCTCGACCAATCCATGGATGCGCAAGTACATCTTCCCGGGCGGTTACATCCCTGCGCTGTCGGAAATTCTCCCCGTGGTCGAGGACAACGGCCTCTATGTCACCGACGTCGAAGTACTCCGCCTGCACTACGCCGACACGCTGCGCCACTGGCGGGCCCGGTTCCTCGCCAACCGGGACAAGGCATCGGCACTGTACGATGATCGGTTCTGCAGGATGTGGGAGTTCTATCTCGCCGGCAGCGAGATTTCGTTCCGCTACCTGAACTGCGTGGTCTTTCAGCTTCAGTTGGCCAAGCGTCAGGACGCGGTGCCGCTGATTCGCGATTACATCGCCGAAACCGAACGCCCGCCCGCGGATCGCCGAGACCAGGACAGCGACCGCGCCGCGTAACTGCTTGTTACGAAAGGCAGCTGTAGAGTTATCTACAGGTTGTCCCGAATCGCTCCCCAGGATTCACCAGCGCCCGTACAGCAGGCGAAGCTGTACACATTGGGATTCGTTATCCCGAAGGGACGCTATTTCGGCACTCGGCATCCACCGCTACCATCTCCGGATGGCCACCATCGCTCCGCCGCCGCCCGCCGGCTTGCAAGACGCCAGCCCGACCGTCGCTGCCTTCCGCCGCCAGCCGATGAACATCGAGGCGGAGAAGGCGCTGCTCGGCGCCATCTTCGTCAACAACCGTGCCTACGAGAAGGTATCGGACTTCCTGCGGCCGGAGCACTTCGCCCTCGCCGAGCACGGCCGGGTGTTCGAAGCCAGCGCACGGTTGATCGAGCGCGGCCAGATCGCCGACCCGGTCACCCTGAAGGCGTTCTTCGAGGCCGACCAGTCGCTGGCCGACATCGGCGGCCCGGCCTACCTGATGGAGCTCGCCAACTCCGCGGTGACGGTGATCAACGCCGGCGAGTACGGGCGGATTGTCCACGACCTCTATCTCAAGCGCGAACTGATCGGCCTCGGCGAGGACGTCGTCGGTCGCGCCTACGGCGGCGATCTCGAGGAAACCGCGACCACCCAGATCGAACGGGCCGAACAGCGCCTCTATGACCTCGCCACCCGCGGCGAGTACGAAGGTGGTTTCACCAGCTTCCGGGAGACGCTAACCGAAGCCATCAACATGGCCCAGGCCGCGCACAACCGCGACGGTGCGCTGAGCGGTGTGCCCACGCGGTTCGCCGACCTCGACTCCAAGCTCGGCGGACTGCACCCGTCCGATCTGGTTATCCTCGCCGCTCGTCCGTCCATGGGTAAGACAGCGCTGGCCACGAACATCGCCTATAACGCAGCGGCCATGCACGCCCAGTCCGGTGGCGCCGAAGGCGCTGTCATCGGGTTCTTTTCGCTGGAAATGTCCGCCGAGCAGCTCGCCACCCGGATCCTCGCCGAACGCACCCGCATCCCGTCCGACCGTATCCGGCGTGGCATGGTACCGAAGGACAAATTCACCGATCTGGTCGCCGCCAGCCGGGAACTCGCCAATCTGCCGGTGTTCATCGATGACACGCCGGCGCTGACCATTGGCGCCATGCGAACCCGGGCGCGCAGGCTGAAGCGCCAGCACGACCTCGGTCTTATCGTCGTTGACTATTTGCAGCTCGTGTCACCGTCCGTTGGCAGCCGCCATGACAGCCGGGTCCAGGAGCTTTCAGAGATCACGCGCGGGCTGAAGACCCTGGCCAAGGAGCTGGATGTGCCGGTGCTGGCCCTGAGCCAGTTGTCGCGCGCCGTCGAGAACCGCGACGACAAACGCCCGCAACTCGCCGATCTGCGTGAGTCTGGCACCATCGAGCAGGACGCCGACGTCGTCATGTTCATCTTCCGCGAGCAGTATTACCTGGAGCGGGCCGAACCCAAACAGCGCGCCGACGAGGCCGAGGACCGCCACGCGGCGCGCTACGAGAAATGGCTGCAGCGGTGTGAAGAAGCTCACGGCATCGCCGACATCATTATCGCAAAGCAACGCCATGGGCCCATCGGTACCATCGGCCTGCAGTTCGAGGGCGAGTTCACCCGCTTCGGCAACCTCGAGCAGGCCCGCGGCGGCAGCGACGACGACGCATCCTTCTGACGGCCGCGCCGATGAGCGATCCCAGCCTCGCCGGCGCCATCCTGACCATTGATTTGGACGCCATTGCCGCCAACTGGCGCCTTCTCGCCGACCGCGTCGCGCCGGCGGCGTGCGCCGCTGTGGTCAAGGCCGATGCATATGGAACCGGCATGGAGCGGGTTGCGCCCGCCCTCGCCGCGGCCGGGTGCCGGACGTTCTTCGTCGCGCTTCCCGACGAGGGGTTGCGCCTCCGCGCCGTTCTGAAGGACGCCGAGATCTGCGTTTTCGGCGGCGCGCCGCGCGGCGCAGAGGACGTCTTCGCCCGGTACCGGCTGATCCCAGTGCTGAATTCCCTGGGCGATGTCGAGGCGTGGAGCGGGTTCGCGCGAACGCGTCAGGTTCGGGCGACGGCGGCGCTGCACATCGACACCGGCATGTCGCGGCTCGGCTTGCCGCCCGACGAGCTCGACCGGCTCGCCAACGAGCCCGACCGGCTCGAGGGAATCGATCTCCGCACCCTCCTCAGCCACCTCGCCTGCGCCGACGAGCCGGACCACCCGATGAACGACCATCAGCTCGATGCGTTCCGCACCGCGCGGGGCCGATTGCCGCCGGCGCCGGCGTCCTTCGCCAACTCGTCGGGCATCTTTCTTGGCACCGATTTTCACTTCGATCTCGGCCGCCCGGGCATCGCCATCTACGGTGGAGCACCGGTCCCAGACCGACCCAATCCGATGACGCAAGTTATTCGTCTGCAAGGGAAAATCCTCCAGGTGCGTGAGATTGACTCGCCCCAGACCGTTGGCTATGGTGCGTCCCATCGCGCCGGGCGGCGTGAACGAATCGCGACCGTCGCCGCGGGCTATGCGGACGGTTATCTCCGGTCGCTGAGCAACTCCGGCACCGGGTACGTCGGTGACGTTCCCGTTCTCGTCGTGGGGCGCGTGTCCATGGACCTGATCACCTTCGACGTCACCGCGCCGCACGAGACCGATGTCCGGCCTGGCGCTGTTGTCGACCTGATCGGACCCCACAATCCCGTCGACGCCATCGCCGCCGCAGCCGGAACCATCAGCTACGAGATTCTCACCAGCCTCGGCGCTCGATACCACCGCGCATACGTCGGCGGCGGAGCAGAGGCACGATGAACCCGCTGCAAGCGGTCGGACGGCTGGTCATCGGCTTCCTCGCCACCACGGGGCGGCTCACTCTGTTCACCGCAAACAGCGTCAGCCACTGCGTGCGGCCGCCGTTCTATCTCCGCGTGATCCTCCGCAACATGATCGAGATCGGCTATTTCTCGCTGCCTGTCGTCGGTCTGACCGCGATTTTCGCCGGCATGGTGCTGGCGCTGCAGAGCTACACCGGCTTCGCCCGGTTCTCTGCCGAAGGCGCCATCGCCAACGTCGTCGTGCTGTCGATTACCCGCGAGCTGGGACCGGTGCTCGCCGGGCTGATGGTCGCCGGGCGCATCGGTGCATCTCTCGCCGCCGAAATCGGCACCATGCGGGTGACCGAGCAGATCGACGCGCTGACGACGCTGTCGACCAACCCGATGAAGTATCTGGTCGCGCCACGGCTGATCGCTGGTGTGGTGATGTTTCCGTTCCTGGTTCTGGTCGCCGACATCATCGGCGTCTTCGGCGGCTACCTGGTTGCCGTCTACAAGCTCGATTTCAACGCCACCAACTACATCCAGAACACCTGGGACTTCCTCGAAGCGCATGACGTCATTTCCGGTCTGGTCAAGGCGGCGGTGTTCGGCTTCATCGTCACCCTGATGGGCTGCTACCACGGCTACCACTCCAAGGGCGGCGCCCAGGGCGTCGGCGCGGCGACGACCAACGCCGTCGTCACCGCCTCGATCCTGATCCTCTGTTTCGACTACATCCTCACCGAAATGTTCTTCGCCAAATGACGATCGGGGCCACATGACCGACGAACAGCCGAAGATCCGTATCCGCGGTCTCACCAAGGCGTTCGGCGACAAGGTCGTGCTGAACGGCCTCGACGTCGGGGTCGGGGTCGGCGAATCGCTGGTGGTCATCGGCGGATCGGGTACCGGCAAGTCCGTGCTAATCAAGTCGATCCTCGGCCTTCTGGATGTCGACGCCGGTTCCATCGAGGTCGACGGCGAGGAGGTGGTCGGCGCCGCCGCCGCCGACCGCGAGCGCATCAACCGCAAGTTCGGTATGTTGTTCCAGGGCGCAGCGCTGTTCGATTCGCTGCCCGTCTGGGAGAACGTCGCCTTCGGTCTCCTGGCTCAGAAGCCGGTTAGCCGCGCCGAAGCCCGCGACATCGCCATCCGCAAACTGGGAATGGTCGGCCTCGGCGCCGATGTCGGCACGCTCTATCCAGCCGAACTGTCGGGCGGCATGCAGAAACGCGTCGGCCTCGCCCGCGCCATCGCCGCCGACCCGGAGATCATCTTCTTCGACGAGCCGACCACCGGCCTCGATCCGATCATGGCCGACGTGATCAACGACCTCATCGTCAACATCACCCGCGAGGTCGGCGCGACGGCGCTGTCGATCACCCACGACATGGTCAGCGCCCGCAAGATCGCCCACCGCATCGCCATGCTCTACGAAGGTCGGATCATCTGGGCCGGCACCGTCGCCGAGCTGGAACAGGAGCGCGAACCCCACGTCGACCAGTTCGTCCACGGCCGCGCTGACGGTCCGATCAAGATGGCGGTCAGGGCGTAAGAGTTCGACCTGACGAGGTCGCCTTTGACGAATCGATCGCTTTGTACGTGGGCGATCAAACTGCAGACAGGTGGACGTCTCGCCGCGCTTGGCTTGGGAACACCGGTAGTTCCCCGGTCGCGTTTCTGCCGGGATGGAGATGTGACTATACTGCCGGCTCGCCGTTTCAGGCCCTGAACAGAAACCAGGATCGCCGTTTGGCCCGAACCGCCGCCCAATATGTCTGCCAGGAATGTGGCGCAGCGCAGCCCAAATGGTCGGGCCGCTGTGACGCCTGCGGCGCGTGGAACACCCTGATCGAGGAGGCGCCCGCCGAGGCAGCCCCGAAAGGACTTGGCGGCAAGCGCGGACGCGCCATCGACTTCGCTCCCCTCGACGGACCGACGATGCCGACGCGGCGGCGTGTCACCGGCATCGGCGAGTTTGACCGCGTCACCGGCGGAGGGTTGGTCGCCGGCTCGGCGCTGCTGGTCGGCGGCGATCCGGGAATCGGCAAGTCGACACTGCTGCTGCAGGTCGTCGCAGCCCTCGCCGGCGACGCGCGGTGCGCCTACGTCTCCGGCGAGGAAGCCATCGACCAGATCCGCCTGCGCGCCGGGCGATTGGGACTTTCGGGGTCATCGGTCGCGTTGGCGGCGGCGACCTCGGTGCGCGACATCGCCGCGGCCCTGGATGCCGCGGAAGGCCCCGATGTGGTGGTCGTCGATTCCATCCAGACCCTCTACGTCGACACCCTCGATTCGGCGCCCGGCACGGTGGCCCAGGTGCGTACCTCGGCGCAGGAATTGATCCGCCTGGCCAAGCGGCGTGGCTTTGTGGTGATGATGGTCGGCCATGTCACCAAGGAAGGCATGATCGCCGGCCCCCGGGTGCTGGAGCACATGGTCGATACGGTGCTCTACTTCGAGGGCGAGCGCAGCCACCAGTTCCGCATCCTCCGCGCGGTCAAGAACCGCTTCGGTGCGACCGACGAGATCGGCGTGTTCGAGATGACCGACGCCGGACTCGTTGAGGTCGCCAATCCCTCGGCATTGTTCCTCGCCGAGCGCGAGGGCGAGGTCGCCGGCGCCTGCGTGTTCGCCGGAATGGAGGGCTCGCGCCCGGTGCTGGTCGAGATCCAGTCGCTGATCGCGCCCTCGGCCCTGGCGACGCCCCGGCGCGCCGTGGTCGGCTGGGACTCCGGCCGTCTGGCGATGATCCTCGCGGTGCTGGAAGCCCGGTGCGGCGTCGCCATGGGCGGCGCCGACGTGTTCCTCAATGTCGCAGGCGGCCTGCGCATCGGCGAGCCCGCAGCCGATTTGGCGGTCGCGGCCGCGCTTGTGTCGGCGGAAAGCGGCCGACCGCTGCCGGCCGAGACCGTCGTATTCGGCGAGATCGGGCTCGGCGGCGAAGTGCGCGCCGTCGCCCGCGCCGGTGCCCGGCTAAAGGAGGCGGCGAAGCTGGGCTTCACACGCGCCATCGTCCCGGCACGCCACGGAAGTGTCGCCGGCTCATCGTCCACCGCGGGGATCGACGTGGCCGAGGTCGCCCATGTCGCCGAGCTCTTGGCGTTGCTTCGCGAGCCGGCGGTCGATCGGCCACAGGCTTGGAGGGCCGGCCGTGGCTGACCTGCCGCTCACCGTCCTCGACATCGCCCTCATCGCCGTGCTGGTCGTCTCGGGATTGTTCGCCTTCGCGCGTGGTTTTGTTCATGAAGTGCTGTCCGTCGGCGGCTGGGTCGGCGCCGTGCTCGCCGCGTTCTTCGCCCTGCCCTACGCCCGTCCGCTCGTCGAAAATGAACTGATCGCCGACATCGCCGCCGGGGTCGCCATCTTCCTTGTCACGCTGGTGATACTGTCGTTTGTCAAGCGTTCGATCTCGCGCCGGGTGCAGGACAGCGCGCTCAACGCCCTCGACCGTTCGCTGGGTTTCCTGTTCGGGGTCCTCCGGGGCGCGGTGCTGATCAGCCTCGCCTACATCGCCGTGGAGTGGATGATGCCGCCCGCCGACCAGCCGCCGTGGCTGCGTGGCGCCCGGGCGATGCCGCTGGTTGAGGAAGGCGCCCGCCTGTTGAAGTCGGTGGTGCCCGACGAGACCCGCACGGCAGCCGAAGAATCCGCCGGCGGCGCCCGGGATGACGCGCGTAAAGTTCTTGAAACGCAGCGAATGTTGCGCGACATCATGACTCCCGAACCGAAAGGTGGCGACGCGGGCGGCGATGCCGGATCGGAAGGATACGGCCAGAAGGAGCGCCGCGAGATGGAACGGCTGATCGATTCCAGCCGGTGACGGTCGCAAGGGGTGGCGATGACAGGTTCCGAGCAATGTGACGTAACCACCGCCCCCGGCGTCCTCGATGACGACCACTTCCATGACGAATGCGGGGTGTTCGGCGTCTACGGCCATCCCGATGCGGCAGCGACAACGGCCCTCGGCCTGCACGCCTTGCAGCATCGCGGCCAGGAAGCGGTCGGTATCGTCACCTTCGATGGCGAACATTTCCACAGCCACCGCGCCATTGGCCTCGTCGGCGACAACTTCGGTTCGGCCAAGGTCATCGGCCGCCTGCCCGGCGACCTCGCCCTCGGCCATGTCCGTTACTCGACCACCGGCGATACCCTGCTGCGCAACGTCCAGCCGCTGTTCGCTGATTTCGAGTTCGGCGGCCTGACCATTGCCCACAACGGCAACCTCACCAACGCGCTCCGGGTGCGCAAGGCTCTGGTCCACCGCGGCTCCATCTTCCAGTCGACGACCGACACCGAAACCATCATCCACCTCATCGCTACCAGCCACTACTCCACCGTCGTCGACCGCCTGATCGACGCCATGCGGCAGCTCGAGGGCGCCTATTCGCTCGTCGCGATCACCCGCCAGAAGCTGATCGGCATGCGGGATCCGCACGGCGTGCGGCCGCTGGTGCTGGGGCGGCTCGGCGGGGCGACGATGCTCGCGTCCGAAACCTGCGCCCTCGACATTATCGGCGCCGATTTCGTCCGCGACGTTGAGCCGGGCGAGATCGTCATCGTCGACCGTGACGGGCTGCGGTCCATCAAACCGTTCACCCGCGCGCCCCGGCGGTTCTGCATTTTCGAGTACATCTACTTTGCCCGCCCGGACAGCACGATGGAGGGTCTCAATGTCTACGAGGTGCGCAAGCGCATCGGTGCCGAGCTGGCGCGCGAAAGCCCGGTGGATGCCGACTACGTTGTCGCGGTTCCCGACTCCGGCGTTCCAGCGGCGATCGGCTATGCCGAGGAATCGGGCATACCCTTCGAGCTCGGGATCATCCGCAACTACTATGTCGGGCGCACCTTCATCGAGCCGACCGACCGCATCCGCCACCTCGGCGTCAAGCTGAAGCACAACGCCAACGCGGCGCGGCTGAAGGGCAAGCGGGTGATCCTCGTCGACGACTCCATCGTCCGCGGAACGACATCGGTGAAGATCGTAGAGATGGTCCGCGCCGCCGGCGCCGCAGAGGTCCACATGCGCATATCCAGCCCGCCGACCTCGCATTCGTGCTTCTACGGCATCGACACGCCCGAGCGTGAGCAACTCCTCGCCGCGCGCCTTGATATCGAGGGCATGGTCCGCCACATCGGAGTCGATTCGCTGGCCTACCTGACCATGGACGGGGTCTATCGCGCCGTCGGCGAACCGGGCCGGGACGCGGTGGCACCGCAGTATTGCGACGCCTGCTTCAGCGGTGACTATCCGATCCGGCTGACCGACCACGACGAACACCCGGTGCCCGAGCAGCTGTCCCTGCTCACCGAGCAGGCCTAGGGAAAGACCGTGGTAGCGGCGGAAAGCGGTGGCCGCCTCGCCGGCCGCGTCGCCCTGATCACCGGCGCCTCGCGCGGGATCGGCCGGGCGGTGGCGCTTCGCTTCGCCCGCGAGGGCGCCGATGTGGTCCTCGTCGCACGTACCCAGGGCGCGCTCGAAGAGCTGGACGACGAGATCCGCGGTCTCGGCCGGCATGCAATTCTGATACCCGCCGATCTCACCGACTATGGCATCATCGACCAGATGGGCGCTGCCATCCTCGACCGCTGGGGGCGGCTCGACATACTGGTCGGCAATGCGGGCGCCCTCGGCGTCCTCGGGCCCATCAGCCAGACCGACCCCGCAATCTGGGACCAGGTGTTCGCCATCAACGTCACCGCCAACTGGCGGCTGATCCGCAGTTTCGATCCGCTGCTGCGGGCGTCGGACGCGGGACGGGCGATCTTCGTCACCTCCGGCGTCAGCGGCGGGCGTGCCTATTGGGGAGCCTACGCCGTCAGCAAAGCAGCGGTGGAGGCCATGGCCCGCACCTATGCCGGCGAGGTCGCCAAGACCGCCGTCCGCGTCAATCTGATCAACCCCGGCGGAACGCGAACCCGGATGCGCGCCGAGGCCTACCCGGGTGAAGACCCAATGACGCTGAAAACGCCCGATGACGTCGCCGGCTTGTTCGTCGACATGGCCGAACCCGCCTGGACGGCCAACGGCGAAATGGTGACGGCCTAGGGGGACGAATGGACAAGCTGCGAGAGATGAGCCGGCGGCGAAAAGCCGCCCACAGCGAACTCCTGGAGGCCGACTCCGCGGTTTACAAGGCCTTCCTGGATATGGAACAGGCTGCGTTCGCCGACGGCGCCCTGCCGAAGAAGACCAAGGAACTGATCGCCGTCGGCATCTCGGTGGTCATCAACTGCGAATCATGCATGCAGTGGCACATCGAGCAGGCGGCGGGTGCCGGAGCCGACCGGCGCGAGGTGCTGGAGGCCGTCGAGGTCGGCATTGAGATGGGCGGCGGTCCTGCGACCGCCCACGCGCGGTTCGCCCTCGAAATCATGGCCGATGTCTTCGATGGCTGATGCGGAACGGGACGACGCCGAGGAAAACGCCGGCCCGCTGCTGCTGACTCCGGGTCCGCTGACCACCGCTCCGGCGACCCGGCGGGCAATGCTTCGCGACTGGGGTTCACGTGATCCCGATTTCGTCGCGCTGACCGCTAACGTGCGGCGGAAACTCGTCGACCTTGCTGGCGGTACCGAGACCCACGTCTGCGTACCCCTGCAAGGCAGCGGCACGTTCGCCGTCGACGCCATGCTCGGCACCTTGATCCCGCCGCCGGGGCGGACTCTGGTTATTGTCAACGGCGCCTACGGCCGGCGCATGGCAAGGATCTTGGAGGTGATGGGGCGGGCATACGCCACTACGGAAACGCCCGAAGACGTCCCAGCCGATCCTGCCGCCGTCGATGCGGCGCTGTCCGGCAACCCAGAAATAAGCCACGTCGCCGTCGTCCATTGCGAGACAACCTCGGGAATCCTCAACCCGCTCGACGACATTGCCGCGGTCGTCGGGTGCCATCGCCGCAGCCTGCTGGTGGACGCCATGAGCAGCTTCGGGGCGCTTCCGCTGGATGCCCGGAGGACACCGTTCGATGCTCTCGCCGCGTCGGCCAACAAGTGCCTCGAAGGGGTGCCGGGACTGGCCTTCGTCATTGCCAAGCGCTCCGCTATGGACGCGGCTACCGGCAACGCCCACGCGCTGAGCCTGGACCTTAACGACCAGTGGCGGGCGATGGAGGCCAACGGCCAGTGGCGGTTTACGCCGCCCACTCACGTCGTCGCGGCACTGTCGCAGGCGCTCGACGGGCTTGACGCCGAGGGCGGCGTTTCCGGCCGCAACCGGCGCTATTCGGAGAACTGCCGGGTCCTCGTCGAGGGCATGCGGACGCTCGGGTTCGAAACCCTGCTCGATGACGATCACCAAGCGCCGATCATTGTGACCTTCAAGGAGCCCGATGATCCTGCGTTCGAATTCGCCAAATTCTACGAACTGTTGCGACGGCGTGGGTTCGCCATCGACCCCGGCAAGCTGACCGCCCGACCAAGCTTCCGCATTGGCTGCATCGGCGCCATTACCGCCGACGACATGCGTGCCGCCGTCGGCGCCGTCGCGGCAAGTCTCCAAGAACTCGGCATTCCCGGCATCCAAACGCGTTCATCCTGATCTCCGGCCACTGAAACGGCAGCGGTTGCATAACATCGCCGTTTGTGGACGAAATCGGAGAGTCATGGACTCCAACTACGCGTAGCGCATGTTTTATTGAACGACAAAGAGTTGCGATTCTTCACTTGACGTTGGTTAATCGAGCCCCGAAGTTAATTGGTCGAGTTTTGAGCCGCGCACAGCCTGCTCGCGGGAAGCCACCTTTCAAAGCATGTGCGCGGAACTCGGGCTCCACCTCGCTAGGGGAGGGGAGGGCGCTCCGAGCGACATGCGGTCGAGCGGATATTGTCGCTCGGGCGTTCTTTCTTTTTCGAGCACCCGGTCCTGGCAAATCGGCCACACGGACGGAAAGCCGTTGAAGCCACCCGTATCCCGAGATATAGTTCCAGACACTGGTTTCAGCCCAAATATCTTGTAGGTGCCGCGGTTTGGATCGATGCGTCGCAGAACGCAATTCCGAACGCATTCGAGGGGAGAACGGTCTTGCGGGGGATGGTCGACACCTCGGCCGTTGAGGGCCTAATCGGTGCACTGGAGCGCGCCGAAACATCGGATCGCGCGCTCGATCGCGCCATTGCCTTTGGGCTCGGGATTGGAACCGAGTCGGTAAACGGAGGGGCGACCAACCGGTTTTGCGGATCCGCCGACGAGCCGGCCGTACCGCGCTACACCGCTTCTCTCGATTCCTGTATCCCGGGCGAAAACATTGTTCTCGCACTACGGCCGGGGGACGGAAGCCGATGGGTGGCCGTGCATCGCCTTACCGACGGTGTCGAGGTGATTGCCTGGGCGGCAACTGAATGTCTGGCCCGACGCGCCGCCGCACTCAAAGGGTGGTGTGCGGCGTTCTCCGCCGACGCCCCTCTTCCGAACGCCTTGCCCGATCACGCGTCATCGGCCGATGAGGACGATTCCCGCCGAATCCGGCCAAATGCGCCCTGGCTGATTGCGGCGCCAACAGACGACGAAGCGGCGGACCGCGACTGGACGGTGCGGTTTTAGATGGGGGAGATGTGAGCGTGTTCGGAAAGGTCGCCGAGACACTCCAGGCAAAGGCCGAACGCATGCGTCAACGTCCCGTTCTGGAGGCGGCGATGGCGGCTTCGGCGCTCGTCGCATGTGCGGAAGGCCGGGTCACCCTGGCACGACGCTACGCGCTCGATTCGCTGCTCGGTTCGGTGGACTCGCTGAAGCGGTTCGATCCCTACTTCGGCGTCGATCGGTTCAACGCTTTCGCCGACGATATCCTCGGGTCCGTCCATCACGGCCGCGATCGCGCATTGGCGGCGGTCCGCGCGATTGCCGGCGACGGTCAGGCGGCAGCGGTGGTGATGAGCGTTGCCACGGCGATAGCGCGGGTTGGCGAAAACGACGGACCGGCACGCTAGCGCCTGGGAGAGATCGCCGGCATCCTCGGCCTGGGCGAAAAGGCCATCGGTACCGGACCGGTGTGCGTTGTCGTCGGCAACCCCAAGGGCGGCAGCGGCAAATCCACCGTCGCCGTGCATGTTGCAATCGGCCTGATGCGGCTCGGCCGGCGTGTCGGCACCATCGATCTGGACGGCCGCCAGGGCAGCTTGAGCCGCTATCTAGAGAACCGCCGCGCTTACGCCCGGGCCATGGGCCTTGCCTTGCCGGTTCCGGCGCACCGGCGACTGGCCTCGTCCGAGGAGGTGCGGCGCGATGACGGCGAGGAGCGCGAACGCGAGCGGTTCGCCGAGGCGATGAACGGCCTGCACGCTATGGACGCGATCGTCATTGATACGCCGGCCGGCGAATCGCACCTCTCGCGGCTGGGACACGCGGCGGCCGATATCCTGGTCACGCCGATGAACGACAGCTTTCTTGATGTCGACGTGCTCGCGCACATCGATTGCGACCGCCGCGAGGTGCTCGCCGCCAGCCCCTACTGCCGGATGATCTGGGAGCAGAACGAGCGCCGCGCCGCGACGGGTCAGCCGACCATCGATTGGCTGGTCCTGCGCAACCGCCTTGCCCAGCTTGATGCGCGGTCCAGCCGCGAGATCGAGGGCCTGCTCGATGTCCTTTCGCATCGCTTGGGGTTCCGCCCCGCTCGCGGCCTTTGCGAACGGGTCGTCTACCGCGAGCTGTTCTACCGCGGCCTGACCGTCCTCGACCTGCCGGCAGGCGCCAGCGGCACGGCGCTGCCGGCGAGCCGGCTCAACGCCGTCGCCGAGGTCCACGACCTGCTGCGCGCCCTCGGCGCCATGGAGCAGGAAGCGGCGGTCGCCTAAAGCCCCCACGTAAGACATTTTCCGCCGATCTTTTTGCCGGCCGCGGCAGTCCCATTGCGGGGGCATCGATGCACAGTTCATGGCTCCGTCCGCCGATGCGCGTTAATGTGCGCGGCGAAACCAAGATCGGGCGGCGAAGGCGCAGATGAGCGAGCGGATACAGCATGGCGGTGGCGTGGACGCGGCGGCGGCGGCATTCCGCGTGCCGCGCGCCGACTGGCTGGACCTGTCGACCGGCATCAATCCCGTTCCCTACCCCGCCGAACCGCTCGATCCCGCCGTCTTCAACCGCCTCCCCGATGCGGGCGTGGATGCAGGGCTGCGTGCCGCCGCGGCCGCCTACTACGGCGCCCCGGATGCCGACCACGTGGTCCCGGCGCCGGGCTCGCAGGCGCTGATCCAGTGGTTGCCGCGCCTGGTGCCCCGCGCCCGGGTCGCCGTGGTCGGCCCGACCTATGCCGAACACGCGGCCTGCTGGTCGTCGGCGGGGCACGCGGTGACCGAGGTCGCAGACCTCCAGTCCGTGCCCGCCGACGCGGACGTTTTCGTCGCGGTAAACCCCAACAATCCCGACGGCCGCACGTTCGATCCCGACGCCTTGCTGGCCCGCGCCGGGACCTGTCTGGTGATCGTCGACGAGGCATTTGCCGACGTCGTCCCCGACATCAGTCTCGCCGCCCGGATCGGCGCGGCGAACGTCATCGTCTTGCGTTCGGCTGGCAAGTTCTTCGGCCTCGCCGGCCTGCGCCTGGGGTTTGCCCTGGCGGCGCCGACGCGCGCCGCATCGATCCGCGACGCGTTGGGTCCATGGGCGGTGAGCGGTCCCGCGGCAGCGATCGGGGTAAAGGCGCTCGCCGACGAAACCTGGGCAGCGCGGACCCGCACCCGGTTGGCAGCAGACGCGGACCGGCTCGATGCGCAGCTCGCAGGCGCCGGCCTTCGCGTCGTCGGCGGCACCTCCCTCTACCGGCTGATCGACGATGCCGATGCGCAGGATCTCTATGATCACCTGGGCCGTGCCGGCATCCTGGTTCGCCGGTTCGACGATCGGCCGACATGGTTGCGGTTCGGGTTGCCGGGCGACGATATCGGGTTTGCGCGCCTTTCGGCGGCGCTCAGCGACTGGCGTCAACCGTTGGCGACATCGGCATCCGGGAGCGGCTGAGACCGTCGATGCTGGAGATCGCCGTTCTCTCGTTCACCACGTTCTTCGCCACGGTCAGCCCCATCGACGTGGCCATCCTGTTCGGCGCGCTCACGGCACGGGCCAGCCCCGAACACAAACGGTCCATGGCGATCAAGGGGACGCTGATCGCCACGTTGCTGCTGACCGTGTTCGCCGTCTTCGGTCGTGACGTCCTGGGGTGGATGGGAATCAGCCTCCCGGCGCTGCGCACGGCCGGAGGAATCCTGCTGATGCTGGTCGCCATCGATCTGGTGTTTGCCCGTCCTTCGGGGATCTCCTCGACCACGGTGGCCGAAACCAACGAAGCCGAGGGACGGGATGACATCTCGGTGTTTCCGCTGGCGACGCCGCTGATCGCTGGCGCCGGATCGATCGGCGCGGCAATCCTCATGTTCGCCCGCGCCGACGGTGATCTTGGCCGCGAGATCGCTGTCATCGGTGCTTTGCTGGCGGTGATGGCAATAACCCTTGTCTTGCTGCTTGTCGCCAGCCGCCTGCAGCGGTTCGTCGGGGTCACCGGCCAGAACGTCATCAGCCGGGTGATCGGTATCCTCCTCGCGGCGCTTGCGGTGCAGTTCGTGTTCGACGGACTGCGGGAAGCCGGTATCGCCGGCTGACCCGCGACGCTGCCGATATCGTCGTCTACATCGGGCTACCGGTCCGGCCGCCAGTCGCGGGCCCGCTGTTCCGCCCGTTTGGTCTCGAACCGGTTCATCTTCGCCGCCAAGCGGGCACGTGACCCTTGCGGATCGAAGTTGGGATCGGCCTCGCGAACCTCGCCGACCTGCCGCATTGCCAAGGTGTACCAGACGTAGGCAGTGATGGGATCGGCGTCGACGCCCCAGCCGTGCTCGTAGATCGTACCGAGAACGTGCTGCGCCGGGGCATGGTTTCCCTCGGCGGCGAGGCGATACCACCGGATGGCCAACCCGTAGTCGTTGGCGACGCCTTTGCCACTGTAGTGCAGCTGGCCGAGGGCATAATGGGCGCCGGGATGGTCGCCGAGATCGGCGGCCAACCGGTACAGTTCGGCTGCTCTTTTGAAGTTCTGGCGAACGCCTTCACCGGCTTCGTAGAGTTGGTCCATTTCGTGACGGGCGCCGGCATGGCCGCTCCGCGCGGCGCATTCAAACCAGCGCATCGCCGTTTGCGCATCCGCGGCAACGCCACGGCCTTGCCGATAGCGTTGGCCGAGGCTGAAACAGGCCTCTGCATTGCCGCCCTCGGCACGCGCTATCAGATCTTCGGGCGGTGGCGGCCCTCTGTCGGTCGTGACGTCATCGAGCGTGCCCATCGCCAATGCTATCGCCACACCGATGCCGGCGATGGCCACCAAGATGACGGCTAGCGAACTGGCGTCGCCACGTTGCATCGCCGCCGGTCCACGACTGGGTCGTCAGCGCGGTGTCGTCGTGTTGTGGTCGTTGATGCCAACTTTTTGCTGACGGTCGCCGTAAGGATCCGGGCGATCATAGCAAGTGACGTCGCCGAGGGTTTTGTAGCAGTGAACGGCGGCCGTCGGGTTCGGTTCATCTTCGACGCAATAGGTGCGGCCCGCTTCCTTGCGGACGGTTGAGCAGTCTTTGCCGCTGAGCAGGGATATGGCGTTGTCGAGCATGGTCTTATCGGTCGCCATGAGGCTGGCGCCCTCGAAGATTCCGAAGTCGGTGCAACCGCCGAGACCCGCAACAACGGCGACGACAGCTAACCTGCGCGAGATCGAAACCATCTTCGCTTCTCCACCGAAGACCTGCTCAGCCCACACGTCCGTCAGCATTATGCTCCATCAGCGTTAATTCTGGGTAAAGACCCAACGCGAAGACGATTCCCAGCCGTTGAAACTTCGGATGATCATGATAGTCTGCCGCCACCTTCGCCCTATCCATCCGAGGAGATGCGACGTGATCCACCGGTTGTTCGCCGCGCTTATCGTTTTGGCTCTGGCGTTGGCGGCAGGAGGCGGTGGGGCCCGGGAATGGAAACCGACAGCCCAGTCCCTGGCTGAGAACTACGCGCAGATCGTCGATCGCCGCTCGCCGCATGAAGTCGTGTTCGTCATGTGGTTGGTGCCGGAACTTCTTCCCGATGGCCCGGAAAGCGCCCTTGCCCGGCAAATCCTCGATGACTATCTGGTCATCGCGGTCATCCACGCCGACGTTTCCGAACTGGGCGAGTTCAGTTTTCGGAAGGTCGAGGACCTCACCGTCAATACCGTACCCAACGGCACGCTGAGACCGCTGGTCGCCGACGCCGTACCGCCGGCGGTCGCCGGGACGTTGTCGACGCTGAGGGGTGTGTTCGGTCAAACGCTCGGACCGATGGGTCGGGGTGCGCATTGGTTCGCCTTCAATGGCGACCAGGTATCCAGTTGCAAGGCTGGCGCGTTCTCCGTTCCCTATGATGGGGTGGACTATTCCTACCAAACCCCCATTCCCGGCTGTCCGTAGCGGCGTCTGTACGACCAGCCGAGAACAGGAGAGTCAGCATGCCCGCGTTGGTTCCACCGATCTGTGACTTTGGCTGGAAGGCCCCGGACTTCAGGCTCGCGGATGCCGACGGCAACAGGGTCGCACTGTCCGACGCGCGCGGCGCCAACGGGACGCTGGTGATGTTCATCTGCAACCACTGTCCCTACGTGCGCGCCGTCGCCGACCGCATTGCCCGCGACGCCTGCGACCTGCGTGACCTCGGCGTCGGCGTGGTTGCCATCATGCCCAACGACTTCGTCCCCTATCCCGACGATGCGCCCGAGAAGATGAAGGCGTTCGCCGCCGATCATGGGTTCACATTTCCCTATCTGATCGACGCAACCCAGGACGTTGCGCGTGCCTACGACGCTGTGTGCACACCCGACTTCTTCGGCTTCAACGCCGATTTGGAGCTCCAGTACCGCGGCCGACTAGACGAATCGCGCAATGCTCCGGCCGCATCAGGCGCTCGACGCGAACTGTACGAAGCGATGGCGCAGATCGCCCGCACCGGTTCCGGACCGCGCGAACAGGCGGCGAGCATGGGCTGCTCGATCAAGTGGCGAGAGTGATATCGACAGCTCGGCGCCGTCGAATTGCATCGGACGGCGCCTGCGGATAATGTGGCGCTGCCGCGGGGAGCGGTGTCAGCAACACCGCCTTTATTCGCTCATTTCAGGATGTTGGCATGGCCGAACCGGAACATGACGGCCTGTTCCGCGAAATCGACGAGGAACTGCGCCAAGAGCACTACGCCAAGCTCTGGAAGCGGTACGGGAAATACATCATTGCCGCGGCAGTAGCACTCGTGGCCGTGGTTGCCGGCTATCAGGGCTGGCGCACGTACGACATCGACAGGCGCGAAACGGCCAGCGCTCGGTTCGAAGCGGCGCTTCAGATCGCCGCCACGGATGCCGAAGGCGCGGGGCTGGAGTTCGCGGCAATGGCCGGCGACGGCGGCGGATACGGTTTGATGGCCCGGTTTCAGCAGGCCGGACTGCTTGCCAAGTCGGGCGACTGGGCGGGTGCCATCGCCGTCTACGAACGCATCGCCACCGACGCAGACGATCCTCTTTTTCGAGACCTCGCGGTGATGCTGGTGGTGGTCCACGAGATCAACGCGCCCATGGCCGGGCTGGACGCGACCGCGCTCGAGGCACGGCTGATGCCGCTGACCGAGGACGAGAACCCGTGGCGCTACTCTGCCCGCGAACTGTCCGCGCTCCTGGCTTTGCGGGAGGGCGACGTCGAGCGGGCACGAACCGTGTTCGACGGCATCGCCAACGATCCCTTGGCTCCCGCGGCGCTGCGGTCCCGCGCCGCCGAGCTGCTGCGCGCGACGGGCAGCCGATGATCCGCGTGCGCACCCTGCTGCCTGTCCTGGTCGCCGCAACGGCGATCGCCGGATGCGACCGCTGGTTCGGGGAACGGGACGCGCCGCCTCTGCCGGGCGAGCGGATCTCGGTTCTCGCGCATCAGGGAACCCTGACGCCCGACCCCTCGGCGCAAACCGCGGAAATCCTTTTGCCGCGGCCCACGATCAATTCCGAATGGCCCCAGCAGGGCGGATATGCCAACCATGCCATGCACCACATCCTCGTCGGCGACCTTCCCCAGCCGTTGTGGCGGACGAGCATCGGCGAAGGATCAGATGACGAAGAGCGCTTCGTCGCCGCTCCGGTCATTGCCGGAGGACGGGTTTTCGCCATGGACTCCGAGCATCGCGTCAGCGCCTTCGACGCGGCAACCGGCGACGGCTTGTGGCGGGTCGAACTGACCCCGGAAGAGGAAGACGATGGCCACGTCTCGGGCGGGCTCGCCTACGACGACGGCATCCTCTACGCCTCCACCGGTTTTGGCCAAGTGATCGCGTTGGACGCGGCGACCGGCGAGGACGTTTGGTGGCGCCAGCTCGATGGGCCAATCCGGTCGGCACCGACGGCTCGCGGTGGCCGGGTGTTCGTCATTACCGTCGGAAACAAGATCTTCGCCCTGAACGCCTACACCGGGGAAGACCTGTGGACCCATTCCGGCATCACTGAAACCGCAAGTATCCTCGGCGGCGCCAGTCCGGCAGTTGATGGCGGTGTTGTCGTCGCGCCATTTTCGTCAGGCGAACTGGTCGCGCTCCGGGTCGAGAACGGTCGGAATCTTTGGACGGATTCGCTGTCCTCGGCGCGTCGCACCGAAGAACTGGCGACGTTGGCCCACATTCGGGGGCGCCCGGTGATCGACCGTGGCCGGGTGTTCGCGCTCAGCCACGGCGGTATCCTGGCCGCCATCGACCTGCGGACGGGGCAGCGGGTCTGGGACAAGGAGATCGGCGGTCTGGAAAGCCCGTGGATCGCCGGGCAGTACCTGTTTCTGATCACCTCCGACGCCGAACTGGTCTGCCTGGATCGCGACGACGGGCGTATCCTGTGGGTCAGCCAGCTCCCCGAGTACGAGGACCCGGAAGACCGGACGGACCCCATTCTGTGGGCCGGGCCAATGCTTGTCAGTGACCGGTTGCTGGTCGCCGGCAACCACGGATGGGTCCTGGCGGTGTCCCCCTACACGGGCGACATCATCGGCCAGGAACCCATGCCCGACGCGGTAACGGTCGCGCCGGTGGTCGCCGACGGCAGTATTTTCTTCCTGTCCGACGACGCCGAACTGACCGCCTATCGGTAAGCCTCCCGGTGTCGGCATGCCGTTCACCGTAGCCATCGTCGGCCGGCCCAACGTCGGAAAATCAACGCTTTTCAACCGGTTGGTCGGAAAACGCCTGGCGCTCGTCGACGACCAGCCCGGCGTCACCCGCGACCGCCGCGAGGGCGCCGGACGGCTCGGCGATCTGCGATTCATCGCCGTCGACACCGCCGGCCTGGAGGACTCGACCGACGCCTCCCTGGAGGGACGGATGCGCGCGCAGACCGAGCGCGCCGTGGCCGAGGCCGACGTGGCGCTGTTCCTGATCGATGCGCGGGCCGGCATTACCCCGCTGGACTCGCACTTCGCCGATGTGTTGCGTCGCGCCGAAACGCCCGTCGTGTTGCTGGCCAACAAGTGCGAAGGCAACGCCGGCGAAGCTGGCCGGGTCGAAGCCTACGCGTTGGGTCTCGGCGATCCGCTGCCTTTGTCGGCCGAACATGGCGAGCGCTTGAACATGCTCTATGACGCCCTCGCCCCATTCGCCGACACCGGCATCGTCGATGACGATGGCACGGCGGAAGCGGACGAAGACGAACCCTTTGCTGGCCCCCTTCAGCTTGCCGTCGTCGGACGGCCCAACGTCGGCAAGTCGACGCTGATCAATCGGCTGGTCGGCGACGAACGCCTGCTGACCGGCCCCGAGGCCGGGATCACCCGCGACGCCATCTCGGTGTCGTGGGAGTTCCGCGGCCGCGCGATCCGACTGGTCGATACGGCCGGCATGCGCCGACGCGCCCGAGTCGATGATCGGGTCGAAGGACTGGCGGGCGCCGATGCCCGTCGTGCCATTCGCTTCGCCCATGTCGCTGTCCTTGTCCTCGACGCGACCCAGCCGCTGGAGAAGCAGGACCTGACCATCGCGCGGATGATCGCCGAGGAAGGCCGCGCACCGGTGATCGCCCTCAACAAGTGGGACCTGGTCAACGACCGCAAACCGGTACTCGACGCCGTCGCCGACCGCATCGAAACCTCGCTGGCGCAAGTGCGCGGAGTCCGCGTCGTGGCCCTATCTGCTCTGACAGGTCAGGGCCTCCGGCAGCTCTTGCCCACCGTCCTCCATGTCGACGAGGTGTGGAATCGGCGAATCGGTACCGGGCCGCTCAACCGTTGGCTGGCGGAGATGGAACAGCGCCACCCGCCCCCGCTCGTGCAGGGTCGACGCATCCGGCTGCGCTATGCCACCCAGGCCAAGGCACGGCCGCCGACGTTCGTTGTGTTTGCCAGCCGGCCCAAGGGCTTGCCCGAGTCGTATCTGCGCTATTTGATCAACGGTTTGCGCGACGCCTTCGATCTCGACGGCGTGCCGGTTCGGATCCTGGTTCGCAAAGGAAAGAACCCGTACGCGGCGGATTGACCAAACGTATTAATACTTATTATTAGGACGCATACTTAGGTAGGTATTGCTACCAAAGGACGTTTTGCCGTAGGCTTTGACTCTGAGGCACGTAGGGGTCGGGCTGGAGCACGGCGATGCGGCTTTGCGGTGGGGTCACGCTGGCGATCCTCGTCCTGACCACATCCGCCGTAGCGGCAGCGGACAGCCCAACGATACTTCGAGTCTCCCCCATCAGTGTCCCGGGAGCCGCGAACGGGCGGCACTTCAGTGTCCCCGTTACCGCCGATCTCTCCGTCGCCAGTCGGGCCGACGCCGAAACCTTGTGCCGGTGGATGCCGCGCGTGCGCGACACCATCCTTCGAAATGTCGATTTCAAATCGGTGACTCCCCCGAGTCCGGGCGCGGAGCTGCCGGCAACGACATGCAAGGGCATACGCAAGGCAATCAACCGGGCCGTTGGCACCGATCTGGTGCGCGCCGTCCACATGCACCAAGCCCAAGTCGGCCGGCGCGCCAGGGCCGAGAACCGGATCGCCCCCGAAACGACGACGTGCCGGCAACTGGGTTTCGAATAGTCGCTGGAACCTGACCCCGGCCGGCTGTTGTCAACCGCCGCCGCGTTGAAACGAGCGATCGAAGTGGGCGAGCACGGACTCGGCTTCTTCCGCATCATACCCGTGCAGTTCGAGCCGAACATGCATCACCGGTAGGGCGATCAGCCCGATCCTCCGCTCGCCGGCGGCGGTAAGGGTGATGACCAGCCGTCCGCGTCCCTCGTCGATGGTGATCCGCTCGCCGTCGATCCGCGTCGCCGCCTTGTCGAACGCACCGCCCAGGATACGCAGGAAATCGGCGCGGGTGATCGACATCTCCTTTTCTTGGACGACCGGCATGCTCACGGGCGGACTACTCGTAGTGCAGGGATTCGGCCGACGAAATCCGCGTCGCCACGAACGCCGGGTAGGCCGCGGCGACGGCGCAGGTGACAATGGCGAGGATGGTAATTTGGGCAGTCGACTGCCAGGAGAAGCGGAACTGGTAATCGAACAACGTGTAGGCGTCGAGGAACTCGACGCTGACGGCGCCGAGCGCATTGCCAAGGACCGCCGCCAGCATCGCGCCAACCACGCCGACGACCGTGCCTTCCAGCACCAGCAGGCGGGCAATCTGCCGGCGGCGCATACCAACCGTCCGCAAGACCGAGAACTCCCTCCGCCGCGCGTGAATCTGAATCAGCATGGTGTTGGCGACGCCGATGGCGGCGAGCCCGACGGTCATGAACAGGATGAAGTCGAAGACCAGGAAGTCGCGGTCGATCTCGCGCAACTGCCAGATTCCCTGACCGATTCCGTACCGCGTCGAAATAAAGAACGGGGACAACGCGTCCCGCTGGTCCTGATTGATCAGTCGCGTCCTGCCGACCGTCCGTGCCATGGCGTATTGACCCAGTGTCCGCTCGAGGACCCCGGCAAACAGTGGATTGCCTTCGCTGAACAGCGCGTAGGATTTGATATCGACATACTGGCCGTCCTCGGACATGTAGCCGACGTCGTCGGCAACCTCCAAAACATCGAACCGGTATTCGGCGTTGCCGCTGCGGATGACGACCGTGTCGCCGGCGGCAAGGTCGAACCGCGCCGCAAGCGTCCTCGAAACAATGGTCGTACCGGGCGTCAGCGGCAGCCTGTTGCGTTCTTCGAGGTATGGGTTGACGTCGGCGGCGCGAATAAGGCGCATGGGGAACTCACCGCCAACGCGGACCGAGACGCGGAACAGCCGCAGACCGGCCTCGCGCAACTTCGCTTGAAGCGCCTCCTCATCGATATCGAACAGGGACGCCCGTTCGAAATAGGCGTAGGGAAACAACGCCTCGGCACCCCAGTTGAAAATCTCGTCCTTGAGGCTGCGGGTAACCGTATGCAGTCCGGTGAGCAAACTGAACACCAGCGTCACACCGGAGACGGCGAACACGAGCCGCCTGCTGGTCAATCGCATGCGCCGACCCGCAAGCAAGCTGTCCAACGGCAACACGGGACGCAACGTTGCCTGCACCGCCCGGATCACGACGCGCAGCACCGGCGTCGCAAACCAAAGAATCGTTCCGGACAGCACGACGACAAACGTGGCCTCGATGGCGAAGAAGGCGACCACCGAAAGCCACGATTCCAACAGCGGGCGAACGGCAAGCCAAGTCGCGGCCATCACCGCGGGAACCAACCAGCCGAAACTGCGAACATGGAAATCCCGCTCGCTGATATCGGCAACAAGGAACCGGGGATGAAGTTCTTCGGCGATGCGCAGCCGATACAATCGGCGGATCGGGGCAATAACGCCGGACGCCGCCACAAGCACGCTGATCGTCGCGACGGCCACCAACTCGGGCCACGGAATCGCATGCCCGGGCAGAGGCCGGCGTCCGTTGGTGGAGATCCCCCAATTCAGAAGCTGTTCCGACGCCGGTATCGCGAGGCCAATGCCGACGGCGGTGCCGGCGGCACCCAGAACCAGGGCCTGGGCGATCAACGATGCCGCGACATTGGCGCGGGTTTCGCCCAGGCAGCGCAACAAGCTGAATTCCCGGCCTCGTGACGCCACGGAATACTGCAGGGTATAGAACACGATCACGGCGCCGATGGAGAACGTGAACACCGACGCCAAGCGTACGGCGAGGCGCATCGCCTGATAGTCAGCTTCGCCACGGTCCGACCAGCCGCCAAACGCCGGAACATCCGTCGAAACAGTCTCTTTCTGAGTGGGCAGCAGGCGGATCGCTCCGCCCCGGGCACCCGAACGCCGTTCGAACGTGATCGTGCTTATGGGCAACCACTGCCGGAACTGTCCCGGCGACGCGCCGTCACGGCGATCGCCGGGGTTTGAGTCGCCCTCGACCTGCACCTGCTGGGCCCGGGTGTGGGCGGTATTGGCATCGACGATCAGGATCGACGCAATCACCGCCATACCGATTGCGACGCCGAAGACGGTCACCAGGGTCACGACCATGTGGTGGCGCAGATTGTTCGCCGCCAACCGCAAAGCCAGTCGGAAATTGAGCGTCGCGTCCAATGTGCCTCGACCTCAGATGGCCAGTTCCTGGAGTCGCTCGTAGACAGGCGCGACGTCGCCCTCGTCACCGTCTTGCGCCAGCTCGTCGGCGATAGCGCCGTCCTTGAGGAAACAGATGCGGTCGGCCCAGGCCGCATGCTCCGGACTGTGGGTGACCATCAAAAGGGCCGACGTCTGCTCCTTCGCCGCCGCGCGCAACGAGTCCATGATCCGCCGGCCGATCGCCGGGTTGACGTTGCCGGTCGGTTCGTCTGCGAGAACGATGCCGGGCGACGTCACCAGTGCTCGGGCAATGGAGGCGAGCTGCATCTCGCCGCCGGAAAGCTGAAACGGATAGTGAGTCGCGCGCTCGGCCATGCCGAGCCGGCCGAGCACCACGTCGGCGCGGGTTGGTGCCTCGCCATCGAAGGCGTTCGAGATCATCAGCGGCAACGCCACATTCTCGCGCACCGTCAGCGACGGAATCAGATTGAAGAACTGGAACACCATGCCGATCTTGCCGCGCCGGAGCAGTGTCGTCTCGCGTTCGCTCGTATAGTCGACGGCGGTTCCGACGACGACGACCTCGCCGGCATCGGGGATGTCGATCCCCGAGATGCAGTTGAGCAGTGTGGTCTTCCCGGAACCGCTGGGTCCCATAATCACGACCATTTCGCCCGACGCGACGGCAAGATCGAGCCCGGTCAACACGGGAAGTGCGGCCCGACCGACCTGATAGCTTTTCGTCAGGCCGCGGACCCGTAGCCCGCTGGCATTCTCTTCTGCGGGCGGCTGGAGGGATGTTTCCGGCATGGGCCAAATATCGTCGCCCAGACCCGCCGACACAACCACAACGACGGGCATCGGTGCAGGACGCCTGCGATCACCGCCCTCCGGCCACCGGCGGCCAGATGGCAACGGTATCTCCAGCCGCCAAAGCCCTGCGGTCGCGTTCGCTTGGCGCCAGGTAGTGGCCGTTCACCAGAACCAGGTGGCAGTATTCCTGCGGCAGGTTGAGACCGCGGATCACCTCGACCGGAGTCGCGCCCTCCGCCACGTCGATTTCGGCCGCGCTATCCACGGCTCCCGGGGGCAGATATTTGCCCAACAGGGCGAACAGCTTGATGGTGATCTTCATCTTTCGGGCGTTTACGCCCCCGCGCGCGCGAGATAAGCCTCGACGATGCGGTGCGGATCGGCCATCAGCTTGTCTTTCCACGGCCCCAGGGGCACTTCCGTCTGGATGAGCCCGCGGAGAACGCCGATGAAGTCGGTCCGCCCCACGCTGATCGCACCGACCAATTGGTCGCCCTCGAACTGAAGCTTTACATAGCGGTAGGCATCCTCGTCGGTCCGGTCCACGGAATCGCCGCCGTTTGCTCCTTGCCAAAGGCCAAATGAACACGACACCAGTCCAATGGTGTCGAGCACGTTCATCACTAGGCTGCCTTTGTACGGCGCGTCTCCGCCGGCCATGTTCAGCGCCGCGATCCGGCCGTGATCGGCAGCCGTCGGCTGGACCGCATGGACCGAAAACCCGCCGGTGGAGAAGTCGGGACCCTGGGCGCAGTCGCCCGCAGCAAAGACGTTCGGGTGGCTCGTGCGCAGGTTTGCGTCCACCAGGATACCCTGGTCGGTCTTGATCCCAGTGCCGTCTAGGAAATCCATATTCGAGCGCACGCCGGCAGCGACGACCACGAGGTGGGCCGGCACTTGCTCACCGTTGTCGAGATCGACGGCGAGGGTGTCGCGTCCGTCGGTCTGACCGACCGCCTTTTCGATGCGGGTGATCTTCGTCGACGTCAGGACGCGGACGCCCTTGGCCTCACACCAGCTCTTCAGCATGCCACCGGCGGTGGCGTCGAGCATGCGCGGTACCATGCGGTCGCCCATCTCGACAACGGTCAGCGACACGCCGCGCTCGACCAAGGATTCGAGGATGATGCAGCCGATGAAACCGGCGCCCAGCAGGACCACATGCGAGCCCGGCTCCGCCAGGCGAAAAATGTTGCGGGCGTCCTCCAGGGTCCAACAGGCGTGCACGCCGGGCAAATCCAGCCCTTCTATCGGCGGCCGGATCGGGCTCGCCCCGGTGGCGACGAGCAACTTGTCGAAGGCAATACCGTGCCCCCCCGACAGAGTCAGGCGGCCGACATCGGGCTCGACACGTTCGACCCATCCCTCGCGGACGTTGATCCTCCGGGCGTCATAGTAGCCGGGTTCCTTGCGCAGGTAGGTCCCGGCCTCTTCGATCATGCCGGTGAGATAGTAGGGAATCGCCATCCGCGAATACGGTGGCTCGGGCTCGCCACAGATCAGCTCGATGCCGCAGTCGGGATCGGCGCCGCGTAAGGTTTCGGCGGCAATTACGCCAGCCGGTCCGCCACCAACGATTACATACTGCATGGTTCCCCCTTGGGCGCGCTGAGGTTCATGGTCGGGTGCACTAGACGATACGGGTATCGAACTCGGCGGAGCCGGCGGTTCCACGAGCGGCGACGGTGCGGCCGCCGAGGTTCCGCCGAACAGGGATCGAAGCCATTCGAACATCGTTCGGCCATCTCATCGGCTTGCAACGGATGCCGGAAAGGCCGCGGAAGGCGAGCGCGAAGGCCCGCCTTCCGCCGAATCGCCTACCCCGCTCCAGGACTACCCCGGTTACAGGGCCATCCGCTGCAATGTCTCGTTCGTCGGTACGCCGTCCGGCGTCCAGCCGCGAAGCGAGTAGTACGCGGGCAGCATTTTTTCGAGGCCGTTGGTCAACCCCTTCGCCGGCCCAACCTTTGCCGCCTCCTTCAACAGCCGCGGCGGCAGATTGTCGTCCTTGCCAGTGAATCCGGCGTCGAGATTGTATTTGCGCTCCAGGTTCCAGACCCGCTCGCCGACCTCCAGCAGCTTCTCCGTCGTCCACTCTCCTTCGCAGGCGGCGTCGATCTGCGGCGCGATGTCGTCCAGCGTCCAGGCAAACGTCGTGAACACGCAGATCCCGGCCGAGTCAACCGCCGCCGTAGCGTCCTGGAATGCCTTGACCAACCCGGCCTTGCCATCGGTGGCTAGCGGATCGGTCTTCTCGGGAACACCGAGAATCTCCGAGGCGACGGTATAGCTGCGCAGATGGCAGGCTCCGCGATTGGAGGTCGCGTAGGTCAGTCCCATCCCCTGGATGCCGCGGGAATCGTAGGCCGGGAACTCCTGGCCCTTGACCTGCATCGCCAATTCGGGATGCCCGTACTTCTCGCACAGGCGCTTGGAGCCGAGACCGACCTCGGCGCCGAAGCCCTCGCCCTTGCCGGTCAGCTCGGTGACGTCGGTCAGCGCTTTGGCGTTGCCGAACTTGAGCTCGATGCCGCCGGTCTCCTTGGTCGTAATGACCCCGGTCTCGAACAACTCCATCGCCGCGCCGACGGTGGCTCCGAAGGAGATCGGGTCCATCCCCTGTTCGTTGCAGACGAAGTTGGCGAAGGTCAGCGCGTCGAGGTCATTGACTCCCGTTGCCGCGCCGAGCGCCCACGCCGCTTCGTATTCGAGGCCGCCAGATGCGACCTGGTACTGTGGCCTGTCGACGACGGTGTAGTGGGTACGCTCGATCGCCGAAACCCGGCCACAGGCGATGGTGCAAGCGAAGCACGCGGCGTTGGTGATCAGGTTCGCCTTGCCATCCGAAGCCCGCTTCTCGGCCATTGCTTCCGCCGAGATATCGTGCGCGCCTTCGAACTGCACGTCCGTGTGGTTCCGGGTCGGCAGCGCGCCGGTCTCGTTGATTACGTTCATCAGCACCTGGGTGCCGAAGGCCGGAAGTCCCTGACCAGTGACAGCGTTGTCGGCCAGCACCTTCTTGCCGGCATTGGTCGCCTCCATGAAGCGGCCGAAGTCTTTCACCGTGACCCCGAGGGTGCCGCGAATGGCAACGGCTTTGAGGTTCTTAGACCCCATCACCGTGCCCACGCCCGAACGCCCGGCCGCCCGGTGCATGTCATTGACGACGCAAGCGAATTTCACGCCCTGTTCGCCGGAAACGCCGATCGAGGCAACGCGAATGAGTGGGTCCTGGTGACGAGCCTTGATCGATTCCTCGGTGTCCCACACCGAGGTGCCCCAGAGATCGCTGGCATCCAGCAACTGGGCGCTGCCGTTCTGCACGAGCAGGTAAACGGGGTTCGGCGACTTGCCCTCGAAGATGATCATGTCGTAGCCGGCGTTCTTCATTTCGTTGCCGAAGAAGCCGCCGGAGTTCGAACACGCGATGGCCCCGGTCAGCGCACCCTTGGTGATCACCGAATAGCGCCCGGCGGTCGACGCGCAGGTGCCGGTCAGCGGCCCGGTGGCCATGATCAGCTTGTTGTCGGGCGACAGCGGGTCGACCTTGGGGTCGGTCTCCTCGACGAAGTACTTGGTCGCGAGGCCACGCTGGCCCAGGTATTTCTGGGCCCAATCCATGTTCAGGGCTTCGTCCTTGCAGGAGCCCTCGGTCAGGTTGACCCGCAGGATTTTTCTGGTCCACGCCATGACGAGTCCTCCTCTCCTCAGGCCGATGCCTGGGCGCCGGCGTCGGTGCGGGCGGCCCATTGGCGCATCCGGTCGAGTCCGGTCCAGTTGGCATCGATGTAGGTAATCGCCTCGGTCGGACAGGCCTTGGCGCATTCGGGTTCGCCACCGCAGAGATCGCACTTGATGACCTTTCCGGTGTCGGCGTTGTAGTTCACGGTGCCGAATGGACAGGCGATGGTACAGACCTTGCAGCCGACACAGAGCGCGTCGGAAACGATCTTGGCGCCGGAGGCACGGTCGAGCGAGATGGCGTCCACGGGGCAAGCGTGCATGCACCAGGCTTCCGCACACTGGGTGCAGGTGTAAGGAACGAACCGGCCTTCGTCATGGAAGGTGAAGACCTTGATGCGCGACTTCGCCGGATTGAACGCGCCCTCGTTGTCATACGAACAGGCCATCTCGCATTGTAGGCAGTTCGTACACTTCTCCGGATCGATGTGCAGGGATTTGAGCATGGCAGACCCTTCCTCTGGGGTTGCGGCTTCCGAGGGAAGGACGGGCCCGCCGGGCCGCTGATGCGGCCGCACGGTGGGGCGAATGCGGTGGCGGATGAGCAGGTCTTGTGCCTGCGTCGATCACGCCGGCCGGACGTTTAGTGGAGTCGTCCCGGCCCTCCCTGGGATCGTTCGCCTTACCAGTATTAGGCACCCGTATGCCGAAATGGGGCAACCCTCAATTTCTTGAAGGTATTGCGTGATGCAGCTTCGCAGTAGGTGATGCCGTGCCGCGCAGCCCGGTACCTAGGCGAACGCGAAACGCGATCCAGATGAACGCCGAACGGCCCGGCGATCGGGCTATTCGATGAGACGCTGCCACCAGCCCTTTCGGGGAGATCCTTCCTGTTCGGGCACCGTATCAACGCCGACCTTGATGACATGGGTGCGGCTGGCATCGCCTTCCTGCTCGGCTTCCGTCTGACCGTTGCCGTTCCCCGGTTCGGCCGCAGCCATAGCCGCCGCCTGCTCCTCGACGCCGCGATCGTCGCCAGCGGCTTCGTCAGCCGGCCGCGGACGACGACGACTACGGGAGCGAGGCTTCGCGGGTTCCGCAGCGTCCTCCTCCGGCGCCGTACCGCCGCCGTCGTCACCGTCGGCCGGCGGTGGAGCGATGATCACGTCCGGGGTCTCGGTTGCGGCTTCGGCCGCATCGGCGGCCGGTTTGGCCTTTCGGCTCCGTCCCGTTCCGCGTGCGGTCCGCCGCCTCGGTTTCTTCTTCTCAGCGGGTTCCTCGCCATCCGTGGTTTCTTGGGCGATCGTTTCGTCAGACGTGGCCTCGACGGCCGGTTCCGCGTCGTCGATGACACCGTCCTCATTGGTCGCCACGCCCTCCGCGGCCTCCAGCAGCCCAACTTGCGGTGGGGCCTCGAGCTGGGTGCCCGGAGCGGGCAGATCAAAAGCCGGCTGAGGTTCGGAGGGCGCCTCCGTCTCTTCCGTCTCGTCCGGCCGCTCCGCTGTCTTGCGCGTCCGGCGCCGACCGCCTCGTTTGCCGCGACGGCGGCGCTTGGCCCCGGTGTCACCGGCGTCTTCGTCGTCAATACCTTCGTCGGCGCTCTCCGCCGCCTGTTCGGCATCCTCGCCACCGGCATCGGCGACGGCGTCATCGGTGGTCTCCTCGGTTTCGACGCCTGGACCGGCGTCCTCCTCGGGACGCTTGCACCGTCGTGGACGCCGCCTACGCTTGCGCTTCCCGCCGTCGTCGCGATCGGCCGAGGCTTCCGCATCGGAATCGCGTTCGGCATCATCCTCCTGAGCCACCGACTCCTCGTCGTCGGCACGCTGAACCTTGACCCGCTCGATCCGGCAATCCGGTGGAATCAGGGAATCGTCGGCGACGATCGCGACCGTGAACCCATGCCGGCCCTCGATCTCGCCCAGGGTCCGGCGCTTGATGTTGAGAAGATAGAGGGCGACCTCGGTCGGCATTTGCACGGCGATTTCTGAGGACTTCCCGCCGATACCCTCCTCCTCGATTCGCCGCAACATCGACAGCGCGGTTGACTCGATGGTCCGGCGAAGGCCCGCGCCTGCGCAATGGGGACAGGTCTCGAAGCTGGTCTCGAGGAGGCTGGGCCGGAGCCTCTGGCGGGACAACTCGAGGAGTCCGAAGGGACTGATGCGGCCAAGTTGGACGCGCGCGCGCTCGTTCTTCATCGCTTCCTTGAGGCGGCGCTCCACCTGCGTCTGGTTGCGCGACACCTCCATGTCGATGAAGTCGATGACGATCAGGCCGGCGAGATCGCGCAGGCGCAGCTGCCGCGCAACCTCGTCGGCAGCTTCCAGGTTGGTGCGGAGCGCGGTTTCCTCGATATTGCGTTCCCGTGTCGCGCGTCCCGAGTTGACATCGATGGCGACCAGCGCTTCGGTCGGGTTGATGACGATGTAGCCCCCCGACTTGAGCTGCACCACCGATTGGTGCGTCGCGTCGAGCTGGCCTTCGACGCGGTATCGCTGGAACAGCGGCAGATCATGCTCCTCGTAAAGCCGCACGCGCTTTGCGTGGCTGGGAATCAGGAGCTTCATGAAGTCCTTGGCGGTGCGGTAGGATCCCTCGCCGTCAACGATGATTTCCTCGATGTCGCGCCCATAGAGGTCGCGGATCGAGCGCTTGATCAGATCGCCTTCCTCGTAGACCAAGGTCGGCGCCGTCGATTCCAGGGTCAGCTCGCGCACCCGGTCCCACATTCGGAGCAGGTATTCGTAGTCGCGCTTGATTTCGGCCTTGCTGCGTTCGGCGCCGGCGGTGCGAACGATCGCCGCCATGCCCTCGGGCAGATCAAGGGCGCCGACAATGGTCTTCAGCCGCTTGCGGTCGGCGCCATGTGTGATCTTGCGGGAAATACCGCCGCCTCGCGCGGTGTTCGGCATCAGCACGCAGTATCGGCCAGCGAGAGACAAATACGTGGTCAGCGCCGCGCCCTTGTTGCCGCGCTCTTCCTTGACGACTTGAACGAGCAGGATCTGGCGGCGTTTGATGACTTCCTGGATCTTGTAGTGCCGCGGTGACGGCCGCGCCCGACGGACCTCGATCTCCTCGTCGTCGCCGCCGACCGTTTCAACCGAACTCTCTTCGTCGGCGGCACCGCCCGCACCTTCATCGGCGTGCGTGGCTGCATTGTGCTCGGCGACCAGCGCTTCTCGGTCGGCGACCGGGATCTGGTAGTAGTCGGGGTGAATTTCGTTGAAAGCGAGGAAACCGTCGCGATTGCCGCCATAGTCGACAAACGCCGCCTGAAGCGACGGTTCGACCCGTGTTACCTTGGCAAGATAGATGTTTCCTTTGAGTTGCCGCCGCGAGGCGACTTCGACGTCATAATCCTCCAGGCGGTTCCCGTCCAGAACCACGACCCGCGTCTCTTCCGGGTGCGCGGCATCGATCAACATCCTTTTCGTTGACATGAATGCGATTGCTCCAATGCGCCGGCGGCGCCGGCCCGAAACCGGGCCGCCGACGGGCAAGGGTTGTGGGTTTACCGGAGGCGCCAGCGATCGCACCACCACGCACCCGCATCGCGGGCGACGGTTTGGCTATGGATCGGGCTGCTCGACCCGGCATGAAGAAACCTCGAAACGGCTTGAGCGGCTTCCTCTGTCACCCGGGAGCAAGCGCTCCCCGAACGGGCAAAAACCGCAGTCGGAACGGACATATGGCGTCGCTGGGACGCCTGAAAACCTGCGGTTCTGGTCGCCCGACTCACTTAATATATAGGTAGGAATTCGTTTCTACAATGACCTTGTATCGCCCCGTTCCGGCCGTCGAGCGGGCGCGCCACTGGCGGGAACTGGCGATTCAAAGTATATGTTGCGGCCGAACCGACGGGTCGAACACATGATGTGGCAGCCACGATCGAGGCTCGGTTGGGCGGTTGTCGTCGCCCTTACTTTGGCCACCGCTTCCTGGGCTTCGCGGCCGGCCGTCGCCGCGCCAGCGGCGGTCGTCACCGACGTCCGGGCGGGCGTTCATGGCCAATCCACGCGGTTCGTTCTCGATCTCAGCGATCGGGTCCATTTCTCGATCTTCACGCTCGCCGACCCGTACCGGGTCGTCATCGATCTTCCCGAAGTCGGTTGGCGCCTGCCCGTGCGGCCTTTGCCCCAGGGCAAGGGTCTGATGCAGCGGTTGCGTTACGGGTTATTCAAACCGGGCACGTCGCGCGTGGTGATCGATGCCGCCGGGCCCGTGGCCGTGAAGGACTCTTTCCTGGTCAAGGCGATCGACGGGCGCGGCGTGCGGCTTGTTGTTGACCTGGTGCCGACGACACGAACCGCATTTCTGGGCTCGGTTCGTGGAGCGGAGACACGGACCGGCGCGACTTCGGCAGCGGCAAAGGCCGTCCCGCGTCCGGCATCGTTCCCCTTTCCCCGTCCGCTGCGCAAACCCCAGCTTTTCCATACCAAGAGAGTGATCGTCATCGATCCCGGTCACGGTGGAAAGGACCCGGGCGCCATCGGCCGGTCGGGTGCTTACGAAAAACACATCACGCTGACCGCCGCCCGGGAGATCCGCGAGGCCTTCGAACGCATGGGCCGATACAAGGTGGTGCTGACCCGCGACAGGGACGTGTTCATCCGCCTTCGCGACCGCATTGCCCGGGCCCGCGCCGCCGGCGCCGACCTGTTCCTGTCGGTCCACGCCGACACCTTGCCCAACAAAAGGGTCCGCGGCGCCTCGGTCTATACGTTGTCGGAACGGGCATCGGACTCGGAGGCGGCGGCATTGGCGGAACAGGAGAACAAGGCCGATCTCATCGCCGGCGTCGATCTTTCAAACGAGACACCGGAAGTGACCAACATCCTGATCGACCTCGCACAGCGCGAAACGATGAACGAATCGGTGAAATTCGCCGCGTCCTTGGTGCGCGAGCTGAAACGTGAGACGCGGCTCCTGCGCAACACCCACAGGTTCGCAGGTTTCGCCGTCCTGAAGGCGCCGGACGTCCCCTCGGTCCTGGTCGAACTCGGCTTCCTGTCGAACCGCGAAGACGAACGGATGCTGCTGCGCAAGGGCTACCGTCAGAAACTCGCTTCGGCGATCGCCCGCGCGATCAACGCGTATTTCATCGGCGTCGAGGAAGCGCATCGGAACTAGCCGAGTTTTGACGCGCTGTTTGGCCTTTACCGATCAGCGACGAGCAGCCATATCTGAGCCACATTCGCCGGCTACCTTTTGACCGTGTAGGATTGTGTATTGAAACGGGTGCGCCGGGCGCACGTCGAAAAGCCGAGCGGAACCACCGGACGCGTTCTTAATGGTCGGAAAACTGTTCAGGGCCCTGATCACCGTCGTTGCGGCGCTGGTCATCGTCGCCATCATTGGCGCCAGCGGTCTGCTTTACGGGTTCTACCACTTCGGCCGCGGGTTGCCGGACTACACCCAGCTCGAGGATTACGAGCCGCCGGTGATGACGCGCGTTCATGCCGGGGACGGGCGCCTGCTCGCCGAGTACGCCATTGAGCGCCGGGTGTTTGTTCCGATCGGCGCCCATCCAAAGCTTGTTGTCGCCGCATTTCTGTCGGCCGAAGACAAGACCTTCTACGAGCACTATGGCATCGACCTCCCGGGCATCGTCACGGCAGCGATCCGAAATGTCCGCAACATGGGAACGGACCGCCGCCTCGTCGGTGCTTCGACGATCACCCAGCAGGTGGCGAAGAACTTCCTGCTGTCGAATGAGGTGTCTTGGGAGCGCAAGGTCCGCGAGGCAATCCTCGCGCTACGAATGGAACGGGCTTTCACCAAAGACCGGATTCTCGAGCTCTATCTCAATGAAATCTATCTCGGGTTCGGCTCCTACGGTGTTGCCGCGGCGGCGCTCAACTACTTCAACAAGTCCTTGGATGATCTGACTGTCGAAGAGGCGGCGTTCCTGGCCGCCCTGCCCAAGGCTCCGAACAATTACAATCCGATCACCCAACCGGAAGCTGCCAGGGCGCGGCGCGACTGGGTCATCGGCCGCATGGCCGAAGACGGTCACATCGATGCCGACATAGCGGCGCGAGCTCGGGCTACGCCGATTCGCCTGCGCCAGCGGGCGGAGACCGAATACGTTTCGGCCGACTATTTCGCCGAGGAAGTCCGGCGCCAGCTCCTCGAGCGTTACGGCGAGTCACAGCTCTATAACGGTGGACTGTCGGTTCGCACGACCCTCGATCCGAGGTTGCAGGCGATCGCCGACAGCGAGCTGCGTCGCGGACTGATCGCCTACGATCGCCGCCACGGCTGGCGAGGTCCGTTGGCGCACATGGACGGTTTTGGCACCGACGGCACGATGCCGGCCGACTGGGCGGTCCGTCTTGCCGAGATCGAACTCCCAAGGGGCTTGGAACCGTGGCGCATGTCGGTGGTTCTTGGTGTCGACGATGCCGGCGCCGATCTGGGATTCGCCGACCGCTCGCGTGGCCGCATCCCCCTCGCCGAACTCAAGTGGGCGCGGCCATGGCTGAAGGGCCAGCATCTGGGGCCGTCGGTTCGGCGGCCGTCAGACGTTCTGGCGGCCGGCGACGTGGTCCCGGTCGAGGCGGTGACGGCGGATGACGACGGCAAAGCCTACCCGGACGGCACCTTCGGGCTGCGCCAGCTGCCGGCGATCGATGGCGCGCTCGTGGCACTGGATCCTCATACCGGTCGGGTTCTGGCGATGTCCGGCGGCTATTCCTACGCACGCAGCCAGTTCAACCGCGCGACCCAGGCCTGGCGCCAGCCTGGCTCGGCGTTCAAGCCCATCGTCTACCTTGCGGCGCTGGAAGCGGGATACACACCGGCGACGCTGATCCTGGATGCGCCGTTCGTGATCGACCAGGGACCTGGCCTGCCGAAGTGGCGCCCAGCGAACTACACGAAGAAATTCTACGGGCCCAGCACCATGCGGCTGGGTATCGAGAAGTCGCGTAACCTGATGACCGTTCGACTGGCCCAAACCATCAGTATGGACCAGATCGTCGAATACGCGACTCGGCTGGGTGTGGTCGACTCGATGCCGCCGCATCTGTCGTTTTCGCTCGGCACCAAGGAAACGACGCTGCTGCGCCTGACCATGGCCTACGGCATGCTGGTTAACGGCGGCCGGCGCACCGAACCGACGTTGATCGACCGAATTCAGGATCGCCAAGGGCGGACTGTGTTTCGCCACGACGCCAGGCTTTGCGGAACGTGCCGAGCAGTGCAGTGGACGGGCCAGATCGTGCCCCAGCTTCCCGACACGCGCGCGGCCGTGGCCGAGCCGGCCAGCGCCTATCAGATCGTGTCGATGATGCAAGGTGTGGTCGAACGCGGGACGGGGCGCCGGATCAAGGCCGTAGGCAAGCCCTTGGCCGGCAAGACCGGAACCACCAACGACAGCCGGGATACCTGGTTCGTCGGCTTCTCCCCCGATCTCGCCGTCGGTGTGTTCGCCGGGTTCGACGAGCCGTCATCTCTGGGCCGCCGTGAACAGGGGGCATCGGTTACCGGTCCCATTTTCCGCGACTTCATGGCAGCCGCGTTCGAAAACGAAGCGGCGATCCCCTTCCGTATTCCGCCGAGCATTCGCTTGGTGCGGGTGGAGGCCGGCTCCGGCCGGCTGGCCGAACCGGGGAGCCGTGGCGTCATTCTCGAAGCCTTCAAGCCTGGAACGGAACCAAGCGGGGAGCAGCAGGTGCTGCGCGGGGTCAGTGCCTCCGTCGGAACACCGGCCTCCGGAACCGGCGGGCTCTACTAGTCCGACCGACCCGACCGCGCGTCTCGCGTTGTCGACCCAACCCTAGATCACTAAAATCATCGCAGTAATCCGCGCGTCACGTGGGCCTCTGAGGCGCGTGGGTGGGGTATGGGGGGAACAATGCAACTGAGCAACAGAACTGCGATCGTCGTAGCCATTGTCGCGGTCATCGCGATCATCGGGTCGGTGACACCCGGTTATGCCGCACAGCGGTCAATCGGCAAGGTTTCGCAAAAAGCGTACATCGGCGCATACGGCACGCCGGCCGGCGGTAGCCAGTCGGCCCTCTACTACAACGACAAAGTCTACCAGCAGGAGTTGGTGCGGACGATCGAGAACGGACGGACGGTGATCCGGTTTCTCGACCGTACCAAGCTACAACTGGGATCGGCGAGCGAGTTGGTGCTCGATACCTTCGTCTACGATCCCGACGAGTCCGCCGGAGAAATGCTGGTCAATCTCGGCCCTGGCGCCTTCCGCTTCATCACCGGGAAGCTGAAGTTCCGCGAGGGTTTCCAGTTCAAGACGCCGCTGGTCGCCATCGGCGTTCGCGGGACGGTTTTCCTTGTTACCGTGGCGGCAAACGGCGCGACTCAGGTCGCGGTCCTCGATGGCGAGGTCGAAGTCGCTCCGCTCGACGGTTCCGATGGCGCGGTGATCAATGCCAACCAGACAGGCACGGTGACGGGACCGGGGAGCGCCGTTTCGGTCACGGCCGGAACGGGGATCAGCACAGATCCCGGACTGGACGACAGCCCTTATTAACACGGGCACTTTCGACGATCGATTCCGCTGCCTCGCGTTGACGGCGGTTGCTGTGAGTAGCGTTTGTTTTACGAGCACGCATTGTGTTTCCAAGACTATTCACAGCGACGTCTTGATGATGTCGCACCCGCTCCCTAGCTATGCGGTAACAGGCCGCGGGCGAGGCTTCAGGCTTCCGCCGCGCGCCGGCATCTCAGGGCAATCGAAAACGAGGGAGGCAGGAGATGACGCTTCGAATCGGCGACGAAGCCCCGGATTTCGAGGTCGAGACGACCGACGGTCCGATTCGCTTTCACGACTGGATCGGTGACAGCTGGGCTGTCCTGTTTTCGCATCCCAAGGACTTCACGCCCGTGTGCACCACCGAACTCGGCTACATGGCGAAACTGAAGCCGGAATTCGACAAGCGGAACGTGAAGATCCTCGGGCTCAGCGTCGACACGGTCGACGATCACAATCGCTGGTCCCAGGACATCGAAGACGCCACCGGCACGGCGCCCAATTACCCGATGATCGGCGATCCGGAGCTGACCGTGGCTAAGCTGTACGACATGCTTCCGGCGGCGACGTCCGGAGGGTCGGGCGGCCGCACGGCCATGGACAACATGACAGTACGCAATGTTTTCGTCATCGGTCCCGACAAGAAGATCAAGCTGATCCTCGTCTATCCGATGAGTACGGGACGCAACTTCGACGAAATCCTGCGGGCCATTGATTCATTGCAGCTGACTGCCCACCACGGTGTTGCAACTCCGGTGAACTGGGAGGACGGCGAGGACGTGATCATCGTGCCGGCGATCTCCGACGAAGAGGCGAAGACCCGGTTCCCGGAGGGCTGGAAGACGGTAAAGCCGTACTTCAGGGTCGTGCCGCAACCGCGCTAGGTGTTGAACCGGCGCTTTGCCGGCGCCCCTTGCCGATACGGACGTGCGCGGCTAGAAACGTCGCGCACGTACCGTTAGCGCGGGAATGCCGATGCGCGCCGAAACCGAAGCCACCGTCCAGCAGATCAAGCAGTCCCTGGAACTGCTGAGGAGGCATCTTTGACTACGATGCCGCCGTCAACCGCCTCGCCGAACTGAACGCCCGCGCCGAAGACCCGGGGTTGTGGGACGACCCCGAGGAGGCGCAGAAGGTGATGCGCGAGCGGACCCGGCTCGACGCCCGCATCGCCGACATCGACCGCCTAGAGCGCGACCTCGACGACAACGTCGAGCTCATCGAAATGGGCGAGGCCGAAGGTGACGAAGACGTCGTCGCCGAGGCCGAAGGCGCGCTTGAAGCGCTGGGCGAGGTCGCCGCCAAGGCCGAACTCGGCACCCTGCTCTCCGCTGAGGCCGACGGCAACGACTGCTATCTCGAGGTCCATGCCGGCGCGGGAGGCACCGAGGCCCAGGATTGGGCGGAGATGCTGGTCCGCATGTACGTGCGCTGGGCCGAACAGCACCGCTACAAATTGGAATGGATCGAGGAAAGCGCCGGTGAAGAGGCGGGCCTGAAGTCGGCGACGCTCCGCGTCCAGGGCGCCGACGCGTACGGCTGGCTGAAGACCGAAACGGGCGTGCACCGGCTGGTCCGCATTTCGCCGTTCGATTCCAGTGCCCGCCGCCATACCAGCTTCGCGTCCGTGGGCGTCTATCCGGTGATCGACGACTCGGTCGACATCGAGATCCTCGACAAGGATCTTCGCGTCGATACCTACCGGGCTTCGGGCGCCGGCGGCCAGCACGTCAACAAGACCGACAGCGCCGTCCGCCTGACCCACCTGCCAACGGGCATCGTCGTGCAGTGCCAGAACGACCGTTCTCAGCACAAGAATCGGGCCGCGGCGATGAAGATGATGCGAGCCCGCCTCTACGAGCTGGGAATGCAGAAACGCGAGGCCGAGGCCCAGGCCGGGCATGAGGCCAAGTCCGAGATCGGCTGGGGCCATCAGATCCGCTCGTACGTGCTGCAGCCCTACCAGATGGTCAAGGACCTTCGTACCAGCGTCGAGACCTCCAACACCCAGGCGGTGCTGGACGGCGATATCGATGCCTTTCTCGCCGCGGCATTGGCCCACCGGGTGAAGGGCAGCAAACGCAAGGACTAGCGCGTTCCGCTACTGCAGTAGGAACTCCTTGAACAGCACGCCGGAAATCTCGGCAGGCGCGATCATACCGTTGACGATCATCCTGATCTCCTGGCGCAGCTTGTCGGTGCCGCTTTTGCCGACAAGGTCCTGGCGCTCGTGCTCGCGCAGCTGCGCCTGCACGGCGTCCATGATCTCCGTTTCCTTCTCCTGGACTACGGGAACCTGATCTCCCGGCATCTCCAAGACGATCTGGATTCTCAGATATGGGGACCGGCAGCGGCCGGTCTTCAGGTCGGCGGTGACGCTGGGCAGGTCGTGGAAAACCGGCGGCCCGGCGAGCTGTACCGTCGCCGTTCCGGCCTCGTCGCCATCGCCCATCAAAAAGAACGCCACGCCTCCGCCAATGATGCCCAGCGCCAGCACCGCCGCGGCGGCGATGATGATCAGCTTCTTGCGCGCGATCTTCGGCCGCTTGGCCTCGTCCTCGTCCTCGTCCTCGCCGTCCTCGTCATCGTCCCCGTCGTCGTCGGGTTGAGGCACATCACCCGCATCATCTGACGGTTCAGTGTCGTTTTCGGGCTCTTCTGTCGCTGTTTCGTCCTCGTCGTCCGCCATGTGCGCACCCCCACACGTTCGTCACGCGGACGCCGGCCGCGCACCTACCCGCCGAATGACTGCACGTCTCCCGGCGCGCGGAGCATCTTGTCGACCTCTCCCGCATGCATGGTCTCTTCGGCGATCATCCGCCGAGCATATTCTTCGAGCATAACGTCGCGGCCATCGACCAGCGCCAGCAGCTCCTCGTAGTAGCGGGTCGCTTCGTGTTCGTGTTGCAGCGACTCCTCGAGAATGGCGCCGATGTCATGCTTGTGGGTCTCCAGCAGCTTGCCGATCCCGAGCGATGGATGTCCGCCCAAAAGGGTGATCAGCTCGCCGGCTTCCTGCGCGTGCATCATGGATTCGTCAGCTTGCGAGCGGAGCCAGGAGACGATCGGAATGCGGCTGTAGCCGAAGACCATGAACGAGTAGTGGGTGTAGCGGACGACGCCGGCGAGTTCGGCTTCTAGGATGCGGTCGAGAACCGCGAGTACCGCTTTCAGATCGCACTTTTCTCCAGCCATGTTCCCTCCCAGGCAAGAAATGGCGGCGCGGGTTCCGCCCATCCCGTTGGCGGCAACCGCCGTGAACCAATGATCACACTATTGCAACTGCGTAGCAGAATGAAGGGATTGGCGCAACGCGGACGGTTGAGTCTAATCGGTCACAAATCGCGCGCCGCCTCCAATACCTCTGCGACGTGGCCCTTGACCTTGCCTTTGCGCCAAGCACGGCGAATCACGCCGTCCGCGTCAACCAGAAACGTCGCACGATCGATGCCGAAGTACTTGCGGCCGTACATGCTCTTCTCGACCCATGTGCCGTACGCCTCGCACAGCGTTCCGTCCGCGTCGGAGATCAGGGTGAACGGCAGGCCATGCTTGGCCTTGAACTTGTCGTGCTTGGCAACGCTGTCCTTCGAAACACCGACGACGGTGACGCCGGCGGCGACAAAATCGCTGATAGCGTCACGAAATCCCTGAGCCTCGGTCGTGCAGCCAGGCGTGTCGTCCTTGGGATAGAAGTAAAACACGGCCTTGCCCCCAGCGAGGTCGGAGAGCGCCATCGTTCCGCCGCCGTCGGTGGCAACGGTGGCATCGGGAATACGGTCGCCAACGCCGATCATCGGAACTTTCCCATCCCTTCTCGAGATACTTTCGTGGTACGCGCGCGCTGTGCCGGTCGGATCACGCCGTCTGGCCGTTCGTCGCGATTTCGCGCAAACCGCCTGCTGATTCGACGCGGGACGCCGGCTCCTGGATCAATCGGACGAAATGAGCGTGGATGCGTTCGGCACGTTGCCGAACCAGCGCATCGAGGGCTGCAATGTCCTTCGTACCGCCGACTCCCGCCAATGCCTGGACCAAGGCCCGCGGTGCGTCTTCAGCCCCCTCAGCATCGAACCGGCCACTGAGTCCCAGCCTCAGCCGTGCCTGGATCTCCTGCCACAGCGCCAGCGCCATGATCAGATCGTCGGCAACCGAGGTGTCCAAACATGCCGCGTCGCGGATCGCCGTCAGCGCGGCAGCGGTATTGGGTGATACAACCTCCGGATGAACGTGAGCGTGGCGCAGCTGCAGGTATTGGGCGATGAACTCAATATCGACGATGCCACCCCGCAGGTGCTTGACCTCCCAAATGCTGTCGGTGTGATGCTCGTCGTCCATGCGCCCGCGCATGTCGGCAACGTCGGCGAGAAGCTCGTCGGGATCGCGCTCTCGCGTCAGCACCTCGCGGATGGTCGTTTCGATATCCGCGGCGAGAGACGCGGGACCGGCGATCACGCGGGCGCGGGTCAGCGCCATCTGCTCCCACGTCCAAGCTTCGGTACTTTGGTAGCGCTCGAACGACGCAAAGCTGACAGCGATCGGACCGGCCTTTCCCGACGGCCGCAGGCGCATGTCGACCTCGTACAACCGGCCTTCGGATGTCGGCGCGGTGACCGCGTTGATCAGCCGCTGGCTCAAGCGGGCAAAATACTGGGGCGCGGAAAGCGGACGGTCGCCGTTCGAGACCGCGCCTTCCTCCGGCGTGCCGTAGACGAAAATCAGGTCGAGATCGGATGTTGCGGTCATTTCCCGGCCGCCGAGCTTGCCCATGGCGATGATCGCCATGCCACTTCCGGGGATGACGCCATGGGCGGCGGCGAACTCGGATTCGACGCATGGCAGCAACCGGACGAGCGCGGCGTCGGCAATGTTGCTGAGCGCCATCGCCGTGGCCGGCGCATCGATATGACCCCGCAGGCTCTGCACGCCGACCTGGAACGTCCTGTCGTGGGCCCATCTGCGGCTGACATCCAGGACCTCTTCGATATCCGGGCATCGATCGAGCAGCGTCTCGAGTTCGAAATTCAGGAACTCGGCAGACGGCGGAGGGTCGAAGAAGTCGGCATTGAGCACGCCTTCCAACACGGACGGATGCCGACTCAGATGTCCGGATAGACCACGAGCTCCGCCCATGGTCTCGGCGACGAGCTCGAGGAGGTGGGGATTGGAATGCAGCATCGAAAACAGCTGGATCCCGGCCGGCAGCGTATTGAGAAAGGCGTCGAAGGCCAGGAAGCCGGTGTCGGGATCACCGGTGTTCGAGAGCGACTTCAAAAGGATCGGCATCAGCTCAGTTAGCAGTTCCCGAGCGCGCTGGCTCCGCATGGCCCGGCACCGGCCGTGGTGCCAGCCCCGGACGGCACGATCGACGGCCCCCGCATTGCGGAAGCCCAGTTGGGTCAGTGTCTCAAGGGTTTCTGGATCCGGGTCCGACCCGGTGAACACCAGATTTCCGGCGATCTCATCTCCGACACTGAGCGACGGCGCGTCTTCGAACAGATCGGCGTAGCACGCCTCGACGGCACGCAAGTGGCCGAGCAAGGTCTCGCCGAATGCTTCGCCGTCGCCATATCCGAGGAACTGCGCCAACGCCTGCAGTTGGTCGGCGTTTTTCGGCAGGCTGTGGGTCTGCTCGTCTTCGATCATCTGCAGGCGGTGCTCGACGCGCCGCAGGAATCCGTAAGTCTCTATCAGGTTTGCGGCAGCGTCGAACCCGATGAACCCACCGTCGGCGAGCGCGTTCAACATGCGGACCGTGGCCCGGCCACGCAGCTCGGGATGGCGGCCACCCCAGATCAACTGCTGGGTTTGGGCGAAGAACTCGATCTCGCGGATGCCGCCGCGGCCGAGCTTGATGTTGTGCCCGGCGATGGCAATGCGGTCGCCGCCCCGGTGCGCATGGATCTGGCGCTTGATGGAATGGATGTCCTGAATGGCGGCAAAGTCGAGATTCTTGCGCCAGATGAACGGCTTGAGATGGTCCAGAAAGGCGCTGCCCGCCTCCCGGTCGCCGGCGACGGGCCGAGCCTTGATCATTGCGGCACGTTCCCAGTTCTGACCCAGGGCTTCGTAGTAGGCTTCGGCGGCGGCGACCGACAGCGCCGGCGGTGTTGCGCCGGGATCGGGTCGGAGGCGCAGGTCAGTACGGAAGACGTAACCCTCGGCCGTCCGTTCTTCCATGATCCGCACCAGATTGCGGGTCAACCGAACGAACGTGTGCTGCAGACGATCTGGATCGTTGCTTACGATTCTTTCACTATCGTAGAGCACGATGATATCGACATCGCTGGAGAAGTTGAGTTCGCGGGCGCCAAGTTTGCCCATGCCGATGACCACCAGACCTGACCCTTTCTGCGGGTCAGCGGGATCGGGAAGGGTGATGGCGTCTCGCGACGCGAGATCGGCGAGCAGATAGGCCGAGGCGCACTCCAGCGCCATTTCGGCGAAATCCGTCAGGGTTCCGGTCACCTGCTCCAAGGTCCACGCCCCGGCGATGTCGGCGAGCGCCGTGGTCAGGGCCAGTTGCCGTTTGGCGACCCTAAGCGGGGCTGACGGATCGGCACCGCCGGCCGCGTTGCGGCGGGTGTCGGCAAGCCCGGTGACGATCTGGTCGCGGGCCATATCCGGCCCCTGGCGGATCAGCCGGCAGGCAAAATGTGGTTCACGTTCGATGCAATGGGTTAGGAACGGGCTATTGCCGAAGACCGCATCGACAATGCGTCGGGCGTCGGCGTCGTCGAGCACGGCATCGGTAAACGAAACGAGCCTGCCATCTTCCGTCGTCGCGACGGATTCGCGCCAACGCTCGGCTCCGAGGCGGGCGCGCTCCGGATCGGCAGGTAACGGGAATGCCGCCGGATCAAAGGCGGCAGCCAAATTCGGCATGGCTAAAGGCTCCGAATTCCCGCACACTGCGGGAGCTTGCGAAATCGGTCAAGGCGTACCGAAATCAACGTGGGTTCGGTGGTGATACGACGCAGCTTCCATGTGTCCGTTCATCTTCTTGGCGGGTTGGCAGCCGGCCTGACCGTCCTTTTGGGACTGGCGGCATGGCGGCTATCGGCCGGGCCTGTATCGCTCGCCTTTCTGAACCCGACCATTGAAGAGAGCGTGAACTCGGTTCATGACGGATTTTCGCTCCGCCTCGACGATACGATCCTGACCTGGGCCGGTTGGGAGCGGGCCCTCGACATCCGCTTCGTCAACGTCCGGGCACTCGACGCCGACGGCAAAGCCATCGCCCGGGTCCCCGAACTCGCTGTGTCGCTCAGCGCCCCCGCCCTCGCCCGCGGACTGATCGCGCCGAGCCAGATCGAGCTGTTCCGGCCGAGTCTTCGGCTACGCCGGCCCAAGCAGGGCGGAATTGCCGTGGCGTTTTCCGAGGGCGGTGAGGGTTCGGGCGACCTGTTCGACCGCGCTTTGGAGAACCTTCTTGCAGAGCCGGATCCCGACGACGCGATGAGCTACCTCACGCGCATCGACATTCACGACGCCGACCTGGTGATCGAAGATGAACGCCTCGCCACCGAATGGCGGGCGCCGACCAGTGATGCGAGCCTCGTGCGCGAGGAAACGGGGCTCACGGGCGAGGTGTTTCTCGAACTCGACGTCGATGGCCGGCCGGCGGACATCACCGTACTCGGAGACTATCGAACCGACAGCCGGCGGCTCGACGTCGGAGTCAGTTTCGGGGCCCTGCGGCCGGCGGCTTACGCCCGGATGGCGCCCGAACTCAGGGTCCTCGACGGACTCCACCTGCCGCTGAGGGGAACGATCACCTTCACCCTGTCCGGGGATGGCGAGGTTGAAGGCGTCGGGTTCGACGTCACCGGCGCCGCCGGGCACCTCGCCCTTCCCGTGCCGATCGCCCAGGACCTCGGGATTCTCTCCGCCGCCCAACGTATCGCAGTGCGCAATGTGCAGTTTCACGGACGGTACGAAGGCGAGGGGCGCCAGGTCGAGATTGGTCGGCTCGATGTCGATTTCGCCGAAGGGGAGACTCTGTACATTCCGGCGCCTCTTGATCAGGAGATCCCTGTCTTGGCGTTTCGGGGCAAAGGACGGTACCTGGGAGCCGACGACCAGTACGAGCTGGACGACTTGATTGTCGATCTTGGAGAAGAGGGGTCGATCCGCATACCGGGCCCCATCGATCATCGGATGCCGGTGCGCAATGCCGCGATCCGGGGACGGTTTTTCGGGAAGCACGGCCGGCTCGAACTCACCGCTTTCGAGGCAGATCTCCATGGTCCCCGGGCGACACTGACCGCCGCCGTCGACGGCATTGGCGGACCGATGACGATCAAGGCCGCGGCATCCATACGAGACATGAAAGCCGACGAGTTGCGGCACTACTGGCCGAGGTCGCTCAACGACCACGCCCACGACTGGGTCGTGAACAACATCTCCGACGGCGTGGTTCCCGAGGCGCACGCCAGCGTCATCGTCCGCTCAGGCGAAAACGGCGGCTACGAAGTCAAATCCCTGTCGGGAAGTCTGAATCTCCGCGATATGACCGTCCAATACCTCCCACCGATGCCCAAGGTCCGAAATGCGTCGGGGGCGGCGCGGTTCGGTGTCGACCGGTTTACCATTGCCGTCGAGGAGGGAAGCGCCCCCGGCCTCGCCATCCGCGGCGGCACGGTCGATCTGGTCGATCTCGGCACGGACAAGGAACGCGCCGTGATCGATCTGGAAATCGATGGACCGGTGCGCGCGGCCCTTGAGTTGATTGACAGCCAGCCGTTGGGTTACGCGGCCGCCCTCGGAATCGATCCGGCGGGCACCGGCGGTTACGCTGCCGTGCGGCTGAGTCTGGTTTTTCCGCTGATCAACGACCTCGACCTCGACGACATCGACTTCTCCGCCCGCGCCGATGTCCGCGAGATCCTGATCACCGATGCGGTCTTCGACCGCGACATCAAGGATGGCGATGTCGAGCTTCGCGTCGACAAGTCCGGCATGGACGTCACCGGTCGGGTCCGCCTCGAAACCGTGCCCGGCGACCTCGTCTGGCGGGAGAACTTCTCGGCGAACGCACCGTTCCGCAGCCGTTTTGACATAACGGTGGACAACACCGATATCGCCCGCGCGGAGGACGTCGGCCTCGACCTTGCGCCGTTTCCCGGCAACTTCGTCAACGGCCCGCTCAGCGCCAAGATGCTGTTCACCGTCTTCGACGACACCCACCAGCATTTCGAATCTCGCGTCGACCTGACGCCGGCGGCGCTGGAGATTCCGTATCTGGGCTGGCAAAAGGTGCCGGGGATAGAGGCCGCGGCGGAGGTCGATGTCGAGATGGAGGGCGATCGCATCACGGCAATTCCGCGTTTCACCGTGGCGTCGGGCGATCTCGCCATCGCCGGTGCGGCGAGCTACTTACCAGAAGGCGGGTTGGAGCGGATCGACTTCGAGCAAGTGCGGTTCGGTCGCACCGACATGCTGGGCATCATGGCACCCCGCCCCAGCGGTGGCTGGGACGTGGACGTCCGGGGCGCCAGCGTCGATCTTGAACCTCTTGGGGAGCGCATGAAGGGCGAGGGCGCGGAGACCGACGACGATGCCGAAGCGATCAGCTTCAGTGTCGCCGCCGAGTTCGATACCGTCTGGCTGGGTACCGATCGCCGGGTCGACGACGTGTCCGGGATCTTCGCGCGCAACGGCGACGTATGGGCGGCGGTGCGGGCGCGCGGAACGGTTGGCGACGAGGGGCGCCTCAGCATCGCCATCAAACCCGGCCCGGACCAGACGCGAGAGCTGAGCATCCACGCAGACGACGCCGGAGAAACGCTGAAGGTCTTCGACATCTACCCGAACATGGTCGGCGGCATTCTCGACGTCGCGGGAACCTACGACGACCGCAAGCCGGGGCGACCGCTCAACGGAACGCTGTCGATCAAGGACTATCGGGTCGTCGACGCGCCGTTGCTGGCACAGATCCTCAACGTCTTGACCCTCACCGGCATCGTTGAATCCTTGAGCGGCGAGGGCATCGCGTTTTCCACCCTCGAAGCGGCGTATACCCTGAATGACGACATTCTCGACCTCGCCGACGCCCGGGCCAGCGGTTTGTCGCTTGTTTTTACGGCCACCGGCACCGTCCACACGGGCGACGACGTCATCGACCTGGAAGGGACGGTGATCCCGGCCTACGTCATCAACAGCGCGCTCGGCAAGATCCCCCTCGTCGGCGATCTGTTCACGGGTGGCGAGGAAGGCGGCGGCGTGTTCGCCGCCACCTATTCCATGGAAGGCGCGATGGAGGATCCGTCGGTGTCCGTCAATCCGCTGACGGCCCTGGCGCCCGGCTTCCTGCGCAACGTCTTCGGGATTTTCGAATCCGACTCGGCGGCCTCCGAACCGCCGCCGCCGGTCCCACCAGAGCCGGACTCACGCTAGCCGCCGATCTGGCGCAAAAGCGCGTGGCGCTTCTTCCCCGCCGACAGCTTGATCACGCCCTCGGTATCCAGATCGGCAGCGGTGATTTCACGGATTTCGCTGTCGACCGCGGCGTCGTTGATGCGCGCTCCACCACCCTTGATCAAACGCCGCCCCTCGCTGTTCGACGCGGCGAGGCCGGCACGGCGAAAGGCTTCGAACGCCGGGATGCCCGCCGCCAGTTCGGCTCCGGACAGCTCGACCGTCGGCAAGGCCTCCCCGATGGCGCCATCGACGAAGGTCCGCCGCGCCGTTTCGTTGGCCGCCGCCGCGGCGTCGGCGCCGTGGCAGAGCCGCGTCGCCTCGTCGGCGAGAACGATCTTGGCATTGTTGATCTCGGCATTCTGCAATGCCTCGAGACGCGCAATTTCGTCCGCCGGCAGTTCGGTGAACAGCCGAAGGAACCGCCCGACGTCGGCATCCTCCGTGTTGCGCCAGTACTGCCAATAGTCGTAGGGCGCCAGCATGTCGGCGTTGAGCCACACCGCGCCGGACGCGGTCTTACCCATCTTCGCCCCCGAAGCAGAGGCCAGCAGCGGCGTGGTCAGCCCAAACAGCGTCCGGTTGTCGACCCGGCGGCCAAGCTCGACGCCATTGACGATGTTGCCCCACTGGTCCGATCCGCCCATCTGCAGATCGCAGCTGTGGCGCCGGGCCAGTTCGACGAAATCGTAAGCCTGCAGGATCATGTAGTTGAACTCGAGGAAGGTGAGCGGCTGCTCGCGCTCAAGCCGCAACTTCACTGAATCGAAGGTCAGCATGCGGTTGACCGAGAAATGCCGGCCGAAATCCCTGAGGAACGGAATGTATTCGAGGGTGTCCAGCCAGTCGGCATTGTTGACCATGATCGCGTCTGTCGGGCCGTCGCCGAAGGTCAGGTACTTGGCGAACACCGACTTGATGCCGGCCATGTTGGCGGCGATGTCGTCGTCGGTGAGCAGCTTTCGCGTCTCGTCGCGGCCCGAGGGATCGCCGACCTTGGTGGTGCCGCCGCCCATCAGCACGATGGGCTTGTGACCGGTCTGCTGGAAGTGTCTGAGCAGCATGATCGACACCAGGCTGCCGGCGTGCAGGCTCGGCGCCGTGCAGTCGAAACCGATATAGGCCGTGACCACGCCCTCGGCCGCGCGCGCGTCCAGCGCCTCGAGGTCGGTGCACTGGTGGAGGAATCCGCGGTCAACAACGGTGCGGATGAAGTCGGATCGGTAGGTGGACATCGGTCCGGTGTCCTATGATGGCGGCCGGCGGTGGCGGAGAGGGCGCGTACTTAGCATATCGCCCTTCGAGGAACAACGGATCGGGCGCATGACCAAATCAGAGGCGAAACCCTGGACCGCCATAGGGCTGATGAGCGGCACGTCCCTCGACGGTATCGACGCGGCGGTCATCGCCACGGATGGAACCCGCGTCATCTTCACGGGCGCGTCCCGCACCGACCCCTACCCGGCGCCGTTCCGCGACCGGCTGCGGAGCCTCCTCGGGCGCGCTCCGGCCGACGCAGATGCCGAAACGATTCGCGCGTTCACCCGTCTCAACGCCCGCGCCGTTGATGCCCTCATTGTGGACGCCGGCCTGCCGCCGGAGGCAGTGGACGTCATCGGCTTCCATGGCCAGACCGTCCTGCACCGGCCCGAAGACGGCGTCACGGTGCAGATCGGCGACGGCGCCCTGCTCGCCGCCGAAACCGGCATCGACGTCGTCGCGGATTTCCGCGCCGCCGACGTCACCGCCGGCGGCGAGGGTGCGCCCTTCGCGGCGCTCTACCATGCCGCCCTGGCCGGGGATTTGGAAAAGCCGATCGCGGTGCTCAACGTCGGCGGCGTCGCCAACGCCACCTGGATCGGCGACGGCGACGACATCAGCGCCTTCGACACCGGCCCCGGCAACGCGCTGGTCGACGACTGGATGCGGGCGAGCGCCGGCCTTGGGCTGGATTTCGGCGGCACACGCGCGGCCGCTGGGCGGATCGACGAGACGGTCCTCGCGGACCTGCTGGCCAACCCCTACTTCCACCGACCACCGCCCAAGTCCCTCGATCGCGACGATTTCGCCGGCGCCCTGGCAATGTTGGACGGTCTTTCCATCGAGGACGGCGCGGCGACACTGACGGCGTTCACCGCGCGGTCGGTGGCCCTGGCGCGGACCGCGATGCCGGCGCCGCCGACCCGCTGGCTGGTCTGCGGCGGCGGACGGCGAAACCCGACGCTGATGGCGATGCTGCGCGATGCCGTCGGCGCGCCTGTGGATGCGGTCGAGGCCGCGGGCTGGAATGGCGACGCGCTGGAAGCCCAGGCCTTCGGATTCCTCGCCGTCCGCTCGCTCCTTGGCCTTCCGCTCAGCCTGCCGACCACCACCGGCGTCGACCGGCCGCGCACAGGCGGCGTGCTCCACCGGGCGCCCGCTCATGCCAACCGGGCGAATGCTTCCAAGCCCTCTTGACCGAACGATGCCAACAGGCTTGATTCTCCCCGCCTTTTCGTTCCCCGACTGACGGTGGGCCGCGGCCGTTGATGGACTTCCGTCCCATTTTCCTGGTCGTCGGCATGCTGCTGGCGGTCCTCGCCGTCAGCATGCTGCTTCCGGCTGCCGCCGACGCCATTGTCGGCAATCCCGACTGGCAGGTGTTCGTCGTCGCCTCCGCGCTGACGCTGTTCGTCGGCATCGCCCTGGCTCTGACCACGCGGGCCTCGGGTCTGAAGCTGTCGCTCCGCCAGGCCTTCGTCATGACCACGGTGAGCTGGCTGGCGCTGACCCTGTTTGCGGCGCTGCCGTTCATGTTCTCCGAACTGGAGCTCAGCTTCACCGACGCCTTCTTCGAAGCCATGTCGGGGGTCACCACCACCGGCTCGACGGTGATCATCGGCCTCGATTCGGTGCCGCCGGGCATCCTCATGTGGCGGGCGCTGCTGCAGTGGCTGGGCGGCATCGGCATCATCGTCATGGCCATCGGGCTCTTGCCGATGCTGCGGGTCGGCGGCATGCAGCTCTTTCGCATGGAATCTTCCGAGACCACCGAGAAGGCGATGCCGCGGGTCGCCGAGCTGGCGATGACCATCGGCGGCATCTACGTGGCGCTGACCCTGGTGTGGACGGCGCTCTACTGGTGGGCCGGGATGACCGGCTTCGAGGCGCTGACCCACTCGATGACGACCATCGCCACCGGCGGATATTCCACCTCCGACGGCTCTATCGGCCATTTCGACAGCGTGCTCATCGACATCATCGCCACCGGCGGGATGATCGTCGGCAGCCTGCCGTTCCTCCTTTACCTGCGCACGGTGCAGGGGGACTACGGCGCACTGACCCGCGACAGCCAGGTGCAGTGGTTCTTCTCCATCGTCGGGCTGGCGGTGCTGACGGCCTCCATGTTCCTGTGGCTGGAGGGCGGTTTCGAGCCGCTGTCGGCGCTGCGCTACGGCATGTTCAACGTCGTCTCGATCATCACCGGCACCGGCTACGCCACCTCGGACTACTGGCTGTGGGGCGGCTTCGCCGGGCCGATCTTCTTCTACATCATGTTCATCGGCGGCTGTGCCGGCTCGACCACCTGCGGCATCAAGATCTTCCGCTTCCAGGTGCTGTGGGCGGCGACGGTGACCCAGTTCAACCACCTGCTACAGCCCCACGGCGTGTTCATTCCGTACTACAACAACCGGCCGATCCCCGACGAGGTCATTACCTCGGTGCTCAGCTTCTTCTTCGTCTTCGGGGTCTGCTTCGCGCTCTTGGCCGTCGGCCTCGGCATGCTCGGCCTTGACTACGTAACGGCGATCTCGTCGGCAGCCACGGCGCTCGCCAACGTCGGCCCGGCGTTGGGTCCCATCGTCGGACCGGCCGGCACCTTCCAGCCGCTCCCCGATGCCGCCAAGTGGCTGATGAGCGCCGGCATGCTGCTGGGCCGGCTGGAGCTGTTCACCGTGCTGATCCTGTTCAGCCGCGCCTTCTGGCGGGGCTAGGAATCGCGGGACCCAGGCCGATGGCCGACCTCGCTGACGCCCGCGCGCTGCTCGCCCGCCTCGTCGCCTTCGACACCACGTCCGCGCTCTCCAACCGGGCGCTGATCGACTTCGTCGCCGCATATCTCGCCGATCACGGCATCGAGTCGCACATCCTCCCCGACGAGGCCGGCGACAAGGCCAGCCTTTTGGCCACCGTCGGTCCCGCCGTACCGGGCGGCGTCGTGCTCTCGGGCCACACCGACGTGGTGCCGGTGGCGGGCCAAGCGTGGACCACGGACCCGTTCCAGCTCACCGAAAGGGATGGCCGCCTGCACGGCCGCGGCACCTGCGACATGAAGGGCTTCGTCGCCTGCGCGCTAGCCATGGTGCCGGCCTTCGCCGCCCGGGACCTGCGGGTGCCCCTCCATCTGGCCTTCACCTACGATGAGGAGGTCGGCTGCCTCGCCGCCGCACCGCTGCTGGACCGTGCCGCCGAGGTGCTGCCGGCCCCGGCGCTGGCGATCGTCGGCGAACCCTCGGAGATGCGGGTCGCCAACCGCCACCGCGGCATCAACGCCTACGTCACCCGGGTGCGCGGCAAGCCGGCCCACGCCTCAGACCCCGACGCCGGCGCCAACGCCATCACCGCCGCCGCGGCAATCGTCGCCGAGATCGACCGCATCGGCGCCGAGTTCGCCGCCGCCGCGGCCCCTCGCGAACCGGGCGCGGCGCCCGAGCACACCACCGTCAACGTCGGCACCATCGAAGGCGGCACGGCGCTCAACATCATCGCCGAGCACTGCCGCATCGCCTGGGAGATCCGCCCGGCACCCGGAGACGACCCCGACGCCCTCCGCGCCCGCGTCGACGCCTTCGTCGCCGACCGGGTGCTGCCGGCGATGCGCGCCACCGCCCCCGAGGCCGCCATCGACACCACGGACTCCGTCGCCGTGCCGGGCCTGGAGCCCCTCCCCGGCTCGCCCGCCGAAGAACTGCTGCTGGCGCTCACCGGCCAGAACACGTGCACCGCCGTGCCCTTCGCCTCCGAGGCCGGCATCTTCCAGGCCGCCGGCATCCCCGCCGTCGTCTGCGGCCCCGGCAGTCCCGCCCAGGCCCACCAGCCCGACGAGTTCGTCACCCCCGGCCAGCTGGAAGCCTGCCTCGCGCTGCTGCACAGGTTGGCGGACTGGGCGGCGCGAGGTTGAGGAGCCTATTGGTTGGGATTTTCATCCCGTACCGCCAGCACCTTATAGATCGCGTCGAGGAGCTTGAGCTTGTCGGAGAGGCCGGCCGGTTTGGGGTCGACGTGGTCGAGGCTGTCGAGGAGGTAGAGGTTGGCGTGGTCGTCGGGGAGCGCGGCGGCGAGGGCCATGCTCTCGGTCTCGGGGATCACCGGATCGTCGAGTCCGTGAACCAGCACGAACTTGGTGGTGAGTGCGCCGAGGTCGCGGGACTTGAGGTCGAGGGCGGCGATCTCGGCGGCGACGGTCGGCGGTAGCGCCTGGACGAGGGCCGGCACCCGGTCGGGGTCGTCGTTGGTGAGCAGCGCGTAGACCGCCTTACCTTCAGGCCCGAGGCCGGCAACCAGGTCGGCGATGTCGGCGGCCGGGTTGGCGAGCTTGCGCTCGGCCATCGCCGCGAGAACGCTGCGGTCGCCGGGATCGGCGAGCCGGGGCGCGTTTGAGGCGACGAACATCCATTTACCGTATTCGTTGGGAATGCGCCGGCGCCACGGCGCCGCCGGTCCCTCACGGAAACTGCCGGTGGTGACGAAGGCGAGGACGGCCTCGATGTCATAGTAGCCGCCGACGGCGACGACCACGTCGGCACGCGCGTCGACTCCGGGCTCCAAGAGCGCCAGAACCACGGGGCCGACGGCGAAAGAGATGGCAGTAATGCCCAGGGGCCGGCCAGCGGCACGGGATTCGAGATAGAGGGCAGCGTCGGCGATGATGCGGGAATCGGCGGCGCTCACCTGCAGCGCCCGCATGCCGGCAATGCCCGGAACCAGCACCTCGAACCCGGCGCGGGCGAAGGTGCCGGCGAAGACGACGAGGCGCGTGTCGTCCTTGCCGTCGGGGGAGAGGCCTGGAACCACCACCATGCCGGCGCGGGCGCCATCGGCCGGCACGTAGAGATCGCCCAAGTGGCGGCGGCCGTCGATCTCGAAAGCCAACGGGCGGCGGTCCGGCGGCTCGGTGGCGCGCTTGAGGGCGCTGGGACCCGGTCCGGCGTCGATGTCGGAGAGCACCTTCGCCGCCTCCTCGATACGCACGGGCGAGCAGGCGGCGGCGGCCAGAAGGCCGAGGACGACGGCGAACAGATGGAGCGGCGGTTGGGCCATCGGTGCATTTCAACCGACAGCGGCATCCCGGGCAAGGCCGCCGCGTTGCGCCAACGCCCGAATTCGCGCACACCCCGCCGTCCTCCGAGACCGCCCCGCCAATGAACCGACCATGCAGTCGCGTCACGCGAGGGCGGTGACGTCCAGGCGCCGCGCAGGCTTGACCAACGGGCCTCCGCGTCGGATCGTCGGCGCGATGATACCAGCCGGCCAGGGGAGACCAGCATGAAATACGCCCTCGACGGGGTCCGCATTCAGACCGACGGCGACGCCTATTGGATCGCGCCCTCGGCCGTGGTCATCGGCAACGTGCACCTGAGGCGCAACGCCAGCATCTGGTGGAACGCGGTGATTCGCGGCGACAACGAGCCCATCGTCATCGGCGAAGACACCAACATCCAGGACGGCTGCGTGATGCACACCGACCCCGGCTTCCCGATGACCTTGGGTGCCGGCGTCACCGTCGGCCACCAGGCGATGCTGCACGGCTGCACCATCGGTGACGGCAGCCTGATCGGCATCCAGGCGGTGGTCCTCAACGGCGCCAGGATCGGCAAGAACTGTCTCGTCGGCGCCAAGGCGCTGATCCCCGAGGGCCGCGAGATCCCCGACAACTCGGTGGTCCTCGGCGCGCCGGCCAAGGTGGTGCGCGAGATCGCGCCGGAGCAATTGAAGGTCACCCGCCGCGCGGCCAACCACTACGTCGGCAACTGGCAGCGATTCAAGGCCGGTTTGGAGGAAGACGGATAGGCCAAAAAAAGAGGCCGCCACGATTCCCAGGAATATGCTTCGACACGGCGCGGACGCGCCTGCTCAGCATCAGGCGTTGCGTGCAAGCCTGTTTTCTTCCCTCATCCTGAGCAGCGGCGGAGCTGCGCGTCGAAGGATATCGCTGCGAGCCGGCTTTAGATCCGCGTATTGGCCTGCATGATCGCGAACATCTGGTCCTCGAGGGCGGCGCGGCGCCGGCGTAGCTCGCCGTCGAGATGGCCGTGCTCGGGATCGACGTCGGGGTTGAGGCCGCGGATCTCGCGGGTGACCTCGGCGTGGTGGGCGCAGAGGTCGTCGAAGTCGGGGTCCTTGTCGCGGATGCGGTCCAGCATGTTGCGGAACCGGCTGACGACGATGTCGAGGTGTTCACCCATGGCGTCTCCTCCGCTGCAGCGGCGCGCCCAGGCTGCAGGCGCTATTTGATCACCCAGCCGCTGAGGTGCTGGCGCAGGTTCTTTTCCATTTCGGCGTCGAAGTCCGTGGCCAGCTGCCGGACCAGATCGTACCAGAGTTGCTCGCGCTCGTTGACGGTGGCGTCCTCGCCCAGGGTCTTCGACCGGTTGGCCCGCGCCGTGGCGAAACCGGTGCGCTGGCCGGAACCATCGAACACCTCCAGCCGCGCTTCCATGCCGGCGTCGTAGCGTTCCCCCTGCTCGGTGCGGAAGACGCCGGTGATCCCTTTCTGGGTTTTCAGGCGTGTTTCGGTGACCGACCCGTCGATGACCGTGAACACGGCATGGCCGCCGCGGCCGCCGGCCTTTATCCGGTCCCTCGCCCAGCGTTCCAGCACCGCCGCCGGCCGCTGCGCCAGCAGATGGTCGACGTTGGGCGCCGCCAGGGGCGCGCGGTAGGCGGTCACCACCTCGATGGCGCGGATCGAGAGGGTGATCGGCGGGCGGTGGGCGAAGGTGATCTCCGGAAACTGCGGACGCGCGACCTGCGTCTCGCAGCCGGCAACGGTCGCGAACAAGAGCAGGACAGCGGCAAGGAAGCTTGGGCGGACGGTCATGACGGACCATCTTGGCACGGTGCCGGACCGGCCATCAAGCGCGGACAAGGCGAATTGCGTGAAGGTTTTTCAAACCTCAGCGGTAGAGGTCGCCGAGCGCCGCTGCATCGAACCGATAGTCGGCCTTGCAGAACTCGCAGGTGACGGTGACGTGGCCGTCCTCGGCGAGCGACGCGATCTCGTCTTCCGGGAACGCCTTCAGCGTGCGCTCGACCCGCTCGCGTGAGCACCGGCAGTCGTGACGCAGCGGCCGGCGGCGGTAGACGCGCACGCCGTCCTCGTGGAACAGGCGGTAGAGCACGTCGTTGGCGTCGAGGCCGGGCGCCAACAGCTCATTGGTCGAGACGCTGCTCATCAGGATCACCGCACGGCGCCAGTCGTCTTCAGCCTCGGGGTCCGGATGGGCGCCCTCGGCCGGAAGCCGCTGGATCATCAGCGCCGCCGCCCGTTGCCCATCGACGGGCGAGTTCATGTCTGTCGCACAGACGATGATCGCCGTGTCGAGCTGTTCCGACTGGCGGAAATAGGCGTGGGCGCACTCGCCGATGGTCGCGCCTTCCAGCGCGGTGATGCCCTGGTAGCGCTCGGTGTTCGGCCCCTGATCGACGGTGAACGCCATGTGTCCGGCACCCAGCAACCTGGGAACCGCGCCGGCCGGCTGCGGCCCGGACGCGTCGAGCCGTTCGGCGTCGAACCGCGCATAGCCGCGCAACGCCCCATCGGAGGCGGCGTCGGTCACCATCAGGCTGACCGGGCCGTCGCCCTGGACCTGCAAGGAGAACACGCCCTCGTACTTGAGGCCGCTGGCGAGCACTGCGGTCATCGCCAGCGCCTCGGCGAGCAAACCCGCAACCGCCGCCGGATAGCCGTGCCCGGCGGTCGCCGCTTCGATCGCCGGGCCGAGGCGGACGAGGCGGCCGCGCAGGCCCGCCTTCTCGATCTGGAACGGCTGGACGAAATCGCCGAAGGCGGTGACGGCCGGGGCATCCATGAGATTAGAAATGGGGCTTCGTCGCGGCGACGGCAAAGACGATCAAGAAAGGCACCAGGCGAGGATGCCCTTCTGCGCGTGCAGGCGGTTCTCGGCTTCGTCCCAGACCACCGAACGGGGCCCGTCGATAACTCCTTCGGTGGCTTCTTCGCCGCGGTGCGCCGGCAGGCAATGCATGAACAGGGCGTCCTCGCGGGCGCGGTCCATCAGCGCCTCGGTCACCCGGTAGGGGGCAAGCAGGTTGTGGCGCCTTGCCTTCTCGTCGCAGCCCATGGACACCCAGGTGTCGGTGACCACCAGGTCGGCACCGTCGACGGCCTCCTCCGGAAGTTCGGTAAGCAAGACGTCGGCGCCCTCCGCCTGGGCCCAATCCAGCACGTCCTGGCGCGGGCGCAGTGGCTCGGGGCACGACAGCCGGAGCCGGAAGCCGAACCGCGCCGCCGCACGCACCCACGAGCAGGCGACGTTGTTGCCATCGCCGCTCCACGCCACCGTGCGTCCGGCGATGGTGCCGCGATGCTCCTCGTAGGTCATCACGTCGGCCATCAGCTGGCAGGGGTGGGATTCGTCGGTGAGGCCGTTGATCACCGGCACGGTGGCGTGCTCGGCCAGCTCGAGAAGCTTGGCCTGGTCGTCGGTGCGGATGAGGATGGCGTCCACGTAGCGCGAAAGCACCCGGGCGGTATCGGCAACGGTCTCGCCGCGGCCGAGCTGGGACTCGCCGTCGCCGAGGACGATTGTGCGGCCGCCGAGCTGCTGCATACCGACCTCGAAAGACACCCGGGTTCGGGTCGAGGGCTTCTCGAAGATCATCGCCAGAGCCTTGCCGGCCAGCGGAGCGGCGTCGCCGGCCGCCATCGTGCCGGCCTTGAACGCGCTGCCCTGATCGAGGATGCCGCGCAGGGTCGCCGTGTCGAACCGGTCGAGATCGAGGAAGTGCCGGGGCGCGGTCATTTCACGCCGCTTCTGCTGCGAGCGCCACGCACGCCGCGTCGATAATCGCTGCCGCCTCGTCGACCTGCGCCGTTTCGATGATGAGCGGCGGCAGCAGCCGCACCACGTTGTCGGCAGCCGGAACGCTCAGCAGCCCGCCCTCGATCAGCCGTGCGATCAGCGCCTTGTTCTCGACCACGCACTTGAGCCCGCGCATCAGCCCGAAGCCGCGGGCCTCTGCGACGACACCGGGATGCTTGCGGGCGATCTCGGCCAGGCGGTCGCCGAAATCCTCGCCCACCGCGCGGACGTGATCAAGAAACCCTTCCGCCAGCACCACATCGAGGACGGCGTTGCCGACGGCTGTCGCCAGCGGATTGCCGCCGAAGGTCGAGCCGTGACTGCCCGGAGTCAGAGCCGCTGCCGCCTCTTCGGTCGCCAGGCAGGTGCCGATGGGAAAGCCGCCGCCGAGCCCCTTGGCGACGGCCATTGCGTCGGGCGCGATGCCAGCCCACTCGTGGGCGAACAGGCGGCCGGTGCGGCCGATGCCGCATTGGACCTCGTCGAAGATCAGCAGCAGTCCGAACTCGTCGGCGACGGCACGCAGACCCTTGAGGAAGTCGACGGTGGCGGCGTTGATGCCGCCTTCGCCCTGGATGGGCTCGACGAGAATCGCCGCCGTCTCCGGCCCGACCGCGGCGCGCAGTTCGTTGAGATTGCCGAAGGGAACTTGATCGAAGCCCTCGACCACCGGATCGAAGCCGTCGAGCATCTTCGCCGACGCCCCGGCGGCGATGGTCGCCAGCGTGCGGCCGTGGAAGCCTCCGGCGCAGGTGATCACCCGGTAGCGTTCGGGTGCGCCGTTCCGGTCGTGGAAGCGCCGCGCCATCTTCAGCGAACATTCGACCGCCTCGGCGCCTGAGTTGCAGAAGAACGCCCGGTCGGCGAACGTTGCCGCGACCAGCCGCTCGGCCAACCGTTGCTGCTGCGGGATGTGATAGAGGTTCGACGTGTGCCAAACACGACCGGCCTGATCGGTCAGCGCTTCGACCAGATGCGGATGGCAGTGGCCGAGCGAGGTCACCGCGACGCCGCCGCCGAAGTCGAGGAACCGCCGCCCGTCCGTGGCATACAGGTAGGCGCCTTCGCCGCGCTCGAAGGCGACGTCGTAGCGGTCATAAGTGGCCATAACGGCGGCGGTCACGGGCTGTCCCCCAAATGGTACGGGCCGGTGCGTTAGCATTTCCCGGTCATGCTCCGCAACCGGCCCTCCGCCGGAAAGGCGCCCTTTTATCGATGCCGCCCCGCGCTGTCAACGGCGCCCGGGCGAATGTCACGCAGGCGTCACGCCTTCAGCTTGTAGCCTGAGCGGAACATCCAGGTGCAGAGTGCCCACAAGGCCGCGTTGACGGCGGCGAGCACGGCGACGCCCAGCAGCGGCGGCGCGTCGGCGTGGCCAATGAACCCGTAGCGGAAGCCGTCGATCATGTAGAAGAACGGGTTGACGTAGGCGATGGCCTGCGCCGCCTCGGGCAGCCGGGCGATGGAATAGAACGTCCCAGAGAGAAACGACAGAGGCGTGACAAGGAAGTTGGTCACCGCGGCGATGTGGTCGAACTTCTCAGACCAGATGCCGCCGGCGACGCCGAGCAGCGACAGCATCAGCGAGGCCATGAACGCGTGATAGACGATGAACACGACGTTGTGGACATGCAGCGTCACGAACGGCGCCATCGCAACGGCGACGACGAGCCCAACCACGACACCCCGGGTGGCGCCGCCCATGGCATGGCCGAAGGTCAGTTCGTGGGCGTTCAGGGGCGGCATCAGGGTGTCGACGATGTTGCCCTGGACCTTGGCGATGACGATCGACGACGACGTGTTGGCGAAGGCGTTCTGGGCGATGGCCATCATGATCAGGCCGGGTGCCAGGAACTCCATGAACGGCACCCCGCCGACGGTCTCGACGGCGCGGCCCAAGGCCAGCGCGAAGATGGCGAGGAACAAGAGCGTCGTCACCACCGGCGCGATAATGGTCTGGGTGTAGACCTTCTTGAACCGGCGCACCTCGCGCCAGTAGAGGGTCCAGAGGCCGAGCCAGTTGGCACTGCCGAGATCGCGGGCCGGGTCCGCAGTCAGCTGGCCTGAGATGGGGAGTTCGGACGCATCGGACATGGTGCCGGTTATAATGGGGTCGCCACCGCCGGGCCACAACCGATGCCGAAATCCCCGACCCCCCCGCAAGGCGACGCCCAGGTCATTGGAGAACGCCGCGCTGCACTACGTCGGCCGGTTTGCCGCCACCGCGGAATCCCTGCGCCGGGTGTTGATGCGGAGAGTCGAACGGTCGGCCCGTGCCCACGGCACAAACAGAGCGGAAGCCGCCGCCTGGGCCGAGGACATCGTCGCCCGCTTCGTCCGCTCGGGCCTTGTCGACGACGCGGCTTTCGCCGAGGCGCGGGCGGCGACCCTGCACCGGCGCGGCACCGCGCGGCGGGTCATCCGGCTCCGGCTCCTGGAGAAGGGCGTCGACGAGGACACGATCAAAGGCGCCCTCGTGGCCTTGGGCGAGGACACAGCCGACAGCGAGCGGCAGGCGGCGGTCAATCTCGCCCGCCGTCGGCGCCTGGGACCGTTCCGCGTGGCCGAGGATCGCTCAACGCACCGCGAAAAGGACCTCGCGGCGCTGGCCCGTGCCGGCTTTGGCTACGACGTCGCGCGCAAGGTCGTCGACGCGGAACGCGCCGACGACCTTTAACGCGCTGGGTTACGGGCGTCCTCCGCCGATGGCCAAGTGTCGGGCCATCGGTATCCGGCACGCCCCGCTCCGAGTCAGATCGCCGGCCCCATGAGCAGGTCGGGCAGCCACGTGGCGATACCCGGGAATAGGCACAGCAGAACGATCCCGAGGACCATGCACACCATGAACGGGAACGCTCCCTTCAGCACTGTCGGTAGAGACACGTCGGCGACGATGCCGTTGATAACGTAAAGATTGAGGCCGACGGGCGGCGTGATCAGGCCGATCTCGAGGTTGATGGTGACGATCGGCGGCGTGTCAAGGCGACGGCCGCTCATCGCTGGCGCAGACGACGCAACACCGTGGCGTGGCGGCGAAGGCGACCGGCCCACGGATCTATGCTGGGCCAGCCCCGCCAACCATACTTGCTCAGGGGATTCGATGCCGCGCGGGCCGTGATCGACGGGGACGCGGAGCAGTTTGGATTCAGTGCGGATTCTGGTATGGTAACATCCACTGCGCCAAGAACACCATAGATGAATATCTCTCAGCGAAAATCAATCACCCGCGCTTCGCAGAAAGCTGAGAGACATGAGGAGATCGTTAAAGCGCTCTCCTTGGATCATGATATGGGCGCGAAGGCTTTCCGCCGCCCTTTCTTCGTCCCCAGCCATGATCGCTTCGACGATCGTTTCGTGCTCGGCAAAAGAGCTGCCGACCCGGCCGCGGACGCGGAGTTGCAGGCGCCGATAGGCTTGCAATCGCCGCCGCAGTTGGCGGACCTCGTTTGCGAGGAAGCGATTGTGACTGCCCAGATAGATGGTTCTATGGAATAACACATTCTTCTCGTAATAGACGTCGACATCTTCTGTCTCGGCTGGCAGGCGGCACGCTTCATGAGCGTTGAGTAAATCCCGGCGCTCATCGTCGCTCATTCGTCGTGTCGCCAGCCGTCCGCAGATCGCCTCCATTTCAGCCATTGTCTCGAACATCTCGACCAGAGTTTCCGTCGTTACCTCGGTCACAATCGCTCCCCGACGTGGCCGGATCTCAATAAGACCGGACGTCGAGAGTTGGTGCAGCGCTTCTCGGATCGGTGTCCGCGAGACCTCAAAGCGTTTCGCAAGGGAAACTTCATCGAGCCGCGTTCCAGGCGCGAGGCGCCCCGTAACGATTTCATCTTCCAGCGCTTTTCGGAGTTGGTCGACGATACGCTCGGCCATTATGCAAAACCTCGTTAAATTGTATACAATTTATCTTGACATGGATGCAACTTCATAGAAAACTGTACACCAATGAGCCCGAACTGTGTAATTGGGTCGTTACAGACATTCTTGCAGCTATGGGAGGCACCCATGACACCACTCCGCACATCAATTCTTGTGGGCGCCGTCGCGCTCGTCGCCGCGGGCTCGGTCCAGGCCCAAACTCTCAAAGCTTCGCATCAGTGGCCTGGTGGCAAGGGCGACGTACGCGATGAAATGGTTCAGATTCTCGCAAAGGAGGTCGAGAAAGCAGATGTCGGGCTGAAGATCCGCGTCTACCCGGGTGCCTCCCTGTACAAGCCGAAAGAGCAGTGGGGCGCTCTGACCAAGGGTCTGCTCGACATCTCAGCTTTCCCGCTGGATTACGCTTCCGGGCGGCATCCTGAGTTCTCCGCAACCCTGATGCCGGGGCTCGTACGCAATCACGATCGGGCTAACCGGCTCAACAATTCCGCGTTCATGCAAGACATCAAGAAGAGCATCAACGATGCCGGCGTCGTGGTGTTGGCCGACGCGTGGCTCGCGGGTGCCTTTGCCTCGAAGACGAACTGCATCACCAGCCCCGACACCGTCAAAGGACAGGTCACACGGGCGGCCGGGCCCGCGTTCGAGGAAATGTTGGCCGGTGCCGGAGCATCGCTCTCCTCGATGCCCAGCTCGGAGATCTATACGGCCATGCAGACCGGCGTGCTGATGCCGCCAACACCAGCTCCGGAAGCTTCGTCTCGTACCGTCTTTACGAGCAGGTCAAATGTCTCACTGCTCCCGGCGAAAACGCCCTGTGGTTCATGTACGAGCCAATCCTGATGTCGAAGCGAAGCTGGAAAAGGCTTTCGGAAACGCAGCAGGACGCTTTGCTGGCGGCCAGCAAAAAAGCCGAGGCGTACTTCCTTGAAAAGGCCAAGAAGCTCGATGAGAGGCTGATAGACAAGTTCAAGAAGGCGGGCGTCGAGGTCGTCGCCATGTCTCCCGAGGACTATCAGGCATGGCTCTCGATCGCCCAGGACACCTCCTACAAGAAATTCGCCGAGAAGGTGCCCAATGGCAAGGCGCTGATCGAAAAGGCGCTCGCTGTCGAGTGAACCGCGCCAAGCTCAGCCTTGCCTTGAGCCTAGCCTTCCACCGCTCAAGCGAAAAAAAACAGTGCCTCTCCCCGATTGGGGGAGAGGCCACAGGGAGGAAACAGCATGCGCAGGTTCAGAAGACTCGTAGACACCCTCTCGAAGATTTTCGGACTCGTTGCTGTGCTTCTGCTCGTCGCTTCCGTAGTGGTCGTCAGCCAGATGGTTTTTGTCCGCTATGTGCTTGTCGATTCGACGATTTGGCAGACCGAGTTTGTCACCTACTCAATCGTCGCGGCGACCTTTCTTGGAAGCCCCTACGTCCTGCTCCTCAAGGGCCATGTGAGAGTGGACCTCATCGAGAACGCCGTCGGAGACAGCGGCAAGATGGCGCTGCGGTATCTGTCCGACGTGCTGAGCTTCCTCTTCTGTGGGCTGCCGGCTGTGGCTGGCTGGATCCATTTCCACGAGGCATGGGTCAACAACTGGACGACCGATACCGTTTGGGCCCTGCCTTTGTGGATCCCCCTCCTGCCGATGCCGGTGGGTTTCGGACTTCTTTGCCTGCAGTTCATCGCTGACTTCCTCAGACTCGAGGAGGAAATCCAATGACTCCGCTCATCTCAGGGATTCTGGTTCTCTTCGTACTGCTGGCGCTTCTCGCCATCGGCATGCCGATCGCTTTCGCCCTCGGTTTCGTATCCGTCGCCGCCTTGATTCTCACCGAAGGTTGGTTCAGCGTCTCGATCGTCGGCGAGACGTTCTTCGGGGGACTTTCCAGTTTTGCCCTCGTTTCAATTCCAATGTTCATCCTGATGGGCGGCGCAGTGGCCGCGTCGCCGGCCGGCCGGGACCTCTATGAAGGGCTGGATCGCTGGCTCAACAGAGTGCCGGGAGGGCTCGTTCTCTCCAATCTCGGGGCGTGCTCCATTTTCGCGGCGCTCTCAGGTTCATCTCCGGCGACCTGCGCCGCAATAGGAAAGATGGGCATCCCCGAGATGACCAAGCGCGGCTATCCGGAGGAAGTCGCCGCCGGTTCCATCGCCGCGGGCGGCACCCTCGGGATCCTGATCCCCCCCCCAGCATCACCATGATCGTCTACGGCATCTCCACCGAGACATCCATTGGGCGTCTGTTCATCGCCGGGCTCCTGCCCGGTGTTTTGCTGACCGTCCTGTTCATGGGTTGGACGATCTTCTACTGCAGGGTCAAGGGCGTCGGCCTCGACGCGTTGGCCACGCGGTACAGCCTGAAACAAAAGCTCGAATTGCTGCCGCATGTCCTGCCGTTCCTGGCCATCATCGCCGGCATTCTTTACGTCCTCTACGGCGGCGTGGCCACGCCCTCTGAGGCGGCCGGGGTCGGAGCCCTGTTGGTCATCATTCTGGTCGTCGTGATTTATCGGTTGTGGAAGTTTGCCGCCTATAGCGCCGTTTTCCGCGATACGATCAAGGAGAGCGTCATGATCATGATGATCATCGGCGCTGCGGAGCTGTTCTCCTTCACGCTTTCGTCCCTGTTCATCACGCAATCGATCGCCGAGTGGATCGCCGCACTTGAGGTCAATCGCTGGGTGTTGATGGGCATCATCAACATCTTCCTCCTGATTGTCGGCTTCTTCCTTCCACCCGTCGCCGTGATCCTGATGACCGCGCCGATCTTGCTGCCAATCATCACCCAGGCCGGCTTCGATCCCTACTGGTTTGCGGTGATCTTCACCATCAACATGGAAATCGGCCTGATCACGCCACCTGTCGGGCTCAATCTGTTCGTGATCAACGCGATTCTCCCGGACCTGCCCTTGCCCTCGATCCTGCGCGGCTCGTTACCGTATGTGGGTTGCATGGTCCTGGGAATTGTCATCCTCAGCATCTTTCCGGAGATCGCCCTTTGGTTGCCTGACCTCCTCATGGGGCCGGTGCAATGAGCGCATCACCGATCCGTGCCGAAGGTTCAGCTTTCGCCGCGCAGGCCCGAGATCGATCGGGCTCGGATCCGGACTCGCGTTCGGGGGCTCAACGCCTCGTCTCGCTGACCGAGGAGCTGCTATCGAGGCCCGGCAAAGCATCCAGCGTGGCCGTTGCGCGAGCTATACTGGAGCAGTTTGAGGAATCGGACGAAGGCTCTAAGGTCACTTATTTCGAAGCGCTCGTTGATCGCTTCGGCGCGGACCATAAACGTTTGACTGAAGCCGCCCATCAGTATCTGGACGATCCCTCGAATGCTCATGCCGTGGCCCTGCATGACGCAGCCGAACCGCGTCGCCAGGAGTTAACCCGACGGCTCAATCGTGCCCCGGGCGGAACGGCGGCCCTAGTCGACATGCGTCGGCAGTTGATCGAACAATTGGAGAATTGCCCCGACCTCGTTGACGCGGACCACGATTTCTATCACCTGCTTTCATCATGGTTCGACCTGGGTTTTCTCGCTCTGGAGAGGATCCATTGGTCTACGCCGGGGACGATTCTGGAAAAGATCATCCAATACGAGGCCGTGCATGAAATCCTGACCTGGGACGACCTGCGCCGGCGCATCGAACCCTCCGACCGGCGCTGCTATGGATTCTTCCATCCGAATCTCGCCGATGAACCCCTCATCTTCGTGTCGGTCGCACTCACGCAGGGAATCCCGACAGCCATTCATCCATTGCTATCCGAAGAGCACAGCCCGATCTCCAGCGCCGCAGCCGACACGGCGGTTTTCTATTCGATCTCCAACTGCCAACAAGGCCTCCTCGGTGTGTCCTTCGGTGACTTCCTGATCAAGCAGGTTGTCGAAGAGCTCGCACTGGATTTGCCCGGCCTCAGGACCTTCGTCACATTGTCTCCGGTCCCAGGTTTCAAGAGGTGGCTGAGCACGGTCATCGCAGAGGGCAGCAATTCGCTGATTCGAGCCGAACACCGCGAAACTCTAAAGCTTTTGGACAAGTCCGACTGGCATTCGACACCTGAGACAGCTGCAGCATTGGAAGAACTGATTGTGCCGCTGGCTGCCTTCTATTTCCTGCGAGCCCGGCGTGAAGACAACACACCCGTCGACGCCGTGGCCCGCTTTCATCTCGCGAATGGCGCGCGGCTCGAGCGCATAAATTGGCTCGGCGATGTGTCTGCGGCCAGCCTGTCGAACGCCGCCGGATTGATGGTCAACTATCTCTATGACCTCCGGTACATCGAAAGAAATCATGCGGCTTTTGTCGGCCGAGGCGAGGTCGTGGCATCGACCGCCATCCGCGAGCGGTTGGGGGAATTGTCCAAGAATTGTCGTCCTCGGAACGTTTGCAATCCGGATGCTGGCGACTCGTTGTCCGTCCCCGGTAAGGAGTGAGGCGATGAGCACCAATGGACCTCTCGACGGCCTGCTGGTGGTCGATCTCACGCGCGTTCTCGCCGGCCCTTATTGCACGATGGTGCTCGCCGACCTCGGCGCCCGCGTGATCAAGGTTGAGTTGCCGCACACAGGCGACGACAGCCGCCAGTTCGGACCCTTTGTCGGCGGCAAGTCGGCCTATTTCATGTCGCTCAACCGCGGCAAGGAAAGCATCGCCCTCGACCTGAAGGCGGAAGCGGACCGGCAAATCTTCGACGCCCTGCTCGAACGCGCCGACGTGCTGATCGAGAATTTCCGGCCGGGCGCCATGGATCGGCTCGGCTACGGGTGGGACCATCTCAAGGACCGCTACCCGCGGCTGGTCTACGCGGCCGTCTCCGGCTTCGGCCGCACGGGCCCCTACGCCCATCGGCCCGCCTACGACATGGTCGTGCAGGGCATGTCCGGGGTGATGAGCCTCACCGGCCACGAAGGCGCGCCGCCGACGCGCGTCGGCACGTCCATCGGCGATATTACCGCCGGCCTGTTCGCCTCCATCGGCATCAACGCCGCCCTCTATCGTCGGACGCTGTCGGGGACGGGCGAGCTCGTCGACGTCGGCATGCTGGACGGCCAGGTGGCGATCCTGGAGAACGCCATCGCCCGATACTCGGCGACGGGCACGGTGCCGCAACCCCTGGGATCCCGCCACCCGTCGATCACGCCGTTCGACGCCTTCGCCGCTGCCGACGGCTACGTCATCGTCGCCGCCGGCAACGACGCCCTGTTCGGCAAGCTCTGCGAAGTGCTCGGCCGCACCGATCTGCCCGGCAACCCGCTGTTCGCCGCGAACGCCGAGCGTACGGCGCACGCCGCCGCGCTCAAGGACGAACTGGAATCGGTTTTCCGTACCCGCACGGTCGCCGCGTGGCTGGACGCGCTCGAGGAGGCCGGCATCCCCTGCGGCCCCATCAACACGGTGGACCGGGTGCTCGACGATCCCCACGTCAACGCCCGCAACATGGTCGTCGCCGTCGACGACCCCGAAGCCGGCCGCGTCGTCATGGCCGGCAACCCGATCAAGATGACGACCGTTCCCGACACCGCCACCCGCCCGCCGGCCCCCGACCTTGACGCCGACCGCGGCCGACTGCTGGCCGAGATCGGCCTCGACTGATCGGGATATGGGGCGCGGGGCAGTTGGGCGCGAGCGGCCTGGAGGCGGCGTCTCGAGCCCCCGCGAGGGCGTCGCTGGCGCTACTTCATGATCGAGTTCGGGGCGACGCCCTCCTCGACCCACTTCTCCAATGCGATGAGCGGATCGATGCTGAACTGATTGATGTCGTTGGGACCCTTGAGCAATCCGCAACGACCCATCCCGGGGGTCATGAACAGGCGGACGAACTCGGCGACTTTGTCAGCGTCGCCCATATTGGCAGCGAGCCGGTCATACCAGTCGACGGTCTTCATCGGCGGCACGATCGCGTCCGCCCAGCCGTGCCAGACGATCATCTTGCCGCCGGCATCCCTGAACTCGTTCAGCTCCGGACGGTCCGAGTTGTAGACCTTGGCCATCGCCGCGAGCCGCTGCGGGTCCCGGTCGAAGTCGAAGTCCGCGGCCGAGTAGGCGGTTCCCGGGTCGTCGGGGAACGCCATGTAGGCCGTGAAGTTCTGGTGGAACAGCGGTACGAGCTTGCCGCCGCCACCCGGCTTGCCGGTAAGCCACAGCCACCAGAAGCGTTCCGAACCGTAGGGGATTCCCGCCGGGTAGAGTACTTCCCCTTTGGAGTTGCGCGCACCCTGGCGCCACCGGGCGACGACCCCGAGCTCGGCCGACGAGAGGCAGCTGTCGGCCGCCGCGTCCGCCTTGCACTGCAGCGCGGAGAGATCGACCTTGCAGGCACGGGGTCGTCGATGACACCGTCCGTCTTGCCGTCGGCGCCGTCGCACTGGCGCATCACCTCGTCACCGATCAGCGCGTCCTTGCCTGGACCGAGGATCGCCGTTCCGTCCGGACCGGTATTGGCCTGGACGATCCAAGCCATCTCGGTCGCCACGAGGCCGGTATAGTCCATCGCCGGCGCGCCCGAGATGATGCCCGAGAACATCTTCGGATACCTGATCGCGGCCATGTTGGCCATGCGGCCGCCGGTCGAGCATCCCTGGAAGAAGGCGCTTGTTGCTTCGGTACCGTAGTAGGCGCCGATCACCGCAGTTGCGACGCGATTGGTTTCGCCGATCGAACGCCAGCCCCAGTCGCGTTCGGCCGGTGGGTTGTGATCCGCCCAACCGGCATCGATGACGCTGAGGCCGTGGTGCCCGCTGTCCGACGTGGCGCCGGCATACCCCTTCCTCAAGCCCGGAGTCATCGCGTTGATGAAGCCCTTCTTTGCGTCACCGCGACCGAGAACCCCGCAGAAGCCCCCGCACCCTACTTGGTAGAGCTTGCCGTTCCACCCGTCCGCCGGCAGGCGGATTTCGATCGAGATCGCCGGCAGCGCGGTAGCGCGCACCCGGCAATAGGCAGGCGAATCTTCGGTCGCGTCGACCATGGCCGCGCTGGTAACGTGCCCGCCATCGAGGGCAAGGCTCCGCAACGCGGCGCATTTCGTTCCGTCGTCGGCAATGACCGCCGTACCCGACAAGGCGACGAATCCGAGGGCAGCAATCGTGCCCGGAAGAAAACCGGTCTTTGTACTCATTTGAACTCCGCATTTCCCGTCGCCGGGTGCAGTGCCACAGGCGGGATCTTGGCCGTCGCCGTCATGGTACCGACCCGGTTGTCTAATTTGTGGACGTCTCCATTTGCGAGTGTTCCGTGACCACCGGCGGCGTGTCAAGGCGGCGGCCCCTCATCGCTGGCGCAGACGTTGCAACGCCGTGGCGTGCCGGCGAGGGCGACCGGCTCACGGGGCTATGCCGGGGGGGGCGCACCCCATACTCGCTCGGGGGTTCGATTTCGCGCGGGCCGCGATCGACGAAGACGGGGAGGCGGGCGGAGATGGATACGGAAGACCTCGGCAAGACCAAGTTCATGAACGTCGTCTTCGCCCTTGCCGGCAAGTCGATGGAAAGCGGACTGCGGGCCCGGCTGTTCGATCCACGGAAAACACTGCGCGGCGCCGACATCGCCCCCGGGCAAACCGTCCTCGAGATCGGATGCGGGACCGGTTTCTTCACGTTGCCTGCCGCCGAGATGATCGGCGAAACCGGGCGCCTCATCGCCATGGACCCGCTGTCCGGCTACGTGGAGCGGGTCAAAACAAAGGTCCGCGAGGCAGGCCTTGCCAACGTTGAAGTTGTCAGGCGCGACGCCCTGAACACAGGCCTGGACGACGCAAGTGTCGACGTGGTTCTGCTGTTCGGCGTCGTCCCCTTCCCGACTCTGCCGCTGGACCGCTTGCCCCCCGAGGTGCACCGGGTTCTGAAGGCCGACGGACTCCTGGCGGTGTGGTTGTTCCCGGTCACGTTCTGCGTGCCGTCTGACATCCTTCAGTCCGGCCTGTTTACCGACCTCGGCAAGAGGAACGGCGTCTACCGATACCGTCGGTCGGACCGCCAACCCGGCGGACCCATGTGAACCGGTTCCCTTCCCCAACACCGAATGCTAACGATGGTGCAGGGGAGGAAATCACATGACCGAGCAATCTGTAGCCCTCGTCACCGGCGCCGCGTCCGGAATCGGTGCCGCCATATCCCGGGCGTTCGCCGAGGCCGGCACGCGGGTGATCCTGGGCGACATCGACCTTGAGAGGGCAGCGGTGACGGCGGCGGAGATCGGTGGCACGGCCAATGCCATCCGCCTCGACGTCACCAAGCCAGACGATTGGACCGCAGCCGCCGAAGGGATCAAGGCTGATTCCGGGCGGCTAGATGCGCTGGTCAATTCCGCCGGTCTTTTGTCCCTCGGCACGGTCGAGGAGTGCAGCCTCGAGGAGTGGCGGCGCATCCAATCCGTCAACGTCGAGGGCACGTTCCTCGGCTGCCGGGCGATGATCCCGCTGCTCGCCGCCTCGGGCGGCGGCGCCATCACCAACATCTGTTCGGTCTCCGGCGTCGTCGGCGGCCACAACCTCGCCGCCTACAATGCCAGCAAAGGCGCCGTCCGCATGCTGACCAAGTCCGTGGCGCTGCACTGCGCCCGGTCCCGCAACGGGGTCCGCTGCAACACGGTGATGCCCACCTTCGTACGGACGCCGATGCTGGACGACATCGTGCCGGCCACCGAACAGCACAAGCTCGAACGTCAGGTCCCCATGGGACGGCTGGTCGAGGCCGACGAAGTCGCGGCGCTGGTGCTGTTCCTCTCCAGCGACGCGGCGCGGATGATCACCGGCGCGGACTACACCATCGACGGCGGCGCGACCGCCTGAACCCGGTCAACCAGGGAGGAAACCATGGGCGTGCGAATCGACAAGGACGGCGACGTCTGGACCATCGTCCACGACCGGCCCGAGGCCCGGAACGCCGTCAGCCCGGAGGCCGCCGACGCGCTCACAACCGCCTTCGAGGAATTCGAGGATGGCGATGCCAAGGTGGGCGTCTTCTGGGGCGCAGGCGGCGCCTTCTGCGCCGGCTGGGACCTGAAGTACGCCTCGACGCTGACCGATTCAGGTAAGTTCCAGGACGAGATCGCAGAGGGGCTCGGATTTCCCTTGGGCGCGGCACCCGCACAGCGCGGACCCATGGGACCTTCGCGCATGGAGCTCACCAAGCCGGTGATCGCCGCCGTCGAGGGGCCGGCGGTGGCGGGGGGCACCGAACTGGCGCTGCTGTGCGACATCCGGGTGATGGCCGAGACGGCCTACTTGGGCATCTACTGCCGCCGCTGGGGTATCCCGCTCTTGGACGGCGGCACGGTGCGCCTCGCCCGCCTCGTCGGCCAGGGGCGGGCGCTGGAGATCACCATGACCGGCCGCAAGGTGCCAGCCGAGGAGTGCTACCGCATCGGGCTCTGCGAGAAGGTCGTGCCCGAGGGACAGGCCCGCGCCGCGGCCGAGGAGATGGCCTGGGAGATCGCCCGGTTCCCGCAAGGCGCGGTGCTGGCCGACCGCCGCTCGATCATCGAGACCCGCGGGCTCACGGTCCACGAGGCGCTCAAGCTCGAATGGGCCAACGGGGTCGACGCCATCCGCACCGAAGGCGCCGCCGGCGCCGCCCGTTTCAGCGCTGGCGCAGGACGGCATGGGGACTTCTCCGAGGTTTAGCGGGATGCGTTCCGCGTGGCGGTTCAACCCTCCGCGTCGGGAAGGTCGACCTTGGCGGTCTCGGAGCTGGACGTGGACGGCTTCTCGGGCGGCGAAGCCGCGGGCTTCGTTTCGGTGCCGGAGTCGATCCGGATCCGTCCGGCCGGGGATGAGCCGTCCTTGAGTTCGCCGAAGTAGAGAGTGCGGTGGGGGAAGGGGATCTCGATCCCCAGCTCGTCGAAGCGCTTCTTCATCCGTCTGTTGAACTCGCGCCCGACCATCCATTGCTTGATGGGCAGAGTCTTGATCCGCGCTTTCACGATGACCGCCGAGTCGCCGAACTGGTCGACGCCGAGAACCTCCAGCGGTTCGAGGATTTCTGGGCCGAACTCGGGGTCCTCGCGCAGCTCCTCGACGATGGTCTTGGCGACCTCGGCGACCTCGTCGGTGTCCTCGCGGTAGGCGACGCCGATGTCGAGGAGGTAGTACGAGTACTCCTTGGTCATGTTGGTAACGGTGTCGACCGAGCTGAACGGGATGGTGTGCACGTTGCCGGAGAGGTCGCGGAGCCGGATCGAGCGTATCGAGATGGCCTCGACGAGCCCGCCGATGCTGGCGACGTTGACCACGTCGCCCACGGCAATGGCGTCCTCGAACAGGATGAAGGCGCCGGTGATGACGTCCTGGACCAGCTTCTGCGAGCCGAAGCCAATAGCGAGGCCGACGACGCCGGCGCCGGCCAGCAGCGGCGCGATGTTGATGCCGACCTCCGAGAGCACGATCAGCACCACCATTACCGTCAGCACGACGAACAACGCGTTGCGCAGCAGCGGCAGGAGCGTCCGCGCCCGGGCGCTGCGTTCGACAAGGTTGCCGTCGGGATCGGTCTGTTCCAGGTAACGCTCGATCGCCGTGCTGGCACCTTCCCACACCAGAACGGCGCCGGTCACGACGATGGCGATGCTGACGACGCCGCCCATGAACCGCGTGCCGGCGTCGCCGGTCACCCAGCCGATCACGTCGCCGCCCCAGGCGCCGACCAGGGCCAGCGCCGCGGTCGCCCAGATGACCACCCGCAGCACCACCTGCAGGACAGGCAGGTACCGGTTGGCGCGCTTTTCGAGGAACGGATAGCGGGCGGTGAGCTGGTCGGAGATGTGGAAGCCGCGTTCGACCAGATGGCGGACACCGCCGGTGACGACGAACGCGACGACGAGGATCAGGGCCGAGATCGCGGTGGCTCGGGCGAGGTAGGCGAAGCCTCCTTCCACATCGAGCAGCCACACGACGAAGACGGAGACGATGTAGAGGATCGCCAGAACATGCCAGATGTCGGCGAACCGCCGGCGCAAGAGGCCCGCGCCGCTAACAGCGGGTCCGGCGATCCATCCCGCGACGCCGACGCGGTTCTGCAGCACGAAGACCACGGCCATGACCGTGAGCAACAAACCGAGCACGCGGAGTAGGCCTAATGCTCCGCCCGGCGGCAGGCCGAGAATGCGGGCGGCCTCGGCGGCGAAATAGCCGAACACGGCGACGGCGACCATGCGGCGGACCCAAATGAACAGGTAATTGGCGGTCTCGTCGGCGAGCGGCAAAAGCCGCAGCGACGGCGCTGCCGGCACCAGCACGACCCGGGCCGCGGCGCCGATGCCGAAGGCGATCAGATAGGCGGTGATGAAGACGCCCATCACCAGCCGCGCCTGCTCGGCCGGCTGGATGATGCTCAAGGCGCCATAGGCAGCCGCGGCGAAGGTGGCGGCGGGAACCACATCGAGGACGGTGCGCGCGGCGAGGAACACGCTGCGCACCCACAGGCTCTCGACGTCGCGGCTCTCCAAGGACCGGCGCGGTCGGCGCAGCGCCATTCGGACCAGAAACTCGACGACCCACCCGACGCCGAGCACGACGACCAGCTTGACCAGCAGTTCGGTCCAACGGGCCCTGGCCTCGGGATCAGCAGCTTCCGCACGGATCGCCTGGACCGCATCCGGCAGATCGCCGACCGCATTGGCCAGATCGACCAGTTGTGACCCGGTCAGCCGGGCGCTTTCGGCGAGCGCGTGAACAATCCGCGTACCGAAGTCCCGGGTTACGGCCGTCGACTCCGTCACCTTGCCCTGGTTTGCGGCAATCAGCGCGCGGATGTTGGCCAGAAGCTCGGCCCGCTTAGCCTCATCCTCGATGGTCGCCGCCAGGGCCTCCAGCTCGGCGATCGCGGCGTCCGGAGGCGGTGCCGCCTGTGCCGCTACCGGCGCAGGCGCGAGGCACAGCAGTGCGAGCACGAGCCCCGTGCTGAACGCCCGCGCCCAGCCGCCCGTTACGATGGAATGCAACCGCCCCATTCCCCCTGCCGGACTTGCCAAAGCCATCAAGGCGGGCGAGATTACCCGCGCATCCGCCGCCTGTCACACGTTGCGTAACCGTTCTTCCGGCCCACACGAGGACCCCGATGACCGTGACCATCTATCACAACCCCCGGTGCAGCAAGTCGCGCGCCACGCTGTCGCTGATCCAGGAGCGCGGCATCGAGCCCGTCGTCGTCGAATACTTGAATAACCCGCCCGACGCCGCCGAGCTGAAGCGCATTCTCGGGCTCCTCGGCAAGCGGCCCCGCGACATCGCGCGACCGAAGGAAGCTCGCGAGGCCGGCATCGACCTCGATGCCGCCGACGACGCGCTGATCGCGGCGATGGTCGCCAATCCCATCGCCATCGAGCGGCCGATCGTCGTCACCGCCGATGCCGCCCGCATGGGCCGCCCCCCGGAGAGCGTTCTGGAAATCCTCAAAGACTAGGAGACGCGCTTCGCCGTGACCGGCGGCATCACCCTTCTCGACACTACGCTCCGCGACGGCATCCAAGGCCGCAAGGTCCCGGTCGAAGGCCGCGCCGAGGTCTTCGCGCTGATCGACGCCGCCGGGGTCGACGTGATCGAGGTCGGCGTCGTCGCCCGTCCGGCCGATCCCACCGTCGCCATCGCCGAGGCCCTCGACGTCGTCCGCAATGCCGCCGGCTGCGTACTGGCCTTTCCCGATCCCGAGGCCATCGCTGCGGCGGGTGCGGTTCTCCGGAGTCACGAGCGGCCGCGGCTCCACGTGTTCAATTCGGTCATGGTGCGCAGCGGCGGCGAATCCGTATGCCTCGACGGGATCGCCACGACGGTCGGCGCCGCCCGGAACGCCTGCGACGACGTCCAGTGGGCGGCGCTCGACGCAAGCCGCGCCGACCCGGCGTTCGTCCATCGCGCCGTCGAGATGGCCGTCGCGAACGGTGCCATGACCATCAACGTCTCCGACACCCTTGGCGTCTCACTGCCGGACGAGTTCGCCGCCCTGGTCGCCGAGGTCGCTAAACGGGCCGGCGACGCGATTGTTTCCGTGCACTGCCACGACGATCTTGGGCTGGCGACGGCGAATACGCTGGCTGGCCTGCGGGCCGGTGCCCGCCAGGCCGAGGCGGCGATCAACGGCCTCGGCCCGCGCGGCGGCAACACGAGCCTGCAGGAAGTGGCCCGCGCCCTCGCCGCCCGCCCCGACATGTTCCCCGACGGCTGCCGCGTCGAAATAGACGCGGTCGCAAAGGCCGGCGCTGCAGTATCGGCATTCGTCGACGGTTAACCAACAGCGGGCCGGGGTGGACGCGACAATGGGTCGAGACTAACAATCGGCGACCGCAATCGCCTCGATCTCCAGCAGCCATGCCTCGTCGTAGATGCCGGCGATGATGACTGTGAGCGCAGGACTGAGATCGCCGAGCACTTCCGAGCGCACCGCACTGTTCTGGGAGCGGTAACGACGGTCCGACAGGAAGGTCGTGTGCTTAACGATGTTCTGCAGACCCATGCCTGCCGCCTGCAGCTGCGCCTCGACGTTGTGCCATGCCAGACGCGCCTGATCGGCAAATTCCTCGGGTACAGTGCCGTCCGCCGCCACCGGGGTTTGGCCGCTGACGAACAGCAGGCGGGAACTGCCCTCGACGGAGACAGCCTGCGAGTATCCACCCGAGGGGGCAGGCGCCTGCGGCGAGTTTATGCTGCTGATGCGCATGTCGTATCGTTCTCCTGTGCCGGGTTGGGTGGCCGTGTCGGGAAGTGCACAGGGTATCGCGCCGGCGTTCCGCCGTCGTCCTGAGGCGCCGATCATAGCTCTCGCAGGAACGCGGGACGCAGCACCGGGGCGCCGGCGCGGGCGGCGGCGATCATGGTCAGCAGGCGGTCGCGGTCGCGGGGCAGGTTGCCGGCCAAGGCCAGGCAATTGGAGGCATGGTTGGAGCGGAAGATGATCGGCCGAGGCGGATCGAGGGCGGCGATCAGCCGCTCCTGCTCGGCCAGCACGCCTTCGTCGTCCTGCCATTCGAAACGGTCGCCGCCGCGGGCGAAGCGCTCCTGGTAGTCCTTGACCACGTCGTATTCGAGCCGGAGCTGCAGGGTCGAGAGGTAGGTCGGCGGCGCGGCGCTGACCACCGCCGCGGTGCCGTCGATGTGGTCTTGCCAATGGTGCTTGCCGCCGAGGCCGAGCACGACGGTCGCCGACACCTTGAGCCCGCCCTCCGCGGCCCGTTCGAGAGCGCTCTGCATGGTCTTGGGTGTCGCGCCCTTGACGATGCGCTTCAGGATGTCGGCGGAGCCCGATTCGATGCCCAAGTAGACCAGGTTGAGCTTGCGCTCCTTCAGCGCCTGCAACTCGGCGGCCGGCTTGTCGTTGAGGTTGATCGGCGTCGCGTAGGCCGAGACCCGGGTCAACTCGGGGAACGTTTCGGCCAGCTTGTCGAGGATGCGCTTGAGGTCGTCGGTCGGCAGCGTCAATGCATCGCCGTCGGCGAGGAACACCCGCGACGTGTCGGGCCAGACCCGGGCGGCGGCGTCGATGTCTGCGAACACCTCATCGAGCGGACGCGCCCGATAGGTCTTCGTTTTGTACATGGAACAGAAGGTGCAGTGGTTGAACGAACAGCCGATCGTCGCCTGGATGATCAGATTGTTGCCCTCGCTTGGCGGGCGGTAGAGCGGCATGTCGTAGGCCAGCGGCATGGACTCAATCTAATCGCCCTTCCGAACCCCGGCAACCGGCTGCCGGTCGCCGAAAAATCACCGGCCACGGGGTAGGCATTCCGGGGCGGAGGTCTATAATGGCCGCCCACGAGGGGCGCGGACCGTCGCAGGGGCAACCGACAGGGGATTCCCGGACATCTCGCAGGATGGCGCCCGGCGCCGGTCTGCAAGCACGCCCCCTTGTCCGCGAAAGGGAAGGAAGAACAATGACCGGTGCGGCCTCCAAGACCATCTCACCAGACCAATACGACGCTTGGCTGTTCGATCTCGACGGCGTCGTCACCGACACCGCCAGCATTCACAGCGCGGCCTGGAAAGAGTCGTTCGACATCTTTCTCAAGAAGGTCGCCGACCGCGACGGCACCGACTTCGTGCCGTTCGACATCGAGACCGACTACTACGTGTATGTCGACGGCAAGCCCCGCTATGACGGGGTCGACAGCTTCCTGCGATCGCGCGGCATCGAACTGCCGTGGGGGACCCCGGAAGACGGCCCCGACGAGGAGACGGTGTGCGGTGTCGGCAACAAGAAGAACGCGTTGTTCAACGAGATCATCAAGGAGCGCAGCCCCGACATCTTCGATTCCAGTGTCGCGCTGATCCGCGAGCTCAAGGCCAAGGGCGTCAGGCTCGCGGTGGTCTCGTCGAGCAAGAACTGCGGGCCAATTCTCAAGATCTCGAAGCTGGATGACCTGTTCGAAGAACAGATGGACGGACTGGTCGCCGCCGAGCGGGGACTGCCGGGCAAGCCCGAACCGGATACCTTCATCGCCGCCGCCGAGGACATGGGCGTCGACGTCAGCCGCGCGGTGGTCATCGAGGACGCCATCTCCGGCGTCCAGGCCGGGCGTTCTGGGAACTTCGGCCTCGTCATCGGTATCGCGCGGCACGACGAGCCGCAGGCGCTGCTCGATAACGGTGCCGACATCGTCGTCCAGGACATGGCCGAAATCACCATCACCGACTGAGGAGCCTCCGATGACCCAGAACATCGGCGACCTGCCGAACGCGCTCGCCCACATGGACGAATTCCAGCGCCGCCTCGGCGGCAAGACACCGGCCGTGTTCCTCGACTACGACGGCACGCTGACGCCGATCGTCGACCGTCCCGAGGACGCGATCATCTCCGACAGCATGCGCGAGGCGGTGCGCGGGCTGGCCGGACGATGCTCGGTGTGCGTGGTCAGCGGCCGCGACCGCCCGGTGGTCCAGGAACTGATGGGTCTCGACAACCTGATCGTCGCCGGCAGCCACGGCTTCGACATTTGGAGCCCCACCGGCGGCGACATCCAGAAGGACATGGCCGCCGACTACCAGGACCTGCTGGCCGAGGTGAAGGCCCGGCTCCATGCGGTGATGGACCCCATCGAGGGCGCGCTGATCGAACCGAAGAAGGCGTCGGTGGCGGCGCACTACCGCCTCGTCGCCGAGGACGAACAGGGCAAAATCAAGGACGAGGTGGACGCCATCCTCGCCGAGAACCCGGACCGGCTGAAGGTGACGCCCGGCAAGATGGTCTACGAGATCCAGCCGAAGATCGACTGGCACAAGGGCAAGGCGGTGCTCTACCTGATCGAGGCGCTCGGCCTCGACCGCGACGACATCATGCCCATGTACTTCGGCGACGATCACACCGACGAGCATGCCTTCGAGGCGCTGGCCGGGCGCGGGATCAACATGTTCGTCGGCCACGCCGACGACCCGGAGGTCGGCGGGCGCACCACCTTCGCAGACTTCATCCTGGGGACCATGGAAGAGGTCGAGAAGTTCCTGGATTCATTGGCGCGGTAGTTCGCCACCCGGGACCCGACCGCCGAACGACAACACGAGGGGGAACACGATGTCGACCTGGACGCTGGCCTACGATTCTTTCGTGCCCGAGGAAGAGGGCCTCCGCGAGACACTGACGTCGACCGGAAACGGCTATTTCTGCACCCGCGGCACGGCCGAGTGGGTCGAGGCCAACGATACCTATTACCCCGGCACCTACATGCACGGCGGCTTCAACCGAGCGATCACCATGATGGCCGGCAGGCCAGTGGTGAACGAGGACTTCGTCAACCTGCCCAACTGGCTGGTGATGAAATTGAGCATCGAAGGCGGCGCGCCCTTCGCCCTCGAAGACGTCGAAATCCTCTCCTACGCCCATGAACTCGACATCAAGGCCTGCGCGGTCAATCGGACAGTCCGTTTCCGCGACAAGGAGGGGCGCGAGACGACGCTGGCCAGCCGCCGCTTTGTCAGCATGGCGCAGATGCACCTCGCCGGTCTGGAGTGGACGATCACCCCGGAAAACTGGTCGGGTCGCGTCGAGGTGACCTCGGGGCTCGACGGGCGAATCACCAATTGGGGTGTGCCGCGGTACCGCGAACTGGAGGGCAAGCACCTCGATCCTGTATCCAGCGGCACCTTCCGCGACGACGGGATCTCGCTGCTGGTGCAGACCAACCAGTCGCGCATCTACGTCGGCCAGGCCGCCCGCACCCAGGTGTTCGGCGACGCCGGGGCTTTTCCCGTCGACCGCGCGGTGCACCAGGAGGCCGGCTACATCCACCAGACCCTGGCCTTCGACGTCGCGCAAGGATCGCCGGTCCGGGTCGAGAAGATGGTGGCGTTATATTCGTCGCGGGACTCGGCAATCAGCGAGCCGGTGGTCAATGCCGAGGCTCTGGCGGCCCGTGCCGATCCGTTCGAAGCCGCCTACGCCGACAACGCCGCCGCCTGGGAGGCATTGTGGCGCATCTGCGACATCGAACTGCCGAACCAGGACCGGGTTCAGATGATCCTGCGCTTCCACATTTCGCACGTGTTGCAAACCTGCTCGCCGCACACGGTCGACCTCGATGCCGGCGTGCCGGCGCGCGGGCTCAATGGCGAGGCCTACCGCGGCCACATCTTTTGGGACGAGCTCTACATCTACCCCTTCCTGAACTACCGCCTGCCCGACGTCACCAAGTCGTTGCTGATGTACCGCTACCGCCGAATCGACGAGGCGCGGGCAGCGGCGAAGGAGCACGGCTACGCGGGCGCCATGTACCCATGGCAAAGCGGCTCGGACGGCACCGAAGAGACCCAGGTTGTCCACCTCAACCCGAAGTCAGGCACCTGGGACCCCGACTACAGTCACAACCAGCGTCACGTCAACGCGGCGATCTTCTACAACATCTGGACCTACTACCAGACCACCGGCGACATCGCCTTCCTCGCCGACTACGGCGCCGAAATGCTGGTCGAGATCACCCGGTTTTGGGCCTCGATCGCGCACTTCAATGAGGAGACCGGGCGGTTCGAGATCCACGGCGTCATGGGACCGGACGAGTACCACGAGGAATTCCACGGCTCCGACGAGCACGGCGTGCGCAACAACGCCTACACCAACATCATGGTGGCGTGGATGTGCGAGACCGTGCGCACGGCCCTGGACGAGCTGTCGACGTCGCAACGGCAAGGGCTGATCGCGAAGCTCCACGTCAGCGAGGACGAAGTCCAGGTGTGGACCGACATGAGCTACAAGATGGTCGTGCCATTCCACGGCGACGGGATCATCAGTCAGTTCGAGGGCTTCGAAACCCTCGAGGAGTTCGACTGGGAGGGCTATCGCGCCAAGTACGGCAACATCCAGCGCCTCGACCGTATCCTCAAGGCCGAGGGCGACACGCCGGACCGTTTCCAGTTGGCCAAGCAGGCCGACACCCTGATGCTGTGGTTCCTGTTCCCCGAGGAGGAAGTGCGCCGGCTGCTGGGCCGCCTCGGCTATCCCTACAAGTCCGATACGGCGCGGAAGAACATGGACTACTACTATCACCGCACCTCGCACGGCTCGACGTTGAGCCTGATCGTGCATGCCGACATCGAGGCCGATCAGGAGCCCGAGCAGTCCTGGGAGATGTTCCAGGCGGCGCTGGAGAGCGACGTCAACGACATCCAGGGCGGCACCACCCGGGAAGGCGTCCACATGGGGGTGATGGCAGGAACGCTGGACCTGATGCAGCGGGGCTATGCCGGCGCAAACATCATTGACGACGTGCTGACCTTCGAACCCAAGCTGGTCGACCACCTGGACGGACTCGCGTTCCATATGAAGTACCGTGGCACGCCGATTTCGGTGAAGTTCAGCGGCACCACCCTGAACGTCACGGTAGAAGACGGCGGCGCCGCGTCGATGAAGGTCGGCGTCGGCGGCACGGTCAAGGAGATCAAGGCCGGCGAAACTGGGTCTTTCGCCGTCTGAGTCTAGGTCAGCCGCGCCGCAATCTCCGCGGTGTCGGCACCTCGGGGCACGCGCACGAGGTGTGCCGGGCACCTGCGGCAATCCGAACTGCCGAATCCGGGTTCCGGCACAGTGGCACCCGGCAGCGTCATTGCCGCGGCGAGAATGCGGCATTCGTCGCCACCCGGCACGGCGATCCAATCGACAACCCGCCCTGCGGCGGTCAGCCGATCGATATGCCAATGCGGCTTCTTCGCCGGCCGGAGATGACGGGCGACGCGGGCGTCGATGCCGCCGGGACCGTAGGCGCTGCCGGCGTAGACGTAGCGGCCGGACGACAAGCCTGCAGCGGGATGGTCGAGATCAATAATGAGCGCATAGGCACCGGCGCCAACCGGCGGCTCGGCGTTTGCCATCAGAATCGGTAGCCGTATCGAATACCCACGTTCTCCAACCCCTCGTTCGAATCGCACAGGTCTGCGTTGGAGATGTGCGAGAAGTGAATCATCACCGCGTGGTTCTCGGTGATCCGGTAGCCGAGGTCGGTGGCCAGGTGGAAAAGCACGCTGCATCCCAATTCCTTGCGGTCGGGATCCCCGGTCTCCTCTTCGCCGGTGTGATAGGCGCCGCCCAGGTTGAACTCCATGAAGACGTCGTCGCCCCAGATGTCCCAGTCCCAGGTGAGCCCGGCATAGGCCTGATGGGTGTCGCCATCGGAATGGAAATGACCGCCGATCACCGGGCGCGGCGACCACAGGAAGTCCAGGAACTGAGGTGAGCGGAACAGGATCTCGAGGTTGGCATCGACGCCATCCTCCTTGTGGCTCGAAAACGGCCCTTGGTCGTGGAGCATCGCGCCGACGCGGACCTCGGTGAGCCATCCGTAAGGGGATCGGTCCCGAGATGGCGTCTGCACTGGGCGGACCGGTGCGGAGGCCGGGACCGGTGCTTGGGCGACGGGCCGCGATGGCTGGACGCGCGGCGACGGCGTACCGAACAGGCCCGGGTCGTTGGGATAGCTGAGCACGCCGCTCGGCAGGATCGGTGCCGGAGCCGGCGGGGGCGACGCATACAAGGGACCCGGTGCATTGGGGTAGCTGAGTGCGTCCGCGGGCAGGGTATAGCGTTCGGCTGGAGTGGCGAACGGGTGGGGGCTGTGCAATGCCGAATTGACGTCATAGAGCCCCGCTCCGGCCCCGGCTTTCCCGGATGCCAGAACCAGTCCTCCGGCGATGGTCGCGACGACCAAAGTGGTGCGATTCATGACTCCCCCGTTTGGTCTCCTTGTCTCGCCTTTCGCTCCGTGCGTCAAGCCGTGGATCGTTGACCGGCCGCATCGCGGCGGGCAACATCGTCCCCGTCCAAACCGCCAGCACAGGCGGACGGTCCGATGAATTCGGGGGCATTGTTGACGAAGAGCACACGCGCGGAGGGGGGCGACTTCGGGTCGCACACGAGAGGAGAAACACGGGTCGAGCGCGGCCGCCCGGCGTCCATTGGCAAGCCGAGCCTGCTCGCCCGCCTTTTTGGCCGTTTTGGCGCCGGACGAGACGGGCGGCTCGAGGTCCGGATCGCGTCCCTCACGGGCAGTGAAGCCAGCGACGAGGACACCCAACGCCTGCTCCGCGCGTTCGACGGCCGGCCAGGTGTCCGCGTGCGTCGCCTCGGCCAACCATTCGCCCTGGAGTCGGCAATCGACGAGGCGCAGGCGCTGGCCGCGACGGCCGCGGCGGGACGGAGGCTGTTGGCCCAGGCCCAAGCCGACCTGTTGATCTGGGGTGACGTTCCAAGCCCTGGCACGACGGCCAACCTGCGGTTCATTCCCGCAGCCATTCGGGGAGAGGAGCAACTCGGTTCCATCGGACCGGCATCGACGCTCAGCCTACCGGTGGCGTTCGAGTCCGATCTTTCCGACGTGTTGATGGCGGTCGTGCTGTCGGCGACCACCCCGATCACGGAGGGGCGGGCGGCGGCACTGGCGTCGGCGTTGCCGGTGGCGTTCGATGCTGCCAAGGCCGTGGTCGGCCGGCTGCCGGCCGAGCTGACGGCGCGGGAAAAGGCGACGGTTCACGCCTGTATGGGGGACGTTTCGGCGCGCCTCGCGGCCATGCGGAACGATATGGCTCTGCTGGCAACGGCGTGCGAGTACTACGGCCTCGGATTGAAGTCCCTGTCCAAGGACGAGGCACCGCTGCATTGGGCGACAGTGCAGAAAAACCTCGGGCTGGTCCTGCTCGTCCAGGCCGAGATGGACGGCGATACCGAACGCCTCGAAGCCGGGATCGATGCCCTTCGCGCGGCCCTTCAGGTGCTAGCCCGGGACCGCTTCCCGCGCACCTGGGCGGCGGCGCAGAACCATCTGGGTGAAGCGCTCTATCGCCTCGATGCGAAGACGGGCGATCACGAACTGATCAAGCACGCGGTCGCCGCCTACCAGGCAGCGCTGCAAGTCTACAACCGATCCGAAACCCCCAACCAATGGGCCGAAACACTGCACAACTTTGCGCTGGCCGCCCAACTCCTTGGTGAACAGGTGGACGCCTCGAAAAACCTCGCTGATTTGTCGCTGATCTGATTCAATCACTGCTGATGATCACGGGAGGCGACGATGATCCACGAGCCTGGATTTTTTGACCTTGATTACCGTTACGAGCAGCTCAGCCAGTCGGGCGATCCACTGGAACGGTTGTCGGAAGTCGTGAACTTCGAAGCGTTCCGCTATC
>Ga0209785_1000008_pt1 | contig 151869 bp, 137 predicted proteins | sample WorMetG1BERMUDA2_FD_187403 | JGI IMG/M metagenome (GOLD analysis project Ga0209785, IMG submission 187403) | Marine gutless worms symbiont microbial communities from Max Planck institute for Marine Microbiology, Germany - Inanidrilus... ...
GCCGGTGTGCGCTTCACCCTTTGCGTTCACCGCCAAATCACAGATCCATCATGGTTAAGCTATTGATTTGCCCATACTATCATGTGTGGCTATTGGTCTGAAGCGCCGTTCATCTGGGGAATGCGGGCTTAAATCATGAAAACGCAGATCTTCGATCTCAAGAGTCTGTCTTGCGCGACGAAATGCTGTTCCTGCTGACTTATGGTGATACGGGAATACCCGTCCTCTGCCACCCGTCAGGATTTTTTGCTCCAGGAGCAGTTGCCAGGCGTCAAATCCAGTTAAGTTAAGCAATGGCACTTTCTGGCTGTTTCCGTCCTTTTGCCGAGGGTCTTTGCGATCCTGAACTACAACGACGCGCCTTTTCAGATCGACGTCCGACCATTGGATCTTGAAAATCTCTTCCAATCTCATGGCAGTTGCGATTGCAAAACGAATAACACGCCCCATGGGGATAATCATGTTGGTCTTGTTGTCGAAGTGGTCGAGCAGCGCGTCAATTTCATCCTCTGTCGGGCGGCGATCCCGTTCCTTGGACCGGCCAATCAAGCCCAGCCGCGATAACGCCGTCCTGGCGAGCCGGAGATCTTCCGTGTTTGTACTGATGCCGTGAAGCGCTGCAGCATGCGTTAACACCGTGTGGATGTAGGAGAGATCGACTGACAGCGTGACGGGCCCTGCGCCTTGCCGGGCACGCATTTTTCCGTAACTGATCAACGCAGAGCGGTTAAGATTGGCAATGCGGGTTGTGCCAATGTCCCGCTTCAGAGCCTCCAGTACCGCGTTCTTTGAACGACGGATTGGTTTGCCGACCTCGTGCAGATCAGCAATGTGCATGTTAATCAGGTCAGCGATGGTTTTCGGCGTTCCGATTTTTCGGGAAGTCGGCTCGCAACCGATGTCGATCATTCGCTCGGTCTCGGTTACCCATTCCGACGCGAGGCTCTTTAACCGGAAGGTTCGTGAGGCATATTTGCCTTTACGACGAACCTGTGCTCTCCAATTACCTTCCTTGGTTCGTAAAATGGTCGCCATGACCCGTGCAGTCCTTTCAATCCGTGCAAAATCCGTGCACTGAGAGATCAAAAGAGGTACAAATCCGTGCAATTTCGTCCAAAAACAGCCATCTCGTTCCTCATTTGATCTTATTGAAATGTATCATAAATACCTGAAAAATATAGAAAAAATCTTTGCCGTTGCACCGATGATGGATTGGACGGACCGGCATTGCCGGTTCCTGCATCGCCAACTGACGCGCCGGGCGCTGCTTTACACCGAGATGGTGGTCGCCGATGCCGTGATCCATGGCGATCGCGCGCGGCTGATCGGATTCGATCCGGCCGAGCAACCGCTGGCGCTGCAGCTTGGCGGCTGCGAGCCGGGGAAACTGGCCAGAGCGGCGCGCATTGCCGCCGAGTGGGGCTATGACGAGATCAATCTGAATGTCGGCTGCCCGTCTGACCGGGTCAAATCGGGCCGCTTTGGCGCTTGCCTGATGCGCGAGCCGGATCTCGTGGCGGAATGCGTCGCTGCGATGCGACGTGCCGTGCCGGTGCCGGTTACGGTCAAATGCCGGCTCGGCGTCGATGACCAGGACACCGGGACAGCGCTCGACGCCATAGCCGCCGCCGTCTTCGACGCCGGCGCCGCGGCGCTGTGGGTGCATGCGCGAAAGGCCTGGCTGCAGGGGCTGAGTCCGAAGGAAAACCGCGATATTCCGCCGCTCGACTATCCGCGGGTGTTTCGCCTCAAGGAAAACTGGCCCGGCCAGTTTGTCGGCATCAATGGCGGCATCGAGACGCTGGACCAGGCGGTTGCGCTGGCGCGGCACACCGACGGCGTCATGCTCGGGCGTGCCGCCTATCAGAATGCCGGCCTGCTTGCCGATGTCGACCGCCTGTTCTATGGCGCGCCGGCTGCGCCGGTCGACTGGGACGGTCTGTGCGATGCGATGATGGATCACGCCGCCCGGCACATCGCGGCAGGCGGACGGCTGGTGCATGTCACGCGGCACATGGTGGGCCTTTTTCACGGCCTGCCGGGCGCCCGCCGCTATCGGCAAATCCTGTCGAACGGGGCGACGGCGGCCGATGCCGGCCCGGCGCTGATCGCCGAGGCCTTCGCGGCGGTGCAAGTGGACGAGCCGCTGGTCGCGTGACACGGAGCGGCGCGCTGCCCACACCAATATGTGAGTTGATCGCCGCTACATAATCGGGGTCTAATCGGCGTCCTGAAGCCGGCTATGCTGCCGGAGTCAAGGGTGGGGCATGGACAGCACCGTTCTGACATTCGATCTGGACGCGGCGCTCGCGGCGCTGCCGGCCGAGGCGCTCGACCGCCTGGCGGCGGCTGGCGTTGCGGTGAAGGACAATCTGCGTCTTCTGAAAAAATCCGGACAGAACCCTGTCGGTCAGTGTCTCGCCCATCAGGGAACCTTTTATGAAGAGGAGCACTACCCGAAGGGCGACGTCTACGATGCCGAATCCCATGCGCAATACTACTATCACGCCCATCGGCCCGAGAGCGGCGAGCACGGGCATTTTCACACCTTCCTGCGGGCGAAAGGCATGCGGCGCTCCGTCAAACCGGCGCCCTATCGGGGCGATGCCAAGCGTCCGACCGGCAAGGAGGCATTGTCCCACATCGTCGCGGTCTCCATGAACCGACCCGGCATGCCGATCGGCCTGTTCACGACCAATCGCTGGGTGACCGGCGAAACGTTCTATGCGGCGGACGACGTGATCGGCATGATCGACCGGTTCAGCATCGAGCAAAGCTATCCATGTCTGGCGACCAACCGCTTCCTCACGGCGCTGATGCACCTGTTCCAGCCGCAGATCATCGCCCTTTTGAAGCAGCGCGATGAGACGCTGCGCGCATGGAAGCAAACCCATCCGGACCGCGACATATACGAGGACCGGGATCTGGAAATCACCTCCATTGTCGATATTGACATCGACCGTCAGATCGCGGCCGTCCGCAAGGCCGGACGCCGGCTGCAAACGGTCTGAACGCAGACCGTCCGTAAAGGTCCCGGCAGCGCCGACCGATCAAGTCATCCTCGCTAAAAGGTGACTGAAACCTCAAGCAATCGTGAGATCGGGCCCATCCATATAACCTTAGTGTTGGCATTGTTTGGACTGGTTCCAAACCGATGTGTGGAGGAGGATTTCATGGCGACACTCAAAACGAAACTTCTATCGACGGCGGCGGCCATCCCGCTGGCCCTCGGCGGCGTCGGGGCGGCGTCGTTTTTGCTCTCGGTGAGTGTCGCCACCCCAACCGCCGCGACATGCGCGGCCAATCCTTGTGCCGCCAAGAAGCCGGCCTGCGGCGCCTGCAACCCCTGCGCCGCCACACAGGCATCGGCCTGCAATCCCTGCAATCCATGCGCGGCCAAGAAGGTCTCCGCCTGCAATCCGTGTAACCCGTGCGCGGCGGCGGCCTGTAATCCATGCAATCCGTGCGCGGCGGCGGCCTGTAATCCATGCAATCCGTGCGCGGCGGCAGCTTGCAACCCGTGTAATCCGTGCAACCCCTGCGCGGCCGCTGCCGGCGCGGCAACGGAATGTTATGTGCCGCGGCTCTGGAACGCCTCGGCCTGCAATCCTTGCAATCCGTGTGCGGCCCAACAGGCTTCGGCCTGTAATCCCTGCGCCGCAAAGCCGGTCTGCGGTGCCTGTAATCCCTGCGCCGCCAAAGCGGCTTGCAACCCGTGCAATCCTTGCGCGGCCAAGTCCGCGGCCTGCGGCTCCTGCAACCCCTGCGCCGCCAAGCAGGCATCCGCCTGCAATCCATGTGCGGCCAAACAGGCGTCCGCGTGCAATCCCTGCAATCCGTGCGCGGCGAAGAAAGTGTCGGCCTGTAATCCGTGCAACCCTTGCGCAGCGGCGGCCTGCAACCCATGCAATCCGTGCAACCCCTGCGCAGCCGCCGGCGCGGCCGATCCCTATGACCTGGATCTCGCTCCGGTGGAACTGACCGCGCTCTATGACTGCCTGCAGGAAACCATGGCGGCGTCTTACAAGGGCGGCGGCCATTGGGCGGTCAACAGATGGCAGGGTTTCGACGCGTTTGCGACCCATGCCTATCCGAGCGCGACCCATGGCAACCGTTTCGTGCTCAACTACACCAACGACATTGGCTCCGATGCCTACGCCACCTATGGCGCGGCCAATCCGATGCCGATCGGTACGACGGCGGCCAAAGTCAGCTTCACCGTCAGCGCCGCCGGGCAGGCCTCGATCGGACCGCTGTTCATCATGGAAAAGATGACCCGCGGCTTCAATGCTGAGACCAATGACTGGCGCTACGCCATGGTCATGCCTGGCGGCACGACGGTCGGATTGACGGGCGGCCGCAACAGCGCCGCGATGGCCTTCTGCCATGACTGTCACATCACCGGGGAGGAGGCGGATTACATGCTGTTCCTGCCCGAAGAGGTGCGCGCCCGATAGAGCGACCGCCGCCGACGCATCCGCATGGCATTTCCGGGGCGTCCAGTGCTATATCCCTCTGGTTTCGGCGAGAGCCTGAGCCGGAGGGAATGCCTTGAGGGATGTCACGCGTTTCAACCACGCGCTATTGCGCGAGCCCACTGAGAGCGCGGTTGGCGGCTTGCGGGCCGTGGATCGCGGTGCGCCGAATGTGACGGCGCTGATGGCCGAGCATGCGGCCTATCGAGACGCACTGGAAACGCTTGGTGTCGCCACGATGATGCTTCCGGGGCTTGATGGCTTTCCCGATGCGATGTTCGTGGAGGATCCCGCCCTTGTGTTCCCGCAGGGCGCCATCCTTCTGCGTCCCGGTGCGCCCTCACGCCTCGGCGAGGCGGCTGAGATCGCGCCGGTGCTCGAAGAGCGGTTTCCGCGCGTGATGCGGCTATGGCAGGGTTTTGCCGATGGCGGCGATGTGCTGCTGACCGCCGAGGCCGTGCTCATCGGGCTGTCGGCCCGCACCGACGAAACGGGTGCCGAGGCGCTGGCGGGGACGCTGGCCGCGCTTGGCCACACGGCAAGGATCGTCTCGCCGCCTCGGGATGTTTTGCATTTCAAGACCGCCTGTTCGCTGGTCGGGCCGCGAACAGTGCTGGCGACCGCCGGACTTCTGGCCGGTGGTGATTTCTTTCCCGGACTCGAGGTGATCGAGGTTGCGCCGGGCGAAGAGCCGGCGGCCAACGCGCTTGCCGTGAACGGAACGGTTTTGCTGGCCGATGGTTTTCCCAAGACGGAAGCGCGGCTGCGCGACCACGGCTTTGAGGTGCGCCGCCTGAAGCTCGACGAGGTGATGAAACTCGACGCGGGCCTTTCCTGCATGTCGCTGCGCTGGTAGGTGGCATCACGTGCCGCGAACTGGAATCCGGCTCTCGAAACAACGGAAAATCAGCGCCAGCAGCCCGGTCATGCACAGATAGATCACCGCCGGAAAATGCAACGGGTCGTAAATGACATAGGTGTCCTGACGCAGCTTGGTGATCACCGTATGGATGTCAACGACGGCAATCGTTGCCCCCACCGGCTTTGCCTCCCATTGCAACATCACTTCGCCGTTGAGCGTCGGCAGCAGGCGATAGATGGCGCGCGGCTGTTTGCTGCCGCTTTGCGGTCGTTAATATGGTTGCGCAATAATTATGCAAGCGTATAAATACTGCGACCAAGGTCATGAATCGGCGGTGAATGATGCTGAACAGCGAAGTCCGGAACGCATCGGTGGCCCGATGGGTGGGATAAGGCGTCGCAGCTTCAAGCGCGCGCCCGAGGGCGAGCGGCGTCAGGACCTCGTTCGCGCGACGATGGATTGCGTGTGCGATCTTGGGCTGCAGGCAACGACCGTGCGCGCAGTCGCCACCCGGGCCGGCGTGACCAACGGGCTGATTCGTCACTATTTTTCGACCAAGGACCAGATGATCCAGGAAGCTTACAAGGCGACCATCGACGGGATGACGGCAACGGCGAAAGCGACGATCGACCCACACGATGCCAGTCCCGCCACGCGGCTTCGATTGTTCATCGCGGCGAATCTCAGCCCGCCGGTCGTCAACCCGCGAACCCTGTCGCTTTGGGCGAGTTTCATCAGCCTGATCCATGTCGACCAGGCGATGGCCGATATCCATCGCGACGGCTATATCGACTTCCGTCGTGTCCTGGAGCGACTTGTCGGCGCGCTCTTCGCCGATGCCGGCAGGCCGATCCCACAGTCGGAACGCGAACGCCACGCCATCAAAATCAATGCGCTGATCGACGGGCTGTGGCTGGAGGGGTGTCTGGCCGGCGAGATTTTCAAGCCGGACGCATTGCCCGCCCTCGGCATCGAGGCGGTCGAGTCCATTCTGGGTATGCCGTTAAAGGATCCGTCATAATGCGCTACGCGTCGATCACCGAAAGACTGTCCGATCTCGGATCGGAGAAATGGGCCCTTCACGTTCAGGCGCGGGCCATGGCGGCCGCGGGCGCCGATATCGTCGAACTCACCATCGGGGAGCCCGATATCCAGCCCGACACGGCGCTGCTCGAGGCCTGTCGGGATGCGATGTTTGCCGGCCGGACGCGCTATTCCAACGGCCGTGGCGAGGCGTCGGTCGTCAATGCCCTGGTCGCCAAATACGCGGCGCGCACGCACCGGGCGATCACGGCGGAAAACGTGCTGTGCTTTCCCGGCACGCAATCGGCATTGTTCGCGGTGATGCTCGGCCTGGTCGAAGGCGGCGACACCGTGCTGGTGGGCGATCCGTTTTATGCCACCTATGAGGGCGTCATCCGCGCCACCGGGGCGGATCGGGTTTCCGTGCCGCTGCGCGCGCATGACGGCTTTCGCATGCGGCCGGAGGATCTGGAGGCGGCGATCACGCCCGTCAGCCGCGTCCTTCTGCTCAACACGCCGCACAACCCCACCGGCGCAGTCCTATCCCGCGATCGGCTCGCCGCGATCGGTGAAGTCTGCCGACGGCATGACCTGACAATCGTCTGCGACGAAGTCTATGAGCATCTCATTTTCGATGGCGATTTCGCCTCGCCGCTCGATCAGACGGAACTGGCGGACCGCACGATCGTCGTGTCCTCCATCTCGAAATCCCATGCGGCGCCGGGCTTCCGAAGCGGTTGGGCCGTGGGGCCGGCGGAATTCTGCCGTCGCCTTCTGCCGCTGTCCGAGACCATGCTGTTCGGCGGACAGCCCTTCGTCGCCGACATGACCGCCCATGCGTTGACCGGGACTTTCGACACCGCGGACCGCATGTGGGCGGCCTATCGCCGCCGCGCGGCAATGGTCGTCAAGGCCCTTGACGGCGTTGCCGGCGTCCGGCCGATGATGCCCGACGCCGGCATGTTCCTCCTCGTCGATGTCCGCGAGACCGGGCTCGACAGCGCCGCTTTCGCCTGGGCGCTTCTGGAGCAGGAGGGTGTTGCCGTCATGCCGGGCTCTTCCTTCGGCGACCAGGCCGGCGGTTTGATTCGATTAAGCCTGACGGTGCCGGACGAGCGGTTGACCGAGGCCTGCGGGCGCATTGCCCGTTTCACCGTCGGATTGCCGGCGACGCATAGACGAGAGGCCGGCGAATGAGCGTGCACAAGACCGTTGGCGAATGGCTGATCGACCTGCTTGAGGTCAACGATGTCGACGTCGTGTTCGGCATTCCCGGCGTGCATACGGCTGCACTCTATCGCGGGCTTGCGGCATCGACGATCCGCCATGTCACCCCGCGCCACGAACAGGGTGCGGGCTTCATGGCCGACGGCTATGCCCGCGTGTCGGGAAAGCCAGGCGTCTGTCTGGTGATCACCGGCCCGGGGCTGACAAACACGATCACCGCCATGGCGCAGGCGCGTGCGGATTCGACGCCGATGCTGGTCATTTCCGGCGTCAATGCACGCGCCACGCTCGGCCGCGACGGCGGCGCGCTTCACGAACTGCCCGACCAGCGCGCAATGATGCGCGCGCTGGCGATCCACACGCACACGTTGCTGGAGCCCGCCGACATCGCCGACGTTATGGGCGAGGCTTTTGCCCGGCTGCGATCCGGGCGGCCGGGACCGGTGCATATCGAGATCCCGACGGATGTGATGGATACCCCGGTTGCCGTGTCGGCGCCGCGACCGTCACCGGCGGTCCGGCCATGCGCGGACGCCGGGGCGATATCCGAGGCCGTGGCGCTTTGCTCCGCCGCCCACCGGCTGGTCATCATTGCCGGCGGCGGTGCCAATGACGCGGCGACACCGCTCGCCGATCTCGCCATCCGCCTCGATGCACCGGTCGTCACAACGGCCAACGCACGGGGCCTGTTGGCCGGGCATTCGCTCTGCGTGCCCGCCAGTCCAAGCCTCAAAGCCGTCCGGGAACTGCTGGGCGAGGCCGATCTGGTGCTCGCCATCGGCACCGAAATCGGGCAGACCGATTACGATGTCTATGCCGACGGCGGCTTTCCGTCGTTGCACCGTCTGATCCGCGTCGACATCGACGCCGCGCAACTCGCCCGCGGCCCGCGCGGCGGTCGTACGGCAGCGAGCGCTTTCGGCCCTTAGTCCCAAGATGCGCGATGAAATCGCGCTAATCGAAACCATCCGCCGGACGTTGCCCGGCTGCATTATCGTCGGTGACTCGACACAACTTATCTATGCCGGCAATTTCTATGGCGACTGCGACCGGGTTCGTGGCTGGTTCAACGCAGCGACGGGTTACGGCGCGCTCGGCTACGGACCGCCGGCGGCGATCGGCGCCGCGCTGGCCGCGCCCGACGCGCCGGTCGTCTGCATTGTCGGCGATGGCGGTCTGCAATTCACGATGGCCGAACTCGGAACGGCGGTCGACGAAGGCACATCGGTCATCTTCCTCGTTTGGAACAATGACGGCTATCGTGAAATCGAAACCTATATGCTGGAACGTGGCATCGCGCCCATTGGTGTCGCGCCTTCTCCGCCGGATTTCGCTCTTTTGGCACGGGCCTATGGAATGACGGCGACGCGTCTCGGCGCCGTTTCGGATCTGGCGCAGGCGCTCACGGCTGCAGCTCTCCGCAGCGAACCCGCGCTGATCGAAATCCACGAGTCGATCATCGGAGCTTAAAGCTTCAGGTCAGACCGATCATAAACATGCCGTCCGTTCGCACTCGGAAGCGCTTTCTTGCGCGCCCAGTATCTGCGCGCCTCGGCGACGCCGAGATTCGGATTGTCGGCGAGGAAGTCCCGGGTGTATTGATTGAACTGGTTGTGCGGGGCGATTTCCGATTTGAAACCCGGCTTTGCCGCGGCCTCGCGTTGGCGATGATGTTCCGCCACGGCGTCACCGAGTGTTTTGCCGACATTGGCCTTCATCCACTGCATGAAAGCGATGTTGAACTTGAAGGCGGGATGCGCGTTCTGCATGAAAAACCGCCGCACATTCTGAGTGTTCTTGTAGTTGTCGGTGATCACCGTGTGCACTGTAAGCGGCGCCCGGTGCCAGTCGAATCGGGACGCCGGCTTCCGCATTGCCTCGTTCGGCGCGGCGGTCTCCCCGGTGTCGACAAAACGTGCAAGCCGCTCTAGGATCGCAAATTTTCCGCCGGTGCTTTTCACGCCCACCACTTTGGCGTGCGCCACCAGTTCCTCCTTCAGCCAGTACCAGCGCCGCAGCTCCTTGCCGGTGCGGATGGTCTCGATGGCCGGGCGGTTCTGGAGGCGTTCCTTGTCCATAGGCCGGCAAATATGGCGCATGCGCCCTGCGGCAAGTCCGCCTGCGGCTTTACGCCGCTCCTTTCGGTTGCTCTACGCGCCGCCACGGCACTCAATCCGGCGTCGTGACGGACGCGGCGATCAATGTTTGTGACCATGCGCCTTGGCGTAGGCCTCCTGGAACTGGGCGCTCAGGCTGCGCAGTTCCTCCGTATGCGCGACGTCGGTGGTCTGCTTGCATTTCATGGCCGCCACCAGCATGCGCTGGAGGAGGACGACCTGTTCCACATAAATCTGGTAGTTCTCCGCGTCACCGGCATCCACCGGTTTGATGCGTTGCGTCAGGAAATAAGCGTTGACGATGTCCTGGATCTCTTCGGCATGCGTCTCTTTGTTTTCGATCCAGCGAACGAGCTGATTGTAGTTGATCGGGCTTTGCGCACTCAGATCAATGATCTGCTGCATCGACTTTTCGATCGTCGTGACATGTTCTTCGATCATTTCGAAACGCAGATTGTCGGTGTAGATGCCACAGGGGATCTGGCAGTGGGCGTTGGCGTTGGTGGTGAGCAGGAAGGCGCCGAGCAGAAGCCCGGCTGCGCAAGAAAGATGTCGCATGGTTTTTCCAGTTCAAAGAAGGTGTTGCCGGACGGATTCGGGTGGCCCAGATCGAAACCGCTCTGGTCGGTATGCCCGCTTTCCAACACAACTACTGCATCTTTGCCGTGTGTGCGCAAGCGTCGGAACGAGCTGATGCAAAAACTTCACATGGGGGCGCGGTGCACCGAGGTCGATCGTGCCGGCGCCGTTGTATCCGCCGCCCCGGACACCCGTATCGGAGATCGGATCGCGCCGTCTTGAGCACCACAGTTGGCAGGCACAGAAAGCCTTGCCAACGGCCTCACGTGATTGCACAACAGTTGGGCGATAAGCTGTCGCCGGCCGTGCTTCCGCTTGAGCGTGGCGATTTGAAATCGATCATCAGCTCCTTGGGTGATCCTGTGCCAGGGAGCCATCCATGACAATTCCCGATCCCGACACGCGGTTTCCGATCGAGGGGGACCGGCAGACAGGTTTTCTGAAAAACTTCATTACGCAGCCCTTTATCGAGGTTGGCGACTACACCTATTACAATGATCCGGACGGTCCGGCCCGGTTCGAGAGCAAATGCGTTCTTCAGCATTTCGATCTGCTTGCCGACCGTCTCGTCATCGGCCGGTTTTGCGCGCTGGCGGCCGGGGTGCGGTTTTTCATGAGCGGCGCGAACCATCCGACGGATGTTTTCTCCGGCTATCCGTTCGATGAATTCGGCGGTGCCTGGCGCGATGGCTTCGACCCGGACGATCTGTTGCGGCTTGCCAGGGGCGATCTGGTCATCGGCAACGATGTGTGGCTGGGCAACGGCGCGACCGTGATGCCGGGCATCCGTATCGGCGACGGTGCCGTTGTTGCCGCGGGTGCGGTGGTGACGAGGGACGTGCCGGCTTATGCGGTCGTCGCCGGCAACCCGGCCCGGTTGGTGCGGTTCCGTTTCTACGAAACCACCATAGACACGCTGAAGCAGATCGCCTGGTGGGATTGGTCTGCCGATAAGATCACCCGCAATCTGGGCATCATTCGCTCCGCCGACCTGGCCGCATTGGAGGCCCCGCGTCAGGCCGCAACCGGTTCCAGTGCGCGCCGTCGGAAGGCATCCAGCCGCTCGCGGCCGTTCATCGCCTTTTCCGCAAAGGCGGCAATCGAGCCGTAGCGCTGTTCGAGCGGCAACAGGGCGGCATCGAGATAGGCGCTCTGAACGCCGAACACGGCCGGTCGCGCGGGCCGGGGCACCAGCGCCACAAGCTCGCGCCGCGGTGCCCATAGACCGTTGGTGCGCAGATAATCCGCCTCGATCGCTTCCCGGTCTGCGCCAAGCGTGCCGAGAACGAGGGCGGCGGCAAAACCGGTTCGGTCCTTGCCGGCCGTGCAATGGAAGACCACCGGCCGGCCAGCGCAGTTTTGCAGGGTGCGCAGGAACGCTTCGAACGTGGTGATGTGGTCTTCGACATAGCCGCGGTAGGCGTCACCCATCAGCATTTCAGCGACCTCGACCGTCAGGGCGCGTTTCGCAAGGGCGGCGCGCAAGTGGCCGGCGACCCGCGGTTCCACCGGCAGGCTGATGCGTCGGCCGGCCAGCGTGTTCGGCAGTTCGGTGGCATGCGCGGCAGCCTCCTCCGCGCCGCGAAAATCGATGATGGCCGCCGGGTCCAGTTCCATCAGGGCCTGGGTGTCGCGCGTGCTGAGATCATGCAGTGCGGGGCTGCGGAAGAAGAGGCCGGTTCGAATGCGGGTGCCAGGGCGCGTCGCGATGCCGCCAAGATCGCGGAAATTCGGTGTGTCTGGCAGTCTCGCAGTCACGGATAGGCCACCGGCAGACGGGTCAGGTCATGATCCTCTATACCGCTCGGGCGCAGGATTTCAAAGGCAACGCCACCGTCATCAGCCAGACGGTATTCGACAAGACCGCAGACCTTGTCGCCGATCTTCGGTTGCATCGTGTCGGGCAGGATAAACGCCGTCGCCGGCGCCCAGACAAAAGCGGTGTCGCCGACCCGGTGGGCATGCGTTTGATGGACATGGCCGCAGCCGACCAGCCGAACACCGCCCTGCGCGATCAGTGCCGTCAGCCGCGCGCGGGCGCCTTCAGGCACGTAGCGATAGGGCGGGTCGGCCGGCGTATGGTCTGGCGTCAGAAACAGCGGCTTGTGCAGAAACAGCGCAACACGGTCATGATCGCCAAGCGCCTCGGCCATCCACTCCCATTGTCGCTTTTCCGACACGGTGCCGGAGGCGAAGAGCAGGGCATTGAGGCCGACAAAACGCCAGCCACCGCGCTCCTCGAACCAGTAATCCGGTCCGAAATGATCGCGATAGGCATCCGTGAGCGCTTCGGTCACGGGTTGCTTTGGCACATAGCCGTGGTCGCCATAATTGTCGCCGATGTCGTGATTGCCGGGGATGCACAGCACCTCCGAGTTGAGCGTGTCGATGCATTGCCGGGCGTAGGCCAGTTCATCCGGCGCGCCGGGCGCGTCCCGGGTGATATCGCCCGTATGGATGACAAGATCGGGTGCAGCCTTTCGGATTTGGTCTGCCACCGCTTCAAAATTGGCGTCGAAGGCGGCAAATCCCGGTGCAAGATGTGTGTCGCTGATCTGGATCACCCGAAGCATCGTCGAACTCCGCACTTTGATGCACCCCGTTTTGGCGCGCGATACGGTCGATCGTTAAGCGGGGACGGTGACAGCAGCATGAAGGCGCATCTTCCCGCGATACAACCCTGTCACCGCCCTGTTGCACAGCTGTCACCACGATGTGACGTCGCTGTGTGCACCATGTCTGAGAGCATAACGACACACCATCAAAGACAGGGGCGTAGGAATGATCACATCCATCGCGCGCCGGGCCGTCCTCGGTCTGGCAATGGGGTTTGGCTTGGCGACGGCGGTCGCGGCGGAGCCGACGGAAATCACCTTCTACCATTATCAGACGAGCAACCTGGATGCCCTGCGGGCCATCCTTGATGAGTTCGAGGCGCAGAACCCCGATATCGAGGTCAAGGACGTCTTCAAGCAGTCGCAGCAGATCACGGCCGAGGTGCAGGCGGCGCTGGCGGCCGGGCGTCCGGTCGATATCGCCACCGTCATCGGCAAGAACATCGTCTTTTTCCTCAACAACACGCCAGCCGTCGATATGGTCGCGGCCTCCGATGGCGACACCAAGTGGCTCGAGGGCTATCTGCCGAATTTCCTCGATCTCGGCCGCGTCAGCGATGCGATCTATGCCATCCCGCATGCCTACGGGACGCCGATGATCTATTACAACAAGGACATCTTCAAACAGGCCGGGCTCGATCCCGAAACCCCGCCCAAAACCTGGGACGAGGTTTTGGATATGGCGCAGACCATCACCGGGAAAACCGGTTTGCCGGGCGTCGCCCACCTGCATGCCTCGATGGGCGATTATGGCACCATGGTGATGGTGACCAATGCCGGGGCCACCTATCTGACGTCAGACGGCACCGAAGCCCGTTTCGACAGTCCGGAAGGCATCGCGATGCTGCAGGTCTGGCAGGATATGGCCAAGACCGGGGTGATGCCGGTGGCGACAGACCGCGAATGGTCGGCCGCTTTCCAGGCCGGCCAGTTGGCCATGTATATGACCTCGTCGGCCGCGCTGCGTGCTTTCGTCAAGGCCGCGGACGGCAATTTCGACCTGGGCGTCGCCAACTATCCGCTGTTCCAGGACAAGCCGCGCCGGGTCAACAATTCCGGTGGCGCGCTGATGCTCTACGCGCCGGAAGGGCCGCGGCGGGATGCGGCGATGAAACTGCTGCGTTTCATCAGTCAGAGGGAGACCGCCAACCGCTGGTCACGCGAGTCCGGCTATATGCCGCTGGTCCAGGACCCGCTCGTCGATCCGGCGATGGCCGCCTATGTCGAGAGTTTTCCGCATGTCGCGCCGGTAATCGCACAGATGTCGGAGACCGTTCCGACGGCGGTTTGGCCGGCCAAGGGCACGCTGGAGGCGCAGACCCACATCCGGGCGATGCTGGATGAGCTTTGGGCGGCCAAACGGCCGGCTTCGGAGATCGTGCCGGAGGCTGTCGGAAGGGTGAACGACGCCTTGTCGGCCAACCAGTGAACAGCGATGTGACTCAAGACGCGCGGTCGGCCGCGGCCGACCGCGCCATTGACTGGGGGGCGTGGACCGGGCGGGCCATGCCCTATCTCTACCTCGCGCCGACCCTGCTGCTGCTCGGCCTGTTCGTCTATTGGCCGTTCCTGCACACCTTTTATCTGTCGACGGTGGAGTGGAACCTCAATCCGGACCAGCCGATCGTCTTTTCGGGTCTCGACAATTATCGCCAGGTCTTCGGCTCGACATTGTTCGAACACGCGTTGTGGAACACGGTGATCTACATTCTGGCCTCGATCCCGCTGAAAGTTCTGCTGCCGATCCCGATTGCGCTGTTCATCTGGACCCTCGGCACACGCGGCTATTTCTATCGCTCGGTGCTGTTCGTGCCGACATTGTTGAGCTTCGTCGTTGTTGCCATCGCTTTTCTGTGGATCCTCAACCCGATCTTCGGTTACGCCAAACAGTATCTCGGCATGATCGGCATTCGGCTGCCGAATCTGCTGACCAGCCCGGACACGGCGATCTGGACTATCATCGTCATCTCGGCCTGGAAGGTGTTGGGCTTCAACGTGCTGCTTTATCTCGCCGGTCTCGCCTCGATCAATCGTGACTATATCGAGGCGATGCGCATGGACGGGGCGGGCGATGCGCGCATCTTTCGCCATCTTATCCTGCCGCTGCTGACGCCGACCATGTTCTTCGTGCTGATCGCCACGGTGATCTTCACCATCCAGCAGGTGTTCACGCCGATCGACATTCTGACAGGCGGCGGGCCGCAGAACTCGACCACCAATTTGTTCTATATGGTGTACCAATACACCTTTCTCACCTTCGACATCGGCGCGGGCGCGGCCGGCACGGTGATCCTGTTCGTTTTCCTGATGGCGGTGACGATCGTCAAGATCCTGGTGCTCGACCGCCGCGTTCACTATCAGCAATAGGTGCGCCATGGAGCTTTCCCGATCCTGGCGCGCTGTTGGCCATCTGGTTCTGCTGATCCTGTGCATCTCGGTGGCGGCGCCCATTGCCGTGGTGTTGGCAACGGCCTTCAAACCGCCGAACGAAGTCTTTCAGGCGACCCTGATCCCCGCGGCGCCGACGCTCGGCAATTTCGCCACCCTGTTCAGCAAGGCGGAATTCGGCGCCTATATCTGGAATTCCACCGACACCACGGCGCTGCGGGTCGGCGGGCAATTGCTGTTCGCCACGCTCGCGGCCTATGCCTTTGCCCGCTTCCGTTTTGCCGGCCGCGACCTGATTTTCGCCGTGGTGCTGGGCGCGATGATGATCCCGCAGGTGCTGACCATGATTCCGATCTATATTCTGATCGCGCGGATCGGCTGGTTCGACACTTGGTGGGCGCTGGTCGTGCCCAATCTCGCGATGCCTTTCGCCGTGTTCCTGTTGCGCCAGCACATGCTGACTTTTCCGCGCGATCTTCTCGACGCGGCCGAAATGGATGGGGCGGGTCCGTGGCGGCAACTGTGGCTCGTTGTTCTGCCCAATCTGACGCCGGCGCTGTCGGCGTTGACCATCATCCTCTTCATCGACTGCTGGAACGAGTATTTCTGGCCGTTGCTGGTGACCGAAACCGCAAATTCCCGCACGCTGCAGATCGGGCTGCGCGAGTTTTTGGAAGAGGAGGGCTATTCCGATTATGGGGCGCTGATGGCCGGGGTGACGCTTGCGTCCATCCCGGCCGTGGCGATTTTTCTGTTCTTTCAGCGGCAAGTGATGAACACCTTCGTCGCATCGGGCATTCGGGGGTAGGCGTGGCGACACTGGCCCTGCGCGGCATCAGCAAGCATTTCGGCCAGACGGTGGCCGTCGACGACGTCACCATCGACGTCGCCGACGGCGAGTTCCTGGTGCTTGTCGGTCCTTCCGGATGCGGCAAGTCCACGACATTGCGGGTGCTGGCCGGTCTCGAAAAGGCAACCGCGGGTCGGGTGCTGGTCGGCGGCGTCGACGTCACCGACCGGGCGGCCAAGGACCGCAATCTCGCTATGGTGTTCCAATCCTACGCGCTCTACCCGCATATGACCGTGGCCGAGACCATCGGTTTTGCGCTGCGGCTACAGGGACTCGCCAAGGCGGAGATTGCCAAGGCCGTGCAGGCCGTGGCCGAGCAGTTGGAGATCGCCCACCTGCTGCGCCGCAAGCCACGAGAGCTTTCCGGCGGTCAACGGCAGCGCGTGGCGGTTGCCCGCTGCATCGTGCGCCGACCGGAGGCCTTCCTGTTCGACGAGCCGCTGTCCAATCTCGACGCCAAGCTGCGCGCTTCGGCACGGGTCGAAATCGCCAAGCTACAGAAGGAACTGGGCGTTACCAGCGTCTATGTCACCCATGACCAGGTGGAGGCGATGACGATGGCCGACCGGATCGTGCTGATGGATGCCGGCCGCATTCGCCAGGTCGGGCCGCCGATGGCGCTGTACCGCGAGCCGGCCGATCTGTTTGTCGCCGGCTTTCTCGGGGCGCCGGCGATGAACATCATCCACGGTGTGGTGCGAGACAACGGCGCGGGTCGTCGTTTTCAGGCCGGCGTGCTCGATATCGCCGCGCCGTCGCGGCTCGGCGAAGGCCCCGCCGCGCTCGGGATCCGGCCCGAAGCGCTGATGCTTAGCCCGGAGCCGGGCAGCGTCGTGATTGATGGCGTCGTGTCCCATAGCGAGCAACTGGGCGCGGAGACGATCACCGAGATCCATGCCGAAACGATCGGACCGACGCGCCTGACACTCCGCCTGGCCGGGGACCGGCCGAGACCCTTGAGCGGCGCGGTATCGCTGCATGCGCCAAGCACGGCCTTGCACTTCTTCGCGGAAGACGGTAGGCGGATCCAAACCGAAACACCGTAAATCCCAGATCCAGGATGCCAGTCGCGACCGTAAAGGTGCAACCTGGGGATGCCGCGCCTTGACGAATTGGCTTCGCGGTGTTGTGATGCGGTGCAAGTATAAGGCAAGTGAAAACCGTCTGGTTTGATTTTTTTCATGTCTTGGGTAGATGAGAAATTGATATGAAGCTTATACTCAAGTTGATCGGCTCATTTGTTCTTATTTTCGTTGTTGTGGTGGCCTCGGGTTATGCCTGGATCGCCCGCGACCGTGGGCCCGCTCATCCGACTCTTGCGGCGGCGAACATGGCTCCGCTCATCCCGCTTCGGGATTTTTGGGCCAATCAGAGCAGTGAGTGGGGTTACAGCCTGTCGCCGGGCGGGTCCTACATAGCCTGGTGGGCGGTCGAAGGCGCGGATGTCATTCTCAAAGTGAGGAACCGGACCACCGACGCTGTTCAGATCATCCGGCCGACCAATGGTCAGAACGCTCGGCACGAATGGAGCCATGACGATCGTCATCTCCTGCTGACGCACTACAAGGACAATCGGTGGTCGGTCTGGAGAATCGATGCGGCGGATGTCGACGCGCAATGGATCGAAGTCACCCCGCGGGGCTTTGGAAACTGGCGCCCCATCTACCAGCCGCAGGCCTCCGACGAAAAGTGGCTTTTGACGACCTATGACCGCAGCGGCGAGTTTCAAGACCTCTACACCGTGGATCAGGACGGACTAGGCAAAACGTTGCTCCGCAGAAACCCGGGCAATATCGTTTGGTGGGAAGCTGATCATCAGGGCGCGGTCTTTCTAAGAGGTGTCAATACCGAACCGGGGGCATTTCGGATCGACTATGACCCGAGTCGAAACGATCAAAGCTGGAAGCCAGTCCTATCCTATACATCCGGTGACTCGTTTTGGATGTTCGGCGACGATGGGCATGGCGGCATCCTCATGCTCTCAGACATTGGTCGCGAATACGTGGCGCTCGTTCGGATCGACCTTGTCACCGGTTCGGAAACCGTCTTGCTGGAGGATCCGTCCCGCAGCATCGAAAACTGGTACAGTTTCAGCGATGTCGCGCCGGCCATCGATATCGTGCAGTTCGGCGGCGGCTATCCTGAGTACAGGGCTGTGACGCCTTTGGGCGAGGCCGTATTGACGGCGCTCGAATCGCTCAAGACACCGTTTAACATGAACATTTTGTCCACGACCGCGGACGGAGCGCTTGTGACGCTGGCGATTAGCGAGCGTGAGGATAGCTGGCGCTATGCGCTGGTGAATACCCGCGAAGAGTCCGTGGAGTGGATAGGCTCCTATGACTTTGCCCGCCATGCGGCCGCGCTCGCCGAGACGACGGTGCATTGGGTTGAAGCAAGGGACGGCCTTCGCATACCGGTCCTGTTGACCCTGCCGAAAGGCGTCGATGGGCCGGTTCCAATGGTCGCCCTGATCCACGGCGGGCCGGCCGGCCATGATCAGTGGCGCTACAACCACGAAGTCCAGTTTCTCGCCAATCGCGGCTATGCGGTCTTGCGGGTCAATTATCGTGGCTCCACCGGCTATGGGCGTTCGTTCGAGCGGGCCGGCGACCGACAATATGGCCGGGCCATGCAGGACGACATTCAGGATGCGGTGCAATGGGCCACCGACCAGGGCTTTGCAGACAAAGACGCCGTTGCGATCATGGGCGCAAGTTTCGGCGGCTATTCGGCGATGATGGGGCTCGCCCGCGATCCCGGTTTCTACGCCGCTGGCATCTCGATCGTCGGCGCCGTCGATCTCGAACATCAGACAGTGTATGCCCCGCACTTCTGGGGCGTCGACAAGACGTCCTGGACCCAGGTGATCGGCGATCCCGATATCCCGCAGGATCGCGCCGAGATGCGGGCGCATTCTCCGATCAACTTCGTCGACCGGATCACGGAACCGGTGCTTCTCGCCCATGGGATCAACGACCCCGTCGTGGACCGGGCCGACACCGAGCGCTTCGAGCGACGGTTGCGCGAACTTGGTAAACCGCATGCGGCGCATTATTACGAAAAGGAGGGCCACGGTTTTCGCCGGTGGCAGACCGAAGTCCGGTTCTACCGCGTATTGGAGGATTTCCTGGCCGCGCATCTCGGCGGCCGCTCCGGCGGTTTCGATTATGTTGAAATCGGCGCGGAATATCTCTATCCGTAAGCGCGCAAAGTCGCACGACAGCCTGCCTTTTCTCCGGCTGCCGTGGCAATCCAGCAAGGTGTGCGGGAGATCTCGACACCACGTGCGCTGTGACAAAGCGAGTCACGGCAAAGCCGGTCGAAGGAAGGGATATGCCATGACGAATGAAGAGGAAATCAACAGGCTTGAAGCCGAATTGCAGTCCGTACAGGACGAAATCGACCGTCGGCATGAGCGGATCGACGACGATGTGCAGCGCGCGCGGAATCTGGACAAGATCGATGAGTTGCACCTGCAGAAACAGAAGATAAACGAGCAGCTCGCCAAGCTGCGCGCCTGATCGGGACGTTGACCGGCGCCCGGTTCCTGAACCGGCGTCGCGTCTATGGTGGTGGCATGGGATACGCTTTCGATCCGGAAGAGGTTCTCCATCGGCCTTTGATGGCCAATCTGGCGACGATCAGCGCCGACGGTCCGCGCAACGCCCCTGTCTGGTTCATCTGGGAAGACGGCGCCCTTTGGTTGCTTGGGTCTGCCGATGGCAGTTCCGTAAAACGCCTGCGGCGCGCTGCGCGGTCGAGATCGTGCATTTCGACAATGAAAGCGGCATTCTGCTGCATCTCGGGTTCCGCGGACGGGCAACGATCGAAGCAAGTTCGGCCAGTCGCTTCAAGCGATTGCTGTCGAAATATCTCGGCCACGACGAACGCGCCTGGAACCGATGGTTCATTGACCACATCGCGCGCATCGATGATCCGGATGGCCGGATGATACGGCTCGAACCCGAGAGCACCTTCACGAACAATGTCTCCTATTTCCGCACCGGTCCTGATCTCGCCTGGCCCGAAACGCCATAAGCATGTCCGTTCACTGATGGAAATCATGCATCGTTCCATTGCGTTCCGGTGTCCGGCGCGGTAGACGCGGCGGCGATGCGATGACCGGGAGAGGGCCATCATGACGGAATCGGTGCCGGCGAACTTCTTCGAAGAAATCCAGACGGTGCGTTTCCAGCACTGCGATCCGGCCGGTATCGTGTTCTATCCGCGCTATTACGAAATGCTGAACCTGACGGTCGAGCGATTTTTCGAAAGCCATATTGGCTGGTCTTTCAACCAATTGCATCTTGATCTGCATGTGACAGTTCCGACAGTTCGCATCGAAACGGATTTTTTCGAGGCAAGCTGGCTGGAGGATCGGTTGCAGTTTCAGCTCAGGCTGGACCGTATCGGGCGTTCGAGCCTGGCGTTCAATATCTCCTGCCGCTGCGGCGACGAAGAGCGACTGAGGGCGGTGATCACCCTGGTCTGCATCGATTTTACCCGCAAGAAGGCGGTGCCCTGGCCTGAGCCCATTCGTCGGCGCATCGAGGCAATCATGCTGCAGCCGGCCGAAACGGCGGAATAGGCAGCCGAGCCGCATTCCAGGGTTTCGCCTTTTCCTGTAAAAAGGATCTTCGACATGGTTTCGGCGTAGCTTTGGCTTAAGCTGAAAGTCGTGATCGGAGATGCGGGCAGGTGAGAGCCGAACGGCGGATATCATGGCAGACCTCAGTGGCGATCGGCCTCCTGGCAGTGCTGGTTTTGCTTGCCTTGCCCTTCGCGCTGCATTCGCTGTCCTTCGGCTTGCGCGGACTGAACAGCGACCTGTCTGGCCGCACCTATCTGTTTTCCAGCACCCATCCGGTATCGAACGGGGCGATCTTCGGGCATATGATGGCCGGCGCGGCCATCACGCTTCTCGCACCGCTGCAATTGGTAGGGCCCTTGCGGGCGCGCTTTCCAGCCGTGCACCGCTTCACCGGCTACGTGTTTTTCGCCTGTGCCGTCGCAACGGCTGCCGGAGGGCTTGCCTATATCGTCACCCGGCGGACCATCGGCGGGCCGCTGATGGATTATGCCTTTGCCGGTTATGGGCTCTGCGTGCTGCTTGCCGCCTTTCAGACGGTGCGCTACGCACGCGCCCGTGACTTCGGCCGGCATCAGCGATGGGCGCTGCGGCTGTTTGTGCTGGCCATCGGTTCGTGGCTTTACCGGGCCCACTACCATCTTTGGGTCGGGCTGACCGGTGGAGTCGGGATCGAGCCCGGGTTTACGGGACCCTTCGACCAGGTGCAGGTCTTTGCCTTTTATGTGCCCTATCTCGTCGCGTTGGAGCTCTTCTTTCGAATGCGTGGGACATCGGCACGGCAACTCGCATAGGCGCCGGAACCATTCAAAGGGACAATGGCAGTTCCAGAAAGTCGCGATAGACCCTGTCGCGATGCGAAAGCAGAATGGGGTCGAGCGCCTCGTCGGTTTGCGGGTCCCGGGTCTCGAAGGCTGCCCGTGTGCTGTCGCGCATGGCGCAGAGTTCCGGCGGCAGCGGGCGAAACAGCGCCATGAAGGTGGCGCTGTAGATATCGACCGCCGTCAGCGCATCGCCGATATAGAAGTCGCTGCCGATAGCACGCTGGGCGGCGAGGCGGTCGGCCAGCATGCGCAGCAGCGCCGCCACGCGGTCGTTCGCGGCCTCGCCGATGGCCGGCGTGTAACCGTATTTGCTCGCGAGATAATGGGCGACGCGCTCCTGAAAGCCGGCTTCGTTGCGCAGCCCGGCATGGATGAGATACAGGCGGCGCGACCAGCCAAGGCCGGCTTCGCCGCACATCTCGTGGGCGAGGCCGAAGGCGAGGGCGCGCTCGGCCGGGTCCTCAGGAAGCAGGGGAGGCGTCGGCGCCAGTCGCTCTGCCATCAACAGGATATCGGCCCAGCCGGCTTTTGGCTGCTGATCGTCAAGGAGGGCCACCGGCGCGTTGTGGTGGCCGCTCCACCGCCGCAGGGCTTCGCTCTCATAATCCAGACGCACGGCCGTCCAGTCGATGCCTTTGACGTGCAGAATACCCTTCGCTGCTTCGCCCCAGGGGCTCGGCACACCGCCGACGACCACCATGCGCAGGCCATCCCCTGCGATTGCCTCTTCGACGGCTACATAATCAAAACCCATGTTCCGCTCCTGTCATCCGGGCGCTCTCGTGCGTTGGATTGGACATAGGCCGATATGGGCGCCGTGAAAACACCTGTGGTTCAATTATGGAGGGGCCGCCACTCATGATGCGGGCACGTCAGAGCAGCCCGCGGTCGAATTTCAGCCTTTCCGTTTCGCTGCGAAATTCGTAGTTTGCGGCCATGACTGATTTGACTCGATCCTTGCAGACCGCGATTTCCACTATCGTCCGTATTCAGAAAATCATGGAGCCCAGCGTGCAGACGGCCCATGGCGAGTTGAAGATGGTGCCGCCGGACATTCAGGCGATGCGCTTCATTGCCCAGCACCCCGATTGCATGGCGAGCGCGGTGGGCGAATTCCTCGGCGTGGCGCCGACCACAGCGACCAGCGTGCTCGACCGGCTGGTCAAGCGCGGATTGGTCAGCCGGACCCGGCCGGAGGACAATCGGCGGGTAGTGTCCCTGCGCCTGACCGAGGAGGGCGCGGATGCCTTTGCTCGGCTGGACGCCGAGGACATGGCCAATGTCAAACGGATGCTCGATATCCTTCTGGACGATGAGCGCGAAATCTTCGTGCGCGCGATGGTGCGCATCGCCGATGCCCTGACCGCCGCACGCGACTGACCGCGCGAAAGCGGTGCGTCGCTGCCGTCGCAGGGCGCACCGCCTGTTCGTCAGGCCGCAAACAGCCCGTGTTTGGCGATCGGCAACTCCCGGATGCGGGTGTCCGTGGCGAAGAAGATCGCATTGGCCAGCGCGGGCGTCACAGGCGGCACCCCCGGTTCGCCAAGCCCGCCCAGTTCCCCATCGCTGTCGATGAAATGCACGTCCTGAACGGGCGCATTGTGCAGGCGCATCATCTCGTAATCGGGGAAATTGAGCTGCTGGATAACGCCGCCATCCACGGTGATCTCGCCGTAGAGCGCCGAGGTCAGCCCGAAAATCACCGATCCCTTGATCTGCGCCTCGCCGGCATCCGGGTTGATCAGCCGGCCGCAATCCACAACGGAGGTCACCTTGTGCACGCGCACCCCACCGTCATCGTCGACGCTGGCATCGACGGCCTGCGCGACGATGGTTTCGAAACTCTTGACCATCGCAAGGCCCTGGGCGCGGCGCGGACCCCGGTCGGCGCCCCAATCGGCCTCCCGGCCGAGGCGTTCGAGAACCATGCGGATGCGCGGATCGCTTGTATGCCGGAGACGAAACTCCAGCGGGTCGGCATTCGCCGCCAGCGCCAATTCGTCCATAAAGGTCTCATTGAAAAAGCCGATCTGGGTGAAGTCCACGGAGCGCCAGGGCCCCACCGGAATCGGGCTGGGACATTTCACACGCGCAATGGCACGGCTGGGCACGTCGTATTGGAAGGCGAAAGGTCGTTCGCTGTCGGGCATGCCGGAATCGGCGTCGATATAGGCATGGCGCAGCCCGGTGATGCGCCCGTTTTCCACCGCGCCCTCCATGCGGCTGATGATCGCGGGGCGGTAGACGCCATTGGCCATGTCGGCCTCGCGCGACCAGATGACCTTGACCGGCCGGCCGACTTCGCGAGCGATGCGCACGGACAAAGCGATAAAATCCATCCGGGCCCGGCGGCCGAAACCGCCGCCGAGATACTGTGGATGGACGGTCACCTGATCAGGGGCGATACCAAGGATCTCTGCTGCATGGTTGCGCGCAAAGAGCTGGTTCTGGTGGCCGACCCACAGGTCACAGCGGCCATCGCGTACCCATGCCGTGCAGTTCAGCGGCTCCATCGTCGCATGGGCGAGATAGGGCACGGCATAGTCCGCCGCAATCCGCGTCCCGGCCTGGAGCGCCGCGTCGACGTCGCCGGCCGTATCCATGTCCTCGCGCTCTTTCGTCGCAAGATCGTTTTCGTTGATCTTGCGGATGCCTTCGGAGGTCAGCGATTGCCGGCCACCCGCCCAGGAAATGTCCAGTTCCTGCAGCGCCATCGATGCGGTCCAGTAGCTGTCGGCCGTGACCGCGACTGCGTCCTCGATATTGACGACCGGGCCGAGACCGCTGCGTCGCGTCATGCCGCCGTCGTCGAGGGCGACGGCGCGGGCGTCGCGTATCGGCGGGAGCTGGATGGCGGCATAGACCATGTCCGGGACGATCGCATCCATGCCGAATTGCGCGCTGCCGTCGACTTTGGCCGGCAGGTCGAGACGCGGTTTCGACCGGCCGACGATGGTATAGTCGCGCGGTTCCTTGAGGGCCGGCTTCAAGGATGGTGAAAAGGCCGCGGCGCGTGTCGCCAGCGCGCCGAAGGGCGTACTTTGTCCGGTCGGTCGATGAATGATGTGGCTCTTTTCGGCGACAAGGGTTCCGACTGGGACATCCCAGGCCTCGGCGGCGGCTTTGAGCAGCATCTCCTTGGCGGAGGCGCCTGCGCGGCGCATGCCGTGTTGTCCCGTCAGCCGAATGGCCGTGCTGCCGCCGGTCAGTTGCCCGACCAGACCATTGGCGATTTGCAGAAAGGAAAAATCCAGCAGCGGATAGATGAAGCCAGGGATGTTCGCGCCTTCGCCGACAATGTAGCCGCGGCCGAGATCGCTGTTGACATAGGCATCCGTCACGGGCGCCTGCACGATGCCGACCCGATCCCAGTCGGCTTCCATTTCCTCCGCCAACATCTGCGCCAGCCCGGTGCCCGCGCCCTGTCCCATTTCGGAGTGTGGGATCAGCACCGTGATGCGATTGTCGGGCGTGATCTTCACCCATGTGTTGAGCACGGTTTCATCGTCGGAGGCGCCTTCCGGGTCGTGCATTTTAAGCCGGTTCGGCGCCAGCGTCAGGCCGAGGGCCAGACCACCGCCGATCAGTCCGGCCGAAGCGAGGAAGCCGCGTCGGGTCCATTTGCCGACAGCCGAGCGGCGTTTCTTGGGCGTGGTTCCCGTCATCGCTCAAACCTCCCTGCGCTTCTGCGCGGCGCTGTGCACCGCCATGCGCACGCGATCATAGGTGCCGCAACGACAGATATTGGTGATGGCGGCGTCGATCTCCGCGTCGGTCGGGTTGGGCGTTTCGTCCAACAGCGCTGCCACGGCCATGATCATGCCGGACTGGCAATAGCCGCATTGCGGCACCTGATGGTCGAGCCAGGCCGATTGCACCGCGGTCCGTTCGCCGGCCGGTGCGAGCCCTTCGATGGTGCGCACGTCGGCCCCGGCGACGGCTTCCAGCGGCAGAACGCAGGTGCGTGTGGCGACGCCGTCGACATGCATCGTGCAGGCGCCGCAGGCCGCGATCCCGCAGCCGAACTTGGTTCCGGTGAGGCCGAAGCGCTCCCGCACCACCCAAAGAAGCGGCATTTCGGGATCCGCGTCGACCGCGACGTCGCTCCCGTTCAAGGTGAATGTGATCGACATGTCAGGTCCCTCTGTTGGTTCAACCCTGAGAGGGAACATATGTACGAAAATCGTAAAGTCCAGGCTTCGTTTTGAAATTCAGGACCGTGAAAGCGTTGTTTTTCGGCGTCTGCGGCGTTCGGATCGGTCACGAATGTCAGCGGATGTTCTGCGCGCTCAGCGCTTGAACCTGTTCGACATTGTCTTTCGCGATGAAACTCGGTCCCGTGCGGACGACGCCGGTCGGCAGCAGGCCGAACCGGGCGTATTTGTCGAGAAAGAAGATCGGCAGATAGCCTTGCAGGTAGGGCTGCTGGTCGATCGCGAACGCGACATTGCCATCGGCGATCTGATCGAGCACGGCCGGGGTGTAGTCGAAGGTGGCGAGCACGATCTCGCCCAAGCGGCCCGTTTCGCCCATCACCTCGACGACGGGAGCCGACGCCGTTGGCCCCAGAACGAGAGTGCCGTCGATATCGGGACGGCGCTTGAGATAGTCGGCGACGAACGTGCGCACGCGATCCTCATCATAGGGCAGCGCAAGCTCGTCGGCGCCGTCGCCGAAGCCGTCCTTGAAGCCCTGGCACCGCTGCATGCCAGCGATGTTGCCGCCTTCCTGGTTGAGGCAAACCGCGGTGGCCGCCCCCGCGTCGCGCATGCGTCGTCCGGCCGCGAGACCGGCCTCGTATTCGGGCTGGCCGACATGAACCGGGATGCCCAGTTCGGCAAAGGCCCGCGGGCCGGAGTTCGCCGACACGATCGGAACGCCGCTGGCGACCGCGCCCCGAATGGCGTCCGACAGCCCCTCCTTGTCGGGCAGCGTGACGACGATGCCGTCCGGCGCCGAGGCCACCGCCTCGTCAATCAGGGCCGACATGGCTACCATGTCGAAGCTGTCGGGCGCCCGGTATTCGACGACGACACCCAGTTCCTTCGCGGCGCTGTCGACGCCGTTCTTCAGCACCGCCCACCAGGACACCGGTGGCTTCCCATGGGCGACATAGACAAAACGCAGATCATCGGCTGAGGCCGTGCCGGCGGCGAGGAAAACGAGACCCGCAAGGGCGGTGCGCATGGACGGAATGATCACAATCTTTACCTTTCTTCCATTCCCGAACCGGCTTCAGAGCCGCCCGAAATCATCATGCATCACATTTTTAACGGCAGTGTGTGAAACGTCACATACCCCGCGACACGCTCTGATATGCGTGCGCCGTTAGGAAGTAAACGACTGTAAATTATCTCCCATGCACAGGATTGAGACAGACCCGGCGTCCTCGGGGTCTTCCATATCGGTTGAAGGCAAGGAACGCCGAGGCCACGTCACGGCGCGCGGTCGCGTCCGGCAGGTCATGTCGGAAGGCGGAGACATGCGCCGGTTTCGCGGGCCTTATCCGAAAGCGCGCATATCGGCGCAACAGAAAACCGTCGAAAAATACGCGTTTCGGCGGGTCACCAAAGTCATTCTGTTTGCCGACATGGTCGGCTCGACGCACCTGATGGAGTTCGACGAAGAGGACATCGTCAGGCGCTGGATCGAATATATGCGTGCCTTGGAGCTGGCGGTCATGCCGCGCTTTCAGGGGCGGCTCGTCAAGCGCTATGGCGATGGTTTCCTGGCCGAATTCGACCGGGCCGACGCAGCCGTCCGCGCCGCCTTCAAATGCATGTCGGTGCTCAAGCGGCTGAACAAGGCAAGGCCGATGCGCAACCGCATCGAACTCAGGATCGGCCTCCATGCCGGCGACGTCATTTCCGGCGCCGACATGGACCTCTACGGTCATGCCGTCAATGTCGCGGCGCGCATCATGTCCCTTGCGGGCGCCGGCGAGATCGTATCGTCGATCGATATTCGCGATGCGGCCATCGGAACCGTGAATGCGGAGTTCGAGGATATCGGCGACTGTTTCCTGAAGAACATCAGCAGGCCGGTGCGGGCGTTCCGGCTGGCGCGCCCCGGAACCTTCGCGCAATTGACACCGCTCTTGCGCCCTGAGGATCTGCTGCCAACGCTTGCGGTCATTCCCTTCACGCCGGGCCCGGGGCCCGTCGATCAGGTGACGCCGGGCGAGGTCCTGGCCGAGGAGTTTATCGGTGCCCTTTCGAAGTCGGACGCCCTGAATGTCACGTCTCGGCTCTCGACCACGATGTTTCGAGACGGGCATGCGTCCCTGCGCGTGATCGGCGAGGCGCTGGCGGCCGATTTTGTGCTTTCCGGCACCTATCAGAGCAACGGTGCACGGTTGAAGCTCGATATCGAACTGGCGCGGGTGCGCGACGACGCGATTGTTTGGACCGGCCGGTTGGACGAGGAAGCGGCGTTGCTGTTCCAGCAATGCGGTGTGATCGATCAGGTCGCCTGGCAGATCCAGTCCGCCCTTGTCGATTCCGAGATAAGGCGGGCGCGTTCTCATCGTGCTCCGACGCTTGAGAATTACGCGCTGCTTCTGGCGGCCGTAAAACTGATGCATCGGCCGTCGCAGCACGACTTCAATCTCGCCGGCGATCTCCTGTCCACCCTGATGGAACGTGTCTCCGTTCAACCCCTGATCACGGCCTGGATGGCGAAGTGGCATGTGCTGCGGGTGCAGCAGGGATGGACGGATTCGCCCCTGCGGGAGGGCAGCCTCGCGCTGCAACAGACGCGTTACGCACTGGATCTCGAGCCGACCAATGTCCACGCGCTGGTCGCGGAGGGGTTCGTGCTGACCAATCTGCTGCATCGGCTGGACGAGGCGCGTCTGCGTTACGACGCGGCCATCGAACAGAATCCGAGCGATCCGCTTGCCAGTCTGCTGCGCGGCACCTTGTTCGCGTTTACCGGCGACGGGGCGCGAGCGACGCGGGATACGGAAAGGGCGCTGCATCTCACACCGCTCGACCCGCATCGCTACTTCTTCGAATCGCTGGCGGCTTCGGCTTGCATCGCGGCAGAGGACTATGAGCGGGCGCTCGCGCTGGCGGCGCAATCGCTGCGTTCGAACCGCGGACACACGTCGACGCTGCGGGTCAAGGCGGTCGCCGAATTGCGGCTGGGACGCGGCGACGCGGCACGAGAGACGGCGCGCGAGCTTCTGGACCGCCAGCCCGATCTGACGGTCAGCGGGTGGCTGAAAGGTGCCGCCAGCGCGGAATTCGAGGTCGGGCGGGAATTCGCCCGGTCGCTGGCGGCCGCGGGCGTGCCCGCCTAAGTCCGGAAACGGAAGAGAGAACCGGGAGAAGACGATGGATATGAAGACTCTGGCTGCTCCGTCAGGCGGTTTTGGCGGCTTTGGTGGGTTCGGCGGCTTTGGTGGGTTCGGCGGCTTTGGTGGGTTCGGCGGTTTTGGTGGTTTCGGTGGCTTTGGCGGTTTCGGCGGCCTGGCAGGCTCCGGCCCACAGGATACGCCGTTGATCTCATCGGCTTTGGTGACGACCCGTGACGCCATCGCCGACGTGTGGACGCCCGTGCCCCACACAATCGGGGTCGATCCGCATTACGCCAATGATCCGGCGATATTGACCCGGCTTTCCGCCAGCGCACGTTCGAGCGTGTTTGCGTTTGAAATCGGCTCGCGGATCGGCTTCAGCTTTTCGCGCGGCGCCGATGAGGCGGTCGTCTGGCACCAGGACGTCGAGCCGAGGGATACGGCCGTGCCCAATCCGCCGTTTCAGCGTCTGGTGTCGATGACGCGTCCCAGCCAGCAGCAGTTTCACGAGCAGCTGGATCTGATCGCGGGATATGTCCCGCAGCGGGAGGAGCGCGGCGCGGAGATCATCGCGCAATTGGGCGCGCCGACAGAGTTCTTCCGCGCGATCGCCTTCCTGAATCCGTCACGAACCCCATTTACCCTGGAATTGCTGTCGGTTGCCTACTATCTGGCGGTGCTGGCCGAGGCGCGGCTGAAATTCGCCTTGTCCTGCAAGCGGCCGCTGGAATACTCCGCGCAGGTCCAGCCGATCATCTACACGCCGACGCATGGTTCCCTGCCGAGCGGCCATGCGACGGAGGCCTTCACTCTGGCGCGCGTTCTCTGGCTGCTGCTGCGCAGTGCCGGAGTCGAACCCTACGGACGGGACGTGTGGGGCGAAATGCTGCTGCGTCAGGCGGCGCGCATCGCCGTCAACCGAACCGTTGCCGGGGTGCATTTCCCCATGGACAGCATTGCCGGTTCGGTTTTGGGGCTGACGCTCGCGCGCTACTTCTGTGCTCGCTGCACGCAACAGTCGACGGTCACATCGGCGGATTTCTCCTGGCATGCCTATCCGGATCCGGTTTCGGCGGATTTCGAATGGCGTGACTATTACGACCCGGCCGTCGAGCAGCAGCAGGCAACGCCGTGGGTGGGCGTCGACAACGAGGTAACGCTCGATCCCGGATCCATGCGGTCGGAACCGCTGGAATGGCTGTGGGATCAGGCCAAATCGGAATGGACGGATATTCGTTGAACAGGTGCGGCATCCGCTTGTAACCGGACTGCATCGGTGGTCCGAGACGTTGGGACAAAGCACCGCGACGCGGCAAAGAGGATATGACCGTGACACTGAGTTGGCATCCGGACAGCGTTCAATCTCCGCTCGATTTGTGCTCGCGTTTTGCCGTCACCGCGCTCGATCGATTCTTCCGACCGGGGATCGCCAAAACGGCGTGGCGCCCGGTCCTCTTTGAGCTCGGAGACAGCCCGCGCTCGCTTGGCGGCTTGATCAGCCGAGCGGCCGCGCTGTCCGACGACGTGCATGTGCCGAAACTCTATCGTGACCAAAACATCATGGGGCAGGGTCCCTTGACCGCGGCCACATTGTTCGTCCGGCAGCGCTTCCTGGCCGATCCGCAATCGTTCCAAGCATTGGTGGCTGGCGGTGGACAGATGCGCCGCATCGAAATCGGAGCGGTTGTCGACGATGCCTTTCTCGATTTCGACAGGAATCCCGAAGTTGCGCCGGACGCCGAAGTGAACGTCGAGGCGGATGCCGTGATCATGGCGGTGATCGACCATGGCATCGCCTTCGCCCACGACCTGTTCCGAGTGGGAATGGAAAGCCGTGTCGCTTTTGCCTGGATTATGGACGCCGCGCCGGCCGGCGGCGCGAGCGCGACATCGATCGGACGCATGCTGAACAAGGCCGAGATCGATGCTCTGCTCGGCGCGTCCGGCTCTGGCGCGTTGTTTGACGAGGATCGGTTCTACCGGCAAGCCGGCCTGATCGATTACGCCGTCCCGGGCTTCAAGCCGGCAGCGCTCAGGCGGTCCCATGGGACGCATGTCCTGTCGCAGGCGGCGGGATATCGGACGGGCGGCGGGAACCGGCCGATCATCTGTGTGCAACTGCCGACGTTGATCGCGGGCGATCCGAGTGGCCGTGGATTGGCGCCGCTGCTCAACCTGGCGCTGGAGTACATTCTGGCGAAAGCAAGTCTGCTCCGGCGTCCCGACGGCACGCCGCCGCCGGTCGTGATCAATTTCAGCTATGGCAATTATGCCGGTCCGCATGATGGAACGGCACTGATCGAAAAAGAGATCGACCGAAAGCTGAAGCGCGAGTCGAAACAGGCGAAGCGGATGGTGCTGCCGGTCGGCAACGGCCAACTGAAGCAGTGTCACGCGCAGCTCCGTTTTCCGCCTGGGAGAAACGAAAACCGCCTGACCTTGCGGCTGCAACCCAACGACAGGACGGCAAGCTATCTGCAGATCTGGCTGCCGGCAAACACGGTGGATCCGAGAGGCATGGTCAAGGTCAGCGTGACGCCGCCGGGCGGTTCGGAAAGCCCTTTTGTCGGCAAGGCGGATGAGACCTACCTCCTGAAGAACAGGCAAGGCGATGTCGTCGGGGCACTGTGTTTCTCCGTCTCGGCGGCCTCGCGCCGCGGTCTGGTGACGCTGGCCACCGCCCCAACCGACAGCCTCGTGACACATGCCGGGCTGGCCCCCGCCGGCCTCTGGCGCATCCGTATCCAGCCGGGCACTATCACGCCGGAGGATGTATTGCACGCCTGGGTGGAGCGCGATGAAACTCTGCCTGGTTTTCGCAGCGCCGGACGCCAGTCCTATTTCGAAGACCCGCGTTACCAGCGCCTCGATCCGAGAGGCCGGCCACTGCCGGACGATCCGCCCGTACCGGGCACACCAATCCGCCGTTCCAGCACGCTGAACGGCTTTGCGGCGGGCATGGAACCGGTCGTGGTTGGTGGCTGGGTCGCCGCCGACGGGGCCATCGCCGACTATTCCGCCGCCGGACCCGCCCTCGTGGCCGATGGTGCCGACGAAACAAACCGTATCGGCCCGGATGCCGTCGCGGTGAGCGACCGGTCGGCCGTGCGGCGCGGTATCTTCGGCGCCGGTTCGCGCAGCGGTTCCCATGTCGCCATGAACGGAAGCAGCGTTGCCGCGCCGCAGGCTGCACGGCTGATGGCCGATGATCTCGGCCGCGGCGGTTCGGGTGCCAGGGCCAGGGTCCGCGCCATCGCCGCGACCGACGAGACGGACCATCCGGCGCCTATTCCGCCGCAGTCAGAAGCGCGGCGTGGGGCAGGCCGGCTCAAGCAGAGGTTTCGGCTCTAAGATCGCGCCGCTTGCCGACGGTGTCACGGAAAGATCATATCCCGCGGTCAACCCCGTGCTAAAGTGCGAGCTGCCGCCAGACAAACGGAGCCGTCGCCGCATCCATGACGCTTAGCAGACGCCGTCTCATGCTCATCGGAGCAACCGCTTTGTTTGGCGGAGGTGCCATAGCGCGGGAGGACACGCCGGGCTTTTCGGACGATATCGACGAGCGGCTCGATCTCGGCTATCGCTCGGGTTTGCTCGCCGGGCTGCATGCGGTGCTGGCAGTCCGGGGCGGCGACATCGTGCTTGCGCGCTATTTCGCCGGACCAGACGAAAATTGGGGGCGGCCGCTGGGTGACGTCGTCTTCGACGCGGAGACGCTGCACGATCTGCGCTCGGTGACGAAGAGCATCACCAGTCTGCTTTACGGCATCGCGCTGGATCGCGGAATCGTGCCCCCGCCCGAGGCGCCGCTGCTCGACGCCTTTCCCCGCTATGCCGATCTGAAGGCCGATCCCGAACGCGCGGCATGGACCGTCAGCCATGCCCTCAACATGACCTTGGGCACCGAGTGGAACGAGACTCTTCCCTACACAGACCCCAACAACAGCGAAATCGCGATGGAGCTGGCGGCTGACCGTTATCGCTTCATTCTCGACCGGCCGATCGTCGATGTGCCAGGTCGGGTCTGGAACTACAATGGTGGCTGTTCGGCGCTGATCGGCTATCTGATCGAGCAGGGCGCCGGCACGAGCCTCGCCGATTTTGCCGCACAGCATCTCTTCGGTCCGCTGGATATATCCGATTTCGAATGGAATGCCGGTCGGGATGGCGTTCTCTCGGCCGCGTCAGGGCTTCGCCTGACAGCGCCCGGCCTCGCGACAATCGGCCGAATGATGCTCAACGGCGGACGTTGGAATAGCGACCGGATCGTCACGGAGGCTTGGTTGCAACGCTGTCGCACCCCGCAGATTGCAGCCTTTTTCGGCAACCAATACAGCCACCAATGGTATCTCTCGGACCAGCCGGTTCCGGCCGCCAATGGCACGCGCCCGATGATTGCGGCGATGGGCAATGGCGGCCAGCGACTGTTTGTGCTGCCGTCGCTCGACCTGGTGATCGTCACCTTTTCCGGCAACTACAACCGTCCCGATCAGTGGATCAATCCGACGCTGGTCCTGCAGAAGATCGTGCTCGCCAACCTGCGGGACATTTAGCCGGCCAGTATCGACACGATCCGCTCGTTCGCATGTTTCTCGGCGACGGTCTTCACCGAATTGCCCGCGCCGTCGGCGACCGTCGCATCGGCACCGCGATCAAGCAGCGTTCGAACGGCGTCCTCGCTGTTGTTGACGACGGCAAAGACCAGCGGCGTCATCCAGTCGTTGTCGCGCGGTTCCGATCCGGTCCAGAGCGTGCCGAACCGCATGTTCAGCCGCGTCGGATCCTCCGACAGGCGCTTGTCGATCTGCTCGAGTTTGCCCCGTGCGGCGGCGCAGAAGATATCCATCTCCAAGGTGTCCAGCAGCGCGACCATATCGTCGCGCCGGGCGTGTTCCGCAAAGCCGATCGGCGGCGCATGGTAATGCGGGTCGCGGATTGTCGGATCGGCGCCGGCCGCCAGAAGAAGTCGCGCGATCTCCAGATCGCCGTTATAGGCGGCCTGATGCAGAGGCGTGTTGCCGTTGGCAGGGTTGAGTTCGAAACCGATCGCGATCATTGTCTCCAGCGCGGCCAAATTGCGCTGATGAACGGCGCTGTTGAGCATTTCCGACTGCCGGACGGTCGACAGCAGATCGGGGTTGGCTTGCAAGAGAGCGCGCGCGGCGTCGCGATGCCCCGTCATGCAGGCGCTTTGAAATCGCGCCCCGTCGGAAAGGGTCTCCGCCTTTGCACCGGCATCCAGCAGCGCTTTGGCGATCGCTTCCTGGCCCAACAGCATGGCTGCCTGGTAAGGCGTTTTGCCTTTGGTGCGCGTGTCATAGGTGTCGTCGGGCCGATCGATATGGACTCCGTGATCGATCAGCAGTCTGGCGCGTTCCACATTGCCGCGATGGATCGCCTGAATGAGCTGGAAATGCATCGTTTCCTCCGGATTGGGCACAAGGTCATCGCCTTCCTGATGCAGCCAGTTGTTCCTGTCCGTCGGCTTCAGTCCGTATTCCAGCAGCAGTTCGAGCCAACGGTTGTCGGGTTCGAAGCAACGATTATAGGCGCCCTGGCTGTCATTGGGATCGGCGCCGCGTTCCAAGAGGGCCCGGGCAAACACCTCCCAATCCGGATGCACGGGCTGGTTGATCGGCCCGTTTTCGCCTTCTCCCAACACGCCGGTGAGGGCCGTGAATTTATACTTCCCGCTCCACATGTAATAAGCGTTCGGATCAGCCCCGCGCTCCAGCAAGCGCAAACCCGCCGCCAGCGACGAGGCACCGGGCAACCGCGCATAGGCAGCATACATAAGCGGTTCCCAGTTAAAGTAACCGCCCTTGCGATTGAGAAGCCCCGAGTCCTTGTCCAGCCAGCGATCGATTTGCCCGGCATCGCCGATCGCCGCGGCGGTGTAGATGCTGGCCTGCCGGATTTCGGGATGCGCGTTCAACAGATCCGCCGCCGCGGCAAAACGCTTCGGGCCGATATCGGGAACCTGATCATAGGCCACGGTGACCAGGTCCAGAAACCGGTTGGCGCGTTGCTCGCCGGTTTCCCGGGACGGGTTCGCGCCTTCGATGTGCCGTTTCAGTTTCGTCCAGCTTGAAAAGCCGTATTGACGGGCCAGGACAAGGTGTGCCTGCTGCAGGCTGATCGTGCGCGGGTTGCCGAAATAGGGGCCCACTTGTTCCAGTGCGGCCGCGTCGCCGGCGTGCACCGATTTAAGCAGCGCTTTGGCACGTTTTCTCAGGTTTTCCAGATTTGCAGAATCGGGAAGCGGGGTGATCGCCATGATCGACCTCCTTTCAAACCGTCCGGTATCCGCGCCCTCGGACCTGAAAAGAGGTTCGATAGGATCATCGTTGAAAGCCAGACGGGCTTGGCCCTTCCCGCGGATCGGAAGCCTTCTGCTAGGCACTGCCTTGCTAGCACGGGGACGGGGCCGGGTTCAATGGCGTCGTGCGGTCACAGCCACGAGGTCTCGGTTGTTAACTGTCGGCACTTGTTTGAAGCGCGCATGTCTATACTACAGTACATCGTCTTTTACGGCGCGGCGGGGACGATGTATGGCGGGATTTCTTGTGACGGGTGCTTCCGGGTTTGTCGGCCGCGCGCTCGTCGCGCGGCTGTGCCGGGAACCGGATGCGCGGGTGACGGCAGCGTCGCGCAGTGCGGCCGAAGCGGGGAACCCGAACGTCACGTCCGTTCGAATGCCGGATTTCGAGCCGGACACGGATTGGGGCACCGCGCTTCACGCCGCAGGGGTCGTCTTCCACTGCGCCGGACTGACGCCGGGCGGTGCCGAAACGTCACCGGCCTTCCGGCGCATCAATTGCGACTGCACGATCAATCTGGCGCGGCAGGCCGCGGCTGCCGGCGTGGCGCATTTCGTTTTCATCAGTACGGCGCAGATTCATGGCGCGGCAACCGGGGCGCGGCCCTTCGACGAGCGGTCCGCAGCCGATCCGCGATCGCCCTATGCCGTGTCCAAGTGGGAGGCCGAGCAGGCGCTCGAAGCGCTCTCGAGGGAGACGGGAATGGCGGTCACCATCGTGCGGCCGCCGCTGGTCTATGGGCGCGGCGCGAAAGGCAATCTGGCGCAACTGGCGAAGCTCGCCCGGACGGGGCTCCCGTTGCCGTTCGCCGGCGCTGACAATCGACGCAGTCTCGTTGCACTCGACAACCTGACGGATTTTCTGGCCCGTTGCGCCTCCCGCCCGGCAACGGGTTGCGACGTCTATTTGATCGCCGACGGCCAGGATCTGTCGACCGGTGACATTATCGCGCATCTGGCCCGGGACCAGGGCACGAAAGCGCGGCTGTTTTCCGTTCCGCCAAGGTTGATGACCGGGCTGATGAAGGCCGCCGGGCGCGGCGGCATGGCCGAGCGGCTCTTCGGTTCCTTTCAGCTCGATATCGGTAAGGCGCGGCAGGAGATCGGCTGGACGCCGGTGACGACTCCCGATACCGCACCCTGGATATAGATTGCGCCGGTCAGACCGTGCTGATCGGGCCCGGCGGCCACGGCGTATCGCGCTGATCGAGACCCAGGCAGGCAGCAAGCATCGCCGTATAGGCGGCGGGCCGCTCAATATAGGGAAAATGTCCGCCATGGGCGAAACGGAAGGTTCGTGCCGGCTTGAGGTGCGCCCGCACCGCGTCGCGCACCGGCTTTTGGATCAACTGGTCGTCCTCGGACTCGACCACGGTGATGCGGGCGTGATCGACCGAGGGTTGCGGCTGCTCCGGCCCGGATTTCAAGGCGGCCAGCCGGGCGCGCAATTCGTCCGCGCTGATGCGGTTCTTCACCTCGTTGATCAAAAACGCCTCGAGCGCTCTGCGGTCGGGATCGTCGCCCGCCCAGGCACTGACGCCGGCGATGAAACCGGCGCGCAGGGTGTCGATCGGGGTCTTCATCAGGTCGTGGCTGTAAGGCGGAATCCGGTCCAGCCCGGCGACGGACGACAATGTGTTGGCGGCGATCAGGCGGTCGACGCGGTCGGGATATGTGGCGGCAAAGAACTGGGCGACATAGCCGCCCAGCGACGAGCCAAGCACAGTGGCCTGCGTCAGGCCGAAACGGTCCATGAAAACGGCGATGTCCTCTGACCAGTCCGCGATGCCGCCCATCTGCGGATAGGACAGCGCCAGAATGCCGGCGCGTTCTCTCAGTGCGTCGATCTGTTGCCAGAAAATGTCGGCCCGGCCAAGCGTGCCCGGCAGAAGGATGAGTTGCGGCCCGTCCGCTCCGGCACGGATCACGCCCCACTCGCGGCCATTGACCCGATCCCGCTGCTCGGGATGCACGGCCGCGAAGGCGTCCCGCGCGGCGATGTGGTCGGTGCTCATTGGAATGGATTGTCCACTTTCGGCCAGAAATTCCCGTCGCGCTTTTCATAGACGATGTTTTCGAAGTCCGGGGTGATCGCCCCGGGTGTCGCGACGTAGATAACGCGCGTGGCGATGGGCGCGAAGCCGGCATAGAAATGTTGCGAGGATTTGACGATCACGATCTTCATCGCCGAAAGGTCGATACCGAGGTCGGTGAAGGCCTCGGGATGGAAGGCCTGGGTCCGTCTGTCGTTGACCAGCAGATGCAGGCCATCGGCTTCCAGCCAGACGATGTTGCCGAGCGGCATTGCGCCATCGCCCAGATGCTGCACGCCGCCAGAGGCGCATTTGCGCACGGTGACCTTCAGATCGATCGGATCGCCGGACATCGGCCCGACCTTGCCGCCAAGGCGGATCGCCATCCGCGCGCCTTCCCCGGCTTCCGTGCACATGCCGACCACGACCGGATCCCAGAAGATGCCCATGGCGACATCTCGAAGGCCCCGGGCCAACACCTGCTTCAGGAAGAACGTCGCATCGCTTGGCGCGCCACCGCCGGCATTGTCCGCCGTGTCGGCGAGCACGATCGGTCCGGTCGCTTCCGCCTCCGCCATGTCCAGCGCCTCCGCAATGGTTGGATAGCGCGTGCGCAGGTCCTCGCGCATGTCCCACAGGCGCCGCCCATAGGCCTCGGCGATGGCCTGCGCCTTGGCGTCATCGCCATCCACGATCGCCAGCATGCGCGTGCCGACACGGGCGCAATCGCCCCAGGGGAAGCCATGCGCCAGCGACAGCGACAGGACGCCGTCTTTGCCCTCGGCCGCCATCATGGCGTCGACGAAGGCGCGCATCGGTTGGCGCGGCGTGTGATAGGAGCCGGTCATGCGGCAATCGTAATCGCGCATCACCGGCTTGATCGTGCCTCGGGTGGTCTCCAATGCCAGGGAGAACAGTTCCTCGGCCCTGTCCGGCACGTCGGTGTGCGGATATTCCTTGTAACACAGGACCAGGTTGGCGCTTTGAAGCATGTCGTCCGTGAGGTGGCTGTGCGGATCGATTTCGAGGCCGATCACCGCGTCCGGCCCGACAAGTGCGCGGGCGCGCTTCAACAAATCGCCCTCGCAGTCGTCATAGCCTTCGGCGATCATCGCGCCATGCATCGAAAACAAGGCGATGTCGACGGGCAGGGCGGCTTTCAGGTCGCCGAGGATTTCGTCGCGGTAAGCCTCGTAGGTGTTGCGCAAGGTCGGGCCCGCCGGCTGCGCGAAGGCGCTAAGACTCTCGACCACCTGCATCTGCTGCTCCTCGCCGCGCCGGCGCCACACATGCAGGGGCGCGGAGAAGAGGTTGGCCGGCTGGCGCGTGGCGTCGCCATGGGCGACCATGACCTGTTCGAAGCTGGCGCCCCCGGTCGGTATCGGCGAGAAGGTGTTGGTTTCGGTTGCCAGTCCGGCGATGAAGAGTTTCATGACGTGTCCTCAGACTCGGCGAGGTCGGGATAGTGGCTCAGCCGGCCGGCGAGATCGGCCAGCATGTGGATGACGATCAGCGTGAAGGCGACGGGGATCGCGACGGCGAAGTAGAACATCGACACGCCGAGCAGTTCCGCGTCGCGGTCGAAGCTGCGCATGATGTAGCTGCGCAGCGGATTGTAGTTCGGCCCCATGAAGGAATAATAGAGGATGGGCACGACGAACAGCATGACGCCGGCATAGCGCGCCAGCGCCCAGGCGAGGCCCGCGGCACCGGCCAGATGCAGACGAGCGGGAAACAGGACCGGATCGGTGTGCGCGCGGAAGGCGGCCGAGGCCCCGAGGAGGCCCGCCCACACCATGGCGTAGCGGGCCAGTTCCTCGGTCCAGATCGGCGGCGAGAAAAACAGATAGCGAGCGATGACCTGATAGGCGGCCGACAGGGTCATGACCACGACCGCCAACATCGCGCCTGCCAGCGCGATCCGGTTGAGGAACGCCGATAGGCTTTCCAGTGCCGCGGCAATCGCCCGCATGCGTCTACTCCTTGGCGGCGGTCCAGGCCTCGATCTGCTCGGCCGTCACCGGGCCGCCTTCATAGACGGCCTGCGATTTCTCGCGGAACGCCGCCCGGGCTTCCGGCGACAGACGGGTAACGGTGACGCCGGCATCTTCCAACGCCTTGAAAATGCCTTCCTGCCGAGGTGCCAGCCAGGCGCGGTTGGCGGCGTTGCCCTGCAGGACCGCATCATCGACGATCGCGCGTTCGGCATCGGACAGGCTCTGATACCAATCCTCCGACGCGATCACGATGCGTAGCGATGGCGAGGTCGCGGCATCGGTGAAATATTTGATGAAATCGGTGTGGCCGAACATCAGCGGCACCACCGGCGGGTTGAGATAGCCGTCGGCGACGCCGGTCTGCAGCGCATTGGGCACTTCGGGCCAGCTCACGATCGTGCCGGTCGATCCCCAGGACTTGAACAGTTCGATCTGAATCTCGTCGAGGGCCCGCATGCGCAGATCGGCCATGTCATCGACGCTTTCCACCGGCTTCTTGGTGTTGAAGATGCCGGCCGGGAGGCCGCCATGCATGACGGCGAGCACGCGCACGCCCTTCGGTGCGGTGCCGGCATTGATCTGCTCCAGCATACCGCCGTCATAAAGGGCCTGGTCGACCTGTTCGGTGCTGTCGAAGAAATAGGGCAGGAAAACGCCGAACATCAGCGAATTCAGCGAGCCGGCGGATTTGACGTCGGAGAGCGAGATCTCCAGCAGCCCCTGGGACACTTGGTCGAGCCGTTCCGCCTCGCCGCCCAGGGCACCGCGCTGATACTCTTCGGCGGTCATGCCGTTTTCGTTGAGCGCCGAGACGAAGGCATTCGCCCAGACATAGGAGCCGGAGTTTTCCAGGTCGGGCGGGCTGTCCAGCGCGACCTTGACCGTCTGGGCGAGTGCCGGCGCCGCCAGCAGCATGGACAGCCCGACGAGGGCCGCGCGATAGAAACCGGTTTTCATTGTATGTTCCTCCTTCCTTGGTTGTTCCATGATCGTCGGCTAAGGAGCGCCGAGCCCCATGGCATGCGGTATCAACAGGCTGATTTCGGGAACGGCGACGAGCAGCGCGAGCACCAGCAGTTCGACGATCGCGAAAGGCAATATGGCGCGGGCGAGGCGCCAATAGTTGATGCGGGTCACGGTCGACACGATCAACAGACAACCGCCGAGCGGTGGGGTGATCAGGCCGATGCACAGATTGAAACAGATAATGATGCCGAGATGCACGGGATCGGCGCCTTGCGCCAGCGCGACCGGCGCAAGCAAGGGCACCAGCAGCGCCAGCGCCACGGTGATGTCGAACACCATGCCGGCGGCGATGAAGATCAGATTCATCACCAGCATGAAACCGAGCGGACCCAGTCCGATCTCACTGACGAAACCGGCGATTGCCTCCGGGATGCGTTCCAGCGCCGCCAGATGACCGAGCGTCGTCACCGCGGTGATGATGACAAAGATCGATCCCGTCAGCATCGCGGTGCGTTTCAAGCTCTCGGTGATGTCGGTCAGCCGAACGCCGCGATAGAACGCACCGGCGCCCAGGGCGGCGAACACTGCGACGGCGGCGGCTTCGGTCGGTGTCATCCAGCCGAAGACGATGCCGCCCAGAATGATCACCGGCAGCGACAGTGCCGGCAGCGCCACCATCAGTGCCGGCACCAGGGCGGGCGCCTCGTCGCGGCTGATGCGCGGATGGTCGTCGCGCCAGGCGTAAAACGCGTTGACGGCAAACAGCGCGCCGGCAAGCGTCAGGCCGGGCAGAATGCCGGCCATGAACAAAGCGGTAACGCTCGTTTCCATGATGGCGCCGTAGAAAATCAGGATGATCGAAGGCGGAACGATCGGGCCGATAATCGCCGAGGCCGCGGTGACCGCACCGGCATAGGTGTCACTATAGCCGCGTTCGCGCATCGCCGGGACGAGCGTGTTGGAAAGTGCCGCCGCGTCGGCGACGGCCGAGCCCGAGATGCCGGCAAAAAAGACACTGGTCATGATGTTAACATGGCCGAGACCGCCACGCAGCCGGCCGACAAGCGCCATGGCGAAATCGATCAGCGCCTTGGTGACGCCCGCCCGGTTCATGATCTCGCCGGTCAGGATGAACAAGGGCATCGCCATCAGGGCGAAAACATCGATCTGCGAGAAGATCTTCTGCGGCAGGATCGCCAGATAGCGGCCATTGTCCGTCGCCAGAAAAGCGATGACGGTCGCCGCGCCGATGACATAGGCGAGCGCCAATCCGCTGAACAGCAGAACCAGCGCGGCGAGAGGGGCGAGCCAGATCATGCCGCCACCGCCGGGCGATCGGGGGCGAGCGCCGCGACATCGACGCCGTGATCGATCAGGTCGGCCGGCACCGGCCGATCCTCGACGAGCGCCGCCGCAAGACGGGCGAGGGCCGGCGCCGTCTGAATACCGTAGCCGCCCTGGCCGGCGAGCCAGAAGAGGCCGGGCGCGATCGGATCGAAGCCGGCCACCGGGCATTTGTCGGCGACGAAATTGCGCAAGCCCGCCCATTTGTTTTCGATGCGGCGCACTTTCAGATCGAAGGCCCGCTCGATCCGGTCGATGCAAACGGCGATATCCAGTTCCTCCGGCTGTGCATCGCAGGGTGGGGACGGGGTCTCGTCGGCGGGCGAGATCAACAGCCTGCCGGTCTCGGGTTTGAGATAGAATTTCTCCTCGATATCGACCGCCAGCGGCCATGGATCCGGGTCCATACCCGATGGCGGGGTGACGATCATCGCCGTGCGTCGTTTCGGCACCAGACCGATCGCGGTCGCGCTCGCCAGTGCAGCGATGTCGTCCGCCCAGGCGCCGCCGGCGTTGACGACGACATCGGCCGAGGCGCTGAAGCCTCCGGCGGTCAGCGTCCAGCCCGTCGGTGAGCGCTCAAGCGCCTTGATATCGGCGGCCAGAGTCAGCGTGCCGCCGGTGGCCCGGAAGCGCCGCAGATAGCCCTGGTGCAGGCGATCGACATCGATGTCGCCGGCGCCGCGCTCGATCATTCCGGCCGCCGCATAGCCGGGCCGGATCAGCGGCATCATGTCGGTTATCGCCGCTGCGTCGACCCGATCGATACCGGCCTCGCCGGCGCGCTCGACGAGCATCGCTTCCAGCACCGTCAATTGGTCCTCCCGGGCGATCATCAGCACATTGCGCGGAGCAAGCAGATCGCCGTCACAGAAGCCGTCGGGCGGGTTGTTGAAGAAGCGGGCGGAAGCGCGGGACAAGGCCCGGATCGGCTCCGGCCCGTATGATGCAGCGAAGATCGCGGCCGAGCGGCCTGTCGTGTGGTAGCCGGCCTGGGTTTCGCGCTCGACGAGCAGCACGCGGTGCCGCGCCGCCAGTTCGGCGGCGATCGAAGCACCGGCAATACCGGCGCCAATGACGGCGATGTCGTAGCGCTCCGGCCTGTCGATCATGACGAGACGTTCCCCTGGGCCTTTTCAGACTAGCAGCAAATTTTCTGATTGGAAAATGGATTTTTTCTTTTGGAAAAGTGGACGAAGCCATCGGCGCGGCCTATCCTTCGGGTATGGATGTCAAAGACAAGGACCGCCGCAGGGAAAAGAGCGACCGTCGCGTGCGCATGGGCGAGCGGGCGCGCGACATCCGCCACCGGCGCGGCATGACCCTGAATGACGTGGCCAAGCGCTCCGGTCTTGCCGTCTCGACGGTGTCGAAAATCGAGCGCGGCATCATGGCGCCGACCTACGACCGCTTCAGCCAGCTTGCCGACGGGCTCAATGTCGATATCGCCGAATTGTTCGCGCCGGAGGGCGATCGGTTTCAACCGGGCGGCCTGTCGATCGCCCGCAAAGGCGAATTCAAGCGGCATGAGACAGAAAACTATGTCTATGAGATGCTGCATCCGGAGTCGTGGAACAAAGCCATGACACCGATGTGCGGCACGCTACGGCCGCTGGAGGAGATGCATTTCGACCGGTTCGTCAGTCATGACGGCGAGGAATTCCTTATTGTGCTGGAGGGTCGGGTGACCGTGCATCTGGAGGATCATGTGCCGGTCACGCTCGACAAGGGCGAAAGCCTCTACTTCGACAGCCGCCGCGGCCATCTCTACGCTGCCGCGGGCGAGCGGGAGGCGCGTATTCTTGTCGTCTGCGCCAAATTGGTCGGCCGCGGGCGTGATCTCTGACGGGCGGTAGGCGTCGGATCGTCAGCGTTGACGCAAAGGCGCTTAGGTACCATCGGACCGGCGGGCGCGCCGCCGATCCGTCAAAAGCTCATGCCATCGACTACTCGGTGGTCGTCGGTGCGGTCGTCTCGTCCTCGGTCACCGGCGGGGTGGTCGACCCGGTTGTTGTTTCCTGATCGAGCGGTTGGCCGGCGTCGCTTTGGGTCGCGCTGTCATTGCAGGCCGCGAGGCCGAGCAATGCCAGCAGCGAGAATGAGGCAAGCAGAATTCTCATGGCGGAACCTCCTGTTGACACGCGGCATGCCGTGCCGTGTCTAAGGCGACTAACCGTCGCCGCGACGGCTGTTCCGACAAACCGCACGGAGAGCCTTCCGGCAAAAGGCGGCTGCAGTTTGGCATCTTCGTGGTGAAAAACAGGCTTCAGGTGAAATGTGATAACTTTATGTGAGTGCACTGAAATAATGAATGAAATTCATACGCATCATATTTGGTTACGGGTGCCACGAAGCGTGATTGCGCAAGGTATCACTGTCCCGGTCGGCCGGTCTTGCGGCGCTTGTCCTGGCGGCGCCGTTCCTCGCCCGGATCCTCATAGGAACCGGCGCCGGTTTTGTTGCGGCGGACAGGCTCCGGACTGTCGGTGTTCTGTTTCGTCGGCCGCTTGCCGGTGCCGATCGGGCGACCCACATCGCCGCCGGGCCCCATCTCGTCGAGTGACGGTTTTTGGAAATAGCCGCCCCCGCGCTCGCTGCGCGGCAGCGGTCCGCGCCGCTTTCCGCGTTTCTCGCGCCGCGCCCTGGGGCTTGCGTCCATGTCGCTTTCCAGGCGGGCGAGCGGATCGTCCATCACAGCAAGCTCGGTGTCGCGCAGACGCTTGATCTCGTCGCGCAGCCGGGCCGCCTCCTCGAAATCGAGGTCGGCTGCGGCGTCGCGCATCTTTTTCTCCAGCGCTTCCAGATGCGCCGCCAGATTGTCGCCGATCATCTCGCCGCTTTCCTTGAAGCCCGAAATGTCGGCGCGCACATGGTCCTTTTCGTAGACGCTGTCGAGAATGTCGGCGATCTGCGCCTTGACGCTCTCGGGCGTGATGCCGTGTTCGGCGTTCCAGGCCATCTGCTTCTCGCGCCGCCGGCTGGTCTCGGTCATCGCCCGGTCCATCGAGCCGGTGACCGTGTCGGCATAGAGCACGACCCGGCCGTCCACGTTGCGGGCGGCGCGGCCGATGGTCTGCACCAGCGAGGTCTCGGAGCGCAAGAAGCCCTCCTTGTCGGCGTCGAGAATGGCGACGAGACCGCATTCGGGAATATCCAACCCCTCGCGCAGAAGGTTGATGCCGACCAGCACGTCGAACGCGCCAAGACGCAGGTCGCGGATGATCTCGATGCGCTCCAGCGTGTCGATGTCGGAGTGCATGTAGCGCACTCGGACGCCCTGTTCGTGCAGATATTCGGTCAGATCCTCGGCCATGCGTTTGGTGAGCACGGTCACCAGCGTCCGATAACCGCGCTCCGTCGTCAGCCGGATTTCGCCGAGCACATCGTCGACCTGGCTCTTGGCGGGACGCACCTCGACCGGCGGATCGATCAGTCCGGTCGGCCGGATCACCTGCTCGGCGAAGACGCCGCCCGACTGTTCCAGTTCCCAGCCGCCGGGTGTCGCCGAGACGGCTATAGTCTGCGGCCGCATCGCGTCCCACTCCTCGAAGCGCAGCGGCCGGTTGTCCATGCAGGACGGCAGGCGGAAACCGTATTCGGCAAGCGTCGCCTTGCGGCGAAAGTCGCCACGATACATGCCGCCGATCTGCGGCACCGTGACGTGGCTCTCATCGATGAAGATCAGCGCGTTGTCCGGAATATACTCGAACAGTGTCGGCGGCGGTTCGCCCGGCGTGCGGCCGGTCAAATAGCGCGAATAGTTCTCGATGCCCTGGCAGGAACCTGTCGCTTCCAGCATCTCCAGATCATAGCGAGTGCGTTGTTCCAGCCGCTGCGCCTCCAGCAATCGTCCGGCGCGCTCCAGTTCGGCCAGGCGGTGCACCAGTTCCTGGCGGATCGATTTGATCGCCTGGTTGAGCGTCGGACGCGGAGTGACGTAGTGGGAATTGGCGTAGATCTTGACCGATCGCAGTTGGTCGGTCTTCTGCCCGGTCAGCGGGTCGAATTCGGTGATTGAGTCGATCTCGTCGCCGAACAGCGAAACACGCCAGGCGCGGTCTTCCAAGTGGGCCGGAAAGATCTCGATCGTGTCGCCGCGCACGCGAAAGGTGCCGCGCACGAAATTCACGTCGGAGCGTCGATATTGCTGGGCCACCAGATCGGCCAGCAATTGCCGCTGATCGAGCCGGTCGCCGACCTGCATCTGGAAGGTCATCGCCGTATAGGTTTCGACCGATCCGATACCGTAGATGCAGGAGACCGAAGCGACGATGATCGCGTCGTCCCGCTCCATCAGCGCCCGGGTCGCGGAGTGCCGCATCCGGTCGATCTGCTCGTTGATGGAGGATTCCTTCTCGATATAGGTGTCGGAGCGCGGCACATAGGCTTCCGGCTGATAATAGTCGTAGTAGGAGACGAAATACTCGACCGCGTTGTCCGGAAAGAAGTTCTTGAACTCACCATAAAGCTGTGCGGCAAGCGTCTTGTTTGGGGCGAGAATCAGCGCCGGCCGTTGCGTGGTCTCGATCACCTTGGCCATGGTGAAGGTCTTGCCGGAGCCGGTAACGCCGAGCAGAACCTGGGTGCGGTCATCATCGCCGAGGCCGGACACCAGATCGGTGATCGCAGTCGGCTGGTCCCCGCTCGGTTCATATGGTGTTTCCATCCGAATGGCGATGCCGCCCTCGGATTTCTCGGGCCGGGCCGGCCTGTGCGGCACCCAGGCCTCGCCGTCCCGGAAAGCCGGGTTGCCGGATTCGATTAATTTCGACAACGCTTCGACGGTTGCCGTGACGCCGCTCGTGGCACCGCCGGCCGGTGTCCTGGTGCCCGATTTCAGGGATTGCGCGTCCTCCAGACTGATATCGAGACCGGCCACCGGATTGAGGCCGGCTGCGGCGCGGGTCTTGGGGTCGCTGCTGCCGCCGATGGAAGTGCCGCGCGCCGTCCGTCCCGCAGTCGATTTCGCGTCCTTCGTCGCCTTCGGTTTGCGCGCCGGTTTGTCGGCCTCGCGGGCGATCTCCTCCGCCCATGCACCGACCGGGCCGGACAGAGGATCGCCCTGAAGCGGCTTCTGCGGCGCCTCGCCGAATCCGGTCGGACGCTTGCTTTTCTTCTCTGATGCCATGGATCGAATATGGCCATACAGCGTTGAGATTGGAAGGGCGGATCTCGACGACGACGCGCGCTGCTGACAGGCGCCTGTCAGGAGACCGGTCCGGCCGCGACACGGCAGCCGCGCTGCCTTCGGGTCACGATAAAGGGTTTGCTTTTGCCGGGCCGTTCATTAAGACACGATATTGCGAGTGATTCGGGCGCAGGGGCAATGGTCCGGGTAGGATCATAACGAGTCATTGGAGGCCCCAATGGACGCCAGGGTCACGGAGTCGGAGTCCGACGCTCCGTCAGCATCCGGTCATGGCAGCGGTTTGCGTCAGGCGCTGATTATCTTCGGCGCCCTGTTGTTCGGTGGCGTGTGCCTGTACGCCATCCATCTCTATTGGCATTTCGAGCGGGCGCACCCGGCGACCGAAAACGCTTATTTGCAAGCCAATTATGTCTGGATCTCGCCGCAGATCGACGGGCGGGTGAACAAGGTCCACATCGTCGACAACCAGCTTGTCGAAAAGGGCGCTTTGTTGTTCACCATCGACCCGCGGCGATACGATGCCGCGCTGAAGGAGGCTGAGGCCGAGCTGGTCCTCGTCCGCCAGGATGTCGCGGCCGGCAAGGCGCGGGTTGAAGCGGCAAAATCCCGCGTCGCCGCGCAGCGGGCCGTCGTCGAACTGGCACAGCAGAAAGCGAACCGGTCGAAGTCGCTGGTGGCCAGCGATACCGTTTCTGAATTGAGCGGTATCGAATTGGACCAGGCTTTGGCGCAGGAAAAGGCGAAGCTGGCGGCTCGGGAGGCGGATCTGGCCGTCGCTGAGCAGGAATACGGCACGACGGAGAGCATCGAGGCGAAAACCCAAAAGGCGGAAGCCGCGGTTGCCCTGGCGAAGTTGAAACGCGATTGGACCGAAGTTCGAGCCCCCGCCCGGGGTTATGTGGCGAGGGTGCGTCTGCGCGAGGGCGACGTGGTGGAGACGGCGGATTCGTTGTTTCCTCTTGTCGAGGCGGACCGATGGTGGGTACAGGCCAATTTCAAGGAGACCGGCATTGAACGGATCCAGCCCGGTCAACCGGTCAGTGTTGCCATTGATATGTATGATGGTCGGCGATTTGCCGGAACGGTGGAAAGCCTCGGGAGCAGTTCGGCGGCCTCCTTTTCGCTGCTGCCGGCGCAAAACACCACCGGCAACTGGGTGAAGGTCACACAACGGATCCCGGTACGGATCGGCTTGGAGGAACTCGACGAGGCGTTTCCCTATCGGATTGGGGCCAGCGCGTCGGTGACGGTTGACACCACCGTGGCTGTCGATAAACCCGGTTCATCGCGCTAGGTGCGATGATGCCTGCCGACATCACCCAACCAGAGCGGCCGGCCGCCGCCGGACCGCTTCCGCCCGGCTTCCAGCGGACTGTGATCATCGCCTCGACGCTGTTCGTGGCGTTGCTTGCCACCATCGATCTGACGATCGTGGCCGTGGCGCTGCCCTATATGGCGGGCAATCTGAACGCGACGCCCGACGAAATCACCTGGGTCGTCACCATGTTCGCCGTGGCTCAGGCCATCACCATCGGCATCACCGGCCACCTGTCGCGGTTGCTGGGCCGAAAGGTACTGGTGCTGACCGCGATCGGCGGCTTCGTCCTCTCCTCGGTGGCCTGCGGTCTGTCCAATGATCTCGACATGATCGTGGCGTTCCGTTTCGTTCAGGGGCTCTTTGCCGGACCGTTGATACCCGTATCACAGGCCATCCTGATTGATGCGGTGGAAGAGCGCGAGCGCACCAGAGTGCTGTCATTCTGGGTCATCGGTGTGATGGGCGGACCGGCGATCGGGCCGCTGCTGGGCGGCTTTCTAGCGCAGAATCTGGATTGGCGGTGGAATTTCTGGGTCAACATCCCGGTCGGAGCGCTCGCTCTGCTTCTGGTTTGGGCATTCGTGCGCAAGACGCCGCACACTCGTGTGCGGACGGACTGGATCGGGCTGGCTTTTCTGGCGCTGTTCATGGCCAGTCTGCAGATCGCCCTCAATGAAGGCGACACGCTTGACTGGTTTTCGTCGAGGACGATCGTGTTCCTTCTTTTGTTGTCGTGTGTCGCGTTGATCATCGTCGTCGCGCGCGGCTTGCTTTTGGGACCACGCCATATCATCGATCTGCGGCTGTTCGGTGATTTCCGCTTCACTGCCTGTTGTCTGATGTTGGGGGTTTTCGGAAGCAGTTTCCTTGCGCTGCTGATCTTGTCGCCGCAATTGTTCGTCGACGGTCTGGGCTGGCCGTCGTCAAGTGCCGGCCTCGTCATCGGAGTCTACGGGCTTGGCGGTGTTGTCGGCAGTCTTCTTGCCGGCCTGTTCAGCCGTTTCGCGTCGATGCGCGTGACCTTTTTCATCGCCTGTGTGCTGGTGTCGTCCGGCTGGTATCTTTTCAGCCGTCTGGACGCCGATACCGGCATGGGGCAGGCGTTGCTTTCCGGGGTGCTGGTCGAGGCGGGCATCATGTTCATTTTTCCGCTGCTGGCGGCACGCGCTTTTGCCAATCTGCCGCCGCAGGCGCACGATGAGGGCGCCGGACTTTTGAACCTCGTCAAGACATTGGGTTTCGCCTTCGGAACCACCGCGGTAGGGACATTCCTGTACCAGGGTCATTTGGCGAACTGGAACCGTTACGTCGGCAATGTCTCGAGCGGCAACCCGGCGCTCGAACGCTATCTGGACGCTCTCGGCGCCGATCTGACCGACGGGATCAAAATGACCTATGTCGCGCGGGTACTGGAGCAGCAAATGCGCTTGCTCACCATAACGCAACTTGCCGAGATGCTTGCTGTCGGTTTCGCCGCGCTGACCGTTTTTGTCGTCTTTTTCGGCTCCGCCAGACAGACGCCCGAACCGCGTCCCATTAACGCCGGACCGGCTTCGGCCGCCCGTCCTCATCCAGCGCAACCATGACGAAATGGCCAACGATCACCTTTTCCCGGTGCGGTGTCAGGTAGCGCTGCGCCCAGGCCTCCACCAACAGCGTCATCGAGGTGCGGCCGATCTTCTCGATTTCGGTATAGACGCAGAGCGTGTCGCCGACATAGACCGGTTTCTCGAACACCATTTGATTAACGGCCGCCGTCACGACCCGACCGCCGGCATGTTCGGCAGCGCGGATGCCGCAGGCTAGATCCATCTGCGACATGACCCAGCCGCCGAAGATATCGCCGGCGGCATTGGCGTCGCCCGGCATGGCAAGCGTCCGCAAAGTCAGTGTTCCGCGGGGCGATCCCTCTTTGCGCATCCGTTTCGTCCTCCATCGGCGTGTCCCGGCCACTGTTTAGCGGCCGGGCTTCTTTTGCACCAGGGTGGAGACCGAAACTGCATAGCATGGTGATCAGTCGTCCAAGCCGAAACCCCGTTCGAACTGTTGATCGGCGCATTTGTACACCCGGCAGGACCGATTGTCCGCCGTCGGCACGTAATCGCGCTTGGCATATTGATCGGTGTCGCAAAACAGGAAATTGCGGACGTAACGATCGTAGATGGGCAATCCGGGAACGCGTTTCGATTGCCATCGCAAGATTGCCGCGCCGTCCCGATCGACCGTCGACTGGACCGACGCGCAGCTCATCGTCTCGATGTTATAGCGCTGGATTGCCAGTGCCGGCGAACTGGCGGCGGTGACGCACAGTATCAGAATGAGCTTTTTCATATCACTTACCTCGCGAAAGAAGTTGTTTGGAAGATCCGACGCTTTGCCAGATAGCATTCGCTTACCCGGTAATTATGGCGCAGTCTGATCTTTGGGATGGCTCTCACGGAAATACTATCGCGGCGCGAGTCGCTTTCCCGGTGCCGTGATCGCAGTCATCCTGTAAGATCGTTGTAGCGGCCGTTGTAGCATTCGTTGTAACGGTGGTTGGGGGATGCCTGGCGGATCGAAGATTTTGAGGTCGAAAACCGACTCCGTGTCGGAATCGGTCGTTCGCAAACGTCCCAACCGTGATTCGAGACACGATCATCGACGCAGAAGGAGTCTATGATGCAATATGCGATCTTGATCTACGCCTCCGAGGGCATTTTCGAACGACTGCCGGAAGAGGAGCAGGAAAGCGCAATGGATCGCCATCGCGCCCTGCAGAAGGAGCATGATGAGAAGGGAACGCTCGGTGCGGTTGCCAAGCTGATGGACACCGCGGCGGCGATGACCGTGCGCCAGACCGGCGACAGCATGTTGGTGCTCGACGGTCCCTTTGCAGAGACCAAGGAACAGTTGCTCGGCCTTTACGTGCTGGAATGCGACAGCATCGACGATGCGATCGAGCAGGCAAAGAAGCTGCCGCAGGGTATCGCCGCCTATGAGGTGCGGCCGATTGGCTGGGGCGGCGGCACGCTAACCGACGCGAATGCGTCTGCCTGACACAGTGGCTGATGTCGACAGCCGTCTCGCTGCCCATATGGCGCTTGCCCGTCCCAAAGTGGTGGCGGCGCTCACACGCCAGTTCCGCGATCTCGACACCGCGGAAGAGGCGTTTCAGGAAGCCTGCCTTCGAGCATTGGTCAAATGGCCGGAGGCAGGGGTCCCGCGCGATCCTGTTGCCTGGCTGACCATAACCGGCCGCAATGCGGCCATCGACCGGCTGCGCAAAGACAGACGACTCGTTTTCGACGACCGTATCGATGGCGGTGACAAGGCCCCTGGCGAGGCCGAACTGGACCTTGCCGAACAGCTCGACATCGCCGAACTGCGCGACGACGTGCTGCGGCTGATGTTCATGTGCTGCCATCCGGAGCTATCGCTGCAGGACCAATTGGCGCTGGCTCTCAAGGTCATCGCCGGCTTTTCGGTCAACAAGGTCGCGCGCGCCCTGGTGGTGCGGCCGAAGGCGATGGAGCAGCGCATCACCCGGGCGAAGAAGAAGGCCGCCGATATCGCCACAAAGCTCGAAACGCCGAGCCCGCAAGAGCGGGCCGCTCGTCTCGATGCCGTTTCAGCCATGATCTATCTGCTCTTCAACGAAGGCTATTCGGCGAGTGGAGGTGACATCCATATCCGCGAGGAACTGTGCGAGGAGGCGATCCGCTTGCTGCGGCTGCTGCTGGCGCTGTTTCCCGCCCAACCGGAGGTGATGGGCCTGTTGGCACTGTGCCTGCTGCAGCACTCGCGCCGCAAGGCCCGCATCGGCACCGACGGCGAGCTGATCCCGCTCGACCGGCAGGACCGTAGCCTATGGATGCGCCAGGAGATCACCGAGGGCGAGGTGTTGCTTCAAAAGGCGCTGCGCCGCGGTCGGGCAGGACCGTATCAGATCCAGGCGGCGATCGCCGCCAGCCATTGCCCTGCCGCTGCGGCCGCGGACATCGACTGGCGCGAGATCGAGCGGCTCTACGAGGCGCTCGAAAATGTTCAGCCTTCCCCCGTCGTATCATTGAACCGGGCCGTCGCCGTCTCCAAAGTCCGCGACGCGGCCGCGGCGCTGGCGCATCTCGACGGGCTCGCCGACAGTCTCGGCAATTATCTCTATTTCCATACCACGCGCGCCTCGCTGCTGCGCGAAACCGGGCGTCCTGTCGAGGCCGTCGAGGCCTACGAGCAGGCGCTGGCCCTTGGACCGACGGGCCAGGAGGCGGAGCATATCCGTCAGCAGATCGCCGAGTGTCGCCCCCGCTGACTTATTTCGATTTTTTTTGGGCCGCCTGTCGGAATGCCCGTGTCTCATGCGTCTTCCATGCGTCAACACGTTCCCAGGAGGATGAAATGAGCAATCCGATGCAGACCCACGGCGCCGCGAGCTGGATCCAGCACAGCGGCAGCGATCCGGCCGCCGCGCGCAAATTCTACGAAACGGTTCTGGGCTGGCATGTCGCAGACATGCCGATGCAGGACGGTGCGGCTTATCCGGGCATCGTGGTCGGGGAGGCGCCAATCGGCGGCTTCATGCCGCAGCCGGTGCCGGAGGGCCAATGGCTGATCTACATCACCGTCGACGATGTCGACTCGCGTTACAAAGCGGCGCTGGACCAGGGCGCCGAAGGCGTCAGCGAGCCCAGCGATTATCCGGGTGTCGGCCGTATGGCGACAATCAGGGATCCTTATGGCGCGTCCATCGCCATCATCACTTACGAGAGCCAGCAAGGCTGAACCGGTGCCGGCGCGGCATGCCGCGCCGGCCTCGTGCGCGCCCCGCATCAAAGGAGAACGCAATGCTGACCATCACAATGACATTCACCGGTGTGCTGCTGCTGATGCAGGTCGGCCTGTCCGCCACCACCAGTTCCTATCGCGCCCGGCTCGGCATCGACTATGGCGACAACGGCAATCAGGTCATGCTGAAGGCGATCCGGGCGCATGGCAATTTCATCGAATATGTGCCGATCGTGCTGATCGCGCTGGGTTCCAGCGAGGTGGCCGGCGCGCCGCCGTGGCTTCTGATCACATGCGGTTGTGCCTTGGTGCTGTCGCGCCTGTCGCACGCGGCCCATATGCTGGGCTTCGGCGGTCAGCCGACGCGGCTTTTCGGTGCCGGGCTGACGACCGTGGTCATGACGGTTCTGGGGCTCTATCTGCTGGGCCGCACATCCGGGGTGCTGGCGTAACGAAAATGGGTATGGAGGTTTCCGTGGCACACGATCCGCGTTTGGCCGGCCTGCTGCGCGATGCGTTGGCGGGCAGGGCGGGCATCACCGAGAAATCGATGTTCGGCGGCATCTGCTTTATGCTGAACGGCAATATGTTTGCCGGGGTCGGTCATCAGGACAGTTTCATGTTTCGGGTCGGCAAGAAGCTGGAAGCCGAGGCGCTGACGCGGCCCGGCGCGCGGCCGATGGATTTGACCGGTCGCAAGATGGGCGGTCTGATCTGGGTCCGCGCCGACGAGGCGATCAACGCCGGTCTCAAGGAATGGCTTGACTTCACCGCGACATTTGTGGGCGCGTTGCCGCCAAAATAGGGGTTAAAAGATGTTTCAGGGCTTTCCGAAAGAGAGCGTCGACTTCCTGACCGCACTCAGGGCCAACAACAAGAAGGAATGGTTCGAGGCGCATCGGGCGGATTACGATGCGTATTTCGTGCGGCCGGCGCTTGATATGATCGAAACGCTGGCGCCGGTCGCGGCGGCACTCGACCCGCCGCACCAGGCCGTTCCCAAGGTCAATAAATCGCTGCGGCGCATTCATCGCGACACCCGCTTTTCCAAGGACAAGACCCCTTACAACACCAGCATCCACGTCGTCTTTTGGACCGGCGACCATCCGAACAAATCCGCCGGAACGCATTTTGTGCTGGCGCATGACCATTTCGGCTACGGAGCCGGGCATTGGGCCTTCGAGGGCGACGGGTTGGACAGCTACCGCGCCGCTGTACAGGATCACGTGCTACGCGGTGAACTCGAGGCGGCTCTGGAATCGGCCGCCGCGATCGGCTGCGAGCCTGCCGAACCGGCGCTCAAGAAGGTGCCGCGCGGTTTCGACGCCGACCATCCGGCGGCCGACTTCCTGCGCCGCAAAGGCATCGTCGCCATGACGCGGGACCATCCCGGCCATGACGACCGCGTGTTCGGCCCGCAAGCGCCCGAGTTCCTGGCCGACATCCTGAGGGCGTTGGCGCCGCTCAATGGCTGGATCAAGCGCGTCGTTGGCTGAAGCGTGAGAGACGGGCACTCCCAAACGGGCGATGAGTATGATATCTTTTCGGTATGCGATCGTTCGCTCTCACTTTGACAATGTTGGTGATGGGCGTGGTGACGCCGGCCGGAGGCGTTTTGGCTGCTGACGAGAAGCCGCTTCCCGTTCCGCAACCGAGTCCGGTCTCCCCCGCAGCGCAATCACCGGAAACGGATGCGCTGCCGGGAGAAGAGCTTTCGTGCCGCGCCCAGTTGGAGCGCCTCGGTGCGCGTTTTTCAGAAGTCGAACCCATTTCCGATGGCAGTGGATGCGCCATCGCCTATCCTATTTCGCTCCAGGAACTGCCCGGCGGCGTATCGTTACGCCGGGGCGTGGTCCTCAACTGCGCCACGGCGCATGCCGTGGCGCAATGGACAAGCGCGGTCGTGGCGCCGACGGCGCACGAGATCTACAGGTCGCCCCTCGCGCGTATCTCGGTTTTTTCCGCTCATCAGTGCCGACTGCGCAATTCGCAAACCAATGAGCGGCTTTCCGAACACGCCACGGGCAATGCGATTGACATTGGAGGTTTCGAACTGGTGAACGATAAGGTGATCGAAGTCGGCTTTCCGGCCGAAAGGGAAAGGCGCAGAAAGCGATTCCTGGCAGTCGTGCGCGAGGCGGCATGCCGCTATTTCACCACGGTTCTGGGCCCCGGCAGCGACAGCTATCACAACAACCATTTCCATTTGGATCTGGCCGAGCGCAGCGGCGGCTCTCGCTATTGTCGCTGACCGCGTGATCCATTAACGAAGCGGTTCGGCGGAGCGCGCCGGGTGTGGCGGCGCGTCATTTTCAGGAGGGTTTGCCTTGATCGATCAAACCACGTTGTTCACCTATCTGGCGATTCTCGTGGGGTTCGTCTTCCTGCCGGGGCCGGCTGTGATCCTGACTCTCACGCGGGCGGCGAGCTCGGGCACCCGGGTCGGCGTTGCCACCGGTCTCGGGATCGCCGTTGGCGACCTGATCCATACAGCGATGGCGGTGCTCGGATTGTCGGTGATCATCATGACATCGGCTTTTGCCTTCAATCTGGTCAAATATCTCGGCGCGGCCTATCTCGTCTACCTGGGAGTTCGTGCCATCGTGGAGCGCTCCGAGATGGCGGCGCTGAATGGTGCACCGCGAATCACGGGCCGGGACGCGTTTCGACAAGGGTTGCTTGCCGAAGTGCTCAATCCGAAATCGGCGATGTTCTTCCTTGCCTTCCTGCCGCAATTTGTACGCCCCGAAAACGGCGCGGTGACGTTGCAGTTGACCATTCTCGGCGTCCTTTTCGTCCTGATGGGCCTGGTCAGCACTGTCACGGTCGCGGCCTTCTCCGGCTCCGTCGGACGACTCTTGCGCACCCATCCGGCCGTGCAGCGCTGGCAGGGCAAGGTGGTCGGCACGATCTATTGCGGCTTGGGGCTGCGCCTGGCGCTTCAGGAACGGTAGCGCGAACCGGACGCTTCATTCCTTGTCGCTGACACCGGCCTGATCGAAGGTTGCCATCCCGGTATGACACAGTGCGGCTGACTTGACGATGCCGGCCGCCAGCGCAGCACCCGTGCCTTCGCCCAGCCGCATGCCGAGCGCCAGAAGCGGTGTCTTGTCGAGACGCTCGATCACCTTGATATGACCGGGCTCGGCCGACTCATGACCAATCACACAGTGATCCAGCGCCGTTGGATTGGCGGCATGCAGCACTGCGGCGGCGGCCGTCGGCATGTAACCGTCGAGGATTACGGGGATCCTCTCCATCCGCGCTGCCAGAATGGCGCCGGCGATGGCGGCGAACTCGCGGCCGCCAAGGCGGCGCAGCAACTCCAGCGGGTCGCCGAGATGCGGTCGGTGCAGTGCGACGGCGGTCTCGACCGCGCGGATTTTGCGCTCCAGCACCTCGCCGACGGCACCGGTGCCCGGACCGACCCATTGCTCGGCAGTTCCCCCATAGAGGCCGTAGCAGAGCGCAGCGGCGATGGTCGTGTTGCCGATGCCCATTTCGCCGACGCACAGCAGATCCGTGCCGCCGGCAATCGATTCCATGCCGAAGGCCATCGTCGCTGCGCAGGCGCGCTCGTCCAGCGCCGGCTCCCGGGTAATGTCACCTGTCGGCACGTCGAGAGCGAGGTCGAACACTTTCAGTCCGAGATCGTTTGCGATGCAGATTTGGTTGATGGCGGCGCCGCCGGCGGCGAAATTGGCGACCATCTGCGCGGTTACCGCCGGCGGATAGGGCGACACGCCCTGTTCCGTGACGCCATGATTACCTGCGAAAACCGCAACCAGCGGCCGGTTGACGGCCGGGGCGCGACCGGACCAGGCAGCCAGCCATTCGGCGATCGCCTCAAGCCGTCCCAGCGAGCCCGGTGGTTTTGTGAGCCGCGGTTCGCGTGCCCGCACCGCCGCGGCGGCGGTCTCGTCCGGGCCGGGCAGACTGGTCAGCAATGCGCGAAAGTCGTCGAAGGGGAGGCCGGTTGTTGCCATGAAGTTCTTCCTTATGCACCGATGGCGGTGCGAGACGCTCTACGGTATAGGATGATATTTGCAACCGTTTTTCACCGTCATCGCCAGACCGTCCTTTCCCGCCGCCCGGAGAACAGCATGAATGGTCTTCTTTCGGACACCGGACGCGCCGTCGCCTTTTTGAGCCGCCTGCCGATGCCGGACGGATTCTTTGCCGATAAATCGGTTGCCGTGGCGCAATCGGCGCGCGCCTATGGTTTCGCCGGCGTGATCATCGCGTTGCCCGCATCACTGTTGCTCTTCGTGCTGCTTGCTTCCGGCCTGGCACCGCTGTTTTCGGCCGGTCTCGCGATGGCCTGCCTGCTGATTGTTACCGGCGCGCTGCACGAGGACGGCCTGGCCGATTGCGCCGACGGTTTCGGCGGCGGTGCGACGCGCGAAAGGGTGCTGGAGATCATGAAAGACAGCACCATCGGCGCCTATGGAGGCATTGCGCTTGTGATGACGCTGCTGCTGCGCATCGCGGGCATCGCCGCACTTGCAGCGGCCGTCTCTCCGGCCGCGGCGGCGTTGGCGCTTGCCGGAGTCTGTGCAGCGAGCCGGGCGGCGATGGTCTGGCACTGGTTTTCGCTGCCGGCGGCCAAGCCCGACGGCGTCGCGGCGAGCGCCGGCCAACCCTCCGCCGACATCGCCCGCTTTGCCGTGATCAGCGGCGCGGTTCTTGCCTTTTTGTTGACGCTGCCGACGGTGGGGTTTGGCGGGGCTGTGCTGTCGGTGCTTCTGGCGGCGATCGCCTGTCTCGCATTCACTCGCTTTGTGGAGGGTCGGATCCAGGGCCACACCGGCGACACGATCGGTGCCACCCAGCAGATTTGCGAGATCGCCGCCCTGCTGGGGCTTGCTCTTTCGCTTTAGCACTACAATATGCGATGAAAAGGAAGAATGAACTGAGCATCCATGAGCGCCATCGAATCACCCTGTATACTTGTCTGTTCGATCGACAGCACGACCGGCTATTGCTTCGGTTGCGGCCGAACGGGGGATGAAATCGCCAACTGGTTGCGGTTTTCGGCAGCGGAACGGCAAAGTGTGATGGATGTGCTGGCCGAGCGGCTGGAAACGGTCGAACGCAAGCCGCGGCGCGAGACCCGCCGCCGCCGCATGGCGCGTGCGCGGCAGGAGGGTGCGGCATGAGCCGCCTGCTCTGGTTGGTTTTCGGTGTCATCGGCATCGGCCTGCTTCTGCTGCTGATCAATCACAACACCGGCGAGACGTTGGGCGTGCCCAACGACGCGTTCGCCAGCACGCTGTATCTTGGCATCTGGGGTGTCGTGGTTGCCGCGGCGATTATCGGATCCGGTCAGCGGCTCGGTGAAATGGCGCGCAATGCAGCGATCTGGCTGATGGCGCTTCTGTTGCTGAGCACCGTCTATGTCTATCGCTTCGAACTGCGCGACGTCGGATTGCGGCTGGCAGGTGGACTGCTGCCCGGTACGGCGGTCAGCCGCATCGCCGAAGACGGCGCGCGCGAAGCTGTGCTGACCCGCGGCCTTGGCGGCCATTTTCAGGCGCGGGTGGATATTGACGGCCAGACCCTCAATATGATGGTGGATACCGGCGCGAGCACGATCGCGCTCTCCTATCAGGATGCTCAGCGCGTCGGCATCGATATGGATCGATTGCGTTTCAATCAGCCGGTGCGCACGGCGAACGGCATCGCCATGGCCGCGCCGATCACCCTGGCCGACGTCTCCGTCGGCGGCATTTCCCGGCGCGATGTGCGTGCCGGCGTCATGCAGCCTGGCACGCTGTCGGAAAGCCTGCTCGGCATGAGCTATATCGGCTCGCTGTCCTCATTCCAGATGATGGGCGACCGCCTGATCCTTCGCGACTAACTGGTTGATTTGGCTACACAAAGCTCCAGAAGAACCGGCCAGCGACGACGAGCAGGAAAAGGCCGAAGGCGGTTTCGAGTTGCCGCCGGCTCAGTCGGTGAGCGAGATTGGCGCCGACCGGTGCCATCACCAGTGTCGTCGGAATGGTCAGAATGACGGCGATCCAGTTGACATAGCCGGTTGAATAGATCGGCAAGTCCGGATTGTTCCACCCCGCCCAAATAAAACCGATTAGTCCGGGCAGCGAGATCAGCACGCCGACGCCGGCGGAAGTCGCGACCGCCTGGTGCAGTGGCCGACCATAGGCCGTCATGAAGGTGTTGTTGAGGATGCCGCCGCCGATCCCGATAAGCGCCGAGAGGAAGCCGATGGCGAAGCCGACAAACGCGCGTGCCGGGTTTTTCGGCAAGTCGGCGCCAAGCCGCCAACTGTCGCGGCCGAAAGTCAGGCGCAGGCCGATCAACACGGCCGTCGCCGCGAAAACCGCCCTGAGAAGCGCGCTCGGCGTATGGGCGACCACGAGAGAGGCCGCCACGACGCCAAGCGGCACGACCACGATCCAACTTCGCCATAGCGCCATATCCGGTGCCTTCCGGCGGTAATGCGCCCTGAAGGAACTGAGGGACGTCGGCACGATGATCGCCAGGGAGGTGCCGACCGACAGATGCATACGCACCGCATCCGGCGTATCCAGAAGCGTGAACGCCTGGTAGAGGACGGGCACGATGATGGCGCCGCCGCCGATGCCGAACATGCCGGCGAGCAGGCCGGCGACCACGCTGGCAACGGCCAGCACGGACACAAACCACAAAAGCTCGTTCAGGGTCACCATGGATAAGGGCGGGGTCCAAGAGGGTCAGATTGGGAGCGGTGTCCATTCGTCTCGGGATCGGGCATTTCGATGCCTGGCGTGTCGATCAGAATACGGTCGCTCGGCAGGACAGCAATCGCCTCCGTCCCATTGCCTTGTCGTGACGTGAGCGTGAGGCGGCCGCCGTGGATGCCAAGGATCGCCTTGGCGATCGGCAGTCCAAGTCCCGTTCCTTCTTCGGCGCGCTTGGTGGCGCCGGTACCCCGGTCGAAAGCCGTGAACACATGTGGCATCTCTTCGTCGGGGATGCCGGGGCCGTTATCGGCGACCGCGACATACTGCCCGCCGCCAGCGGTCCAACCGGCCTTAACCAGGACCTCGCCGCCCGGAGGCGTGAACTTCATGGCATTGGAAAGAAGATTGAGCACCACTTGCCGCAGGGACCGCCCGTCCGCCCAGACCGGCGGCAGGGCGCGTTCGAAGCGTGTTTCGACGGTGATACGCTTGTCCCAGGCCTGCGGTCTGGTCATGCCGATGCAGGTCTCGGCGATCTCGCACAAATGCAGCGGCTCCTCGTGCAACTCATGGCGGCCGGCCTCGATGCGCGAAAGGTCCAGGATGTCGTTGATCAGCTTGAGCAGATGCTCGCCCGCACGGTGGATATCGGCGACATAATCCTTGTAGGTCTCATTGCCGAGCGGGCCGAAGATTTCGCTCTTAATGACGTCCGAGAACCCGAGGATGGCGTTGAGCGGCGTGCGCAGCTCGTGGCTCATTGCGGCAAGGAATCGGGATTTGGCGCGGCTTGCTGTTTCGGCCCGGTCGCGTGCCGCATCGGAGGTCGCTCTGGCGCGTACCAATTCGGCCGTCAGCCGCCGCCTTTCCAGTCTCTGTCTTCGTGTTCTCGAAACCATCCAGACAATCAGAACCGACAGGGCCAGGGCGGGGAGCGCCCAGACTACGGCATGGGAGCCGACGACAATGCGCCAGGCGGTGGCGGCCAACAGCAGCAAGGCCGCCGTGGTCATCGCCCCGAAAAGGGCGGAGCCGATATGGATGGACACCGCATCGCGCACGGTGGCCGGGTCGGGCTGATGGCGCGCTGCAGTTACCCGGTTTTCGTCTGCGCCTGTTTCGGCCAACCCCACTCCGCTCCGAACCTCAGCTTGCGTGGCGCGACAATAGGCTTCAATGATTAAAGGAACCTTCCGTCGCACCGGTGGCGACGGTCGGACCGAGGTGATTTCAGGGAGACCAGCATGCTGCTTTACGATGGAGGACGGGCGCCCAACCCGCGCCGTGTTCGCATTTTTCTCGCGGAAAAGGGCATCGAAGTGCCGCTGAAGCCGATCAATATGACGGAACTGGAGCATCGCTCGGACATCATCACCGCCATGAACCCGTTCCAACGACTGCCCGTGCTCGAACTTGATGATGGCACTATTCTGACCGAATCGGTCGCGATCTGCCGCTATTTCGAAGCGTTGCAACCCGAGCCGCCGCTGATGGGTGTTGACGCGCTGGATACGGCCATCGTTGAAATGTGGAACCGGCGGATGGAGTTGCATCTGCTCGCCTTTGTTGCGGCGGCCTTCCGGCATACCCACCCGGCCATGAAGGAATGGGAGGTGCCGCAGGTGCCGGAATTCGGTGAAGCAAACCGGCCGAAAGCCTTGAAAGTCCTGGAGTTTCTCGACGGGGAACTGGCCGCGCGTGGGTTTATTGCCGGCGACCGTTTCACGATTGCCGACATCACTGCGATGATGGGCATCGATATGCTCAAGCCGGCCCGCATCGACCGGCCGGTCCATCTCGAAAACCTGATGCGCTGGTATGGCGATGTGTCGTCGCGTCCGAGCGCCTCGGCCTGATGCCGGAGGCATTGCTTGTCCGGATACGGCGCTGCCGCGCCTGCCGCGACGCGCCGAAATACGGGCCGCCACTACCGCATGAGCCGCGTCCCGTCTGCGTCGCCTCCCGACAGGCACGCATCCTGATCGCCGGACAGGCGCCCGGCACCCGGGTCCATGCTACCGGAATTCCCTACAACGATCCGTCCGGCGACCGCTTGCGGCGTTGGATGAATGTCGACCGCGATGTGTTTTATGACGCCGGCAGGATCGCTATCGTGCCGATGGGGTTCTGTTTTCCGGGACTCGACGCGAAGGGCGGAGACCTGCCGCCGCGACGCGAGTGCCGCGAATTGTGGCACGATCAGCTGATGGCGGCCTTGCCGGATATCCGTCTGGTGCTGGCGATCGGCCAATACGCCCATGCCTTCCATCTCGGACCCGCGCGCGGCAGGACCCTGACGGAGACCGTTGCCGATTGGCGTCGAATCCGCTTAGAGGCCGGGGACAGGCCGGTTTATCCGCTGCCGCATCCGTCCTGGCGCAACAACGCCTGGCTCAAACGGAACCCGTGGTTCGAAGACGAAGTGTTGCCCGAATTGCGAGCGGATGTCGCCGCGTTGCTCGCGGGATAAGTCTGACGGCAGATGATCAGGACGGAAACCCCTTTCTGCCATCTGGCTTGAGGGGATTGATTTTCTATTTGAAGGTCGAATATGCAGCAGCAGCGCAAAGGACGTTTCAATGCGCCAACCGGTCCACGAGGTGGCCGAAGAACGACGGACAGGCGGGACATGGACAGGCTCGATCGAAAAATTCTGCGCCTCCTTCAGGAGGACTCGACACTCGCCGTGGCGGACGTGGCCAAGAAGGTCGGGCTATCGACCACGCCGTGCTGGCGGCGCATCCAGAAGCTGGAGGAAGAAGGCATCATCCGCCGTCGCGTGGCGCTCCTCGACCAGGAGAAGGTCAATGCCAAGGTGACCGTCTTCGTTTCGATCCGCACCAATTCGCATTCCAATGAATGGCTGATGCGCTTTTCCGAGGTGATCGCGCAGTTTCCGGAAGTGGTCGAATTCTACCGCATGAGCGGCGATATCGACTATCTGCTGCGGGTGGTGGTGCCCGATATCGCCGCATATGACGCCTTCTACAAGAAACTGATCTCGAAAATCGAGATCCGCGACGTCTCGTCGTCCTTTGCCATGGAACAGATCAAATATACCACCGAACTGCCGCTCGACTACATGGTGCTCGACGGCGGCCGTTCCAGCGATTGAAGCAGGGGTTTGTCAGGCTCCTGACCTGTTGATTAGCGGTCGACGCTTCGCAGTTTGCTTTCGTCGATCGCAAGCACGACCAACACGCCGATAAAAGCGCTCACAAGGGCGACCGCGTATGCGTGACTCATGCCCACGGCAAAGGATGCGGTGGATGGCCCCTGCGTAGCGTCGTTCATAATCGCCGTCGCCAAGGCCACGCCGACGGCGCCGTAGGCCAGATGCAGCATGAAGGACAAGCCGCCGGCCACGCCGGCTCGCTCAGGCGCGACGGAACTCACGGCCGCCAGGCCCGCCGAGCCGACACTCAGCGCCACACCAAAACCCAACAGCACCATCGTCGGAAAAACCGCGAAATAGCCCCAGGAAGGCTGCAGCAACACAATCAGAAGCGCGCCCAGGGTGACCAAGACATAGCCCGACAACAGCAGGCGCTTAAGCCCGAACCGGTCATAGAGATGTCCGACACCCGCCGATACAACCGCCATCAGAATCATCATGGGCACCATGCCGAAAGACGCTTGCAATGCGGACCAGCCCAGGGATTTTTGCAGGTATTGGGGGAAATAGAGAAACGCTATGAAAAGCGCAGGGATCTGCAGGGCGTTGGTCGACAAGGTGAGCAGGAATTGTTTGTTGCGCATCATGACGGGCAGCACCATCGGGTCTTTGACCTTGTTTTCAACGAATGGAAAGGCCGCAAACAAAATGGCACTGAGCGCAAACAGACCCAGGATCGGCGGGGACCGCCAGCCCAGGTTTGCACCGACATCGAGTGCGTAAAGAAGCGCCAGAGCCGCGCCGGACAGAATGGCCATGCCCGCGTAATCGATCCGCTCATCGGTTTTTGCGGCGGCGTCCTTCGGCACAAACTTAAATGTGAGTGTTAGGACTGCGACCAACAAAACCAGGTTCACAAGAAAAACAGCCGCCAGTCTCCGACTGAAACCGCGACACCGCCGATCAGGGGACCGATCACGTTGCCACCGGTGATGGAGGCAAAAATCAGCCCTATGGCGACATTGCTCTTGTCTTTCCCGGCCAGCGCTCCCGCCATCGCCAGAATACAAGGCCATACGAGCGCTGCTCCGACGCCCTGCAGCGCTCTGGCCGTGATCAACCAGCCGATAGAGGGAGATAGCATGCACGCCAACGAAGCGAGACTAAAAATGAACAAGCCGACCGTTGTAAGACGTCGGCGGCCATACATATCCCCAAAACGGCCGCCGGAAACCATCAACATGGAGAAGGTAAGCACGTAGATATTCAGAACCCATTGAGTCGTGGTGATATCGACGCTGTACTCGCTCTGGATATCCGTGATCAGAAGCATGACGCCGGTGAAATCCGTGCCGATGGCAAAAGCCGCAAGACACAACGTGCCAATGCTGATTTTCAAAGCTGTATCCATTCGGCCCCCAGGCGGTTCAACAGGATGATGTCTCAAACGGAAGAAAACGCAACTCGTTTTGAAACACCAGTTGGGGACGCCGATGGCACCGCCGGGACGCGGATCCCAAGAGTTTGGGGAAATCACAAACCACTCTAACGCCCGACGAGAACGGCGAGATCTTCCAGCCGATTCGCCTCGGCAGCGGGCTTGTCCCAGCGAATGCGGCTGATGCGCGGAAAGCGCAGCGCATAGCCCGATTTATGCCGGGTACTGGTCTGCGCGCTGTCGAAGGCGACTTCGAAGACCAGTTCCTTCTCAACCTCTTGCACCGGTCCGAAACGCTGCGTCTTATGGGTGCGGATCCAATGGTCGAGTTGCTTGAGTTCTTCGTCGGTGAAGCCGAAATAGGCTTTGCCGATCGGCAGTAGCTGGCCCTCGGGGCCCCATAGGCCGAATGTGTAGTCTGAATAGTAGGACGAGCGTTTGCCGTGGCCACGTTGGGCGTACATCAGCACCGCGTCGAGCAGGAAGGGATCGCATTTCCACTTGTACCAGACATGTTTCGGCCGGCCGGCGACATAGGGGCTCGCTAGGTCCTTGATCATCAGCCCTTCCTTCAATCCGCCGGTCTCGGCGGCCCGCTGACGCAGCGCCGCGAGATCGTCGCGCGTTTCGAAGTCGAGCAACTCCGACAGGGTGAAGCGGGCTGGGTCGCAATCCTCCAGCAGGGCATCCAGCGCGGCGCGCCGTTGTGACAGCGGCAGGCCGCGCAGATTATCGTCGTCACGGCGCAGGATGTCATAGGCGATGATGTGGGCCGGCAGCCTCTGCATTAGCGCCTTACCGGGTTTTTTCTTGTTCAGGCGCTGTTGGAGATCGTTGAAGGAGCCGATTTCGCCTTCCCGACTGACCAGCAACTCTCCGTCGATGACCGCGTCGAAACCCACGGCACCGACAAGATCGGGAAAACTGTGGGAAATGTCGTCGCCTGTGCGCGAGAAGATCTTCGCGTCCACGCCGTTGGCGGCAATCTGAACGCGGATGCCGTCCCATTTCCATTCGACCTGATGGGTCGTGGCGGATATGCGGTCGAAATCCTTGTCCTCGTCAAGCGGATGGGACAGCATCACCGGGGAATAGGTCAACACGTTACCGATGTCCGGCATGGCGGCCCGACCGTCGATCCACGCGAACAGGTCCTCATAGGGCGGTGTCAGGCCGTGCCAAAGCTCCTCGATCACGTCGAGGTCCACACCTTTCATATTGGCCAGGATACGCTTGACCGAACGGGCCGACATGCCGATGCGCAGGCCGCGTGTGCCCAGTTTCAGAAGCGCCCAGCGTTGCGGCGGCGTCATCGCGTCGAGCAGGGTGATCAGATAGTCGCGAATGTCCAGCTTGCCGCGGCTGTTGAATTCAAGGATCACTTCCGAAAGCGATGGCAGCGCATTGATCCGCCTTGCGTTCTCCGAGACGGGCCAGGCCAGAGCCACGGTCTCCGACAATTCGCCCACATAATCATAGGACAGCGCGAAGAGTTCGGGATCCATGCGCTCGGTGATCAGCGTGTGCGTCAGATTGCGCTTGAACAGGTCGAAACTCAGCGTTCCGGCCACCGCCGAAAGCGCCCAGCCGCGATCGGGATCGGGCGTCGACCTGAGATAGTCGGCCAGGATGGTTTCCTTCGCCAGGGTCGAATTGGTGAAATAAAGATCATCGAGAAGCTGTGCGAAACGTTCCACTACTCGGCCTCCTCCTCGTCGCGGCCGACGAGATTGAGCGCCTTGGCGCGGATGCCCTCCTGCTTCAGCGCATGTTCCAGCGCCTCGACCCTGCCATGGGTGATCCAGACGTCGCGCGCCCCGGTCTCCCGCGCGGTGCGCAGCAGGTCGCGCCAGTCGGCATGATCGGAAACGATCAGCGCCATTTCCGCGCGCCGCTGACGCACGCGAGCCCGGATCTGCATCCAGCCGGAAGCCATGGCCGGCAGCGGATCGGGCAGCCGCCGACTCCAGCGGTCGGCGAGTGCCGAGGGCGGGCATAACACGATGCGGCCGCGCGGCGCATCGCGCTCGTCCGCGCCAAGGTCGGCGACCGCCCGCCACGGCCCGAAATCAAAACCGTAGCTCTCATAGAGTTCAATCAGCCGGATCAGCGCGCCATGCACATAGAAAGGGTGGCTGTAGCCCGCCTGCCGCAGCGCCGCCATCACCCGCTGGCATTTGCCCAGTGCATAAACGCCGACGAGATGGCTGCGTTCCGGCAGCGCCGCCATCGAGCGCATCAGCTTGGCCATTTCATGCTCGATCGGCGGGTGGGAAAACACCGGCAGCGCGAAGGTCGCCTCGGTGACGAAGACGTCACAGGGCACCACCTCGAAGCGCGCGCAGGTGGGATCGTCATGGCGCTTGTAGTCGCCGGAAACGACGATGCGCCGGCCGCCATATTCCAGCACGGCCTGTGCACTGCCCAGGATATGGCCTGCGGGCGCCAACCATAGGGTGACGCCGTTGCCGAGGTCGAGCGGCTCGCCATAAGCCATCGCAGTGCCGTGGGGCACGGCGTCCTCGCCGTAGCGCGTGCGCATGACGGCAAGCGTCTCCGGCGTGGCGAGCACGTGCCCGTGTCCCGATCGGGCATGGTCGGCATGGCCATGGGTGACGATGGCGCGCCCGACGCCCTGATGCGGGTCGACAAACGCGTCCGCCGGGGCGCAATAGAGCCCTTCCGGACGGATCTGCATCCACTGTTCGGGCGATGCGTCGTTCATTGGCGAAGGGTCTTGTCCCGGTTTGCTGCGTCGTTCACGGCGCTAAGATATGGCAATCCCGGGCTGAAACAACACAGGCGGTGCGGCGAGGTTCCGGCCTTGGCGTCCTATCGCCTCATTTGCCGGCTTTGGCATGCAGCCGATCCAGTGTTTTCTGACCGGTTAGTTCGCGCAACGCGTCGCGTCCGATCCAGCGGGCCGTTCGGTCGTCGCTGTCGACCAGGCGCTGCGCCAGGGCCACCGCCGGCGCGTGCAGCGTCAGCGATCGTTTGCCGATCTGCCGCAGCGCCCAATTGACGGCTTTTTTGACGAAATTGCGCGGATCGCGGCTATGCGCCTCGATCAGCGGCAGCCAGCTTTCCATAACGCTGTCCGGTTCTTTCTTCAGGTGCACGGCGCCCCAGGCCATCATTGCGAAACCGGCACGGCGCACGAACTCCCGCTCATCGGCAACAAGCCGCTCGATCAGCGCGTCGTGCAGCCGGGCCTCGATGAACAGCCCCGCCGCATGGTCGACCACCTCCCAGGAATTGGAGTCATCGGCCCAGGCCAGCGCCTGTTCCGGCGTCACACGCTTGGGTTCGTCGGTGAAACAGGCAAGGAGACGTGCCTCGCGGATGCCTGATTGCCAGAGCGCCAGTGCGCGATCATGGTCTCGTTTGATTTTGCGCGCCAGAGGCCGCAGCACACTATTCGGTATGCCATAGGCGGCGTCGGTGTCGATGCCGAAGCGGCGCATGCCGTCGAGATTGCTCGGCGCGCGTTGCCGCTTCAGCCAATCGAGAACGCGGGAGGCATCCCAAGCCGGCGCCGGTTCCGAACTGTCCATGTCATCTTTCGAGGCGGGCCAGCAGCGACGACGTGTCCCAGCGATTGCCGCCCATTTTCTGGATGTCGCGGTAGAACTGATCGACCAGCGCCGTCACCGGCAGACTGGCGCCGTTTTGGCGCGCCTCGTCGAGCACGATGGCCAGGTCCTTGCGCATCCAATCGACAGCGAAGCCATGATCGTATTCGCCCCGGTTCATCGTTTCGTGGCGATTTTCCATCTGCCAGGAACCGGCCGCACCCTTTGAGATCACCTCGATCACCCTGGCGATATCGAGGCCGGCCGCCTTGCCGAAATGGATACCTTCGGAGAGGCCCTGCAGCAGGCCGGCGATGCAGATCTGGTTGACCATCTTGGTGAGCTGTCCGGCGCCGACACCGCCCATCAGACCGACCATTCTGGCATAGCAGTCGATCACCGGTTTCGCCTTGTCGAAGGTGGCCGGATCGCCGCCGACCATCACGGTGAGCACACCGTTCTCGGCGCCGGCCTGGCCGCCTGACACCGGTGCATCGAGAAAGCCGCAGCCGCGTTCGGTGGCCCGGGCGTGCAATTCGCGGGCGACCTCCGCCGAAGCGGTTGTGTTGTCGATGAAGATCGCGCCCGGTTTCATGCCATGCAAAGCGCCTTCCGGGCCGGTCGTCACCATGCGCAAATCGTCGTCATTGCCGACGCAGGCGAAAACGAAATCGGCGCCTTCGGCGGCGGCCTGTGGCGTCGGCCCCATGGTTCCGCCGAACTGCTCCACCCATTGCTGCGCCTTTTCCTGTGTCCGGTTGTAGACGCACACGTCGTGGCCGCCGCGCGTCTTCAAAAAACCCGCCATGGGGTAACCCATCACACCGAGTCCGATAAAAGCGACTGTTGCCATCTGATATGCCCTTTTGCAAACTGTCCCCACGACTACATGGGAGGGAATAGATCAATGCGGCGTGTCGTCAAAGCCCTGATCCGATTTATTTTCGTGGCGGTGCCGGTGATTCTGGTGATGGCCGGTGTTGGCTTTGTCTGGATGGCGCGCTCTCTGCCGCCGGTCTCGGGAACAGCGACGCTTGATGGTCTCTCCGGTCCCGTCACCATCGAGCGCGACGAGAACGGTGTGCCGCACATCACCGGCCAGACAACCGACGACGTCTTGACCGGTCTGGGCTTCGCCCACGCGCAGGACCGGCTATGGCAGATGGAGGTCTCACGCATCGCCGCGCAGGGGCGCCTGTCGGAGATTTTCGGCGAGCCGACCATCGATTCCGACGTCTGGCTGCGCAGCGTCGGCCTGTTCGAGGCAGCGCAAGCAGCCTACGACAACCTGCCAAAGGCGGGTCAGGATGCGCTGACGGCCTATGCTGCCGGGATCAATGCGTGGCTCGAGCGCGACGGGCGTCTGTTTGCATCGCAACTGCCGCCGGAATTCGTCATCCTGCGCCACACCCCGGAACCCTGGCAACCGGTGCATGCGGTTGCCGTTTTAAAGATGATGTCAGTGACGCTGGGTGAAAACGCTCGCTTTGAGGGCCTCAGGCTTGGTTTTGCCCGTCTCGGACTGACCAGCGATGAAATGAATGACCTGCTGCCGCCCTATCCCGGGGACAATCCGCCGCCATTGCCCGACCTGACCGATCTCCTCGGGCTCGACAGCGGCCCGATTGAGGTGGCCCAAGGAGCGAACCGCCGTGTCGATGCCGGGGTGCCATGGTATGAGGACGCGGTCGCCCGCGGCGCATCCAACAACTGGGTCATCGCCGGTCGCCGGACGACGACCGGATTGCCCATCGTTGCGAACGACCCGCATCTGTCGCTGTCGGCGCCATCGATCTGGTATCTTGCTCATTTGCGCGTGAACGGCGACACCGGTGCGCGCAATGCGGTCGGAGCGACGCTGGCCGGTGCGCCGCTGATTATACTGGGTCGCAACGACCATATTGCCTGGGGCTTCACCAATACCGGCGCCGATGTCCAGGATTTGTTTGTCGAGCGGATCAATCCCGACAATCCGGATGAATATCGCGCCCCGGACGGTTGGCGAGCCTTCGACAGTCGAGTCGAAACCCTGAAAGTGCGGGGAGCCGACGACCATAGCTTCACAAGGCGCTGGACGCGCAACGGACCGGTGATGCCGCCCACCTATCTGAAGCTTGGCTCCTATCTGCCCGAGGGAACGGTCGCCGCAATGCGATGGGTGGCGCTCGCGCCCGACGATCCGTCGACCATGAGCGGCATCCTGCTGTGGGACAGTGAAACGGTCTCGGATTTCCAGAACGCCATGACCGATTACGTGACGCCGATGCAGTCGATGGTGGTCGCCGACACGGCTGGCAATATCGGTTTGATCGCCCCCGGTCGCGTGCCGATCCGTAAACCCGAGAACCACGTGATGGGTCGGGCGCCGGTGCCCGGCTGGGACAGCGTCTATGACTGGACGGGAATGATTCCCTTTGCCGGCCTGCCGCGTCAGACCAATCCGTCGATCGGCGCCATTGCGACGGCCAATACAAAAATGGTCGGTTCCGACTATCCCTATTTCCTGACATTCGACTGGGATGAGACCTGGCGCCAGCAACGCCTGGAGACGCTGGTCGTCGATGACACGCAACAGCAATCGGCGGCCACGTCACGGGAGGTGCAAGCCGATCTTGAATCGCTTGCTTTCGCGGTGATCGGACCCGAAATGATCCGCCTCGTGGAGGACCGGCCCGGCGTCGACAGCGAGATGATCGATCTCATCAAAAGCTGGGATTACCGGATGGTGCGGGACAGTGCGGCACCGCTCGTCTTCATCGCCTGGGTGCGGCAAAGCATGATCGACATCTTCCAGGACGACCTAGGGCCCGTCTTCGATGCCTGGTTTGAAGCGCGCGGCAATGTGATGCGGAATGTGCTGACGGGTAGGACGTCCCGCGCCTGGTGCGATAACCGGTCGACGGCGGGCGAGGAGCACTGCGCCGACATTTTGGCGACGGCCTTGGAGACGGCGCTGGCGGATCTCGAAAGGCGGTATGGCACCGACCGCGGCGCCTGGCGTTGGGGTTCGGTGCATCTCGCCGCCGGCGCCCATACGCCGTTCGGCAGCGTGCCGGTGCTCAGGAACTTCTTCGACGTCCAGGTCGAAAGCCCGGGCGGCCCTTTCACCCTCGACCGCGGCAAAACGCGACTGAACGACCCGGCGGCGCCCTACACCAATGCAAGCGGTGCCAGTTTTCGCGGCATCTACGACCTGTCTAATCTCGACGGATCCACTTACATCACCAGCACCGGCCAGTCGGGCAATCCCTTCTCCCGACACTACAGAGACTTCGCCGAGCCGTGGTCGAATGTCCGGTCGATCACGATACCGACTGACCCGCAAGCCTATCAGGCCGATGTCGTGGGCACTTGGCAGTTGGTACCGCGATAGCGCTATCGCTTGAGGTGCCGCGTCAACTGCGCCTCGAGCCAGTTCCACACATTGCGCAGGGTCTCGACGATCAACAGATAGAAGATCGCCGCCCAAATATAGGTCTGGAAATCGAACGTGCGGGAATAGGCCCTCCGGGTCTCCCCGAACAGATCGAAGACGGTGATGATGGCGACGATCGCGGAGCCCTTTATCATCAGAATGATCTCATTGCCATAGGGCCTGAGCGCGACGATCATCGCCTGCGGCAGGACGATCTTGCGATAAATCTGGAAGCGCGACAGGCCGAGCGCCTGCCCACCCTCGAACTGGCCCCGCGGCACGCTTTGCACCGCCCCACGCAGGATTTCAGCCTGATAGGCCGCCGTGTTCAGGGTGAAGGCGAGGATTGCGCAGTTCCACGGATCGCGAAAAAAGCCCCACAGTCCGATCGCTTGCAATTGCGGACGGAACTCGCCGAGGCCGTAATAGATGAGGAACAACTGCGCGATCAGCGGCGTCCCCCGGAAGAAATAGACATAGGCGTAGGCCGGTCCCGACAGCCAACGGTTCGATGACATCCGCCCATAGGTGACCGGCACGGACACGAGGGCACCCAGCAGCGTCGAGATCGCCACCAGACTGAGCGTGACGCCGAGACCCGACAGATAGCGCGGACCGTATCGGGCGATCTTCTCGGGATCCCATTCGGCCACGAGGAAAAGGACGATGCCCACGCCGACCAGCAGCCACAGCGCCATGAAACACAGGCCGGCGACGCGGCCGACGGTCCATTGCGCCGCAACGCCCGGTGGTGCGGGCCGCGCCTCGACCAAGTCGTTGACCACGCTCATACGCGTATCTCCGAGCGCTCAACGCGCCGTTCGATGGCGCCGATGACGATGGACGAAAGGATGGCAAGCGCCAGGAACAGCAGGCAGGCGACGCCGAAAAACACGAACGCTTCCTTGCTGACGCGCGCCGCGATTCCGGCCTGACGCAGAATGTCCGGCAGCCCGATGACCGAGACGAGCGCGGTCTCCTTCAACAGGATCATCCACAGATTGCCAAGGCCGGGAAGGGCGATGCGAATCAATTGCGGCAGGATGATCGTCCACATGGTCTGTGCCCGACCGAGGCCGAGCGCATTGCCGCCTTCATATTGTCCGTTGGGAATGGCGCGAAAGGCGGACAGGAACACTTCGCTTGAAAAAGCGGTGAACACCGCGCCGAGGGCGATCATGCCGGCGACAAAAGAGTTGATCTCAAAAGCGGCTTCGAAACCCAACAGGGTCAGGAGCTGACGAATGCCGATTTGAAGACCGAAATAGACCAGGAAGAGCGTCAGCAATTCCGGCAGCCCACGAAAGATCGTCGTGTAGATTTCTGCTGCCAGGCGTACGGACGGCTCGCGGCTTTGCTTGGCAAGCGCCAGCAGGAAGCCGAAAAACAGACCAAAAGGCAGCGTGGCGAGCGCCAGGCTGACAGTGACGAGCACGCCCGAGGCGATCTCGTCGCCCCAGCCCTCCGGTCCGAAACTCAGCAGTGTCAGGATGTCCTGCATCGCGCCCTTGCCGTTCCTGCAAGCCGGTCACGATGCCGGGCGGCGGGGCGATGCCCGCCGCCCGTCATGGCGATTTCGAAGCAGCGCCTCAATCTCCGTAAACGTCGACTTCGAAATATTTGTCGTTGATTTCCTGATAGGTTCCGTCGGCACGGATGGCGGCGATCGCCGTGTTGAACATCTCGCGCAGTTCGTCTTCGCCTTTCCGGATGGCGATGCCGGCGCCCTCGCCATTGATCACCGGATCGGGCGTCAGCGTGGCGAGGATCTTGCAGCAGGCGCCGTCTTCGGTCTCAAGCCATTCCGACAGCACGATCACGTCATCGACCGCTCCGTCGATACGCCCGCTGACCAAGTCAAGCTTGTATTCGTCCGGTGTGGGGTAGAGCCGCACCTCGGCGGAAGGCAGTTTTTCTTCGGCGTAATTGGAGTGCGTCGTGGCGCTTTGTGCACCGATCAGGCGGCCGGCGAGCCCGGTATCCGTCGCTTCGGTAATGTCGGAATCTTTAGGCACGGCGATCGCCGGCGGTGTGTTGTAATATTTGTCGGTGAAGTCGACCCTTTCCTTGCGCTCATCGGTGATCGACATCGACGCGATGATGGCGTCGAATTTACCGGCGATCAGCGACGGAATCATGCCGTCCCAATCATTGGTGACGAACACGCATTCGACCTTCATTTCTTCGCAAAGCGCATTGGCGATATCGATATCGAAACCGACGAGCTGGCCGTCAGTCGTCAGATTGTTGAAAGGCGGATAGGCCCCCTCGGTACCGATTCTGACGGTCTTCATCTCGCTTTGGGCAAGTGCGGCTCCAGCGGTCAAAGACAGCGCAAGAGCTGTCGCTGCCACGGTGAATGTCTTGGCGATACGCATAATGTCCTTTCTCCGATCGTGCCGTGTTATGGTTGGTTTGGCGGCACATGATGGCGATCCCCTCCGGGCCGCCTAAATTTTGATACTCGTCTGGTTTTTAGGCAAAATGCAACCGTTAAATCGTCGCCGTCGGCAGACGACCGACACAAAGACAGACAAGCCAGCGGTCAACCGGGCATCAGCCCGAATTCGGAGAACGGGATGTAGTCCACGCGATCGCCGCGTCGCACGCCGGCCAGTGCTTCCGGCAGTTCGATCAGTCCTTCGGCCCGGCGCAGGCCGGAGATCAGGCCGGAGCCGTCGCGCGGGAACTTGCAGGCGATGACCGTGCCGTCGCTATCGCGCTCGAGCCAGCCGCGCTGAAACTCCCGCCGGTCGATCTTCTTCTTCGGCATCTCGAAGCCGGCGGCCACCCGCAGGCGCATCGGTTCGCGGTAGCGGCCGCCCGACAGCGTTTGGATCGCCGGGATGGCGTAGAGGAGGAAGCAGACAAAGGCGGCGACCGGATTGCCGGGCAGCCCGAGAAAGATGCAGCCACCGATCTGCCCAAAGGACATCGGTCGCCCGGGCTTGATTGCGATCTGCCACAGATGCCGCTTGCCGAGCCGGTCAAGCGCTTCCACCATATGGTCCTCGTCACCGCCGGAGGCGCCGCCGGTGGTCAGGATCACGTCGTGGTTCGCCGCGGCCGCGGCGAGCGTCTCGCGCACGGTTGCTGCGTCATCCTCCAGTATGCCGAGATCGGCTATCTCGACGGGTAGGGTGTGGCACAGCGCTTCGAGCATCGCGTGGTTGGAATCATAGACCTGGCCTTCGTCGATGGTCGCGCCGGGAGCCGGCCGCACCAATTCGTTGCCGCTTGAGACAAGCGCGATACGCAGCTTGCGATAGACCGGCACATCGGCAAAGCCGAGTGAGGCGAGCGTTGCCACGTCCTGCGGACGCAGCCTCTGTCCCGGAGACAGAACCGCGTCGCCGGCGGAGAGGTCTTCACCGGCACGGCGACGGTTCGCGCCCGCCTTCAAGCCAGCCGGCACGGAAACGGCGGTTCCGTCCGGCGTGAGCGCGCAGTCCTCCTGCATGGCCACGGTATCGGCGTTGCGCGGCATGGTGGCGCCGGTGAAAATGCGTGCGGCCTCGCCCCGCTTCAAGGTGATGCCAACCGGGTCGCCCGCGGCGATGCGGTGGCCGACCGGCATGCTGGCTGATGTCAGATAGTCGGCATGCGAAAAGGCGTAGCCGTCGACGGCGCTGTTGTCGTGCAGCGGCACGTCGCGCGGCGCATTGATCGGTGCGGCCAGATAGCGGCCGGACGCTGCTTCCAGCGGGACGGACTCCGGCTCGGCCACCCGGGTCAGGCGCGACAGCAGGAGGCCAATCACCTCCTTGTGGCGCAAACGGTCGCGGTCATGCCGGAAACAGTCGTTTAGCAGGGACGGTCGCTTGCTCATGATCGCGCAATGTCCTTGAGCCCGGTATGGCGTTCGATGAAATCGGCTACAGCGACCGTATCGTCGAGTGCGAAAACGGGGAGGGCGCTCGTATCGACCGGGTGGTCGGCGGCTATGGCGACGATCGATGGATCGTCGTCGGCCAATGCGTCCCGGTTTTTTGCATCGAGGCGTCGCGTTTCCAACTTGTCATGGTTCTCGCGCTTATAGCCTTCGACGATGATCAGATCGCAAGGCGCAAGCCGCGCCAGTACCTCGTCGAGCGCCGGCTCGCACTCGTCGCGCAACTCGTGCATCAGCGCCCAGCGGCTGCCGGAGACGATTGCCACTTCCGTCGCCCCGGCTTCGCGGTGCCGGTAGCTGTCCGTGCCTTCGTGGTCGATGTCGAAACTGTGATGGGCGTGCTTGACGGTGGAGACGCGCCAGCCGCGGCGCGTCAACTCCTCGACGACGCGCACCGTCAAGCCGGTTTTTCCGGAGTTCTTCCAGCCCGTGAAGCCGAAGATACGCCGCGTCATGTGTTTTCCCTTGCATGTCCGGCGGGGATTTGCCCCAGCAGCGTTTCGGCCGTCGACAGATCCTCCGGCGTGTTCACGTTGAAAAACGGATCAATCGTGCCGGCCTCCGTCGGGATCATCGGGAAGTCGACCAGCGCCAGAGCGTGCAGCCGGGCCCAGACAATGACCTTGTAGGTATCGGTCTCGGCCATCCAATCCGCCAGATGGTGGCGCAGCGACAGCGGCCAGAGAGCAAACACCGGATGGCGGTGGCCACCCGATGTCGCCATCGCAATACCCTCCGGTCGGGCCTGCGCCGCGTCGAGCCGGTTGGCCAGATCGTGAGGAAAGAACGGCGTATCGGCTGCGACCGTGATGAGATGCGTTGCGTTGGGATGCTTCTCCGCGGCCCACGTCATCGCGGCCGACAGGCCGGCGAGCGGGCCAGCATAGCCCGTTATGCGGTCGGCGACCACCGGCAGACCGAAAGCCGCCAGCCGTTTCGGGTCGCCATTGGCGTTCAGGAACAGCGACGGCACCTGGGCCGCGAGACGGTCGATGACATGGTCGAGCATCGGCCGGTCGCCGAGGCGCTTTAAGGTTTTGTCGCCGCCGCCCATGCGGCGGGACTGGCCGCCGGCCAGAATGCAACCGATGATGGTCCTGTCAGCACTCATGGGTCGGTTCCGCACACAGTCGTCAGGCGACCGCGCCCTTGCGATTGTGTTTGCGATCCTCGTCGGCGACCCGGTCCGGATTCAGGTCGTAGACGATACGCTGCGTGCCCGAGAGGGCAACGAAGCGCTTGCCACGGGCGCGCCCGATCAGGGTCAATCCCACCTGCCGCGCGAGATCGACACCCCAGGCGGTGAAACCCGAGCGCGAAATCAGAATCGGAATGCCCATCATCGCCGATTTGATCACCATCTCCGAGGTCAGTCGGCCCGTCGTGTAGAAGATTTTATCATGTGGCTCAACGCTGTTCATGAACATCCAGCCGGCGATCTTGTCGACCGCGTTGTGGCGCCCGACATCCTCCATATAGACGAGCGGCCGGTCCTGCCGGCAGAGCACGCAGCCGTGGATGGCGCCGGCCGCAAGATACAGTGACGGCGCCGTGTTGATCGCCTTGGTCAGAGCATAGAGCCAGGAGGTCTTCAGCCGCGCCGATTCGTCCAGCGCGATTGCGGCGAAGCCGTCCATGATGTCGCCGAAAACCGTGCCCTGGGCGCAGCCGGAGGTGCGTGTCTTTTTCTGCAGCTTCTCTTCGTAATCGGTTTCGCGTTCGGTGCGCACGACAACGACGTCGAGGTCGTCGTCATAATCGACACAGGTGATCCGGTCGTCCCGGCGCAACATGTTCTGGTTAAGCAGATAGCCGACGGCAAGCAGATCAGGATAATCGCCGATTGTCATCATGGTGACGATCTCCTGGCGGTTCAGATAAACGGTCAGCGGCTTTTCCGTGACGACGCGGGTGGTGACCGCGCGGCCGTTTTCATCGATGCCGTCCACCGCGCGCGACAGCCGCGGATCGTCGGGATCGGGTCCCAATAGGAAATCGCTGCCTGCCATGCCCTCGCCCTATAGCGCCTCGCGCGCGACCTTGCGCGCCACATAGATAACGTAGAGCGCCATTCCGCCGCCTGCAATCGCCGACGCCAGCATCAGAAAGAGCAGCGGATAGGGACCGGTCTCCGGGCCCAGAACCGCTCCCGACAGCACCGACAGGCCAGCGCCGCCGCCGATCATCAGCGCCCCGCCGAGCCCCGACGCGGAGCCGGCCAGGTGTGGCCGCACGCTGACAACGCCGGCGTTGGCGCTCGGCAGGGTCAGACCGTTGCCGAGACCGAGGAAGATCATGAAGCCGAAAAAGGCAAGCGGGTGAGTCTGGCCGAAAGAAAAGGTCGCGATCGAGCCGATCATGCCGATCATCACCACGATATTGCCGAGAAGCATCATCGGGTTGATGCCGATGCGCACGGCGTAGCGGCCCGACAGGAAATTGCCCATGAGATAGCCGATGGCGGTCAGGGCGAAATAAGCGCCGAGCGCCGATGGGCTGAGCCCGAGCATATTGATCGAGACATAGGGCGCGCCGCCGAGGAAGGCGAAGAACGACCCCGAGGTAAAGGCGGCCGACAGCGCATAGCCCCAGAAGCGCCGTGAGCGGATCAGTTCCGGATAGGCCCTGAACTGATCGGCGAAACTGTCCGATGGTTTGCTGTTTGTCTCGCCCATGTCGAAATAGACGATGACAAGCACCAGCAGCCCGAAAACGAAGCTCAGCGCAAAGGCCGATTGCCAGCCATAGATCTCATCCAACACGCCTCCGATCGCCGGACCCACCATCGGAACCAGCGCCATGCCCATGGTGATGTAGCCGAACATGCTCGCCGCCTCTTCGGTGGACACCATGTCGCGCACGGCGGCGCGGGAGACTGCAAAGCCGGAGACGATGGACGTCTGCAGGAGACGCCCGACCAGCAGCGTTTCGAAATTGGGCGCGAAAATGCACAACAGCGTGGCGGCGAGAAACAGCATCGCGCTTGCCAGCATGACCGGGCGCCGGCCGAAACGGTCCGACAGTGGGCCGACGATCAGCTGTGTGATGGCGGTCATGCCGAGATAGGCCGAAATCAGGAGCTGCACAAAGCTGTAGCTGACGTCGAAATAGTCCGCGATGCCCGGCAGCGACGACAGGACAACGTTCATGTTGAGGGCACCGGCGCCGGTGATCACGATCAGCGTACCGATATGCGGCGGCGATTGTCGATCCAGGAACCGTGTCGTGTGCGTCATCTCGACTCCTTCAGCCGGCCGCCTGCATCAGATGGAAGTCCGGAGATTTTCGGAAGGATGGTGTCGCCGGAGGACGTGCGACGTCGCCGACATCGCGCCCATCCACTCTCACGACGTCAGCTTGCGTTGGCGATATAACGTATGAAGGCCGGTTGCAACAAGCATCACGACGGTGGGGGCTGCAGGAGGCCACCTTCCGCCTTTTCTAATGCCGCGATGTCAGCCTGTGTTCGCGATAGAGCGTATACACGCCTGTTGCGACGACCGTCGCGCTGCCTAGGATGGTGAGCCAGTCGGGATATTCAGCGAAGATCAGGATGCCCAGTAGGATAGCCCACAACAGGCTCGTATAACGAAACGGCGCAATGAAGGCGATGTCGCCCTCTCGCATCGCCATGACGATGAACTGATAGCCGACCAGGATGAAAACCGACGCGCCGAGTATTTTGAGAAGATGGATTGCCGTAACCGGCGCGATGCTGCCGTCCCATATCCACATGCCGAGGCCTGCGACGGCGACCGCCGGCGCGGTGATGGCGGCGAGAAAGAGCGACGGGATGCCGGCGGGTGTCGCGCGTGTGGCGAGATCCCGTGCCGCCGCGCAGACGACCGCGAGCACGATCAGCAGAGCATAGGGCGAATAGCCTGAGAAGCCCGGCTGTATGATGACGATGACGCCGCAGAAACCTGCCAGGATAGCAACCCAGCGGCGCCAGCCCACGCGTTCCTTCAGAAACAATGCCGCGCCGACGGTCACGGCGAGCGGCAAGGCCTGCAAGATGGCCGAGGCTATGGCGAACTGCACGTAGACGAGCGCGGTCAGGAACAGAATCGTTGCCATCACCTCGCACGCGGTGCGCAGAAACGGCATCGGTTGTAGGGCCACAGACAGCGGACGCCATGTGCCTGTCCGGCGCGCCAGTGCAACGATCAGCAACGACGCAAAGATGCCGCGCAGGAAGATCGCCTGGCCCATGCTCATGTCCTCGGACAGCGATTTCATCAACGCGTCGTTGAAGACGTAGCCGGCCATGGACGTGGCCATGAACAGCGCACCACGCATGTTCGCAGATGACGGCATCGCCGCGTTCTCAGGAGACGGGGATGGGCCGCACGATAATCAGCCGCCGGTCACGCTCATATGGCGGCCGACGGCCGGGCGATTGTTGCGACGGTCGATGATGAAATCGTGGCCTTTGGGCTTGCGCGAGATCGCCTCATCGATGGCCGCCGCAAGCAATTCGTTGCCCTCAGAAGCGCGCAACGGCGCACGTAGGTCCGCTGCGTCATTTTGCCCGAGGCACATGTAGAGCGTGCCGGTGCACGTCACCCGAACGCGGTTGCAGCTTTCACAGAAGTTGTGGGTCAGGGGGGTGATGAAGCCCAGCCGTCCGCCGGTCTCGGCAATCTCCACGTAGCGCGCCGGGCCGCCGGTCTTGTGGTCGCTGTCGTGCATGGTGAATTGCCGTGCCAGATGGGCCCGAAGCAGCGACAGGGGAAGATATTGGTCGGTGCGATCCTCATCGATCTCGCCCATCGGCATCGTCTCGATCACGGTCATGTCCATGCCGAGACCATGCGCCCAACGAACAAGCTCCGGAATTTCGCCGTCGTTGAAGCCTTTCAAGGCCACCGTATTGATCTTTACTTTCATGCCGGCCTTACGCGCGGCCTCGACGCCCGCCAACACCCGATCCAGATTGCCCCAGCGGGTGATCTTGCGGAACTTGTCGGCATCCAGCGTATCGAGGGAGATATTGATTCGCCGCACGCCGCTGTCGGCCAGTTCCGGTGCCATGCGCGGCAGCTGCGAGCCGTTCGTGGTCAGCGTCAGTTCGTCAAGGGTGCCGGCCTCGATATGACGCGACATGCCTTTGATGAAATGAAGGATATTCTTGCGCACCAGCGGTTCGCCGCCGGTCAGCCGCAGTCGCCGCACGCCCTTTTCGACAAAGACGGTGCACAGCCGGTCCAGCTCTTCCAGCGTCAGCAGGTCTTTCTTCGGCAGGAACGTCATGTTCTCCGCCATGCAATAGGTGCAGCGGAAATCGCAGCGATCGGTGACGGATACACGCAGATAGGAGATGGCGCGGCCGAAAGGATCAATCATCGGCGCCGCACCGTGACCTGCCATACTCCGTTTCGCGGCGCTGTCCGTCCTGTCACCCTGCACGTCCCAACTCCCTCTGCCATAGATGCCACGGATTCCGTCAAGCCGGGTTCACACGTGGCGAAGCCTTAATGTCGCGTCCAACCCCGTATTCGTCAAGGCGCGGAAAAGCGAGAAATTCAAAGCCATGGAAAGGCCAGATGACCGTTTTCTGCTATGATCTGTTTCAAGGCCGAGCGGGTCGGCAGCAAAATGTGGGGCCTGACGATGGGCGACAATGACCTCCGCGCCGCGGATCAACAGCATGGTAGTGCGGAGACCGCACCCTATGCGATGTTGGAGTGGTACACATTCTCAACGGTGATGGGCCCGGTCGACGGGTTGCATGTTCTCGATGCCGCCTGCGGCGACGGCCATCTCTCCCGCAGGCTGATGGCGCTGGGCGCCGGCTCGGTGGTGGGGGTCGATCTCTGCGAACTCAAGATCGCCCGGGCGCGGCAACAAAACCGGCCGCGCCGCGCCGGCTTCCACAAGGCGCTGCAATTCGAGACGGTCGATGTCCGCGATGGCGGCTACCGGCTGGAAGCACCGGCGGATCTGGTGACCGGCATGTATCTCTTTCAATATGCAGGCCACCGGGAAGAACTGTTTCGCATGTGCCGCTTCCTCGGCCGCAACCTCCGGACCGGTGGACGTTTCATCGGCTACAGCATCAATCCGGACTACGACTTCACCCACCAATATCCGTTCATGGAGGATGTCTTCGGCTTCCGCTATCGCATCGTCGAACCGCCGGAATACAGGTTTGTTTCCGGCGATGTCGAAGTGCCGGTATGGCAATGGAGCCGGGCCGATCACGAGACCGGCCTGCGTGATGCGGGCTTTGCCAATGTCCAGTGGCATCCCCTGCGCCTGCCCGACGAACACAGGGATCTGTCGGCCAGCGTCAATTGGTATCTCGAAAATCCGAGCTATATTGTCGTGAGCGCCGAAAAGACCGTCGACTGACAGTCACGGCCGCAACAGGACAACGAGGATTTCCGGGAATTTAGATGACGGATCATCAATCGGCCCGACCGACGGAATTGCGGGTCGCCAAGGACAGACGCACGCTGACCGTGCGTTTCAACGACGCAAGCAGCTTCGCGCTGCCGGCGGAGGCGCTGCGGGTGCTGTCGCCATCGGCCGAAGTGCAAGGGCATTCGCCCGACCAGCGGGTAACGGTGCCCGGCAAGCGTGATGTGCAGATCGTCGGTGTCGAACCGGTCGGCAACTATGCCGTCAAGATCACCTTCGACGACATGCACGACACCGGTATTTTCAGTTGGGCCTATTTGCACGAACTGGGATCGGATTTCGACAGGCTTTGGGCGGGGTATCTCGCCGAACTGGAAGGAAAGGGCATGAGCCGCGACCGCCCCGAGCCGCCGCGCTAACGATCCAGCTCTTCCATGCTCTTGATCATCCGCTGCATGATCTCGCCGACCTGGTTGCACTCCTCCACCGTCGACGTCGACATGGTGTGTTCGATCAGTTCCAGTTCGATCGCCAGCGCCTGCCGCGTGATATCGCGACCCCTGTCGGTCAGATACAGACGCAGGACGCGCCGGTCGTGCTCGTCGGGCCGCCTCTCGATCAGGCCCCTCTTTTCGATCTGCGGCAGAAGCATGCTGATGTTCGATCGGCCCACCAGCAGTTTGCGCGCCAGATCCTGCTGGGAAATGCCCTCGAAACGGTAGAGATTCGCCAGGATGTCGAGATGTGGAACCTTGATGTCGAGCTCCGTCAGAGCCCTGGCGAGATTCTGGTGGATCATCTGGCAGGCCCGGGCCACGGCGATCCAATTTCGAAACCGCGGATTATCCCAGGGAAGCACTTGATTTTTGTTCATAGTTGTACAATTATGTTCATGTTTGAACTTATTTACCGGAACTCGACTATGACATCAATGCATCGAAAGGTCATCCGTATCGGCTTCGGCCTGACCGGTCGTGTCGCGCCGCGTTTGGCGGGCCGCTTGGCGTTCCGCCTTTTCCGGACCACACCCAGCCGCAAGCCGGCGACGGACAAAGCAAGGCAGGCGCTTGCCAACGCGCAGTCGACGCTGGCGCGGGCGGACCGCGTGACGTTACCGATTGGCTCCGGGGCTGTTGTGGCCTATGCCTTCGCGCCTTTTTCGGGAAGGACCGGGGAGACGGTTCTGGTCATCCATGGCTGGGGGTCGCGCACCGCGTTCATGCTGCCGATCATCGAGGGTCTGCGCGCCTCGGGCCGAACGGTGATCGCGTTGGACCTGCCGGGCCATGGCGAGTCCACCGGGCGAACGTTGGATATGGCGTCAGCGGTGGAGGCTGTCGATGCCGTCTGGCGCCAGTTCGGCCCCTTCAACATGATCGTCGGTCATTCTTTCGGCGGCGCGGTCGCAATCAACGCGGCCGTTGGTTCGGTGTCCGATATGCCACAGCGCAAGCCGAAAAAACTGGTAACGATCGCCGCACCGAACGCGCTGCCGCCGGTGTTCGAGCGCTTTGCCGACTGGATCGGCCTGCCTGACAGGGGCCGCGAGGCACTGTTTGACGAGATTCATACATTGACGGGGCGTCCGCTGACGGAGTTCGTCGGCGCCAGGCAGTTGTCGGCGCTTCAACTGCCGACATTGGTTATCCACGCTCATGACGACAAGGAAGTGCCCGTCGACAATGCCTATGGGCTGGTCGGTGCCGGGCCGCATGTCGAAGTGTTCTGGGCCGACGGTTATGGCCATCGCCGCATTCTGGCCGGCCGGGATGTCTCGCAGGTGCTGGTTGATTTCGCCGACCGGCCCGCGCCGGGGCCGGACGATGTCGCAGGCCGGCCGTTTTCCGAGGCGCGGCGTCAGGTCACGCAATCCTGACCGCGATCGGGCGGGTCTATCGCCACTCGATCCAGCGGCCGTGGAAATCGACGCGCGCAAGCGCGGTCGTTTCGCCGCTCGGCCACGCCTCCAGCTGGAGCAACGCGCCGGGTGAATGGCCGTCCGGCTCCATGCCGAGACGGAACAGCGGTGTATCGGCGGTCGTTTTTTCACCGGCAGCGCGGATGATCTCCCGTCCCCGGTCCCTGGCGTCTTTCGATAGATATTGCCAGGCGATGGTGTGATAGAGCACATGCGCGGTGCCGAGCTGTGGCGCTGCCAGGCGTGTTTCCAGCCAGGCGAGGGCATCCGATCTGTCGACCGTCACCGGCGCCCCGGCCGCGATCGCCAGGGCGGCGCGCAGCCGTTCGAGGCGATCCGCCTGATCGGCCCAGACATAGGACATGAGCCGCGTCCGGTGCTCGCTCAACGACAGGTCGAAAGGCGCCAGATCGCATCCCCGGCGCTCGGCGATGGACACGTTGGACGAAACGGGCGCCATGCCGCGCCAATCGGGCTTCAGGCGCACCGTCGAGTCAGCCGGGCCGTGGACGGCGTGAGTCAGATCGTGGCGGAACCGGTCCAACAGGAGGTTGAGCCCAGCGCTGGCACCGATCTCGGAGAGGCGCAGTGGCAAGCCGGTACGGCCCGCGATATGCAGCAGACCGGCATAGACCGCCGACGACCGGCGGATCTCATTGGTCTGTGGCGGGCTTTCGAGCCGGTTGGCGATAAATTCGTCCTGTCGCGTGACAATGTGCCCGACCGCCCGCGACAGCGCGGCGGTGGTGAGGCCCGCTTGGTTCGGCGGGTAGACGGCCGCGAGATCGGCATCCGCGCCGCTCAGCACCAGTTCGTGCAGCGCCGCGCAAAAGCGGACGGGTAGGGCGTCCCCGGCCGCTGTGACGTCGCCTTCCCAGCGCACCATCCGCGTGCGCGTGTCGGACGACGGCAAGCCGTATTCGACAATGGTCCGGTAAAGCAGGGCAGTGAACGGCGAGCCGAGATGCGAAGCCGCCTGCGTTTGTTTTTCGAATGCGGCGATCAACTCCGGCGAGAGCGGCGCCAACCTCATCCGAGATTGAGTTCCTGGAAGAAATCATTGCCCTTGTCGTCGATCACGATGAAGGCCGGAAAATCCTCCACCTCGATCTTCCAGATCGCCTCCATGCCGAGTTCGGGGTATTCGACCGACTCGACGCTCTTGATGCAATCCTGCGCCAGCCGGGCCGCCGGCCCGCCGATCGAGCCGAGGTAGAACCCGCCATGGCGCTCACAGGCTTGCCGCACGGCGCGCGAGCGGTTGCCCTTGGCGAGCATTACCATTGACCCGCCAAACGACTGGAACTGATCGACATAGCTGTCCATGCGGCCCGCCGTGGTCGGGCCGAAAGAGCCGGAAGCAAACCCCTCCGGCGTCTTTGCCGGGCCGGCATAATAGACCGGGTGGTTCCTAAGATAATCGGGCATCTCCTCGCCGGCCTCCAGCCGGTCGCGGATTTTCGAATGGGCCAGATCGCGGGCGACGACGATGGTGCCGGTCAGCGAGAGCTGCGTCTTGACCGGATGTTTCGTCAGTTCGGCAAGGATCGCCTGCATCGGCTGATTCAGGTCGATGCGCACGACATGTTCGGTCAGTGCCGCTTCGTCGATTTCCGGCATGTAATGCGCGGGATTGGTCTCCAGCGCTTCCAGGAAAATACCGTCGCGGGTGATCTTACCCTTGGCCTGGCGGTCGGCGGAACACGAAACGCCGAGGCCGATCGGCAGCGACGCGCCATGGCGCGGCAGGCGGATGACCCGCACGTCGTGACAGAAATACTTGCCGCCGAATTGTGCCCCGACGCCCATTTGCCGGGTCAGTTCGTGGATCTCGGCTTCCATCTCCAGGTCGCGGAAGGCGTGACCGTCCTGCGAGCCGGCGGTGGGCAGCGTGTCGAGATACTTGGTCGAGGCGAGCTTGACGGTCTTCAGGTTCATTTCGGCCGAAGTGCCGCCGACGACGATCGCCAGATGATAGGGCGGGCAGGCGGCGGTGCCGAGGGTCAGGATCTTTTCCTCCAGGAAGGCGATCAGGCGGTCATGGGTCAGCAGCGACGGTGTACCCTGATAGAGGAAGGTCTTGTTGGCCGAGCCGCCACCCTTGGCGACGAACAGGAAGCTGTAGGCGTCCTCGCCCTCCTCGTAGATGTCGATCTGGGCGGGCAGATTGTTGCGGGTGTTCTTTTCCTCGAACATCGCCAGCGGCGCCAATTGCGAATAGCGCAGATTCTTCTTCTCATAGGCGTCCAGCACCCCGCGCGACAGCGCCGGGACATCGCCGCCTTCGGTCCAGACGCGGCGTCCTTTCTTGCCCATGATGATCGCCGTGCCTGTGTCCTGACACATCGGCAGGATGCCGCCGGCGGCGATGTTGGCGTTTTTCAGCAAGTCGTAGGCGACGAAACGATCGTTCTCGGTTGCCTCCGGGTCCTCCAGAATGGCTGCGAGCTGTCGCAAATGCGCCGGCCGCAGCAGGTGGTTGATATCCGCGAAGGCCGCCTCGGCCAGCAGGCGCAGCCCTTCCGGCTCGACCGTCAGGATGTCCTGACCCCTGAAACGGTCGACCGAGACATGATCGGCTGTCAGTTTGCGATAGGGCGTGTCGTCGGAACCGAGGGGAAAGAGTTCCGCTTTCGTGGCGTCGGACATGCGTAAAACCTTTCTAAACTGGTCCTGACGGGCTCAGCATGTATGCCGGTGACGCCGCAATTGCAAACGGAGCTGCCCCTTGCGCGGCCCGCCAAAACAAATGGGCAGCCCGGCGGCTGCCCATCGAAGCCACAGCGTGCCGTGATCGCGTCAGCTTTGCTGGTTCCTGATGAAATCCGCGATATGGCCGGAAAGCTCCTGATATTCGCCGCAATCGCGGCCCTGGCACAGGCGCCGTATCTCGGCGAGTTGGTCGAGCGCGCCTTTCAGGTCGCCCTTCTGCAGGAGCGCCTCACCCATATATTCACGCACCAGCGTGTATTCCGGATCGATGTCCAGCGCGGCGCGATAATAGGTCAAGCCGACATCGATGCGGCCGGCTTTGCGGTGAGCGTAGCCGAGATAGTTGAGAATACGCTTGTCGCCGCGATCGGCGCCGATCGACAGCACGTCGATGGCTTCCTCGTAGCGTTCCGCATGGGCCAGATAGCGGCCGGCCTGGTAAATGCTCTCACGGTCGAGTTGTGATGTTTTCTCGACGCATTTGCCCTGCTGGGCGTTCCAGACAAGGCCTCTTTTGCATTTCCGCTGAGAGCTTGAATCGGAGTCGCCGCCACCGGCCGCCAGCGCCGGAGGGGAGGCCACAAGGCCCGCAGACAGCATTAACAAAGCAAGTGACTTGAGCGCAGTTTTCATCGGTTTTCCTCTGATGGTTCGAAGCCGCGTGCATGATACATGGATTTGGGTCCGATGCATTTCACGATCGTATGAGGACAAGCCACGACACGCTTGGCGTGTCAGCGTATCGGGCTGTGACGGGCGTTTCAAGAGTGGCGAATTTGAGAGCAAGGGACGGAGTGCGCGCAGAATCGACGGTCCTAGAATGGCGATCATGATATACACTCCGATCTATGAGGAACGATATGAACCAGCTATCAGCCGATCTCCGTACCGCCGCCGCCGACATGCGTGAGGCGGAGCGTTGGAACGCCGTCGTTCGACGCGATGCGAAAGCCGACGGTCGTTTTGTCTACGGCGTCAAAACCACCGGCATCTTTTGCCGCCCGTCCTGCGGGTCGAAGCCCGCGAGACGTGAAAACGTGGTTTTTTTCGATACGCCAGAGGCGGCCGAGGCCGCCGGTTTCCGCGCCTGCAAAAGGTGCCGGCCCTCCGGACCGGGCAAGGCGCAACAACGCGCCGAGATGATTGCCGCCGCGTGCCGCGCGATCGAGGAAGCGGAGGAACCGCCAAGCCTTGATGAACTGGCCCGGGCCGCCGGCATCAGCCGCTATCACTTCCATCGCCAGTTCAAGCAGGTGACGGGCGTTACGCCAAAAGCCTATGCCGCGGCCTGCCGCGCCGGCCGGCTGCGCGATGGTTTGAAGGGCGGATCGAGCGTCACCAGCGCGATTTTCGATGCCGGCTATAACGCCAGCAGCCGCTTCTACGAGGAATCGACGAGCCGGCTGGGCATGCGGCCGAGACAATATCGTGACGGTGGCCGCGATGCCCGCATCCGCTTTGCGTTGGGCGAATGCTCGCTCGGTGCCGTCCTGGTGGCGGCGACGGATAAGGGTGTCTGCGCCATCGATTTCGGCGACGATGCCGAGACACTGCTCAATGACCTGCAGGATCGCTTTCCGCGTGCGGAACTCGTCGGTGGTGACGCCGATTTTGAACGGTTGGTCGCCTCGGTGATCGGCCATCTGGAACAGCCCGAAGGCAATCTGGAACTGCCGCTCGACATTCGCGGCACCGCCTTCCAGCAGCAGGTATGGGCAGCACTTCGGGCAATCCCGCCCGGCTCAACGGCCTCCTATGCCGATATCGCCGAAGCGATCGGCAGACCGACCGCCGTGCGGGCCGTCGCGCGGGCCTGCAGCACCAACAGGATTGCCGTCGCGATTCCCTGCCATCGGGTGATCCGCAAGGATGGCGACCTGTCAGGCTATCGCTGGGGTGTGGAGCGCAAGGGCGCTTTGCTGGCCCGCGAGGCCCTGCAGTGAGCCTGCCTGCAACGCGTGCGGCCGCCGTGGACATCGCCACGGCGGCTGCGCCCGTCGATGCGCTCGACTGGGCGGGCCTGGCGGCGGCGCTTGACGAGTGGGGCTTTGCGACCACCGGTCGGTTGCTCGACAAGGAAACCTGTCACGCTTTGCGTGAGTGCTACGACGATGACGGCCTGTTCCGCAGCCACATCGTCATGGCACGCCACGGTTTCGGACGGGGCGAATACAAATACTTCACCTATCCGTTGCCGGAATTGATCGCGCGATTGCGCGACCGGCTCTATGCGCATCTTGCGCCGGTCGCAAATCGCTGGCTCGAAATGAGCGGCCGCGAAGACCGCTTCCCCGACGATCATGCAACGTTTTTGGCCCGCTGCCATGCGGCGGGCCAATCGCTACCGACGCCTTTGCTGCTGCGCTACGGCAAGGACGATTACAATTGCCTGCATCAGGACCTCTATGGCGCGCATGTCTTTCCGCTTCAGGTCGCGGTGCTGCTTTCAGCGCCGGTGGCGGAGTTCGAGGGCGGTGAATTCGTCCTTACGGAGCAAAGACCGCGCATGCAGTCGCGTGTCGGAGTGGTGCCGCTCGACATCGGCGAGGCGGTGATCTTCGCCGTCAACGAACGGCCCGTCACAGGCAAGCGCGGCGTCTACCGGGTGCGTATGCGCCACGGCGTGAGCCGTGTGCGCGCCGGACAACGCCATGTGCTCGGCATCATTTTCCACGATGCGGCTTAGGTCGGGCGGAGAACAGAGTAATCCGGGATTTTGCTCGTCCAGCCGACGCGAATTGATGGGAGCAAACCGGGTATGGTTAGGGCATCGGTGGCAAAGGAACGCCGGTGTTTTTCGTGCGTTGTGACGTCGTAAAGAACGCGTCCCGCCTGGCTCCGCCCATGATTAAGATTATGGTTGCTATAGGCTTTTTTTCTGAAGTGTTAAAGAACTTTAATTTGTTGCGGTTGCCGATGTGCGCCATAATGGTCGCGTGTTTCCTGCCGAGGCTATCACCACATGGCTGCAAATTCGCGACTGGACAGATCCGGAGAGGATGCTGCTGTTCAAGCGGTTGCGGGAACTTCGGGTTTCATAGATTTCTTTCATAAGCCCGGCTTCAAACCCCACCGTCGATTCGCGCAAGTGGCTTTGAGGGTCTTCCGGCAGTCTCGCTCCCGCCTGACACGCTTTGGCTTGATCAGGTCCGAGATATGTGTGCTTTCACGCGTTTCTGTCCGTCTAGCATTCCCAACGCAGTCATTCTACGCTCCGCTATTTCCCGTATTGCAGGTGTTTCATGAACGAGCATGTTGCCAGTATTTTCACACTCGGCCAGCTTCTGGAAACACGGGCTTTATCCAGTCCCGATAGACTCGCCTACAGCTTTCACAGCTTTCACAGCTTTCGCGGTGGTGACCAACGGCGTACGGAGACGCTGACCTATGGGCGCTTGTTTGAGCGCGCCAAGAATATCGCGGCCAAGCTCTCGATGACGCGTTCGCCCGACAGCCGGATCTTGATCCTGTGTCCGCCGGGACTGGACTACATCGCGTCGTTTCTGGGCTGTCAGCTCGCCGGTATGGTTGCCGTTCCCGCCTATCCGCCGCGCAATATCAAACACATGGCGCGTCTTGAAGCGATTTCTGCCGATGCGCAGGCGGCTGCTGCTCTGTGTGTGTCCGATCAACTGGACAAGCTGGTCGAATGGGGATCCGACGGCGATGTTCTGCCGTTTTACGCAGTCGATTCCCTTGCCAGTGAAATCGCCGATAGGTGGAATCCTGTTCCAGTCGATCCGAATGCGCTGGCCTTTCTGCAGTATACCTCCGGCACGACCGGCGCACCCAAGGGCGTGATGGTGACGCAGCAGCAGGTGCTGGATAATCTCGTACTGTTTCAGCTCTTGCAGGGCTTTCGTGGCGATCTGCCGTTGCGCCCTGACGACGTGATGTGCGGCTGGCTTCCGCCCTATCATGACATGGGACTGGTCGGCACCATTCTGTATCCGCTTTATGCGGGCATCCCGGCACATCTGATGAGCCCGGCGGCGTTCGCGCAACGGCCCGGGCGCTGGCTTGAATTGATATCAGACTATCGGGGAACGCTCACCGTCGCGCCGAATTTTGCCTGGCAGCTTTGTTGCAATGAAGTATCCGACGAACAGGCGGCAACGCTTGATCTTTCATCCCTCCGCTCGGCGATCAATGGTGCGGAACCGGTGCAGGCCAGAACGCTTCAGTCGTTCAGCGATCGATTTTCGCCCCAAGGTTTTGATCCCGGGGCATTTTGCCCTGCCTATGGTCTTGCGGAAATCGTTCTGACGGCCACCGGCTGGCAATCGGACACGGGTGGAAAGGTATCACCTGAAGGAGCGTCTTCCGATCGGTCCCGCTGGCAGGACGATCTTCAGAACCAAAGCCGCTTTGCAGACCGCAACACTGAAAGCGAGGACGCGGGGTCGGCGCGCCCGATTATCTCCTGTGGCAAGCCTTTCAGGGGGCATGATCTTGTCATCGCGGACCCGGAGACGTTTGAAGCGTGTCCGGAGGGTCGTGTCGGCGAGATCTGGCTTTCGGGTGCTTCCGTTGCGGCGGGCTATTGGAACAGGCCGGAACTGACCCGGGAAGTGTTTCAGGCGCGGTTGAAGGCGGATGCGGGCGGACGGGACTGGCTTCGCACCGGGGATCTGGGTGCGGTTATCGACGGTCAGCTCTACGTTCTGGGCCGCCGCAAAGAGATGGTGATCGTGCGTGGGCAGAACCACTATGCGGTCGATCTGGAGATTGCGGCAAATGAGAGCGATCCGCTTCTTGGCCACGACCGCACCATAGCCTTCGGCGTTGCTTCAGGCGCCGGGGAACAGCTGGTTCTGGTCCATGAGCTCAGCCGCCATAGCCTGAAACGGTTTGAGCCGACGGCATTGGCACGATCGATGCGGCGTGCGGTTCTCGACGGGCATGAGATCGATATTGCCTGCGTGGTTTTCCTGCGTCCGGCCTCTCTTCCGCGGACAACGTCGGGCAAGCTGCAGCGGACCAAGGCGCGCACGATGTTCCTTGAGGGTTCATTGAGCGAGGTGGCGCGCTGGGAAGCAGGCGCTGGCCTATCCGTTTTGCAGGATATCACTGTTGTGCGCCGGCTTGGCGGCCTTGATCGTTCGACGGCCATTCCGTCTGCGGCGCAGGTTGAGACGATCCTGGGCGAGACGGCTGGTGTCGGCGCCGTCAAGGCGCTGTGGTGTCTGAACGCGACAGACCGGCCGGTGTTAGGCGTTGCTTTGCCGCAAACCGGTCCAGGCGGGACCGGCAACGCCACACAGGGGCAGGGGCGCGAATGGATTGCGAGTCTTCGACAGAAGCTGATCGAGTATTTTCCGGGACTTGATGCGGTTGACGATGTGCTTGTTGCCGTTTGCGATCATTTGACGGAAAGCGCGCTTCTTGAGTGCATCGGTTCCGGCGACGGGTCCGTGGGAGAAGCGCCGGAAGGTGTGTTGGAAGAAAAGGTCGCCGCGGCGTTTTGCGAGCTTCTCGGGCGGAACCGGGTCTATCGCGACACCGACTTCCTGCAGGAAGACGGCGATTCCCTGCAAGCGGCGCGTCTGGTCGGGCGTTTGCAGGAACGAACGGGTCGTGACGTTTCTTTGCCGCTGGTGTTTGAAGCGCCCACCGTGCGCGCGCTTGGCGCTGCTTTGTCCGAGTGTCCCGAAATGCGTCCCGTGCCGCTGGAGCCGGTTGACAGGTCACTGCCCATTCCGCTTTCGCATCAGCAGGAACGCCTGTGGTTCCTTGATCAGTTCAATGAGAAGGCCGGACTTGCCTACAATGAGGTCCATGCTTTCCGTTTCAACGGGCGTTTGGATCGGGATGCGTTGGAATGGGCGGTCAACCGCCTGGTTCTGCGTCATGAGAGCCTGAGAACGTGCTTTTCCGTTGTCGACGGGTCTCCGGTTCAGGTCATCGGCTCGCTTGAGACATGCGGTTTCCGCTTCGGCTTTGAGGATCTGACAGGCCTGGATGACGCTGCACTTAAAGGGCGGATACGGGAGCTGCGCCATGCACCGTTCGATCTTGAGCGCGGTCCCCTGTTCCGAGCGCATGCGATCCGGCTTTCGGCTGACAGCCATGTTCTGGTGATCGGCGGCCATCATAGCGTTCTGGATGGCTGGTCTCTTGATGTTTTGATGCGGGAGCTGTCGGCGCTGTACCGGGAGGCGGCGGAAGGCCGGTCTGCGGATCTTTCGGCCTTGCCGGTTCAGTATGCGGATTATGCAGTCTGGCAGCGTCAGGTTCTGTCGGGCGCGCGTCTTGATGAGGAGACGGCGTGGTGGCGCGGGGAACTGTCGGGCCTTGCCGAGGCAATCGCACTTCCTTTCGACCGGCCGCGTCCGGCGGTGATGGACTACCGCGGCGGGTCGGTCGGGGTCGGTGTTTCGGCGTCGGTGACGGAAGGTCTGAAGCGTTTGGCGCGCAAGAGTGGTGCGACGCTGTTCATGGTTCTTGAGACGGCGTTTGCTGTCCTGCTGTCGCGCCTGGGCGCGGGTGCGGATGTTGCGGTTGGCACGGCCGTCGCCGGCCGGCCCCGCTCGGAACTTGAGGATCTTTGCGGCTTTTTCGTCAACACGGTTGTGCTGCGCAACCGGATCGATCTTGAGCGCAGCTTCAGCGATCAGCTCGCATCGTCGCGGTCGACGGTTCTGGATGCCTTTGCGCATGACGACGTCCCGTTCGAGGCGGTTGTGGAGGCGGTGTCACCGGAGCGCTCATTGCGCCATGCGCCGCTTGTACAGGTCATGGTCGCTTTGCAGAATACGCCGGACGGGGGTGAGACGTTTGCGCTTGGAGATACGGTCGCCCACCCGTTTGAGGGCGTGAACCGTGAAACGGCGCAGTTCGAACTGTCTCTGGATCTGATGGAGACGGCCGAGGGGCTGTCGGGCAGTCTATCCTATGCGTTGCAACTGTTCGATGAGGCGACGGCAGCGCGGATCGGCTCGATGTTCGAGCGGGTTGTGGCAGCCGTTGCGGAGACGCCGGAGACGAAGCTTTGCAATCTTGCCTTGCTGGACAATGCAGAGCGTCGTCTTGTCACGGAAGGGTTCAATGACACGTCCGTGTCGTATGCACAGGATCGGACGGTTGTCGAGCTGTTCTGCGATCAGGCCTTGCGGCGTCCGAAGGCCGTTGCGGTTGTGGATGGTGAGCGCGAGCTGTCCTACCGGGCGCTGGACGAGGCGTCGAACCGCCTTGCCCGGTACCTGATTGCTCGTGGTGTTGGTCCGGAGCGTGTCGTCGGGGTGTGTCTCGACCGGTCCGTCAATCTGCTAGTGAGTCTTCTGGGTATTTGGAAGGCTGGCGGAGCCTATCTGCCGCTCGACCCGGACTATCCGCAGGATCGGCTGGCGTTCATGGCCGAGGATGCAGGTGCCTTCCTGGTGCTGACGGGTGAGGCGCAGGCGGAACGGCTGTCGGCGATGCCGGACAGCGGCGCGGTGCGTCGCGTTGTCCTGGACGATGCGGACACAGCCGGTGAGATTGCCGCGCAGTCTGGGGTTTCGGTGGGTGATGACGAGCGGCTTGTGCCCCTGACGCCTGCCGGGCTTGCCTATGTGATCTACACTTCCGGTTCGAGCGGAAAGCCGAAGGGCGTCATGGTCGGGCATGGCGGTGCCTATCATCTGGCCGACTATCAGAGGCAAGAACTTCTTACACATCGGCCACGGCGGATCGGCTGGTTCGCATCGGTCGGTTTCGATGCTTGCATCTGGGAACTGCTGATGGGGTTCCGGACGGGAGCCTGTCTGGTGGTCGTACCCGGTCCGGTGCGATCGGATGGGACGCGGCTGAGCCGTTTCCTGGACGACCAGCGGATCGATGCGCTTACCCTGCCGCCGGTGTTGTTGCAGGCCGTTGTCGAGGACCAGCCTTCTTCGTTGCGGACACTTGTTACTGCGGGTGAATCGCCGGAGATTGGTGCAGCCCAAGAGGCGGCTGGCCTTTATGACTACATCAATGCCTATGGTCCAACGGAAACCACGGTTTGCGCGACCTTCCACAGGGTTCCTGGCAATCTTGACGGCGGTCCGGTTCCGATTGGCCAGCCGATTGCCAATGCGCAAGTCTATGTTGTCGACGGTCATCTCAATCCGGTTCCGGTCGGTGTGAGCGGGGAGCTTCTGATCGGCGGTGTTCAAGTATCGCGCGGTTATCTTGGCCGCTCGGCTCTCACGGCCGAGCGGTTCATCGCGGACCCGTTCTCGGGCACAGCGGGCGCAAGGCTTTACCGGACGGGGGATGTTGCACTGTGGCGGTCGGACGGGACGCTTGAGTTCCTGGGCCGGATCGATGCGCAGGTGAAGGTGCGCGGGATGCGGGTCGAGCCCGGTGAGATCGAGGCGGCACTCGGGGAACAGCCCGGGGTTGCCCGGGCCGTTGTCGTAGCGCGCACGGAGGCGGGCGAGGCCGGCGATCAGACAGAGCTTGTCGCCTATCTCGTGCCTGAGCGGGTGGCGGCCGATGCGGGTGCCGCCGGCAGCGATCCAGTCGAGGTCGTGCCGCTTGAGGACGTGCTCGATCTCGGAGCGCTGCGATCGGCCCTGCGGGCTGCTCTGCCCGAGCACATGGTGCCCGGCCGTTTTATCGGCGTGTCGCATGTGCCGCTGACGCCGTCGGGCAAGGTCGACCGCAAGGCGTTGCCGGAGGCTGTGGGGTCGGTCGCCCAGTCCGCCTACGAGGTGCCCGTGACGCCGACGGAGCGGCTTGTCGCAGCTCTTTATGCCGATCTGTTGGGCGTCGACCGGGTCGGCCGCCAGGACGGATTCTTCGAGCTCGGCGGCCATTCCTTGTATGCAGTGCGTCTTGTCGCGCGTTTGCAAGCCGCGACGGGCAAGAGCGTCGCGGTGCGCGATGTGTTCGAGGCGCCGTCGGTGGTGGCCCTGGCTGGGCGGGTCGACGAAGGGGCGAAGGCCTATTCTCCCCTTGTCCGCTTTGCCCGGATTAACGCAGCGGTAGCACCTGTGACCAGAACCATCGTCTGTTTTCCGCCCGGAGGCGGATTGGCAATACCGTACGCACGGCAAGACATCCTAGCGGAGTGGGAACTACATGGGGATGTCATGGGTCTTCAGACGCGGGGCTATGGAAAGGACGAGGATTGTTTTGCGAGCTATGAGGAGATGGTCTCGTGTTACGCCACGGAAATAGAAAACGGGATCGAAGGCGCGCTGATCTTTGTCGGTTGGTCTCTGGGAGGCAAAGTCGCTCATGACGTTGCCACACGGCTGCGGAAAAAAGGCGCCCGGATCGAGGGGCTCATTATACTCGATACCACTTCGACACATGAAAGAGAGGAGCACGATCCAGCGAAGGATCTGCGGCAGGAAGACGATAACCAACAACAATGGGATGACATGCTGCTTGCATTTGCACCGGATCTGTCCGCTGAAGCCCTTGAAAAGCTGGATGATCGGGAGAAGCTCTCCCGTTTGACGGAGGAACTTGAACAGCGGGATCTCATCCCCGCCGGCATCACCGACGCCGCCGGTTTTTCAGAACGTATGCTGCGGTTTATGCTGTTACACGGTGATCTCCTAAACGAGCGCCCGGAACCGGGGTATTTCGACGGCCCGGCTCTTGTCGTACGGGCACAGAACACGCGCGCGCATGTCGACGATCCCTTTTTGGGCTGGCGTCCTTTCTGCAGCAGTGTCGAGGCAGCCGATGTGGCGCATGACCATCAAATGCTCCTGGCCGGAGAGGCCGCCGGTGATGTCGCCCGACTGGTTGCGGACTGGATTGCACGCCGACCGGGTAAAGAGACCCGAAACGAATAAGGTCTTCGAGACGTTCGGAAGATCCGAAAACACCAAACACCCTGGAAAGGAGATGACAATGGATGACGACAAGTTTGAATACATGGTTCTTGTCAACGATGAGGAACAGCATTCGCTGTGGCCGACCTTCAAGGAGATCCCGCCCGGCTGGAAGCAGGTCGGTCCGGTCGGCACGAAGCAGGAATGCCTGGACTATGTCGAGACGGCCTGGCCCGATATCACGCCCCTGTCCGTCCGCAAGCAAATGGAAGCGGCCAAGGCGGAACGGGCCAAAAAGCTGAACTGACGCTGCTCGCGAGACCGGCGGTTTACGGCTCGTCGGGAACAGCGGCGGCGGGTTGCGCCGGCGGTTCCACTGCGTTCTGGGCCGCCCCGGCGATCGCTTTCCTGGCCTCTTCGCTGAGCGGTTGATCGCCGAGCACTTCGACGGTGACATTGCGCTGGGCGAAACTGATACCGTTGGCCTCGAAGGCGTCTCGGAGCTTCTGATAGGCGTCCCGCCGGATCAGCCACTGAGCGCCGGGCTTGGCCATGAATTTGACGCCGACCACCATGTTGAACTCTTCCATGCGCCGCACCCCTTGGGATTTCAGCGTCTGGATGATGCTGTCGCCATAGGCCTCGTTTTCCTGCAGTTCGGTGCCGATTTTCTTGACGATCTTCTTCACCAGTTTCAGGTCGGTATCGAACGGCACGCGGAACTCCAACCGCATGATCACCCAGTCGCGGCTGTAATTGGTCAGTGATTTCAGCTCGCCGAAAGGTATCGTGTGGATCGCACCCAGGTGGTGGCGGACCCGGAGCGAACGCACGGACATCGACTCCACCGTGCCGCGCAGCTCTCCGATCTCGATATATTCGCCGACCCGAAACGCGTCGTCGATCAGGAAGAAGATGCCCGAGACGATGTCTTTCACGAGCGCCTGCGCACCGAAGCCGACCGCGATGCCAATGACGCCCGCTCCGGCCAGAAGTGGGCCGACATTAATGCCGACGGAGGCCATGATCGTCATGATGACAACCGCGATCAGCGTCACCATCAGCGTGACGCGCAGGATCGGCAGCAAGGTCGCCATGCGCGCCTCGGGGCCGGGAGCCTCGCTGCCTTGCGGCGGCACATAATTGGCCAGCCGGCGGTCGATCGCCGATTTCGCCCAGACCCAGACCAGGTCGGCAATCAGCACAGCGGTGATGATGTCTGCCAGGATGCCGACCAGCCGGCCGGAGAAGGTTTCCGACTCCGACAGGCTGAAGATGTTGCCGCCCCATGCCGCGAGCAGTGCGAACAGCGCGCATAATACCGCGACGAAGCGCACAAAGCGGCGCGCAACCGGGCGATACAGCTCCAGGGAGTCGGTTGTCTCGTCCTCGTCGGTATCATCGATGCGCGATGCGCCGGGCGGTGCGATCGGCCCGTCCAACGTGTCCGGCCGCTGTGTTTCCGCCGAATGCGTGACGTTGTCAAAGGGGAAAGCGCTTGCAGCGCGCAGGAGCCCTTTGCCCTCGGCCTGATCGAAGACATGATCGAGACACCCGTTGAGCAGTCGGATAAACGGGAACAGCAGGCCCAAAATGATGACGGTCCACATCATTTCGGCTGCGCCCAACAGCCACAGGAACCAGACGAGGATCGTCACGATGGTCAGGTAGACTGGCCAAAATCGTGATCCCTTGCCGGTTGCCGTATCGCCGTCTCCGGCACGGCTGCGGACGATTCCGTGCAGGTGCCAGACGGTCAGGATGATGACAATGGCGACCGCACCGACGGCCGCGACGGAGACGGCAAGCGTTGCACCGAGCGCGTCGGTATCGCTGGCGAGATGCACGAATATGTCGGTGACTGAAAGGGCGATGACGGCAAAGGCGGATGTGGTGACGACCCAGCGGTGCAGCGGCGCCGCCAGGTCGTTGCTCAACGGCACCAGACGTAACTCCGCCACACGCGGCGCCAGGAAAAAGAGCGACACGGTGGCGGCGGCCCGGATCGCGATGACCGCCGTCAAAAGCGTGAGGACGACACTTTCCACGAAGGGCGGCCAGTCGAAACTCAGAAAGGTGCCGACCGTGCCGACGGAGAAAATCAGGATGCCGGCGAAAACGATGAGGGCGCGCAGCGCGGCGGCCTGTGTGCGCTGGCGCAGCGATCGGGCATGACGCAGTTCGAGCCGCAACAGGAGGGATTGAGTATACTGGCGATAGAGCCATTCGAGGCCGCTGCCGACCACCAGAAAGATCACGACATAGGTGATTGTACGCAAGCTCTGGCCCGCGGACATCTGTGCCCGCCAGACCTCGGCAAGAAAGGCAGGGGCGGCAGGCAGGTTGCGCCAGCTTGTGGCGAGGTCCGTCAGACGCTGGCGAATGCCCTCGACGCGCGCAGCCAGTTCTTGCTGCAGGCCCTCGGCCGCATCGGCGGCACTGATCGCTTGCATCTCTTGCTGCCCCTGTGCCCGCAGCCACTCCACCATGTCCGGGTCCGACAACAAACGCGTCAGCTCGCGGATATCGTTGGGCGAGGGCTGTTCGGGCGCCTCCTGGCTCTGTGTGGTGCCACCGGGGATGAACTGCGCCGACGCCGGGCCGGCAATCGCCGAAACGGTGACCGCGACGATGATGGTGATGAAAGTGCGGCGAACGGCACGGACCCAGGCGTCAGGCATCCGCGGCCTCCGGTGTGGCCCGGCTCGCCGGGCGCGTGCCGACGCTCTGCTTGAGCGCCATCTCATTCGGCATGATATCCGGCGCGACCAGCCGTTCGACGACGATCTCGCCCGCGTGGGGGAAAGTGCGGCAGGCGAGCCGCACATCCGCCGGTGCGCCCAGGCGGCCGAGCGTTTGCAATTCCGCCGCCGCGGGCGGGTTCAACTCGCCGTCCGCATCGACAATACGGACTCGGCAGGTGCCGCAGCGTCCACGTCCGCGGCACAGATTGGCGTGCGGAACATCATGCGTCCGAGAGATCTCAAGCAGGCTTGGCCCGACCTCCGACTCGACGCTCGGTCCGTCTCGATAATGCACGACCGCCCGTGTCCTGCCGCGCGCCCACAACCGCGCGGCCCGGGCCGCCAAAGTGACGATCACCAGAACGGCATAGATCGACAGCACAATCCATAGAATACGCTTCTGCAAGGCGACACTGGCGAGGATCCGCGCATCCCGTTCCGCTGCGGCCGCGCGTTCCGCCTCGCTGAGATCCGCCGGCGGTTCCGCCGGTTGCGCGGCGGCCTGATCCGCAACGATGGCCGCTTCGGCCATAATGTCGTTGCCGGCGTCGACAAAACCGAGAAGCGCCAGAACAGGCACGGCAACAAAAAAAGGATAGATGAGCCAGGCGACCCGCTCCCACCACGGTTTCAGGCGCATCCAGCTGAAGATGCCGATGCTGCCATGAACCCAGACGACGATGACCACGAAAACCTGCCGCAGCCCCTCCAGCGGTGCGTCGAGCCAGAAATAACTCAGGATGATCCGATAGGTCGGATCGTAGCCGAACAGGTTCTTTGCCGCGTAGATCCCGACGATATGGGAGGCGAGCAGCGGTATGACGAGCAGGCCGAACACCAATTGCGCGGCATCGTAGGCCGGTACGCGCAGTGTGTTGCGCCGATAGAGCGCATAAAGGCCAAGCGCCATATGTGTCAGCAGGCACAGCATCAGGACGACGGACACGGGACTGAGAGTCCAGGGTGCGGTCAGATAGGTGCGCGCGGCGTCCACCGCGTCGACGGAGACGAGCCCGAACGCCATGTTCAGTAAATGGCAGGTCACGAACAGGAACAACGCCGATCCGGTGAGCATTCTGAGGTTGCGTGCCATGGGTCTGTCCGATCCCCCTCGAAATCCTTTCGTTTTTGGGATTATTCCAAAGACAGGTCAAACACTCTTTTATGACGCCTCGACCTGGCTCGACGTTACCGTCCCACCGCCATTCGCTTGAAATCATCGACATTTCATGATTTCTGGATGTATTGAATGGAGATGGGATAGGCCAAACCGGCATGGCACTAGGGGACCTCGGGTGAACGAAGACTTTGCAAGACAATTGGGCGCGGAGGGCATTGGCACCGCGTTTTTGCTGGCGACAGTGGTGGGCTCCGGCATCATGGCGGAGGCGCTGGCGGACGGAAATGTTGCGATTGCACTGCTTGGCAACACGATTCCGACCGGTGCGATCCTGGTGGTTCTCATTACCATGCTGGGGCCGGTGTCCGGCGCCCATTTCAATCCGGCGGTGACGATGGTCTTCGCCATTCGCCGCGAGATCTCGTCGAGGCAGGCTGGCGGCTATGTCGTGGCGCAGATCGTCGGCGGCATTGCCGGCGTCTGGGCCGCCCACATGATGTTCGATCTGGAGGTGCTGCAGTTTTCACAAAAAATCCGCACCGGGCCGGCGCAATGGTTCGCCGAAGCCGTGGCCACTTTCGGGCTGCTGTTCACCATCCTGGCGACCTTGAAGGCCAATGAAAAGGCGGTGGCGATGTCCGTCGGCCTGTACATCACCGCGGCGTACTGGTTCACGGCATCGACCTCGTTCGCCAACCCGGCGGTCACCATTGCGCGCGGATTCTCCGACAGTTTTGCCGGTATCCGGCCCCAGGATGTGATTCCTTTCGTGGTCGCCCAGCTTGTCGGCGCCTTCCTGGCGCATCTGTTCTGCACATGGCTGCTTGGCCGCAAATTTGATGCCGCTGCGCAACATCGATGATCAAATTTCAGCGAAGTAACTGGAATTTTACGAATTTCGACCGGTGATATACCGCGATAGACATTGCGAAAGCCGTCGCAATGACGAAAGATGCGGCCATTTAGCTGTGGGGCGCTGATGAGCTGAACAATCCGCGGAGGATGCCGGGGTGAAAATCGCTAAGATGGGACTATGCAGCAGCCTGGCTGCGCTGACATGTGTCATATCGGTCGGATTTACGCTGCCCATGACCGAGCCGGTTCGGGCCGAGGAGCGCGTGGCGTTTCTCGATCTTCTGTTCAACCCGCAGGCGCGGCGGGAGCGCGCCAGGCGCCTGGAACAGCAGCAGTTGCGTGAACGCCGAGCGGCCAGGCCGGTCATCAAGATCAGCGCGCCACGCGTTTACACCTACAAGCCGGACGCGATCCGGCGGGTTGATCTGTCGCCGCTGTCGCGTGTCGAACTTGCGTCGATCCGGCCCTTCGCATCGCCACTCGGCATCAGCGCCTTTGACGAATCGCGCCGCTTTCTCGACGGCTTCGGCGTCAGGACGGTGAAGGAAGTCGGCGATGCGCTGCTCGAGTATTACGCCGCCAATCATGATTTCGTCTGGGTGGATGGCACCGCTGTCAACGACAAGGCGCGCGCGGCGCTGGCGGTCATGGCGCGTGCCGACGAAGTGGGTCTGTCGCCGGCCGACTACATGCTCGACCTTCCGCCGGACGGTTTTGACATGACCGATATGGCCGACCGCCAGCGCGAGTTGATGCAGTTCGAGACGCGCATGAGCGCCAACGCGCTCGCCTATGTGCTCGATGCCACCCGGGGTCGGATCGATCCGAATCGCCTGTCGGGCTATCATGATTTCGAACGCAAAGAGGTCGATCTCGTCGCCGCCCTCGGCAACCTCGCGGCGACCGCCGATGCCGGCGTCTACCTCGGTGGAAGCAATCCGGGCAACCGGCAATTCGAGATCCTGACCGAAACCCTGGCCGCTCTGCGGGCGGCCGAGCAGCGGGATCGGATCGTCATCGCGGACGGGACTTTCCTGAAGCCCGGCACGACCGATCCGGAAGTGCGCAACGTTGTCGCCGCGATTCGCAAGCGCGGGTCGGACACGCTGCTCGTCGACCACGGTCTGACGCTTTACGAATACGAGATCGGCGGTGGTGATCTCTACACGCCGGACCTTGTCGCGCTGGTCAAGGATTTCCAGCGGGAGAATGATCTGGCGGTGGACGGCATCGTCGGCAAGATGACGACCGCCAAACTGACCGATCTGTCCAATGCCCACAAGATCGAGAAAATCGTGCTGGCGATGGAACGGTTGCGATGGCTGCCGCGCAACCTTGGCACGCGCTATGTGTTCATCAACCAGCCGGCTTACCGCGCCACCTATGTGGAGGGTGGCCGGGATGCGCTGTCCATGCGGGCCGTTGTCGGTAAACGATCCAACCAGACCAGCTTCTTCCGCGACGAGATCGAAACCGTGGAATACAATCCCTATTGGGGTGTGCCAGGCTCGATCATCATCAATGAGATGTTGCCCGAACTGCTCAACGATCCGTTCTATCTCGACCGCCTCGGCTACGAGCTGACCGATCGGCAGGGCCGACAGGTCTCATCCAGCCAAGTCGATTGGTTCAGTGTCGGCGAAACCATTCCGGTCGATGTCCGTCAACCGCCGGGGCGCAAGAATGCGCTGGGCGAGCTGAAGATCATGTTTCCCAATAAGCATGCGATCTATATGCATGATACGCCTGCGAAAAACCTGTTCGAACGCGATGCAAGGGCCTTCAGTCATGGCTGCGTCCGCCTCCAGGACCCGCGCGGCATGGCCGCGGCGGTATTGGGTAGCTCGCGCGAGCACATCGCCGCTCAGATTGCCCAGGGCGTGAACTTCGCCGAGCCCGTCTCCGGCAAAATACCGGTCTATGTCTCCTATTTCACAGCCTGGCCGCGGGACGATGGCACTATCGGCTATTACGGCGACATGTATGGCCGGGACAAACGGTTGGACATGGCCATCGGCGCCACGGACAAGGTCCGCGCCGACATGGGGTGAGACCCGGTGGCTAAGTGCCTGTGCGGGCGAACAAATCCCTGACGAGTTCCGGCGTCAGCTCCGTGTAGTGGCGGATGATTCGATCCGGGCGCAGGGTCTCGACCGCCACATCGGAATAGCCGAAGGGCACGGCGATCGACGGGACACCGGCGTTGCGTGCCGCTTCGATGTCCCTGGTTGAATCGCCCACCATAACGGTCATGTGCGGGTGTCCGACCGCCTGTTTGATCGTGCCGTGCAGATGGTCGCCATGCGGCTTGCGCACGGCAAAGGTGTCGCCGCCGGTGATCGCGGCGAAGCGATGCGATAGGCCGAGAAGGGTCAGGAGGCGTTTGGCCAGAGCCTCGACCTTGTTGGTGCAGATGGCCATCGAAATGCCCGCCGCCTCCAGCCGGTCCATCGCATCGAGCAGGCCCGGATAGGGCAAGGTCTCGCCCGGCATGGATCCACCGTAGTGGTCCAGGAAACGCTCGAACAACTGCTCCTTTTCGGCCGTCGACAACGTCGTGTCGCGCAGCTTCAGGGCGCGATCGATCATGGCACGGGCGCCGGCGCCGACAAGAAACGTCACGTCCTCATAGGCAACCGGCTCGAGCCCGATCGCGTCGATCGTGTGGTTGAGACTCGCCATCAGATCGGGCGCGGTGTCCAGCAGCGTGCCGTCAAGGTCGAATATGACAAGAGGTGTTGGCATGGCGGCTCCGGTCGGGCTCTGCGGTCTAGGCCAGTCGCCTGACGATTGCAAGGCTTGGCCAAACAAGGGCGCCGGTTTTGCGCGGCGACTGTGTCGGGATTTACGGCTTTGCTTGACGTGTCCGTCATGGTAACAGCGCGGCAGGCACAAATCTGGGAGCAGCCGGCCGATGGATGCCCGTCAGTTGAAGATCGAGGCCGCGAGGGTAGCGCTCGAACACGTTGAAGACGGCATGAATCTGGGCATTGGTTCTGGAACGACGGCCGACGAGTTCGTGCGCGTGCTGGCGGAAAAAGTCGAAGGCGGGCTGCGGGTAAAAGGTGTTCCGACATCCGAACGTACCGCCGGCCTTTGCGTAGAACTCGGCGTTCCGATCTATTCGCTGGACGAACTGCCGCGGCTCGACCTGACCATCGACGGCGCCGACGAGATCGACCCCGCTCTACAACTCATCAAAGGTGGCGGCGGAGCGCTGTTGCGCGAGAAGATCGTCGCCTGCGCCTCCGCCAAGATGGTGGTGATCGCCGACGAGTCGAAAGTCGTCGACATGCTGGGGCGTTTTGCGTTGCCGATCGAGGTGGTTGCATTCGGTATGACGGCGACCCACATCGCCGTCGAACGGGCTGCTTCGGCGCTCGATCTGAACGGCACGATCGAACCGCGCATGGATCGCGACGTGCCATTCGAGACGGATGGTGGCCATCGGATCCTCGACGCATCTTTTGGCCGCATTCCCGATGCAGAAGCTTTGGCTGCTGCATTGCGGCACATCCCAGGTGTTGTCGAGCACGGTTTGTTTCTGAACATCGCGTCGGAAGCCATCATTGCCGGGGCCTCCGGCATAGGGACAATGAGAAATTAGAGGAAACAAGAACCGATGAAACAGTTGAGCATGGCGCTCGGATGGCGCCGTTCGGTGCTGGTGGCCGCTGCGGCGGTCGCAATCGGCCTGGTGGCGCCGGTCCAAGCGCAGGAACCCTCCGATGAACATCTGGCGGCAGCCCGCGCGGCGATCAACGCCCTCAATGCCACGGATCAATTCGATGCGATTCTGCCGAACGCGGCGCAGAACCTGAAAGCCACGCTGATACAAACCACGCCAAACCTGCAGGAGGCCATCTCTGCGACCGTCGATGAAACGGCGCTGGAAATGGCCGGTCGCCGGGCCGATTTGGAGCGTGAGGCCGCGGCCATCTACGCGCGCAGTTTCAACATGGACGAATTGGCGGCCATCGAAGCCTTCTATGCCAGTGGGCCGGGCCAGAAACTGCTGCAGGCGGGTCCGCTCGTGACACGCGAATTGCTGCAGGCCGCCGAGGTCTGGTCCAACGGCATTTCGCGCGACCTGGCGACGGCCACCGACGCAGCGCTGCGGGCACGCCTTGGCGAGACGCCGGCCGAGACGGGAGACGCGTCGCAGTAACGCCGTCCACACACACTGTTGAAAACGCCCGGTTCCGGCCGGGCTTTTATTTTGGTGGGTGTTGCTTACGTTAACGGTCTCTCGGGTGTAAGGGACCATCGGCCGCGTGCGGCGCGCCGGTGAGAGAGGACAAACGAATGGCCGACTATGACTATGATTTTTTTGTGATCGGTGGCGGATCGGGGGGCGTACGCGCCGCGAGACTCGCCGCCAGAATGGGCAAGAAGGTCGGTATCGCCGAGGAATACCGCTATGGCGGCACATGCGTGATCCGAGGCTGCGTGCCCAAGAAGCTCTTCGTCTATGCGTCGCACTTTTCCGAAGCGTTCGAGGATGCCGCCGGTTTCGGCTGGACAGTTGGCGAAAGCCGTTTCGACTGGCCGACCTTGATCCGCAACAAGGATCGCGAGATCGCGCGTCTCGAGGGGCTCTACCGACAAGGGCTCGGCAACGCCGGCGCCGAGATCTTCGACAGCCGGGCGGAGCTTGTCGACAATCACCATATCAGGCTGCTCTCCAGCAATCAGATCGTCAGCGCGGACAAGATATTGATCGCCGTTGGCGGCCGTCCCAATCGTGTCGAGGCGCTTGAGGGGCATGAACTGGCCATCACCTCGGACGAGGCGTTCCATTTGGAGAGCCTTCCCAAGGCGGTGTTGATCGCCGGCGGCGGCTACATCGCGGTCGAGTTCGCCAACATCTTTCACGGCCTCGGCGTCGAAACCACGCTGATTTATCGCGGCACCGAAATCCTGAAGAATTTCGACATGGATTTACGGCGCACCCTGCACCGGACCATGGAGGAAAAGGGCATTCGCATCCTGTGTGGCGAGGTGATCCGCTCGATTGTACGATCCGCAGACGACCGGCTCGATGTGACCACTTCCGATGGCAAGAACTTAAAGGTCGACCAGGCCATGTTGGCGATCGGCCGGGTGCCGAACACCGAGACTCTGGGTCTCGAGCGTGCCGGAGTGCACCTCGACGGGGAGGGGGCTGTGATCGTCGACGAATTGATGCGTACCAGTGCCGACAACGTCTACGCCGTCGGCGACGTCACGAACCGCGTGCAATTGACGCCCGTTGCCATTCATGAGGCGATGTGCGTCGTCGAGACGGTTTTCCGCGACAATCCAACCCGCCCCGATCACGACATGATCGCCACGGCCGTGTTTTCGAATCCGGAGATCGGCACCGTCGGCCTCTCGGAGGACGAGGCAGCGAAGCGTTTCGAGGCGTTGGAGATCTACCGTGCGGAGTTTCGTCCGATGAAGCACACGCTGTCGGGGCGTCAGGAAAAGACTATTATGAAGTTGGTGGTCGATGCCGAGGACAGAAAGGTTCTGGGCGCGCATATTCTCGGGCCCGATGCCGGCGAGACGGCGCAGGTGCTCGCTATTCCGCTCAAGGCCGGTTGCACCAAGGACGATTTCGACCGTACCATGGCGGTGCATCCGACGGCGGCGGAGGAGCTGGTGACGACGTATCAGCCGACCTACCGCATCCGCGCCGGCGCCAGGGTCGGCTAACGCACCAGCCAGTCGATAATTCCGGGCCAGAGACTGTCGCGGAACCGTGACCGGAAAAACCCCAGATGGCCGATCGGTTGGCCGCCGGCATCCCCGGGCGACAGCCAACGTTCGGCGATATCGGCATTGACATAATGTTTCATTAGGCCGTGCACTGCGCGTGGCGTGCCCCACGGGTCGTCGGTCATGCCGACTGAGAGAATCGACATGCGCACGGAAGCGTAGCCGGCCCTGGCGCCGACTTGCGGGTCGTCGAAGAAATATTCCGGATGATTGCACCAGCGCGTCCAGTCCCGAAAGACGCTGGCCGGAATGCTCTCGCCCAGTCCCATCCATGGCGCGGTCCGGCCGAGCAGCGCGGTGGCCGGCAAGCCGACGAGGTTCATGGTCAGAAGATTGCGCCAGGGCGTATCGGTGCCGCGCCAATAGCCCGACAGGCTGGCCACCATGCAATAGCGTTCGAAACGCTCCGGCGCGCCACATATGCCGAGCGCCTGGCCGCCGAAGGACTGGCCGGCGCCGACCATCGCATGCCCGGGGGCCTGCCTATCGAGGCAGGCCATGGCGGCCGGCATATCGAAATGCGCCCAGTCGCGCATATTGATGCGCCCCCGCCAACCCGGTGGCCGCGGTGATTGCGGCAGGCCGCGATAGTCGTAGGTCAACGCCGCCCGACATCCGGCTGCGACGACAGCGCGGGCAAACGCCGCGTAGAAACCGCGCGGCGCGCCGGTGGCCGATGAAATCAGCACCAGCGGGCCGGCGCCCTCCGCAAGGTCCGGCGGGGCGGTAAAGAGCGTTCCCGCCAGCACAAAGCCGTCTTTCGTTTCGATCCGAACATCAGTTTCGACAACCGCGTCATGTCGCGCTGCCGATCTGTTTTTAAGCATCTTATCAGAGAGTTGCGTGGAGATATTCATAGGTATCGTCCGTTTGCTGCGCCTCGGTTGAATGCCAATCAACACGCTACCATTTACGTTTACGTCAAAGTCAACAGGTTTTGCAGTTTTTTTGTTGAACAAATCGGCTTTGGCCTGTAGCCGTCCAGACGAAGGAAGGGTTGCCGATGACGACACTGCCGGACAGCGTGAAGCGGGCCATGGACGAAGGACCGATCGTGGCCTATTTCGGATATGGATCGCTGGTGAACCGGACGACGCTGCGCACACAGTTCATCGATGCCCAGCCGGCCCGGCTTTATGGCTGGCGGCGCTGCTGGCGCCCGCGCAAACGGGACGACTCCATCGACACCGAGCGGCGCTCATCCATGCTAAGCGCGCGGCCGCACACGGGAGACGCGATCGACGGCCTGCTCGTCTATGACCGACTGGACCATCTGCCGGCGGTCGATGCGCGCGAGGCGACCTATGACCGGGTCTGCGTTCAGGTCGATTATCTCGAGGTGTCGGGGCCAGTTCCCGAGGAGTGTCCCGTCTATATCTACGAAGCGCACACCAACAGCGCGGCGCATGATCCGGGCGCGCCGATCCTGCAGTCCTATCTGGACGCGGTCATGCAGGGTTTCATGCATGAGTTCGGCGAGGCTGGTGTGCTCGGATTCCTGCACTCGACGGATGGTTTCGATCGGCCGGTGCGCGCCGACCGTCACGCGCCGGTCTACTCACGGGCCGTCGACCTGCCGGATCATCAGCGCTCGCTTTTCGACACGATGTTGGTCGAAAGAGGCATCGATTTCGTCTGACGCGGCCGTAGCGTGATCGCGTTGCCATGGCTCCAAACCACCTATCGGATAAGGTTTTTATTCGTTCCGATCATCGCCAAACCAACGGCAATACGCTACGCTGTGATCTCGCTGGCAATTGGGGGCATTTGCAGTTATAAGCGCTCGCGCGTGTAACTTCAGGTGATGATCATGGCACAGAATTGGACCCCCGACAGCTGGCGCAACAAACCGATCAGACAGGTGCCCAACTATCCGGACCAGGAGGCGTTGGCGACGACCGAAAAGCGGCTCGCTTCGTATCCTCCCCTGGTCTTCGCCGGTGAAGCGCGGCAATTGCGCGAGCGCCTGGGCGATGTCGCCAACGGCAGCGGCTTCCTGTTGCAGGGTGGCGACTGCGCCGAGAGCTTCGCCGAGCACGGCGCCGACAATATCCGGGATTTCTTCCGGGTCTTTCTGCAGATGGCGGTGGTACTGACCTTTGGTGCCCAGCAACCGGTGGTCAAGGTCGGGCGCATTGCCGGTCAGTTCGCCAAGCCACGCTCTTCCGATGTCGAACGCAATGGCGACGTGGAATTGCCGAGCTATCGCGGGGACATTATCAACGGCATCGAGTTCGACGAGGCCGCCCGCATTCCGAACCCGCAGCGTCAGGTGATGGCCTATCGTCAATCGGCCGCGACCCTCAACCTGCTGCGCGCCTTCGCGCAGGGCGGATATGCCAATCTTGAGAATGTGCATCAGTGGATGTTGGGTTTCGTAAAGGACAGTCCGCAGGCCGAGCGCTACCGCAAGCTTGCCGACCGCATTTCCGAAACCATGGATTTCATGCGCGCGATCGGCATCACCGCCGAGGATCACCACCGGCTGCGCGAAACGGATTTTTTCACCAGTCACGAGGCGCTGCTGCTCGGTTACGAAGAGGCGCTGACCCGCACCGATTCCACATCCGGCGACTGGTACGGCACATCCGGCCATATGATCTGGATTGGCGACCGGACCCGCCAGCCCGATCACGCCCATGTCGAATATTGCCGCGGCATCAAGAACCCGATCGGCCTGAAATGCGGCCCGTCGCTGGAGCCCGACGAACTGCTGTCGCTGATCGATCTTCTCAATCCGCAAAACGATCCCGGCCGGCTGACGCTGATCGCCCGTTTCGGCCATGACAAGGTGGCCGAGAAACTGCCGCGGCTGATCCGTGCGGTCGAGCGCGAGGGCAAGAAAGTCGTCTGGTCCTGCGATCCAATGCACGGCAACACGATCACCCTCAACAGCTACAAGACCCGGCCCTTCGAGCGGGTTCTGTCGGAGGTCGAGAGTTTCTTCCAGATCCATCGCGCGGAGGGCACGCATCCGGGCGGCATCCATGTCGAGATGACCGGTAAGGACGTCACCGAATGTACCGGTGGTGCGCGCACGGTGACGCCGGAGGATCTGTCCGACCGTTACCATACGCACTGCGACCCGCGGTTGAACGCCGATCAGGCGCTCGAGCTGGCCTTCCTAGTGGCCGAGTTGATGAAAGGCGGCCGTGAGCAGGACGAACGGGTGGCCGCGACCGGCTGAGACCGGTTCGGCAGAAGGCGACCCTTCAGATAATCGCAACGGACAGTCAAAAGAATTCCATTGCTCCGGCCGGGGCGGCGTTTCATGGTTGAAGCAGAGACGTCTAACGGGTTCGGGGATGCACAATGACCAGGATTTATCGCGGGTCGTGCCTTTGTGGCGCGGTCCGGTATCGCGCGGTGGGTCCGATCAGCGATGTTGTGGCGTGTCATTGCACCCAATGCCGCAAGCAATCAGGACATTACTATGTGGCGGCCAACGCCGCCGACGAGCGGCTCGAAGTGGAAGGGGGCGAGAACCTCATATGGTATCATGCCAGTCCCGATGCGCGGCGCGGCTTCTGCAGCATCTGTGGTTCGGCATTGTTCTGGAAAAACCGGAAGGACGATTTTACCGCCATATTAGCGGGCAGTCTTGATGGTGAAACCGGATTGAAGATCGGCAAACACATCTATTGCGCCAATAAGGGGGACTATTACGACATTGCCGACGGAGCGCCGCAGGTTCCCTGATCCACTCCGTTTTCTGGTTAGTTTTCACTTAATAAGATATTTATTTAACAATAGCTTGTACGTATAAATTAAAGTACTGATTGAGTGACGTCCGGAGAGACTGACCTTTGTGGGGTGGGTCGTAGTCGGTCGGCGGCGCGGCATCTGCAACCATCCTATTGCACCCGGGGCCCGTGGGCGATACAGGGCTAATCATGACCCAGACAACCGACATAACTGACCGTCTGCGCATCGCCATCGCTCAGGAGAACCCGACGATGGGCGACATTGCAGGCAATCTGCAATTGGCGCGGAACGCGCGGGCCGACGCGGCGCGGAAAGGCGCTGACCTGGTCCTGTTTACCGAATTGTTCCTTTCCGGCTATCCGCCGGAGGATCTGGTGCTGAAGCCCGCCTTTCTCCAGGCCTGCGATACGGCGCTCAAGGCGCTTGCCGAAGACACTGCGGATGGCGGGCCGGGCCTGGTTATCGGCGTGCCTCGACAAAACGCCGATGGCCGCTTCAACGCGGTCGCGCTGCTCGACGGCGGAATGATCGCCGCCGAGCGCTACAAGGTCGATCTTCCCAACTACAGTGAGTTCGACGAAAAGCGGGTGTTCGATGTCGGACCGATGCCCGGTCCGGTTAATTTTCGCGGTGTTCGTCTTGGCCTGCCGATCTGCGAGGACATCTGGGGCGATTTCGGCGTCTGCGAGACGCTGGCCGAAACCGGCGCGGAACTGCTGCTGGTTGCCAATGGCTCGCCCTATTATCGCGGCAAGACGGAGATACGCCAGCAGGTTGCACTGCGCCAGGTCATCGAGAGTGAGTTGCCGCTGATCTTCGCCAATCAGGTCGGCGGTCAGGACGAACTGGTGTTCGACGGCGCCAGTTTCGCCCTTCATGCCGACAAGTCGCTGGCCGTTCAGATGACGCAGTTTGAGGAGCAGATAGCGGTCACCACCTGGCGTCGCGGGCACGACGGTGTCTGGTCCTGCAGTGAGGGGCCGATGGAGAGCCTGCCGGAGTGCGACGAGGCCGATTACCGGGCATGCATGCTTGGCCTGCGCGACTATGTGAACAAGAACGGCTTCAGCAATGTCGTGCTTGGCATGTCCGGCGGCATCGACAGCGCGCTGTGTGCGGCGCTGGCCGTCGACGCGCTTGGCGCCGAGCGGCTGCGGGCGGTCATGCTCCCCTATCGCTATACATCGGGAGAGTCGCTACGCGATGCAGAGGCCTGCGCCGCAGCCCTTGGATGCCGCTACGACACCGTACCGATCGCCGCGCCGGTGGAAGGATTCCTGGACGCCCTATCACCTCTTTTCGAAGGCACCAATGAGGGCGTCACGGAAGAGAATCTGCAAAGCCGGACGCGCGGCACCATCCTGATGGCGATCTCCAACAAATTCGGGTCGATGGTGGTGACAACCGGCAACAAATCGGAAATGTCGGTCGGTTATGCGACACTCTATGGCGACATGAATGGCGGCTTCAATCCGATCAAGGATCTCTACAAGATGCAGGTCTACGATCTGGCGCGCTGGCGCAACACGCATGTGCCGCCGGGCGCGCTCGGACCCTGCCGCGAGGTCATTCCGGTCAACATCATCGAGAAGGCGCCGTCGGCGGAATTACGCCCCGACCAGACCGATCAGGACTCGCTGCCGCCCTATCCTGTGCTCGACGACATTCTCGAATGTCTGGTGGAACGGGAGATGGATGTGGCCGCCATCGTCGCCCGCGGCCACCCGGAGGACCTCGTTCACCGCATCGAAAACCTGCTCTATATCGCCGAATACAAACGGCGGCAGTCCGCACCGGGCGTCAAGATCACCGAGAAGAATTTCGGCCGCGACCGGCGCTATCCGATCACCAACCGCTTCCGCGACCGGTCGGAATCCGGTTGACGTGGCCGGAACGGCTCAAACCATGATCGACAGGACCGAACGCACCACGATATAGACGCCGAGCATGCCGAGCGCGATCAGGAAAATGAGCCGGAAGCTTTGCTCCGATGTGCGCTTTCGAACCTTCGTGCCGATGGCGACGCCGACGATCGTTGGCACCACCGCGGCGAGCGAGATCAAGCCCAGATTCGCAGTGAGCAGATCGCGCGCGCCGAGCGAAACACCGAGGCCGACCGTCGCCAGGGTAAACAGGATGCCCATCGCCTGGACGAGTTCCTCGCGGTTGAGCCGCGTCGATTGAAGATAGGCAACGCCGGGCACGGTGAACGCGCCGGTCAGGCCGGCAAGCACACCGCTGATCGCGCCGATCACCGGATTAAGAGGCGCTTCCCAGCGCGCCGGCACGCGAAACTCGACCCGCGTCAGGCTCATCATTGCGTAGAGCACCAACAGGGCGCCCAGCAGCGCCGACAGATAGCTGACATTGACCCGCGTCAGCGCCAGGGTGCCGGGCCAGGTAAATAGCATCGTCGGGATGAAAAACGCCCAGAATCGCCTGAACAGTTCAAGCGTGTGGCCGCCGGCCAGACCCTGCCAGACATTGGTCAGGAACGCCGGCACGAGCAGCAGGGCCATGGCCGGCTGCAGCCCGATGATCGCGGTCAGCAGGCCGACCGCCACCAAAGGCAGGCCCATGCCCAGAACGCCCTTGACACAGCCGGCGAGGAAGTAAACGGCGAAGATCGCGATCAGCAGTTGGACTTCAAACATGGATCGTTCGGGAGGGCACGTTGGAACGGTTTCGACTGCGTGCACGATTTCCGGCGAAAGCACAAGCTATATGCACGACACCCGTTATGGCCGTGACCGCTCTTGACCGCGCCAACGATCAAGGTCATAGGCTTTTATCCTCTTCCACCCCCAAGGTCTTCCGTGCTTCGCCTGTGCCGCGAGTGGAGGCGTCGGCTTGCAAAGGGTCCGGCATGTCCTTCTATGTCTTTCTGCGCGACAATGTCCGATGGTTGGCCGGGGGTCTTTTGCTGACCTTGTTTTCGAGTTTCGGTCAGACCTTCTTCATCGGCCTGTCGGCCGGCAGCATCCGCGATGATTTCGGGCTCAGCCATGGCGAGTTCGGCACGCTCTATATGCTGGCAACCCTGGCGAGCGCGCTGACATTGTCGCAATTGGGCAAAATCGTCGACTATATCAGCGTGTCTAAGGTGGCGCTGATCGTCATTCCACTGCTTGCCCTTTCGGCCGTTGGCATGGCCTATGCCGACAGCCTGACGATGCTGGTGATCGTGCTGTTCGGGCTCAGGTTGTTCGGCCAGGGCATGATGACCCACAATGCCATCACGGCGATCGGCCGTTGGTATGTGGCCCAGAGGGGACGGGCCGTCTCCGTCGTCACGGTCGGACATCAACTGGGCGAGGCGGTGTTTCCGATCCTTTATGTCAGCGTGGTGGCGTTTGTCGGCTGGCGCAACACGTGGCTGATGGCTGCGGGCCTGCTGATGCTCGCTGCGCTGCCCGCGATCTACGCGCTGATGCGCGTCGAGCGGACGCCGCGGTCGAGTGACGGCTTGCCGCAAAAGGGAGCGGCGCGCGACTGGACCCGGCCCGAGGTACTGCGCGACGCGCTTTTCTGGCTGACGCTTCTGGGCATATTGGCACCCGGTTTCATCGGTACCACGATCTTCTTTCACCAGGCGCATCTGGTCGACCTGCGCAATTGGTCGATCGAGGCATTTGCAGGTTCCTATGCGTTGATGGCGTTGATGACGGTGTGCTTCGCGCTGATTGGCGGGGCGCTGATCGACCGTTTCTCGGCAATTGCGTTGCTGCCGGTCTTCCTGCTGCCGCTGGCGGCCGCCTGCTTCGTGCTCGGCACGGTCGACGGCCAGTGGGGCATCTACGCCTTTATGGCGCTGCTCGGCATTTCCTACGGCCTGTCCTCAACGCTTTTCGGTGCGGTCTGGCCGGAAATGTACGGCACACGTCACCTCGGATCGATTCGGGCAGTGATCGTCGCGCTGCTGGTCTTCTCCACGGCGATCGGGCCGGGTCTCACCGGCTATCTTATCGATGAGGGCGTGGCCTATCCGGTGCAGATTTTTGCCATGGGCCTTTGTTGTCTCGGCGTCTGTTTTTTGATGGCTGCGGTCAGTCGCCGGGTGGCGGTCCGCAATCGGATGCACGCCGCCGCCGGCGTCTGATTCCGCTTGCCATCGGACCCGCGCTTGAGTAACCCGGCGACATGAGCGAACTGGAAAACAACAGCCCGGTCACCGTGCGCTTCGCGCCGTCGCCGACCGGTCGCATTCACATCGGCAATGCACGCACGGCGCTGTTCAACTGGCTCTACGCGCAGAAGCAGGGCGGCTCCTTCGTGCTGCGTTTCGACGACACCGACCGGACGCGGTCTAAACGCGAATATGCCGAGGCGATCGCAACGGATCTGCGCTGGCTCGGTATTGAACCTGACGTGATCACCTCGCAATCGACACGCTTCGGCGCCTACGGCGCGGCCGCCGAGCGGCTGAAATCGGCTGGGGTGCTCTATCCCTGCTACGAGACCGGGGAAGAGTTGGAACGACGCCGTAAACTGCGCCTGGCGCGCCGCCTGCCGCCGGTCTATGGGCGCGAGGCGCTACGGTTGACGGCTGCGGACCGGACGAAATTCGAAGCCGAAGGCCGCAAGCCGCATTGGCGCTTCCTGTTGCCGAATTTCGCCGACAATCCGTTTGAAACGCGGCGCACCGAGATCCATTGGGATGATCTGGTGCGCGGCGCGCAGACGGTGGATCTGGCGTCGATGTCGGATCCCGTGCTGATCCGCGAGGATGGGACCTATCTCTACACACTGCCTTCGGTGGTCGACGATATCGAAATGGCCGTCACGCAGATCATTCGCGGGGACGATCATGTTACCAATACCGGCGCCCAAATCGCGTTGTTTCATGCACTGGACAGTGAGGCGCCGCAATTCGGGCACCACAACCTGCTGACCACGACGTCGGGCGAGGGCCTTTCCAAACGCTCCAGCGCGCTGTCGATCGGCGCGTTGCGTGACGCCGGTTTCGAACCGATGGCGATCAACAGTCTGGCGGTGCTGATCGGAACCTCCGAAAGCGTCGCGGCCATGCCGTCGATGGACGCGCTGCTGCAGCTTTTCCGGCCGGATTTCGCCTCCAAATCGGCGGCGAGATTCGACCCGGCGGAGCTGACCGTGCTCAATCGTGCGCTTGTCCACCAATTCGACTATGCGCAGGTCGCGGACCGGCTCGCGGCAATGGACATCGATGGGCCAAAGGCGGCCGCGTTTTGGACGGCGGTGCGCAACAATATCGACTTCGTGCCGGAGGCCGAGCGCTGGTGGAATGTGGTCGAGCAAGGCCCTGAAGACGAAGCCGAACTCGATCCGCAAGACCGTGAATTCGTCCGCGATGCATTCGCTCTGTTGCCGCCCGATCCGTGGGGTCGGGACACCTGGTCGAATTGGACCGCGGCGGTCAAGGCGGCGAGCGGACGAAAAGGCCGGGCGCTGTTCATGCCGTTGCGCATCACGCTTACCGGCGCACGGTCCGGACCGGAACTGGCCGATCTTCTGCCGCTGATCGGCCGGGAGAAGACCATGGCGAGGCGACCTTGACGCCTGATCCCTGATCCGAAAGCCGGTTTTCCAATAAACCGTGCTTCCCGCATTATCCGGCGTTGCGTTTTTCCTCCATACGGTCCGATATCATCTCGCGTAGATCCGTTCTGGATTTGGCGGCGGCCCACATCAAAGCCGTGCGGCCAGTGTTGCGAAAGCTGATGCCCGGATGCGCCAGAAGCACCGCCACAACCGCCTTATGGCCCGCTTTGACCGATTCCGTCAGGGCGCTGTTGGTGCCGGTCTTGTCGGTCGCATTGATGTCAGCGCCCTTGGCGATCAACGCCTCGACAATATCGAGATGACCGTTCTTGGCGGCCTCGATCAAAGCAGTGCGGCCGTAATACTCGGCTGCCGCGTTGACGTCGATATCAGGATGGGCAAGCAGCGCCTCGGCGATTGGCATATAACCCTTGAAGGACACCAGGATCAACGCCGTGCTTTTCCAACGGTTTTTGGCATTGACGTCGATGCCCGGCCGCGCCAGCAGCATCCGGACGATGTCGGCATGATTGTTGACGCAGGCCAGCATCAGCGGCGTCCAGCCTTCTTCATCCGTTTCATTGACGTCGGCACCGGCCGTCAAGAGCGCTTCGACGGCGTCGACTTGGCCGCTCTCGCTGGCGTGCATCAGATCCGTCCAGCCGTCCCGGCCGCCCGTGTCGCTGTTGTCAGTCTGGGTCTTCACCAAAACTTCCATCCTTTCGGCTGCTTTCGAAGCGACTGCCTCGGCGTTTGTCTGGAAAACTGCCACAGTCGGTGAGTCTCTTCAATCCGCGTGTCTTTTCAGCGGCCGTTACAGGCTATTGCGGGATCGACGCCTCGACCACCGCCAGTGTCGACATATTGACCACGCCGCGCGATGTCACCGACGGGGACAGGATGTGGGCCGGCTTGGCGCCGCCGAGCAGGATCGGCCCCACATGCAGCGCATCGGTCATGGTCTTGACCACGCCCAGCGTGATGTTGGCTGCGTCCAGATTGGGAAAGACCAGAAGATTGGCTTCGCCCGTCAGGCTGGAGTCCGGCATCACCCGATGGCGCAGGATTTCTGATATCGCCGAATCGCCATGCATTTCGCCGTCGGCCTCCAGTTCAGGCTCCCGCTCGTGAATGAGCTGCAGCGCTGTTCTCATTTTGGACGCGGAGGCGGAGGCGCGCGTGCCGAAATTGGAATGCGACACAAGCGCGGCGCGCGGCGTGATGCCGAAACGCCTGATTTCGCGCGCTGCGAGCAGCGTCGTCTCGGCAATCTCTTCTGCCGAAGGGTCATAGGACACATAGGTGTCGGTCAGAAACGTCGCGCCGCGCTGCGCGATCAGCAGGCTGAGCGCCGAGAAATCGCGTACGCCGGGACGTTTGCCGATGACCTGGTCGACAATAGCCAGATGCTGGGCATAGCCGCCCTCGATGCCGCAGATCAGCGCGTCGGCATCGTCACGATGCACGGCGAGCGCCGCGATCACCGTCGTGTTGGTGCGCACGATGGTACGTGCCGCTTCCGGATTGATGCCTTTGCGACCGACCAGGGAAAAGTAGAGGTCCACATAGTCTCGATAGCGCGGATCGTCGAGCGGATTGGTGACCGCGAAATCCTTGTCCGGCCGGATCTTCAGGCCGAACCGCTTGAGGCGTGTTTCGAGGATGCGCGGTCGACCGATCAGGATCGGCTCTGCGATGTTTTCCTCGATCAACACCTGCGCCGCGCGCAACACACGCTCATCCTCGCCTTCCGCAAAGATGACCCGCTTCTTGCTGGCCGTCTTGGCCGCCGAGAAAAGCGGTTTCATGATCAGCCCGGATCGAAAGACAAAGCGGTTCAACTGGTCGAGATAAGCCTCCTTGTCGACGATCGGACGGTGCGCGACGTCGGTCCCCCGTGCCGCTTCGGCCACAGCGGGCGCGATGCGCAGGATCAGCCGTGGATCGAAGGGCGACGGGATGAGGTAGTCGGGGCCGAAGACCGGGGTTTCGCCGGAATAGGCCTTGGCCGCCACATCCGACGCTTCCTCCCGCGCAAGGCCCGCGATGGCCCTGACGGCTGCCATTTTCATCTCTTCGTTGATCGTGCTGGCGCCGCAATCGAGCGCGCCCCGAAAGATATAGGGAAAACACAGCACATTGTTGACCTGGTTTGGAAAATCCGACCGCCCCGTGCAGATCATCGCATCCGACCGAACATTGCGGGCGACTTCCGGCATGATCTCCGGAACCGGATTGGCAAGGGCCATGATCAGCGGCTTGTCGGCCATTCTGGCGACCATGTCCGGTTTCAGCACATTGGCCGCTGACAGGCCGAGAAAGACATCGGCGTCGGCGATATTGTCCCCGAGGCCGCCGGTGTCAGCGGGCTGCGCATAGACGGCCTTCCACCGGTCCATCAGCTCCTGGCGGCCCTCATAGACGAGGCCCTCGATATCATGGACCCATATGTTGGCGCGATCGGCACCCAGTTCGACAAGCAGGTTGAGGCAGGCGAGGGCGGCGGCACCGGCCCCGCTGGCCACGATCTTTGCCCGGGCGAGATCTTTGCCTGCCAGTTCCAGGCCATTGAGCACCGCCGCGGCGACGATGATCGCAGTGCCATGTTGATCGTCATGGAACACCGGTATGTTCATCCTGTCGCGCAACCGGGCTTCGATTTCGAAACACTCCGGCGCCTTGATGTCCTCCAGATTGATGCCGCCGAAGGTCGGTTCCAGCGCTTCGACGACGGACACCATTTTGTCGACCGTCTCGGCGGCGACTTCGATGTCGAAGACGTCGATACCGGCAAATTTCTTGAACAGGACGGCCTTGCCTTCCATCACCGGCTTCGATGCAAGCGGGCCGATTGCGCCGAGGCCGAGCACCGCCGTGCCGTTGCTGACCACGGCGACCAGATTGGCCCTTGCTGTATAGTCCGCGGCCAGGTCGGGGTTTTCCTTGATCGACAGGCACGGGGCTGCGACTCCCGGCGAATAGGCGAGCGCTAGGTCGCGCTGATTGCCGAGCGGCTTGGTCGCCTGGATCTCAAGCTTACCGGGACGCGGACGGCGATGGTAGAAAAGCGCGTTCTCCTCGAAATCTCCGCCCTGGCTTCCGTCCCTTTCTTTCGTCTTCCCGCTCATCGGCGCCGACCCTTCCTTACGCGACGCCCGCATTCCGCCGATGCGCTGCCGCTGCTGTGATCCCGTTTGCAAAAAAGCACCGACCCATCAAAAGGCGCTGGGGAACATCCCACCGTCGATCAAAAGGTTCTGTCCGGTGATATAGCCCGCCTGAGCCGAACATAGAAAGGCGCAGGCGCTGCCGAATTCGCGTGCGGTGCCCATCCGTCCCGCCGGAACCTGTTTCAGCATCTCGGCTGTCGCCTGCTCGATGCTGGTGTTCGACTGCGCCGCGCTGTTTTTGATGGACGCGGTCAGCCGGTCGGTATCCATTTTTCCCGGCAGCAGTTGGTTGATCGTGACGTTTCTGTCGGCCACGGTCCGAGCGACTCCCGCCAGGAACGAGGTCAGTCCGGCTCGCGCGCCGGATGACAGGTCGAGGCCCGGGATCGGCATATAGACGGACGACGACGTGATGTTGACGATGCGTCCGAAACGGCGGTCGCACATTCCGTCAATGACCTTTTTGATCAGTTCGATCGGTGTGACCATGTTCTGGTCGATCCCTTCCAATATGGCTGCCCGGTCAAGTTCGCGGAAATCGCGGAAGGGCGGACCGCCATTGTTGTTGATGAGGATATCCGGTTCGGGGCAGGCCTCGAGCAGGGCGGCCTGTCCACGATCGGTCGAAACGTCGGCGGCGACCGCGATCACGGAAACACCGGTCGCTGCGCGGATCTCCTCGGCCGTCTGCATCAATACCACTTCGTCCCGCCCGTTGATGATCAGGTCGCAACCGGCTTCGGCAAGCGCTATCGCGCAGCCTTTGCCGAGCCCCCGGCTCGACGCGCAGACAATGGCTTTTTTTCCGGACAGTCCCAGATGCATCAATATGCTCCATCGCTAATGTCGGTCCGGCCGCCGACGCGGCCCCGGCAGGCGGGATGGCAGATCGCCGGGTGATTGTCATCTGATTGTTGCACGACTCTGGTTAGCCATCCACCACAAATGGAAGGTGGTATTGGCGATGAGCGAAGTGGAAACGCGCAAGTTCAAGACGTTGTTTCTTTCCGATATTCATCTCGGTTCCAAGGCCGCCAAAGCGGATGACCTGATCGCCTTTCTGCGCGGCCACCAGGCCGAGACGATCATTCTGGTCGGCGATATCGTCGACGGTTGGCGGCTTAGACGCAGCTGGTACTGGCCGCAGATCGCCAATGATGTGGTTCAGAAGCTGTTACGGCAGGCGCGCAAGGGAACGCGCATCATCTATATTCCCGGTAATCATGACGAGTTTCTGCGCGACTTTCCCGGAACCCATTTCGGCGGCATCGAGGTGGCGCTCAACCATCTTCACGAGGCGGCCGACGGGCGCCGCTACCTGATTCTCCATGGCGATGAATTCGATGTCATTGTGCGTCACGCCAAGATCCTCGCCCATCTCGGCGATTGGGCCTATGACCTGGCGATCCTGATCAACCGCGTCTTGAACGCGGTGCGGCGGCGATTTGGCCTGCCCTACTGGTCGTTTTCGTCCTGGGCGAAGCTTCGGGTGAAACAGGCTGTCAACTTCATCAGCGAGTTCCAGCGCGTGGTCGTGGAGGAGGCGAAGCGACAGAAAGTCGACGGCGTCATTTGCGGGCATATCCACCACGCCACCATCGAGGACATAGACGGGATCCGCTACATCAATACCGGAGACTGGGTCGAGAGCTGCACGGCCGTTGCCGAAGGCTTCGACGGTCGGATGGAATTGCTGCGATGGAGCGAACTGCAGAAGCAAATCACAGGACCCGCGCGCCGCGAGACATTCCGCGGCCGCGGCCGGTCACGCCCACCCGCAAAGGCCGCTTGAACAGCGCCTGCCCGCAGGTGCCGTCCACACTCAGGCCGTTTCTGACCGACGGTGTTCAATACGGTGCAACGATGTCACAGGCCCACGCCGATGCCGACGCGGTCCGGTGTTTGGCGGTGACAGGCAATGATTTACTGGCTATGTGTTTGGAATGTCGATGTCATCCACACACGAGTCAGTGTCATCGAACCTTAAAGATCAGACGTTCGATCCACAGGGCGATCCCATAACACCCTCAGTGGAGGTTGCGCAGGTTGACGGGCTGACCCGTGTGTCTCTGGCCGGCGACTGGCAATTGCATTGCGTCGCGAGCATCGATGCCGAGATGCGCGGCCTCGGCGATACGATCGAAGGTCCGTCCGCCGCAGTCGAAATGAAGCGGGTGCGCCGACTCGACACCTCCGGCGCCTTGATCATCGCGCGCCTTCGCGGCCGGCTGGAGCAGCGCGGTGTGCAGGTGACGTATCAATCCGTTTCAAACGACCGGATCGTCCTGCTCGACGCCGTGAGCGACGCCTTGAAAACCGAGCGCAGCGACACGGTTTCCAAACCCGTGCGGTTGTCGCTGGCGCAGCGGATCTTCGATCCGGTTGGACGGGGCGCTTACGCGTTTCGCGACGATTTCGTCGCGTCGCTCTTCATCCTTGGCTCGGCCGTGCGCGGCGCGCAGATCAAAGCCAACCGCGCATCGGGCATATCTGCCGCCGCCATCGTCAGCCAGATGGATCACGCAGGCGTGCGGGCGGTGCCGATCATCGCTCTCATGTCCTTCCTGATCGGCGGCATCATCGCCCAGCAGGGCGCGTTCCAGCTTCGCTATTTCGGCGCCGAGCTTTTCGTCGTCGATCTCGTGGGCATTCTGCAACTGCGCGAGATCGGCGTTCTCCTGACCGCGATCATGATCGCCGGCCGTTCTGGCTCGGCGATCACGGCCGAGATCGGTTCGATGAAGATGCGCGAGGAGATCGATGCACTGAAGGTCATGGGTCTCGATCCTGTCGCGGTATTGATCTTTCCCCGCCTTGTCGCGTTGACGCTCATGCTGCCGGCGCTGACGATCGTCGCCAATTTCGCGGCCCTGTTTGGCGCCGGGCTGACAGCCTGGATCTATTCTGACATCACGCCCGAAACCTTCGTTACACGTCTGCGTGAGGCGATCGACATGACAACTGTCATCTCCGGCATGATCAAAGCGCCCTTCATGGCGCTGATCATCGGCGTCGTCTCGTCCGTTGAAGGGTTGAAGGTGGGTGGCAGCGCCGAGTCGCTCGGACGACATGTCACGGCGGCGGTGGTCAAATCGATTTTCGTCGTCATCCTGGTCGATGGGCTGTTTGCGATTTTCTACGGGGCGATTGACTTTTGATCATCGAGACGACACAGGCAACGAACGGTCAGGCGAACACGCATCGCGAGTGTATTTTGCGGGTGCGGGGGATCAGCGTCGCTTTCGGCAGCCTGCAGGTTCTAAAGGACCTTAATCTGGATATTTGGCGCGGCGAAATCCTCGGATTTGTCGGCGCTTCCGGTTCCGGAAAATCCGTGCTGTTGCGGACCGTTCTGCAATTGTCGAAGCGGCAGGCCGGAACGATCAACATTCTTGACATCGACTACGACACGGCGAGCCCGGAGCAGAAGGTCGCGCTCGATATGCGCCTCGGCGTATTGTTCCAGCATGGCGCCCTGTTTTCGGCACTGACGGTGCTCGAAAACATCCAGGTACCCATGCGGGAATATCTTGAATTGCCGAAACGGCTGATGGATGAACTGGCGCTGCTTAAGATCGAATTGGTCGGGCTGCGCCCGGAATCGGCCCATCTCTACCCGTCGGAGTTGTCGGGTGGCATGATCAAGCGCGCTGCTCTGGCCCGCGCTTTGGCGCTCGATCCAGACCTGGTGTTCCTCGACGAGCCGACTTCGGGTCTCGATCCGATCAGTGCGGCCGAATTCGACGAGTTGATCGCCAAGCTGCGTGATACTCTGGGCCTGACCGTCTACATGGTTACTCACGATCTGGACAGCCTGTTCTCGGTCTGTGATCGCATAGCGGTGCTCGGCCATGGGCATATCGTGCTTGCGAGAACGATCGAAGATATGCTGGCGAGCGATGACCCCTGGATCAAATCCTATTTCCGCGGTAAACGGGCACGCTCGTTGATGCGGGCCGAGCACAGGGGATCATAGTCCGATGGGCACTCAAATAAGCGGGACCGTGCGCCCCGAATGTTGCAACCGGGCATCATAGAATGGAAACAAAGGCCAACTACACGATCGTCGGTTTTTTCACTCTTTTGGTCATCGTCGCCGCTTTTGGCTTCGTCTATTGGATGGCGACCTTCGGTCGTTCAGGTGAGATGGCGCAATTGGAGATCAGGATACCGGGATCGGCCAGCGGTCTGTCTATCGGCGCGCCGGTTTTGTTCAACGGAATTCGGGTCGGTTCCGTGCGGTCCCTGACGATTGACGGCGTCGATCCGAATTTCGTTCTGGCCATGACCGAGGTGCGGGCGACCGCGCCGGTCTATTCAACGACGCGCGCTAAGCTCGGCATTCAGGGCCTCACAGGGCAGGCCCACATCGAATTGAGTCCTGGCAAGCCGGAGGGCAGGAACATTCTCGAGGAGGCGGCCGAAAAAGGCAGCTTCGCGGTGCTCACGGCCGACGAGTCCAGCGTGACCAACCTTCTCGCCACCGCCGAGGACATTATGGGCCGGGTCAGCAACACTGTGACGGAGCTCGAAGGTTTCGTCGAAATGGCGAAGGGCCCCTTGCTCAACACAATCAACAATGCCGAGCGTTTCTCAGCGGCGCTGGCGGATAATTCCGATGGTATCAGCGAGTTCCTGAGCAGCATCTCGTCGCTGTCGGAGACGTTGCAAAGTGTCTCAGGAACGGTGGAGAGGGTGGTCACGCGCGCCGACGCGCTTGTTGCCGCCATCGAACCTGAACGCGTCACCGCGATCGTACGCAATGCGGAGAAAGTGTCCGTCGACGCAGCCGACGCATCGGACCAGTTGCGGCCGCTGTTAGAGGAGTTCCGCGCGGCAGGTGCCAATTTCGCTCAATTGGGCGAGGACGCCAGCGTGACGCTTGCGCGCGTCGACGAATTGCTCGCAGCCGTCGATGTCGACAAGGTGAGCGATACAGTCGACAATGTATCGGTCGCAAGTGCCCAGGCGCGGCAGGGCATTGACAGCTTGGTGCAGGTTGCCGACACCATCGGCAACCGCAATGACGACATCATCACCAACGCTAACCAGCTGACGGCAAGGCTCAACGAGGCGGCGCTGCAGGTGCAGACGACGCTGCGTAAGATCGACGGTTTCGTAGGCGACGGCAACACCCAGGATCTGGTCGCCGAGGCACGCAAGACACTGCAGAGCTTCCAGCAAGTCGCGGACACGATCAACAAGCATGTCGGTCCGATCGCCGCCAATCTGGAGCGGTTTTCGGGGTCGGGCCTGCGCGATTTCGATGCGATGGTGGCCGAGGCGCGTCGCTCGATCACGCGCATCGAGCGCGCGATTACGAATATTGGCGAACAGCCACAAAGTTTGTTATTTGGAACGTCGGGGACAGTGAAGCAATATGATGGCCGTCAGCGCCGTTGAGGGAAACACACACTCGTATAGAGCTGCAATCCTGCGATGACGCAGGCGAGGGGACCCATTTGAAAGAAAGGCCGAATGTTCTGCGCGCCGCCGCTTTGTTTGCAGTCGTCACGGTGACGATGACTGGCTGCGCGGGATTGAGCGCGAGCCCGCAGAAAGACACCTATGAGCTGACCAGCGTCGCGCCCGTTCCCGGACCCTATTCGCGAAAGCGTCAGATCGTCGTCACCGATCCTGCCGCGCTACGCTCGTTGGACGGCACCGATATCGTTGTGCGCACTTCGCCGTCCTTGATCCAATATCTTGCCGCTTCGCAGTGGAACGACAATCTGCCGGCGGTGATTCAGGAGAAGCTTGTCCAGGCCTTCGAGGATTCCGATCGGTTGGGCGGAGTCGGCAAGCCCGGAGACGGCATCGCGGTCGACTATCTCCTGTCGTCCACCGTCCGCGCTTTCGAGATTGAAACGGGTGGTGCCGCTGCCGCGAGGGTCGAGATCTCTGTCCGGCTTATCGATGACCGGAACGGAGTGATCAAAGCGCAACAGGTTTTCCGGGCAACGTGGCCGGTAAGCGGCTCCAGCGCGGAAGCCTTCATCTCGGCCCTCGACCGGGCGCATGCCGCGGTGATCAGGGAAATCGTCGCCTGGACGCTCCAGCGCGTCTGAGAGCCGTTTGTTTCGCGGACCGGTCCTTGCCCGGCGCGGCCTGCGCCGGCGGATCGCCGACGCAAGCATCGTCTCTATTTCAGGCGCCCGCTCGCATGGGCGAGCATGGTGTAGACCTTGCCGGTGTCGGAGGTCAGATAGGTCTGCGTGACGACCTTGTCACGATCGTTCTTGGCGACATCGGCGAGCAGCTTCTCAAAGTCTTCAATGTAGTGATCGACGGCGCTGCGGAACTCCGGCTCCTGCGCATATTTCGTCTTGATGTCTTCAAAAGTGCGCTGTCCCTTGAGCGTATAGAGGCGACGGGTGAAGATATCGCGCTCACCGGTCTGATAGCGGCGCCACAGATCGACTGAGGCATCATGATCGATCGCCCGGGCGATATCGACTGACAGGGAATTCAGCGATTCCACCATCTGCCGCGGGTTGCGTGTGCGACCATTGCCGTTGGATGGGCCTGCATTGCGCGATGACGCTGTCGGCTGGGCGTTGTCCTCACGGGAAGCGCCACGCAGCAGATCGCGTACCCATCCTTCGCCCTGCGGTTTGCGCGGGTCGGACGTCGTGGGCTTGGGAGCCTGTGGCGTGACGCTCCGGGTAGCCGCCGAAGCGTTGCCGCTCATGGCGCGTCGCGGCTCCGTGGCCGATGCGCTGGGCCCCGGCCGCGGGCCGACGGAAGCGCCGACGGCCATCGGCGCGGCAGCAGCGGTTTGGCGGGCCTGCGCTGGCTCCGGCTTTGCGTGCTCGAGCATTTGCGAGGACTGTCCAACGATGGCGGAGAGATCCCGCAGCGCCTTGATCTGTTCGGCCACGGCATTGCGCATCGCAGCGGTGCTCTCCCGCGTCTCCTCGGGCAGGTCGAACACGCCCTTCTTGATCTCCGAGCGCGTTTCGTTCAATTCGTCACGGATCGCACCGGCGGATGTGCGGATGTCGTCCGTCGCACCGGAGAAGCGTGTGACCGCGTCCTCCACCGCGTCCTGAACGGCTTCCTTCATTTTTGCGGCGGCGCTGGCCGACCGGGCTTCAGTATCGTTCAGCATGGTATCGATCTTCTCGATCGAAGCGGACAGGCTGCCCGACAAAGCGGCCGTCGTGGAGGCTGCCTTTTCCTCTGCCTTGCCGAAGGCGTTGCCGATGATGGTCTCCAGCGACCGCATCGTTTTTTCGATCTCCTCGGAACGTTGTACCAGGCCGCCGGCCAGATTGTCGAGCGCGTCACGACGCTCCTGCAGCGTGTTGGCGAGGCCGGATTGGGCCGATCCGAGCAGTTCGGATGCCGAAGCGAGCACCTTCGAGTGATCCTCGAAACCGCCGGCAATGGTACCGACGCGCCGCAGCGTGTCGGACGAAACCGTATTGAGCTGATCGATGTTCGTCTGAAGTGCCTTGGTGGAACCGCCCAGCAGTTCCGCTGTCCTGTCGGCCGATGTCGCGAACTTTTCCGTGGTTTCGGCAAGCTTGCTGTCCACATCGGCCAACGTAACAGTGGTTGTCCTCACCAGATTCGAGATCGCGGCGTTGCTGCGGCCGAGTTCGGCGATCAATTCCGTCACCTCGGATTTCAGGCCGCTGCCTGCGCCCTCGATGGCATTCAGCGTCTCGCGCGTGCGTGACGTCAGAGCGTCGATCAGAGCGGCGCTCTGGATCCGCAGCTTTTCCGCGCTGTCATGGGTGATTTCCTCCATCTCCCGGGCGATTTCCCGGCCGCGCTCGGCGTAGGATTCCACCAGAGGTGCTGCCTTTTCATCGATCAGCCCGGCGAGTTCGCTTGAGCGGCTGGCAAGCAGTGAATTGAGCTCGCGGGTTCGCTCGTCCAGGGTCGAGCGGATGGCATCGTGGCGGGCGTCGATGGCGGTCTGGGTGTCGGCGAACTGTGCGGCAATGGAGCGGGCCTGCTGCTCCATCGTATCGCCGGCGCTCGACGCCGCGCCCGTGATCGTATGGGCGGCGCGCACCATGGTGCTTTCGCTGTCGCTCAGGTGTCCCGTGAGCTCGGCGAGCTGTTTGTTCAGCGCCTCCGCGCGTTCCGTTATGCGGGTTTCCACTGCAGTGGCGTAATTGACCGCCGCGGCGCTGAGCTGGGCGCCGAATTTGCCGCTGAGCTCTTCCAAAGACTGCGAGGAGCGCAGGGCTTCCGCATCCATCTTGTCGACCGCGTCGGTGACGGCGTCGCGCAGGGTCGCGGCCATACCGCGCGCCTGATTGCCGATGGTCGCATTGACATTGTCGAGACCGGAATTGAGCGCGGCATTCATGGCCTGCAGCCGCTCGTCCATATTGGCGGTGCCGACATCGATCGCCGAACCGATGCGGTCGACATTGTCCACCAGCATTCGATCCATCGCGCCGACGCTGTCGTCAAGCTTGTTGGACAGCGACGCCATCTCCCGCGACAGCATGTCATAGAGCGCGCTGTTGCTGCCGGTCATCATCGTGTCGATGCGGTCAGCGTTGGTCTTGAGCGTGCGCTCCAGTGCGGCGGTGTTGTCGGTCACGGACGAGGCGATGGAGTCGGTGCCCTGACGCATCAGAACATCGATGCGTTCAGCGTTGGAGCCGAGCTGCGCAGCGAGCGATCGCGTCTTGTCCTCGACGGATTTGGAGATCGCCTCGCCACCGCTGTCGAGGATGCTGTCGATCTGCTTGGCCCTTTCGGCCATGGTCGCGGCAAGGGACTGCGCCCCGCCTTCGGCCGAGCGTGAGATCGCATCCGCGCCTTCACGCAGCATGCCGTCGATGCGCGCAGCCGAGCCGGTGATCGCCGAGGTCAGCGACTGGGCCCTGTCGTCCAGCGATCTGCCGATCGAGTCGGCGCCTTCCTTCATCACGCCGTCGATATGCGTTGCGCTATTGAGCATGGTGGCAGCGATATGCTGGGTATTGCCTTCGACCGACGCGGTGATCGCCTCATTGCTTTCTTTCATCAGCCCGTCGATCTGGCTGGCGCTATCGGCGACCGTTTGGGCAATGTCCTGGGTGCCGCGCGTCATCGAGCCGGTGATGGCCTCGGTGCTTCCTTTCATCAGGCTGTCGATCTGGCCGGCGCTTTTGGCCATGGTGGCGGCAAGCGCTTGCGCGTTGCCGCGGACCGACTGGGCGATCGTGCTGGTGCTTTCCTTCATGAGTCCGTCGATCTGGGACCGGGTTTCCTCCATCGTCGTGCCGAGCGAGCGTGTGTTGTCGATGACCGACTTGGCAATCGCGTCTTTGCCCTCGCGAATAATGCCGTCGATGCGGTGGGCGTTTGAGTCAAGCGTTGCCGCAAGCGCCTGTGTGTTCTCGGTCACTGCCTTGCTGACCGACGATGCTCCTTCGCTGAGCAGCCCTTCCAGGTGCTCGGCATTGGCACCGAGGGTTTCGGCGAGCGCCCGTGTGCCGTCGTTCGAGGTCACGGTGATCGCCTGGGTGCCATCCCGGAAGAGGTTTTCAAGACGCTCGGCGCTAGAGCCGAGCGTGGTTTCGATCCGTTCGGAGCTTTGTGCCGCTGCATCGTTGATGGCGGCGGTGCCCTGGCCGATAAGTCCTTTTAGATGCTTGGCATTGGCACCGAAGGTTTCGGCGAGCGCCCGCGTGCTTTCGTTCGATGTTGCGGTGATCGCCTGGGTGCCGTCCCGGAGGAGACTTTCAAGACGTTCCGCGTTGGAGCCGAGAGCCGTTTCGACCCTTTCGGCGCCCTGGCCGATGAGACCTTCCAGACGCTCGGCATTGGCACCCAGGGTTTCGGCGAGCGCCTGTGTGCCATCGTTTGAGGTCACGGTGATCGCCCGGGTGCCGTCCCTGAAGAGATTTTCGAGACGCTCTGCGCTGGAGCCGAGAGTCGTTTCGATCTTTTCAGCGCTTTGCGCCGCCGCGTCGTTGATGGCAGCGGCGCCGTGGCCGATGAGGCCTTCCAGACGTTCCGTGCCGGAGCCGATCGCCGCTTCCAACCGCTTCGTGTTCTCGACAGCCGCGTTGCCGATGGTTTGCGTGCCGGTCCTGATCAGTCCGGCGATCCGTGTCGCGTTGGAATCGAGAGTTTGCGCAAGTGCCTCCGTATTCTCGCCGACCGCCCGTTCGATCGATTCCGCGCCGCCCTTCATCATCGTGTCGACGCGCTCTTTCGTGCTGTCCAGCGCCGCCTGGACCGAACCGACCTTGGCGTCGAGCTTCTGCTCGATTTCAAGTGTGCTGCCCGAGAGCATCGCGTCGAGAGACTGCGTTGTGCTCTCCAGGCTGTCAGTGATTCTGGAAGCGTTGGAACTGAGGATGCCCTCAATGGTGCCGGCGCCGCCGGAGAGGCTGGTATTGATATCGCGCAAGCTATCGCCCAGCCGAGCCGACAGCGTGCCGCTGCGCTCGTCAAAGGCTTCCGTGAACGCAGCGACGCGCTCGTCGAACGCAGCATTGAGTTGGGAAATCGTGCCCTGGAGACGCTCCTCAAAGAAGCCGGACCTGGCGTCCAGGTCGCCGATCGCGCTTTCCGTGTGATGCTCTAGGCTCTGGCGGAAACCGGCAGCCTTTTCGTCCAGGCGGGCGGTCAGAGAAGCGATGGCGTTGTCAAGGCCGCCATTGAGCGCCCGTTCGCCGACCGACAGGCTTTCGTTGATCTCCTTTGTGCGGTCGATCAGCGTCTCGGTGAGCTGGCGAGCACGGTCGTTTAGGATCGTATCGAGCCGTTTTGTGTTGCTGTCGATGGTGGAAGCGCGGGTTTCGAACGCGTCCAGCAATTGATTGCCATGTTCGGAGAGATTGCCCTGCAGTGCCTCCAGCCGGTCATCGAATTCACGCGCAAGTGCCCGCCCGGAGTTTCCGAAGGACATCATCAGCGCCTCGGTGCGCTGCTGAAGCATGTCGGCGACCGATTGCGTCAGTTCGTCGGTCTGGTCCTGAAGCTTCGTTGTACGCGTATCAAGCAGTGCTGCCACCGCCTTGCCGGAGGTCGAGATGCGGCTGGAGATGTCGTTTCCGGTCGCCTCGAGTTCTTCGCGCAATTGCTCGTGAGCGCTGATGATGGAGTCGCGCACCTGTTCGGAGTGACTGACGATCGCTTCGCGCTCGCTGCTCAGCCCGTCGACCAGGCTGCGCAGCCGCACTTCATTGTCCGAATAGCTGTGTTCGAGTGCGTTGATTTCCGAATGAACCAGCGTTTCCAACTCCGACGCTCGCGCGATCGTTCGTTCAATGCCTTCGTTGATGGCCGACACCTCGCGGCGCACCGCCTGTCCGACCCGGACGATGTTTTCGGTCGCCATGGTTTCCGGCTCGAACATGCGGACCGCCAATTCGGCCATCGATCGGGCGACGGCGCGCATCTCCTGAGCCCTCGCAATCATCATGCCGAAGCCCACAATCAGCAGGGCGGGTAGAACGATCGCTAGAAATGTCGCGAGATACTCCGGATAGGTGCCGAAATCGCCAAGCGTGTCTAACTGCCAGATGCCGGGGCCATAAGCGAGATTGGCGAAGAACAGGCCGGCAACGACCCACAGAGCGCAAAGGGCATAGGTGACAATCCGGGTTGAGCGTCCGACGCGGCCATCCAGCGACCGCAGTATGGCGGCACGCGATTTGCGGCTGTCGTCATTGGCCGGCGTGAACAGCGGGGATGACGGTGCGGCCGGTGCGGTTTTGCGAGCCGCGCCGGCGCCCGGTTTCGGGCCCGCTTCGGGCGCGCCGGTCTCGGCCTCGACCAGCTCAGCCGCCGCCGAAGCGAGCTTGGCCTCCAGATCATCCATCGACGGTTCACCGGTCGCATCCGCACCGTCAGCATTTTCCAGATCAAGCCGAAGCGCATCTTCCAGCGCTTCTTCGACAGATTTCGTCTTCGCCATACCGCTCACTGCCTCGTACTCTGTACATATAAACCCGGCATGTTTGCCTTGGGCCCGGTTGCGTTTGTGGCAGGGTGAAGTCAGTGCCGCCGGTGTGATGTGTCCGCCCCGAAGAAAGGACGCCATCGCGCCGTCCCACCCCACGCACCGTTAAAGGCGCATACCAGCTTCTCTTTCTGGCACAGATGTGGCCGCGAAACAAATTGTTGTGTGTCATGAAGGGTTTCGCCGAGTTGACAGGATCACGGAGCGTTTTGCCGCCACACAAAAAACCCGCCTTATTTCCGGTATTTACCAACCATTAACCATAAAGTCAGATTTGACCGACGCGCCCGCGGGCGATTAAGCGAATTCCGACAAATCTGCGTTGCACTGAAAGCCGCGATTATCGGGAAAGGGAAAACCCATGGCAGTCTATGGAGAGGCCTTCCAGTCTCCGGAGCCGCATCGCGGTTCCAACCCGTCCAGTGAGCGGCCGATCGATCTCGTGCACCTGGCGCGCCGCACGATGGGAGACAAGGACACGGAGGAGCAGGTGCTCAACCTGTTCGCGCGGCAGGCGCGGCAGTGTGTCAATCAGCTTTGCGGTAGCAATCACCTGATCGCCAGTCGAGACCGGCTGGCGGTGATCCGCACGTTGCGCGGATCGGCTTCCAGTGTCGGTGCGTTCAGCGTCTGCAAGGTGGCCGAATGTCTGGAGAGGAACCTCCATGACGGTCTTTTGCACGACGCGCTGAGCGAGGCCGTGCTTGACGTGGAGAACTTCATCTCCGGCCTGTCACGCTAGACGAAGCGTGTCGGATGCCGTTTTTTGAGTGTCCGTCGCCACAAAGGCGACAGGGGCTCTGCGGAATTGCCACGCGGCGCTTGACATCCACGTCAGGCTCTTTAACTCCGCTCTGGTATTTGACGAGCGGAGCCCCGATCCATGACGAAATTGACAATTGTCGCCCATGACGGCCAGCGTTTCGACATCGACGCTGAAGATGGATCGACGGTCATGGAAAATGCCATCCGCAACGCGGTACCGGGCATCGAGGCCGAATGCGGCGGCGCCTGCGCCTGCGCCACATGCCACGTCTATGTCGACGAGGCATGGGCCGAGAAGGTAGGCGAACCCGACGTCATGGAAGAGGATATGCTGGATTTTGCCTATGACGTGCGTCCGACGTCACGTCTGTCATGCCAGATCAAAGTGTCTCCCCAACTGGATGGGCTCGTCGTGCAAGTGCCTGAACGGCAGGCCTGACAGCCCGTTTAACGGCGAGGAGCCGTCATGAAAACCGTCATCGAAACGGATGTTGTCATCATTGGCGCGGGACCGGTCGGGTTGTTCGCGGTGTTCGAACTCGGGCTTTACGATCTGCAGTGCCATTTGATCGACATTCTCGACCGGCCGGGCGGCCAGTGCACTGAACTCTATCCGGAAAAGCCGATTTACGACATTCCCGCTTGGCCTGTCATTTCCGGACAGGAACTGACCGACAAGCTGATGGAGCAGATTAAACCGTTTGCGCCGGTCTTCCATTTCAACCGCATGGTCACGTCGCTCGACAGACGCGTCGGCGGCGACTTCGAGGTCGAGACCGACGAGGGCGAGCGCTTCCGTGCCAAGGTGGTCGTGATCGCCGCCGGCGGCGGTTCGTTCCAACCCAAACGGCCGCCCATTCCGGACATCGAGACCTTCGAGGGCAAGAGCGTGTTTTATGCGGTGCGCCAGATGGAGGCGTTTCGCGGCGAGCACATCATCATCGTTGGTGGCGGCGATTCCGCCCTTGACTGGACCTTGAATCTGCAGCCGATTGCGGCCTCGCTGACATTGGTGCACCGGCGACCGGAATTTCGCGCCGCCGCCGACAGCGTCAACAAGATGCGGGCGTTGGAACAGCAGGGGGCGCTGGTTTTCCGCCAGGGGCAGATATCGGGGCTGACCGGTGAGGACGGCATGCTGCAGTCGGCGACATTGAAAACAGCTGAAGGCGATCAGGAGATCCACGGCACGCGCATGCTGCCGTTTTTCGGACTGACCATGAAGCTCGGGCCGATTGCCGATTGGGGACTGAACCTGCATGAGAACCTGATCGCCGTCGATACTGAGAAGTTCGAAACCAACGTGCCGGGCATTTTTGCCATCGGTGATATCAATTGGTATCCCGGCAAGTTGAAACTGATCCTGTCGGGCTTCCACGAGGCGGCGCTGATGACCCAGGCGGCCAAGCGGATCGTCAGCCCCAATGAGCGCATCGTGTTTCAGTATACGACCTCATCCACCAGCCTGCAGAAGAAGCTCGGTGTAAAATAAGCTCCCGTTTCCGGCGATCTGAGTGGACTTCGGCCATGTCGGACAGATTTGCAACAAAGCGCTGGCGTCTCGCCCATGGCCGCTCGCTGGAATTGGGCGAGCGCGGCCGGATCATGGGCATCCTCAACGTGACGCCCGATTCCTTTTCCGATGGCGGCCGGTTCGACAGTGCGGCGGCGGCCGTCGAAGCGGCGCTGACGATGATTGAGGAGGGGGCCGAGATCATCGACATCGGCGGTGAGTCGACGCGGCCCGGTGCGACGGCCACGGACGCGGCGACGGAGCAAGGCCGCGTGCTTCCGGTCATTGCCGAACTGGTACGCCGAAGCGACGTGCTGATCTCCGTCGACACCTATCGCGCGGAAACGGCGCGCCGGGCGGTCGCCGCCGGCGCGCATATCGTCAATGACGTTTGGGGATTGCGCAAGGATCCCGCCATGGCGGGGACGGTAGCCGAACTGGAAGCCGGTGTGTGCGTGATGCATACCGGACGCGAGCGCGTCAAGGCCGACGACGTTATCGAGGACCAGTTGCGGTTTCTGCGCGCCTCGTTGGCGATGGCCCGAGATGCCGGCGTGCCAAACGATGCCATCATTCTCGATCCGGGATTTGGCTTTGCCAAAGATCATAATGAAAACATAGAGTTGATGATGCGCTTTGAAGAACTGCATGCGCTTGGCTATCCGCTTGTCGCTGGTACGTCGCGCAAGCGTTTCGTCGGTACGTTCAGTGGCCGGGACATGGATGATCGGGATGTGGCCACGGCCGCGACCACAGCGCTTTTGCGAGTCGCAGGGGCCGCGCTTTTTCGCGTCCACAATGTGGCGGCAAACAGGGATGCTCTGGCGATGGCCGATGCCGGGCTTTTGGCGATGCGTGATAGGAGACCACAATGAGCGGTTTGATTCAAATCAGGCTTAAGAATTGTGCCTTTTTCGGCCGCCACGGCGCGCTCGAAAGTGAGTATGAACTCGGTCAGCGCTTCTATGTCGACATCGATATGGATGTTCGGCCGACCAAGGTGCTGGAAGAGGACGATCTGGAGAGTACCGTCGATTATGGTGCTGTCTTTTCCGTCGCCCAGAAAGTTGTTCAGGACGAGCGCTTCTATCTCATCGAGGCCCTGGCGCATCGCATCGGCACGGTACTGTGCCAGGCATTTCCGCAAATCGAGCGGGTGCGGATCACCATCAGGAAGCCAAGTGCGCCGATCGCCGGCATCCTTGACTACGCCGAAGTGTGCGTCGAGCATGTCCCGCAACGTTGAACAGCCTTTGCCGCACGGTGTGACGCTGGGGCTCGGCGGCAATCTCGGCGATCCGCCGCTGGCGATGGCGCGGGCGCTTCGCCGCCTCGACGACCAGGACGGCATAACGCTCGTCTCCGTGTCGCGGCTCTATCGGACGCCGCCCTGGGGCAAGACCGATCAGGACTGGTTCTACAATTGCTGCGCGGCGGTCGCCACATCGCTTGCTCCGCGGGCAATGCTCGATGCCTGCCTGGGCGTGGAGAGGGAATTGAAGCGCATCCGCGGGGAACGCTGGGGGCCGCGCCTGATCGACATCGACGTGCTGACCTACGATCGTCTATGCGTCGACGAGGACGGGCTGACGATTCCGCATCCCCATATGCTGGAGCGGGCGTTCGTGCTGGTGCCGCTTGCCGACATTGCGGCCGATTTGCCGGTCGCCGGCAAAACAATCGCCGCCTGGGCGGCCGCATCCGACGCGTTCGGCATCGAGCGGGCCAGCGCTGACAGCACCTGGTGGCGTGAACGGCTTGCCGAAAAAGGGTGATTTGAGGCTGAGCTAACGCGAGCCGACCTGGCGGTCGCGCGACAACGTCATGCCGATGACCGGGACCAACCGTTTGCCCACCTTGACCGAGATGGTCACATTCATCGTATCGGGCGCCTGAAGATGGGCCACCATGGCGCCGTTGAGCTTGTTGCGGTTGATACCGACAACGATCTTGTCGTCCTGGATCTTACCGGAGACGATGTCCAGGCCTCCGCCTTGCGACCCGTCGAGGAAGTGCCCCGAATACCGGCCGCCATTGCTGGCGATAAAGGCCGACATCTTCTGCGAAAAGATACCGACGCGGCAGTGTCCGTCCAGCGACAGGCCGACGGCGATTTCCTCGGCCGGACCGCCGTTGAAATCGCAAACGAATTTCGTGCCCTTGTATTTGCCGGCGACAATTTCGCCGGGCCCGCGCCAGACGCCGCCGACAGACTCGAAAAACGTCTGCTCCCTCGAACCGGCTGACGACGGGTCCGTCAGGCCAAAAAGCAGCATTGCAATTGCGATCACGCAAAAACGAAGAAACATAGTCCTGACCCGCAGCGAAATGGCGATGGCTCACTCTCGACGAGAATGGTTAATTCGGGGTTGAGACAGCATTCGCAGTGTAGCATCCGATGTGATGGCTGGAAACAGAGGGACAGATTCGTCCGTCTTTCGGCGCGTTGACGCGACGGTGTTTCCGGTTATTTCTTTGCTCATGGATACGATCGACGCTGCCAAATCGCTTTCCGCCCTCGGTCACGAAGCACGGCTCTCTGTGTTCCGGCTGTTGGTCAAGGCCGGTGACGAGGGTCTTAATGTCGGAGAGATTGGCCGCCATCTGGAAATTCCGCCCTCGACACTGGCGCATCACTTGTCGGCGCTGGTCGATGCCGGGCTTGTCCACCAGGGACGGCGCGGCCGCGAAATCCGCAATTTTGCCCATTACGACGCAGTGACCGCGCTGATCGCCTTCCTCACCGACGAATGCTGCGCCGGCGTCAGCCCTTGATGGTCTTGTCGGCGCCGGCCGCCTGTCGCGTCAGGTCGTTGACGAATTCCCCGATGCCGGGGCGCTTGGCGGCTCGAAATGGCAGGGGTCGGCAAAGATCCATCGCGGCGATGCCGATGCGCGCGGTCATCAGGCCGTTGACAACGCCCTCGCCGAGCTTGACCGACAACCGGTTGGCCAATCCTTCACCAACGAGCTGATGCACCACGCCGTCGCCGACGGCCAGAGAGCCGGTCACCGCCAGATGGCTGACGACATCGCGCGTCAGCCGCATCATGCCGAGTGTGCCGGGCCGGCCGCCATAGAGGAAGGACAGCCGCCGGACGAGCCGCACCGCCTCGAACAGCACATAGCCGATACCGATCAGCGCCCGCGGGCTGATCGCCGTCACCACCGAAACCCGCTTCGACGCGCCCATGATCAGTGAACGGGCCTGACGATCGAGCGGTACGAGCAACTCGGTTTCAGCGAGGTCGACCAGATGCGGTCCGTCGATGATCTCATCCTCGTAATCGGCGAAGCGGGCGCGGTCGCGCGCCGTTTCCGGCCGTGTCGACAAAAGCGCCCGCAGTCGCGAAACGACGGTGCGCGCCTTCGCCGGTTTCTTTTCCTGAACCGCTTCCGCCGCCAGTTCCCGCAGCGATTGCACGTCATCCAAACGGATAAGGGCGCCGATCTCCCGAATGACGATTGCCGCAAGTGACACGACGCCGACGGCGACAAGCGCCGTGGTTAACCAGCCAAGCCAGGCCGCGCGGGCAAAAAACGACTGGATCAGGCCATCCAGCCAGAGCGCTATGGCAATAGAGAAGACCAGCCCGAACGCGGCCGCCGCGATTTTCGACAGCGACAGGTGTCGGCGTCGCGGTTTCGCAACATCCGACGCCGGCTCTTCGAGCATATCTGCGTCCGTCGCGTCGTCATCCGGCGTGAAGGGATCGGCAGTATCCTCGGTAATCGTCTCGCTGGCAGCAAAGAACGCCGGCTTGCGTGGCGCTTTCGGAACCGTCGTAGCGGTCTCAGGCGTGTCATCCTGATCGATCGGTACGGCTTTCGGTGGTCGTTTTCTGGTTGTCATGCGAGCCAGTCTCCGAACAGAAACTCGAGGGCTCGGTCCAGCCGGATATGAGGCAGCGACAGCGAAACGCCGTTGGCCGTCCTTTCGAGCCTTGGCGGCCGGAAGCGCACGAAGTTAAGCAGGGGGTGGCTGTCGGTGGACGATTTGATTGTCTGCGTAAAGAAATGGTCCGCGTTTGTGGGCAGGTCGCCAGGAAAAATGCCGGTCTTGGTCGCCCCGTCGAAGCGCGTGCCGTCGATTGTTTCACCGTGAAGCGGCGTGCCCACGATCAGAGGAAGTTTTGCCTCGCCGTATCCGCTACTGCCTTCGCGTGTCGCCCGCACAGCGGCAAGCGCGAGCACCTCGATGTCGGCACCGGCATATCCGGTGCGTTGCGTGGCACGCTCGACAAGGCGCGTAACGATCGCTTCGAGCCGGTCATGGTTCTCATGATGGAGGTGATCTGCCTTGGTGGCTGCCACCAGCACACGGTCGATCCGCCGCGACCACCAGGAGTTGAACGGACCGCGGCGTCCGGCGCGAAAGCAGGACAGGATATCGACCAATGCCCGTTCAAGATCCTGAACCGCTTCCGGGCCGGCGTTCATCGCCTGCATGGCGTCGACCAGGATAATCTGCCGGTCAAGCCGCGCGAAATGGTCCCTGAAGAACGGTTTGACAACCAAGCTCTTATACGCCTCGTAGCGGCGTTCCATCATCGCCCAGAGCGAGCCGTGCGGCGCGGGACCGGACGGCAGATCAGGCAGTGGACAAAAAGTGAGCGCCGGCGAGCCCTCCAGGTCGCCAGGCATCAGGAAGCGCCCCGGCGGCAGTGTCGACAGCGCCGTTTCATTGCTCCGGCAGGCGCGCAGATAGTCCGCGAAGAGTGCCGCGATGTCCCGGGCGTCGCCCTCGTTTGCGGCTGCGGTTGCATCGAGGGCCCGGCTGCGGATGAGCCAGGCTTCAGCGAGACGAGCGCGCGCCGAAGACCGGGCCAGATCCACGGCCGCGCTGCTGAACGCCCGGTAGTCCTGCTGTAGAAGCGGCAGATCGAGCAGCCATTCGCCGGGGTAGTCGACGATGTCGATCGACACCTTGCCGCTTGATAAAAGCCGGTTCCAAGCGCTGGCCGATTCATATTTGAGGGTCAGGCGCAGTTCCGAAATGGCACGCGTCGATTGCGGCCAGGCTCGGTTCTCGACCAGCGCGGCGATGTGGTCCTCATATTGGAACCGCGGCACCCCGTCATCGGGTTGTGGCTCCAGATAGGCTGACGCGATTCGGCCCTCCTGCTGCGCCCGGAAAAGCGGTAGGCGGCCGCCCTGTAAAAGATTGTGCACCAGTGCCGTGATGAAGACGGTCTTTCCGGCGCGCGACAGCCCGGTCACGCCCAAACGCATGGTCGGCCGCATCATATCTCCGGCACGGTCGGCGAGATTGTCGAGCGTGATGAGGGCCTCATCGGATATGCGGGTGAGGGAAGATGCCAATGCTTGCCCGTTCGATTTCGTCTTCTCGACCCATATGGACGCGACCGATGCGCCATTCAAGGTGTCGACGGCCGCCCAGAGGAAAACCGTTTCTTGCCAATGTATTGGGTTTATATCTTTAAAGGCCGTGGCAAGACGGCGTGACGTCCGCGGCCCTACGGCGCACCGCTGTGCAGCTTCTTCAACCGCTTCGGCGTGAGGAAGCGCGACAAGTGTCCGCCGGTCGTGCCGCCCGGCTCAAGATCGATGACCGCGAGACCGGCGGTCGGGAATCCCTTGCGCAGCCGATGGCCCGGCCACTCCTCGGCCGTCAGCGCCAGAGCACGGGCCGTGTCCTCCATCATTGGATTATGCCCGACGACAAGCAGTGTGCCGCCGCCATGCCGGGATACAAGATCAAGATAGTAGCTGTGGGCTTTGTCGTAGAGGCCCTCGGGATAGTGAGCCGGGCAGTCGACGGGCAAATGCCTGGACAGGATCTCAAATGTTTCGACGCAGCGCCGAGCGGGCGAGCACAGCACGGTATCGGGCAGAAGCCCCTCGTCAGCCATGGCCTTTGACACCAAGGCGGCATCGGCGGTGCCGCGCTGATCCAGCGGGCGGTCGAAGTCGCGCATGCCCGGACGGGCCCAGGCTGCGTGTGCGTGACGCAGCAGCAGAACGCGTACGGTCTTTGTCGAAGTTCGGTCCATCTTGATCGGTCTGCGCGGCGGTTTGAAATTTCGGCGATCACCATCCCAGCCGACGAGCGATCCCGCAAGCGGTGAGTCGTTTCAATCGGCAAATTTTTCGGTGTTTCAACACTATACGTCCGATCGACCGGCTGAAAACGGCCGACGCCTGACAACCGTGGATACGGACGATCCGCGCGGTCGCTTCTGCCCGGACACCGGATGGTGCTGTGGGCACGTTGTGGAAAGCGTTACGCAAAAGAATAAAAATCGTAAATGAAATGAAATATTTAAGCCAATGAAGATGCTCACAAAAAACTGATCGCGGTCTGTTTTTCTCGCTTGTGTCCCAGAGAAGGTGTGGCTATACACTCGCCCAAAAAGCACTGCTATCGAGGAATCACCATGGAAGAGGAAATTGATCTCGGTTCCTATGTTCCTTCGGAAGACGAGGTCTTTATGAGCGACAAGCAGCGCGCTTACTTTCGAGCAAAACTGAACACCTGGAAAAACGAGATTTTGCGTGAGGCGCGTGAGACCTTGGGCAATCTGCAGGAGGACAGCGCCAATCACCCCGACATTGCCGATAGGGCATCGTCCGAAACCGACCGCGCCATCGAATTGAGGGCGCGCGACCGGCAGCGCAAGCTGATATCGAAAATCGATGCCGCTTTACGACGGCTGGACGATGGAACCTATGGTTATTGCGAGGAAACGGGGGAACCGATCAGCCTCAAGCGCCTCGATGCAAGGCCGATTGCAACACTTTCGATCGAAGCGCAGGAACGGCACGAAAGACGCGAGAAAGTCTATCGCGACGAATAGGAATCCCGAAACGACTGTGATCCAGGGCGGCCCACGCGACGGCCGCCTTTTTATTGTTTGGTATGCGGATCGCCGATGGACGTCTCGATGCTGTCTTTACGCGTGTCCTTTTGATTGACGCGTTTTTCCGGCCCCTTTGTGCCGGAATGCTCTGACGCGACGGGCTCGATCTCGATATCCTTGAAGTCAGCCTCGAGCGCGCGATCGAAATCGGCGATGAGTTCTTCCGGGGAGGCCGCAGGCCCTTCCGGCGGAGGCGCGGGGGCCGGCACCGGATCGATCGAAACGTTGAACTTGGCCACGGTCGACGGCCGCTTTCGGGGCGATGCCGGCACTTCGCCGTCAGGACCCGGCGCGACCGGTTTGACCGGGACGGCTGGCTCCGGCGGTTCCTTAACCGCATCCAGCATGTTTTCGATTTCGGAGATCAATGCGTCCGGTTCCGGGGCCAGATCGTTCGGAGACGCCGTCGGTTTGCCGGACGCCTCCCCAAACAGGGCTTCGGGTGTCGGCGCCCGGTCGTCCTGGATACCGGGCGCGGGCGGAGTGCCACGGGCAACGGCGGGTTTCATGTCCACCGACCTGTGCTGCTTGCGGGACAACGGCATCGGCCGGCTTTTGGGTTTGGCCATCGCGGCGCTGCGTTGCGGCTCCACGTCCTTTTGCGAATCAGAAGCAATAGTCGGTTTGGCCTTGGCCTGTGACGGTTTGCGGATGGTCTCCGTTTCCCGTGGCGGGGCTGATACGGCCGATGGACGGATCGCCGCTTGCTTTTGTTCCGACTGATCCCGTTGGGCTTTTGCCGGAGCTCGATCGATTCCGCGTTCCACGACGAGGTCACTGGGGCCGCCGATCAGAATCAGATGTTCGACATTGTCGCGTCGCACCAGCACAAGGCGCCGATGCGTGTCGACGGCGGCTGCGTCGAGCACGGCGAGACGGGGCCGGCGGCTTGAGCCGCCGCGTGTGAAGGTCACATGGCGGCGCCGGCGCAGGAACCACAGCAACGCCGCGATGCACAGGACGATGATGCCGACAATGAGCGCGACCGTGATGAGGGAGACATCGCCGGCCCCAGAAAACGTTCCATCCATGTCAGAATTGTCCCGCCCTTCTCAACCTATCGTTGAACCGCCTCCGTGAGGTTAGAGGTCGCGCTGCGCGCATGCAAGCAGCAAATCGGGAGTGTCTTCATGCATATAAGGCGCGGAATGGTCCAATCTGTGGCCTTCCGGCGGGGCTCTCTTTACTTTGCGTTCCGGAATATGATTCAAACGAATTGCGAGTTTTTGTGAGAATCATCCTCGCTGCGAAGGACGGTGATGGCGCGGAGCAACCAGTCGGGCGGCAGCTACCCGACGCCTGTAATAGACCGACAATTGAGGCCGGGGACGGGCGTGCGCCTGATCGCACTGGCGATCGTATTGATCCTGGTGGCGTGTGCCTTTGTCCTTTTGGAAGGGCGATTGGGCACCGATGCCGGTCTGATAGTCCTGGGCGTGTTGGCCATGATCGGCGTTTTTTTTCTCGTGTCCGCCATCATCGGTTTCGTGCAGATCATGCCGAGGACGGGCGGCGACCAGCTGTCGCGGCTGTTTCTCGACAGCCATCCCGAAGGAACTGTGGTTACGGATAGCAAGGGCCGGGCCGTCTATGCCAATCGCACCTATGCCGCGCTGACGGGGGCGGTCGATCCCAAGGATTTCCTGTCGATCGAAGCGTTGTCTGCCGGTGACGCGCAGGCGGCTGAGGCGGTCTACCGCCTGACGGGTCAATTGCGGGAGGGCAAAGAGGGGCAGGAGGAATTCCGGCTACCCGCCCCGCTAGGTGCCGATGAAAACCAGCCGCGCGGAGCGCGCTGGTACCGATTGCGGGCACGGCTTCTCCGCCGTTCTGACGACGGGGATGGTCTGCACATTTGGCAGTTGTCCGATATCACTGACGAGCGCCGCGATCAGGAGCGCTTCTTCCAGGAACTGCAGCATGCCATCGACTATCTCGACCACGCCCCGGCCGGGTTCCTGTCGACCGGCGAAAAGGGCGAGATCGCTTACCTCAATGCCACGCTGGCCGACTGGCTGGGGATTGACCTGACCGCTTTCTCGCCCGGTTCGCTGGCGCTTGCAGATGTGATCGCCGGCGACGGTATGGCACTGATCGATTCCGTTCGTGCCGCGCCCGGTCTCAACCGGACGGCAACGCTCGATCTCGACATGCGGCGGCGCGACGGCAAGAGCCTACCGGTGCGGCTCGTGCACCGGGTGAGCGCCACCCGCGATGGCGCGCCGGGCGAAAGCCGGACCATCGTTCTGACACGCGCCGACGACGCCGAGGGAGACCGATCGGTCGCGGCGGCGGAGATGCGCTTTACCCGGTTCTTCAATAACACGCCGATGGCGATCGCTTCGGTCGACGGCAAGGGCCGGATCGTCCGCACCAACGCGCCGTTCCTGAAGATGTTCTCGACTGTGATGTCGCGCGACGATCTGGAGCAGGGCGCGGCTTTCGAGAGGGTGATTCACGAGGCCGACCGGCCGCGATTTGCCCAGGCTTTGGGGGCGGCTGGCGACGGTCAGGCCCATATCGAACCGGTCGACACGCGGCACGCCGCCGACGGCGACCGGTTTTTCCGGCTCTATGTCACGGCGGTCGTGGATGGCGGCACCGATGGGGAAGCGGCCATCATCTACGCACTCGACATGACCGAGCAGAGGGCGCTGGAAGGGCAGATGGCGCAGACCCAGAAAATGAACGCCGTCGGAACACTGGCCGGCGGCATCGCCCATGATTTCAACAATGTGCTCACCGCCATATTGCTGTCGGCCGATCATCTGCTTTTGTCGCTCCGACCATCCGATTCCAGCTTTGCCGATCTGATGGAGATCAAGCGCAACGCCAATCGCGCCGCCATGCTGGTGCGGCAGTTGCTGGCTTTCTCCCGCAAGCAGACCTTGCGTCCGACTGTCCTGTCGCTAACCGACGTGATCGGTGATCTGCGCATGCTGCTCGACCGCGTCACCGGCACGCATGTGAAACTGGATATGGTCTTCGGCCGGGATTTGTGGCCGGTCAAAACCGATCTCGGCCAGTTCGAGCAGGTCATCATCAACCTGGTCGTCAACGCCCGGGACGCCATGCCGGATGGCGGGACGATTACGATTCGGACGTCGAATGTCGGCCGTGACGACATCGCGGCGCAAAACCGTCGCGACATGGAGGCCGGTGACTACGTGCTGATCGAGGTGCGCGACGAAGGCACGGGCATTGACGCCGCCCTGATGGACAAGATCTTCGAGCCGTTCTTCACCACCAAAGACGTCGGCAAGGGCACGGGGCTCGGACTGTCGATGGCCTATGGCATCGTCAAGCAGTCGGACGGCTACATCTATCCGCAATCGGAAGTCGGTGACGGCACGACCTTCCGCATCTATCTGCCGCGCTACGTCGAAGCGTTCCGGTCGGAGAGCGAGAGTGAAGGGCGTATCGCGGCGGCGCAGATCAATGGCGACGCGGGCGGCAAGGCGGCACCGCAGGTCGAGGACGCCGAGACGCCGGCGCAAAAGGACCATACGGACCTTTCGGGCTCCGCAACCGTGCTTCTGGTCGAGGATGAGGAGGCGGTGCGCCGCGGCGGTAAGCGCATGCTGGAAACACGCGGCTACACGGTGCACGAGGCGGCTTCGGGCATGGAGGCGCTGGACGTGTTCGCCGAACTCGGCCACGGCATTGATATTGTTGTCTCCGACGTCATGATGCCGGAAATGGACGGACCGACGCTGTTGCGCGAATTGCGCAAGGACTATCCGGATCTGAAGTTCATCTTCGTTTCCGGATATGCAGAGGACGCCTTTGCCCGCAACCTTCCGGAAGATGCAAAATTCGGCTTTTTGCCGAAGCCGTTTTCACTCAAACAACTGGCGACGGCGGTGAAGGAGGTCGTCGAGAGCTGATTCCCGAACGGGCTCTGCGCACGGCAGACATGCCGGTGCCGTTTCTGTTGATACAGGTCCGTTTCACGGTTGCAGTGGTGCCGGTTGCCCGGATGAACACATTCGCGCCGCATTGTTGCTTTTGATGCGGAATCAACCATGACTTTGAGCGCCTGAGAGAGGGGTTTGATAAGATGTACAAAAAGATCGCAGCATTGATGATGGCGGGGGCCTTCCTGGCCGCCTGCACCACCTCAAATCCCTATACGGGTGAAGCACAGGTCTCGCGCACGGCCGGTGGCGCCGCCCTCGGCGCCGGGCTCGGCCTTCTGGCCGGCGGCGACGATCGCCGTAACGCACTCATCGGTGCCGGCATCGGCGCGCTGGCCGGCGGCGCAATCGGCTCCTATGTCGACAATCAGGAAGCCGAGTTGCGAGCGCAGTTGCAGGGGACCGGCGTGTCCGTGACGCGCTTCGGCAACAATATCGTGCTGAACATGCCGTCCAACATCACCTTCCCGGTCGATCAGTCGGATATTCAGCCGGCCTTTTTCGCGACGCTGAATTCCGTTTCGATCGTGCTGAGAAAATACAATCAGACACTGATCGATGTGTACGGCTTTACCGATTCGACCGGATCGCCGCAGTACAATCTGGGCCTGTCGCAGCGCAGGGCCCAGTCCGTCGCCAGCTATCTGTCGGCCCAGGGTGTCGATCCAAGGCGCATGTACGTGGTCGGTTTCGGTCAGGAGCGGCCGATCGCCAGCAACGCGACCGAGGCGGGACGGGCGCAGAACCGGCGCGTGGAAATCACCATCGTTCCGCTGGCCTGACCGCGGTATCGACAGTTCCGGGTTCAAGGCGTCGCCGGTTTCCGGCGGCGCCTTTCGCTTTTTCGCTTAGCGGCTGAGGTCCCCGCCGAAGGAGACGGCAATCTCGGCGGCCAGCCGCGCATTGTTGCGCACCAGCGCGATGTTGGTCGACAAGCTCCTGCCGCCGGTCATTTCGACGATCTTGGACAGAAGAAACGGCGTCACCGCCTTGCCGACGACGCCCTCCGCCGCCGCGGCCTGCAGCGCCGCGGCGATGTGGCGTTCCATGTCCTGGCGCGGGATCTCGTCGTCGCGCGGCACTGGATTGGCGACCAGCATGCCGCCGCCGATAGCCAGGCTCTCGCGGGCCTTTTGGAAGCGCGCGACCGCCGCCGGATCGTCGACCCTCAGTGGCGTCGGCAGGCCCGAATCGCGGGACCAGAAAGCCGGCAGCGTGTCGCTGCCGAAGGTGACGACGGGCACGCCTCTCGTCTCCAGCGCTTCGAGCGTTTTGGGAATGTCGAGGATCGCTTTGGCACCGGCGCACACTACGATGACGGGCGTGCGGGCGAGTTCGTCGAGATCGGCCGAGATGTCGAAACTGTCCGCCGCACCGCGGTGCACACCGCCAATGCCACCGGTGGCAAAGACGCGGACGCCGGCCAGCGCCGCTGCGATCATCGTCGCCGCCACGGTGGTCGCGCCGGTCTGTCCCGTCGCGACCGCGAAGGCGAGATCGGCGCGCGAGACCTTCATTCCGCCCTCGCTTTCGGCCAGACTGGCGAGTTGTTCCGCCTCGAGCCCGACATAAAGTTGACCGTCGATCACTGCGACCGTTGCCGGGACGGCGCCGCTGGCGCGGACGATGTCTTCTACCGAACGGGCCATGTCCAGATTGTCGGGCCAGGGCATGCCATGGGTGATGATGGTCGACTCAAGAGCGACGACCGGCCGGCCGGCTTCGAGCGCCGCGCGCGTTTCTGCCGAATAGGCGAGGGGCGGGGATACCGGGTTCATCGCTTCCTCGAGCGTTGGCCAGGGCGTCTCATGACAGAAAAACCGGCTCCGGCACAAGAGCGACGGTGGAGTCCAACGCTGCTCGGTTCAAATCGACAGGCGCGGCCGAGGGGGAGCGCACGGCGATGGCAGCCGCCGCGACGCCTGCCCGGACCGCTTGGTCGAAAGGGGCGCCCTCGACAAGACGGTCCAGCGTTGCCGCCGCAAGGGCGTCGCCCGCGCCGGTGACGTCGGCAATCGCGTCAATCGCCGGCGGAGCGATTTCGAAGCAGGCATCGGGGTCGAAGGCGATCACCGGCCGAGCGCCACGGGTCACAACGGCGCAGGGGACGCCTGCGCGCCGGAGAACGGCCGGCCAGTCCCGCGCCTCCGCCGGGCCGCACAGGGCCGCCGCTTCCGCCTCGTTCAGAAACAGCACCGACAGGGCCGGCAGGATCCCCTTCATCCGCGGGACCTTGGCCGGCGAGATCGCAATTGCAGCCAGTCGCCGGCGCAGCGCATCGGCTTGGTTCGCCAGGGCGGTCAGCGTGTCCGCCGGCAGATTGGCGTCGCATAGGATCCAGTCGGCGCCGCCGATGGCGTTGCGGATATGCTTGCGTGCCAATTGCCGCATCGTGAAATGCTCGTAGAGGTCCATCTCCGCCACGCCGATCACGAGATCCCCGCCGGGCTCCAGAACGGCCGAATAGCTCGGTGTGGCACGGTCGAGGAAGACCTGCGTCATATCGACAATCCCGGCGGCCTCGATCGCCCGGGCGACGGTTTCGCCGGCGCGGTCGCCGCCGCGTACGGACACCAGGCGCACGGTGTGTCCCAGCCGCGCCAGGCTTCGCGCCGCATTGAAGGCGCCGCCGCCTGGCTCCTCGCGCCAATGGCCCGGATTGCTGGCGCCGAGACGGCTGCTGTCGGTGAGCCGCGCCGGTCGATCCAGATGGGCACCGCCAAGAACGAGAAAATCGGCCATCGATGCGCTCCGCTTCCATCGCCGAACGGACTCCTCGCAGTTTCCAGGCCTCGGGGCAAGGGCTTTCGGCCCGCCGCGAGGACGTCCGGATCCCCACCGGCCGCCGCTAATGCCGCCAGCGGACGATGGCTCAAACAGTCTGTGGCGTCACCGCAGTTTAGCGCTTCGCGCTCCCGTATCCTCCGCCTCCGGGCGTTCGCATGACGAACACATCTCCCGGTGCCATCTCCGTCCGGTCATTTCCAGAAAGCACGTCCGAGCGTCCATCGGCGCGTTCCACCCAGTTTTCGCCGGCGGTGCCGTCTTCCCCACCATTGACGCCGAACGGGGCGGTGCGACGATGGGAGGAGAGCACCGTGACGGTCATCGGTTGAAGAAATTCAAGTGCGCGCACGATGCCGTCGCCGCCGCGCCACCGACCGTTGCCGCCCGAGCCGGCGCGGATCGAAAACGCGCACACCCGCACCGGAAACCGGGTCTCCAGAACCTCCGGATCGGTCATGCGGGTATTCGTCATGTGCGAATGCACCGCCGAACAGCCGTCAAAGCCGTCACCCGCGCCGGTGCCGCCGCATATCGTCTCGTAGTTCTGGAAATCGCCGTTGCCATAGACGAAATTGTTCATCGTTCCCTGGCTGCCGGCCAGCACGCCAAGCGCGCCGTAGAGCGCCTCGGCGATCGCCTGGCTCACTTCGGTGTTGCCCGATATGACGGCCGCCGGGTATTCGGCGTTGATGAAGCTGCCTTCGGGTGCGATGATACGGAGTGGTTTGAGGCACCCCTCATTCATTGGGATGTTGCTGCCGACCAATGTCCGGAAAACATAAAGTACCACCGCGCGGCAGATCGCCAGCGGCGCATTGTAATTGAATCGGTCCTGTGCCGATGTGCCACTGAAGTCGACGGTCGCGTTGCGCGCCGCCCTGTCGACCACAATCGACACGTCGATCTTGGCGCCGCTGTCCAACGTATAGGTGAAGGCGCCGTCATTCAGCACGTCCAGCACCCGGCGCACGCATTCCTCGGCATTGTCCTGAACGTGGCGCATATAGGCCTGCACGACATCGCTTCCGAAATGGGCCACGGTTTTGTGCAGTTCGGCTACTCCGGCGGCGTTCGCTGCGACCTGGGCGGCGAGATCGGCCATGTTGTTGTCTATGTTGCGGCAGGGATAGGGACCCGATGCGAGAAGCGCGCGTCTCGTTTTCCCGCAGGCGTCCCTGCTCAACCAAAAGGAAATTGCGGATCAAAACGCCTTCCTCGAAGATATGGCGGCTGTCGGGCGGAGCCGAGCCAGGGGTCTTGCCGCCGATGTCGGCATGATGCCCCCGGGACGCAACGACGAAGTCGATCTCACGCCCCTTAGCATCAAAGACCGGGGTTACGACCGTCACGTCCGGCAGATGCGTGCCGCCGTTAAAGGGATCGTTCATCATGAACACATCCCCGGGCCGCATTCGGCCCGCATTCTCCGCGAGAATGGCCTTCACGCTTGAACTCATCGAGCCTAAATGCACCGGTACATGCGGCGCGTTCGCGACAAGATTGCCTTCGCTGCTAAACAGCGCGCAAGAAAAATCCAGCCTTTCGCGGATGTTCACCGAAGCCGCGGTGTTCGCCAGTGTCGCACCCATCTGCTCGGCGATGGACATGAACAGGTTGTTGAAGACTTCCAGCATCACTGGATCGGCCGCGGTGCCAACCGCTTCCGTCCGATCCAGCGGAACGACACGCCGCAGCACAAGCGCTCCTCCCGCGATGCACTCGGCCTGCCAGCCGGCTTCCACCACCGTCGTGCCCGTTGGCTCGTTGATGATCGCGGGCCCGTCGATCGTCAAACCTCGGCTGATCCGCGTCCGGTCATAGGTGGGAACGTCGGCGAAGCCGTCCCCGACCCACATGCGCGCCCGACCGGTGCGCGCGTCGGAGTATGTGACGTCGCTAAGGCGGGCGGCGGCGCCGGTCCGTCCGATCGCTTCGACCGTCATCATCTCGGCGATGATATCGCCCGCATCCGGCCTGAAGCCAAAAAGCGCTTCATGCGCCTGCAAGAACGCCGCGATCATCGCGTCGGCCGTGCCAAGTTCAACGGGCAGGCTCGTCTGAGAGGTGCCGGCGCGCAGGAACACCCGGCAGACCGTATCAATACGCTCGCGAGGCGTTCCCTGGTCGCGCACTTCGGCGACGCACAGTCGCCGGAGTTCCTTGGCGTTCGCTTCAAGCGTTGCGACGTCCTGCACCGGCCGTTCGAGCTGGCGTTCCCGGAAGGCGACGATGTCGGCAAGACCCATGCCGAGCGCCGACAACACGCCGGCGAACGGATGGAGGTAGATCGAGGTCATCCCAAGCGCATCGGCAACCAGGCAGGCATGCTGTCCGCCGGCGCCACCAAAGCAGTTCAGCGTGTAGCGCGTGACGTCATAGCCGCGGCTGACGCTGATCTCCTTGATCGCGTTGGCCATGTTTTCGACCGCGATGCGCAGGAAGCCCTGCGCCAGATCCTCCACCCGCCCGGCCGGCGAACCGGTCACTTCGGCGATGTCGCCCGCCATCTCGGCAAACAGCGCTCGCGGCGCTTCCAGGTCGAGCGGCATGTCGCCGGACGGACCGAACACGTTCGGGAAGGTCGCCGGCTGCAGCTTTCCGAGAACCGCGTTGCAATCGGTGACGGTCAGAGGGCCGCCGCGCCGATAGCACGCCGGTCCGGGATCGGCGCCAGCGCTTTCGGGGCCGACCTGAAAACGTCCGTCCCGAAACGACAGCACCGACCCGCCGCCGGCTGCGACGGTGTGGATGCGCATCATCGGAACACGCATTCGAACGCCGGCAACCTCGGTCTCAAAACTGCGCTCGAATTCGCCGGCATAGTGGCAGACATCGGTCGACGTGCCGCCCATGTCAAAGCCGATCAATCGGTCGAAGCCGTCGGCGGCCGCTGTCGCTGCCATCCCGACGACACCGCCGGCAGGCCCCGACAGGATCGCGTCGCGACCGTGGAACCTGTCGGCGTCGGTCAGCCCTCCGCTCGACTGCATGAACATCAGGCGGGCGACCGTGTCTCCCGACGCGCCGAGCGCGGTCCTGACCTGATCGACATAGCGGCGCAGGATCGGTGTGAGATAGGCATCGGCAACGGCCGTATCGCCGCGCGAGACAAGCTTGATCAAAGGGCTCGCCTGGTGGCTGAGGGTGACCTGATCGAAGCCGGCCTGGCGGGCGACATCACCGATTCGTTGCTCATGGTCGGGATAGCGGTAGCTGTGCATCAATGCGACCGCGACCGCCCGGAAGCCGCGATCGCGGGCATCGCGCAAAGCGTCCCGCACGCTGTCCATGTCCGGAGGGAGGATGACCGTTCCGTCCGCCGAGACGCGTTCCTCGATCTCGATCACCGCGCTGTACAGCAGTTCGGGCCGGCGGATATGCAGGTCGAACAGGGCAGGGCGGTTTTGGTAGCCGATCCGCAAAAGGTCGCGAAAACCTTTGGTGATCAACAGGACGGTCGGCTCTCCCTTGCGCTCGAGCAGCGCATTGGTGGCGACTGTCGTGCCCATCTTGACGGCGCCGATCAGGCCGTCGGGAATGCCATGACCGGCTTCCACGCCAAGAAGCTGGCGTATCCCGTGCCCGGCCGCGTCCTCGTAAGCTTCGGGATTTTCCGACAGGAGCTTGTGCGTTCTCAATTCGCCTGTCGGTGTGCACGCGACGATGTCGGTAAACGTGCCGCCTCGATCGATCCAGAAATCCCAGCTTTTGTGAGCGTGTCCAGCCATTGTCATCCCTTTGCGCATAAAAGTGTTGCTTTTTTGATATAACACTGACAAAATGTCAACGTTATGTTATCGTCATACCCTCATTAACATCGTCGGGGTCGGGCGTATGAGACCAGACAGAGGAGAACAAAATGAGACAATTCGTATTTGCAGCCGCGTTTGCCTGCGCCGCGGCCACGGCGGCCAATGCCGCTTCCTGGGACATGCCAACGCCCTATGGAGATGCCACATTCCACACCCAGAATATCAGCCAGTTTGCTGTTGATGTGGCTGAGGCAACGGGCGGTGCGCTGGAGATCACCGTGCACTCGGCCGGGTCGCTGTTTCCTCACGCTGAAATCAAGAACACCGTGCGTTCGGGCCAGGTGCCGATCGGCGAGTTCTTCCTGTCCCGTCTCGTCAATGAGGATGCCGCCTACGGCCTCGACAGCCAGCCTTTCCTCGCCACAAGCTACGAAGATGCCGCACGCCTCTGGGACGCGCAGAAACCGGTGATCACGGCGCTCCTGGCCAAGCAGGGCCTCGTGCCGCTGTTCTCGGTCCCATGGCCGGCACAAGGTCTCTACACGAACGGAGAGATCGCGACGGTTGATGATCTGTCGGGACTGCGCTTCCGCGCTTACAACGCCGCGCTTGAAGAATTTGCCGCCTTGGCAGGCGCCGCGCCGGTTCAGGTCGAAGCGCCGGACATTCCGCAGGCCTTCGCGACCGGTCAGGTCGAAGCGATGATCACGTCGCCTTCGACCGGCGCCAACTCGACGGCCTGGGACTTTGTCACCCATTACACCCCGATTGACGCCTGGATCCCCAAGAACATCGTCGTCGTCAATGCGCGCGCATTCCGCCGCCTGCCCGAAGAGGTCCGCAACGCCGTGTTGGCAGCGGCCGAGACGGCCGAGGCGCGCGGTTGGGAAATGTCCAAGGCCGAAGCCGAGGAAAAGACCGCGATCATGGCGGCAAACGGCATGGTGATTGCTGAGCCGGTGGAAGCTCTGCAGGCGGGCTTGGGCCAAATCGGCGCTCGGATGTTGGAGAATTGGAAGGCCGACGCCTCCGGCGATGCCATGGCGATCCTGGAAATCTATCAACAATAGTGCCGATCTGACCGGTCGTGGGGCGGCGGCGCCGCCGCCCCACGCCTTCGGGCGGCTGGCAGCACCGATTTCTTGCCTTTTGTCGTCGCCCATTATCTCGACCCACCGTCATAACAAGGGGGACCGGATGCGTCGAACGCTTGATACGATCTATCTTTCTGCGGGTTGGCTCGCCGCGTTTTTTATTCTTGGCATTGCCACGCTGGTCAGCGCGCAGGTGCTGTTAAATCTCGGAACGCGGGTTTTCGCGCTACCGTTGCCCTCGACCATCCCGTCCTATGCCGATTTCTCGGGCTTCATGCTGGCAGCCGCAAGCTTCCTCGCTATGCCCTATACGTTCCGTTCCGGCGGTCACATCCGCGTGTCGCTGGTCATCATGCTCCTGCCGCGACCGGTGCGGATGGTGACGGAATTGGCCGTGCTGATCCTCGCCGCCGGCCTGGTCGGCTTTGCGTCTTTCTATATCGGCGCTCTGATTTACGAGAGCTGGCATTTCGGTGACGTGTCTCCGGGGATCATACCGGTGCCGCTGTGGATCCCGCAGACGGCGATGGCGCTTGGCATGGGGCTCCTTTTCATTGCCATCCTCGACAGCCTGGTCGAAACGCTTCGACGCGGCGAACCCGTCATCGAAAACGCTGAGGAGATATGAGCCCGCATTCCCCAGATGAACGGCGCTTCAGACCAATAGCCACACATGATAGTATGGGCAAATCAATAGCTTAACCATGATGGATCTGTGATTTGGCGGTGAACGCAAAGGGTGAAGCGCACACC